>SXGT01620471.1_pt1 | contig 10665 bp, 5 predicted proteins | sample 3176221 | NCBI WGS metagenome assembly SXGT01 (sample SAMN11356862, study PRJNA531348) | freshwater metagenome | isolation source: freshwater sample F1-120 | place: China: Fuxian Lake, Yuxi | collected 2017-12-25
CTTCTCGAAGCCGCAGTTGAACCAGACCGGGCTGTTGAAAGCCGCCTTCTGATAGACAAGCAGATGTTTCAAATCGTCGCTGAACGCCTGCAGGTCGTCCTCGCTCGCAAAATACTGCTTCGAGCGGCCCCATTCAGTGATGGTATCGACGACGCGGCCTATGAGCTGTTTGACACTGCGTTCCCGGGTGGGCGACCCCATGGCCCCCCGAAAATATTTGGAGACGACAATGTTCGTCGCCTGCTGTGACCAGAACGCGGGAATCTCGACATCGCGTTGCTCGAAGACGACCTCCCCCTGCTCGCTGCCGATCAGCGCGGTCCTCGACTCCCACTCGATCTCGTCAAACGGGTCCGTGCCCTCGTGAGAAAAGAACCGTGGAAATTCCAGCCCTGGCTGCTGGGGAAGGTCGGTGTTGATGTTGACTGGCGCGTCGACAGCTTCAGTTTCACGAACGGCGCCTCTCGGCATGTAGCAACTCCTTCAGAGGGGTGACACGGCGGTGCGTCACGCAGCCTGCTTGGAAAAAATGCCTTGTCTGACCACCGGGTCGAAGCCCAATGACCTCTCTCGCTAACTCGGGATCGGTTCGACCGCCCTGCGGTGGCCACCGCAGTATAAGCCCGCAAGAGCCACCGCGTCCTGTCACAATCGAGCCGTCCAGCCCGGCCTGATGCGGTGAAAAACGACCCCGAATTCATGAGACAGGCCACTCGCAGTGTTCGACAGCGCGGCACCCTCTCACGTTGGCTTACTATGGGCCCACATGTCGTGATTGTCAAGAGAGATAGCCACAAGATGTGGTGTAATCGATTTAGGGCAATCGCAAGATATGGGCTTTTTGGGGTCTATTTGGCCGTCACCCTCTATGATACAGTCCGTGAATGCTGATCGGGAACGTCGCACACCTGCCTGATCAGCAACCGCCGATCGATTCCTGGCCCCCAGTCCAGACCGCGGCGCCGCCATCCGGCGCCGAACGCGTGATCGCGGCGCTCGAAGTCATCTTGTGTTCCGGATTCCCGACACAGCTCGCACTTGTGTTGCTGATGGCCCTGAGCGGCGGAACCGGAGCGGACGCCACCTTGTCGTTGGCCTATGTGGTGCGACTGTCGTTGGCCGACGCCGTGCTCGTCCTCGGCTTGATCTGGCTGTTGTTGCGACTGCGCGGGGAGAACCCCGCGTCGTTGTTTCTGGGCGTTCGGCCCCCTGGGCGTGAAGCGATCCACGGCCTGTTGCTGGTGCCAGCGGCGTTGGTGCTGGTTGCCCTGACATCGCTTCTGCTGCAGGAGGTGGCGCCCTGGCTCCACAACGTCACCGAGAACCCGTTGGAGGCGCTCATCGATTCGCCAGCCGCCGCCGCGGCGTTCGCGCTTGTCGCAGTGATTGCGGGTGGCTTACGAGAAGAGGTCCAGCGAGCCTTTGTCCTGAGGCGGTTTGAAACGCACCTCGGCGGACAATGGCTTGGGCTGGTCGTGTTCAGTGTGGCGTTCGGCTTGGGACATCTCCTTCAGGGCCGCGACGCCGCGATCGTCACTGGACTGCTTGGCGCGTTCTGGGGCGTCGTTTACCTTCGACGCAGAAGCATCGTGGCCCCGTTGGTGTCTCATGCGGGCTTCAACCTGACTGAGATTTTCATCGCGTACAACTTGGCCGTGGTGTAGCAGGCCGTCCGGCCGACAAGCACGACGCGCACGGATACAGCGCACTCGTCCCCTGGTCAGAGTCGCGGGTCGCGCCGAGTCTGGCGCCTGGCCGCCTAAGGGACCCGGTAGGCGCCGCCGCGGTCAACAAGGGTCGCAACCCACGCGTCGATCGAGTCCTGGCGGAGTCTGGCCGTCAATTGCCGGCTGGCCTCTTCACGGGCCTGTTCCGGGGTCTGGGGTGGGTTCCGTCCGGTTGCGTCAGGGTGTTCGGCGATCCAGAGCCGGACTTCCTCAGGCGTCGGTTGTCGCGCCCCGGGGAAGCGCCGAGCCAGATATCGTTCGATTCGGAGATCATCTCGGAGCACCTGTCTCACGTCGTCGCGGGTGAATCCGACGGTAGGCAGCAGGGCATCCAGGGCCTCTGCCCCGCCCAGCCGCGTCGCCGCCACGCCCAGCCGTTCATCAATCTCCTGCTCCGAGGGAGCCGCCACCAGGTTGGCGGGAATCTGACTGAGCACGAGTTGGCGTTCGATCAACGCGGTCAGGACCTCCGGGAACGGATCTGCGGCGGCGGAAAAGGCCACCAGCCGGAGGGCCACGAAGGCGCGCACATCGGAAAGCAGGATGACCTGGTTCGCGGCGACCGCCGCTACTCTGTCCACCAGCTCCGCCGGCGCAGGCGCCTGCGCCGCGGTGGGCACCGCGGTGGTGCTCACGCAAGCGACCAGCCCGCGCACCAGGAATCCGAGAAGACGACGCTGTGACATCAGAACGCTTGCCCGATGCTGAAGTGCAGGGCCGTCAGCGGTTCGCGCTCACCGGCGAACTCACGCCGGTCCAGCTTGAATCCAAGGTCCACCCGGATCGGTCCCACCGGCGATCGGTACCGGACCCCGAATCCCGCGCTCCCACGAATCTCGCCGAACCGGAAGTGCCCTACGCGGTCAAAGACGTTGCCTGCATCGAAGAAACCCACCATCTGGATGGCGCCGGTGACGGGCACCCGGAGCTCGGTGTTCACCACGAGCATCGCGTTGCCGCCGGTGGGAAACCCGTTGGGGTCAATCGTTGGGGCCTCCCCGGGCTGGTCGACGAGGGGCCCGGTGCCCAGGCGGTCCAGCGCAAATCCGCGTACGGTCGTGTCGCCTCCGGCGAAGAACCGCTCGCTCGCCGGCAAGGCGGAGATCGTTACCGGCGTGACCTCGCCCGTGTCCCTGAACACCAGCACGCCGTCGTCGAGCGTGACCAGAACAGGCGGGGAGCGAATGGTCACCGTGCGGCTGAACCCGTGCGCCAAGCCCAGGCGTCCACCAGCGGCAAAGACCAGATCGCGGGGCAGCTGTTTGAAGACGGCGCCCTGAAACGACGTCTTCACGAATCCGACTTCGGACCCGATGGCCCGGAAGGCGGCCTCACTCTCGACGCCAAGAAATGTTCCGCTCGTCGGCTCCAGCGGATCGTCCCGAGTATCGCGGACCAGCCCACTGGAAAGGGTAGACAGCGTCACGGTCGGAAACAGCCGGTCGACGAGCGGCAGCTCCGCTGCGAGGAACTTGGCATTGGTGAGCCGGTTCTGGCCATACCGATACCCGACACTGCCGGTCATCGAGTACCCGACGGCACGTCGCACTTCAACGTTCACGCCCCGCCCAAACAGGTCGAAACTGGGACGAATCGTCTGCTCGAGGAAACCGGAAATCAACAGGTCACCAGCGCGACCAAACGCTCGGGGCTCGCGGTAGTTCAGCAGCAGGCGGTACTCGTTGAGTCCGAGACTGGACATCGGGATCGGTGCGTCCAGATCGTTCTTGCGCCGCACACTGACCCTGGTGAACAGGTCCAGGGATCGGTTCTTGCCCCACAGATTCCGACGACCAATCTCGAAGAACCCACGTGGCGCCAGCTCCAGGCGCTCCGCTGCGGCACCAGCGTCGCTGGCACGCAGACGTTGCGTGACCTCGACGCCGCCGCCGTACCCGACACTCGTGGCGGGCGCCTCCTCGACGACCACAACCACCTCCCGTCGGTCGCCACCGCCATGACTCAGGGTCAGGATATCGACACGACGAAACAGCCCCAAGGCGTTGAGTCGTCGACGGGTCTCGATTTGATCGTCCACACCCAGCGGCTCACCGGGCCGCAGGGTCACCTCGGCGCGAACGGTCGAGGGGCCGATCTGGTCGGTCCCGACGACCAGCACATGGTCGACGATGACCTGGATACCCTCCACCACCTCGAACGTCACGTCAACGGTCGCGTCGCCTTCGCCAAAGGTGGCGCGCGCATCGACCCGGACCGCTTCATAGCCTTCGTTCAGGTAGTGGGCGCGCACGCGTTGGCGGTCCGACTCGAGTCGGGGTCCGTAATACGGCACGCCCGGCATGGTCTCGAGCAACGCGGCGAGTTGGTCGGCGGCCACCGCGTCGTTGCCACGGAACGCGACGTCGGCGACCCTGGTGCGAGGCCCTTCGATGACTTGCACCGCGCAGACGACATGGGCGTCCGCGGCGGGGCGGTCCGCATCGGCGGGCGAGAGCTCGTCGAGCACCGGAATGACCTGGGTATTGCTGTAGCCCTGACGGGCGTAGAACGTCCGGACCGCGGCGGCGCCCCGTTCAATATCCGACATGACGAGCGGCAGCCCCGACTGGACCCCGAAGAGCTCTGCGACCTCAGCCTCGGAGACCGCGTCGTGTCCCGTAAAGCGCACGCCAGCCACGCGATGGATGCGCCCGCGATCCACGGTGAACACGATCGACAACTCCCCTGATGCCTCCAAGCGCTCGTGCGTGACCCGGGCGTCTCGATACCCGAGTCCCTGAAGGTGGGTTTGCAGCCGCAGGCTGGAGTCTTCGAGGAGGTCCTCGTCGATCGACCCCTCACGCGCAATGGGGACCAGCTCGTCCAGCCGCGCCTCGGGAACGTCGTCGCCCTCGAACATGACCGCGACCGGCGAACCGGTTTGCACATCGAGCACGACGTCCACCACGCGTCCGTCCGGGCTGGGAGACACGTCGTGACGGAAACGGGCTTCGTAGTAGCGCCGCTGACGCACGTCCGCCTCGTACGCGTCCAGCCGCGCCTCCAACTGGGCCGCGTCGTACACCCCACCCTCCTCGAGCCCAAGCCTCTGCAGGACACCAGGCCGGCCCTCCTCGGGCGCGCCGCGCAGGTCGATGTGACCGATCAGGGCCGCGGGCCCCTGATCGATGTCGAACACCAGACGACCGTTGACGGTGTCAGCGCTGATGGTGGGGGCAAAGCGGCCGGCGTCGCGATAGATATCCTCCAACATGGCGACGACGGCCGAGATCTGATCGGCACGCACCGCGCGACCGAAACGACGGGTAATCGGGCCGATCAGATCCGCGGACGGCAGCCCGAGATTACCGCGCACCTCGACCTCCCCTCTCGTGCGCAGCGAGATGAGGTCGTACCGCAGAACGACTCCGCGCGTCTCCGACGTCGCACTCACCTGGACATCGGCGTAGTCGCCGAGTGTGAACAGGTGCACCACGCTCTCGCGCACACGACGGAGAGAAAGGGGCTCGCCGGGGCGAGTCTCGATGAGCTCCAGAATGGCGCGCTCTTGACTGGCGAGACCATCTCGCCACACGCCCACCTCAGCCACCGGCTGGCCGACGAGTTCGGCGAGCGTGGCGGCGCGGCTGGTGACCGGTACGGCGAGGAGCACCACCGGCAACAGCCATGCGGAGCCACGGTTCAAAAGGCGTGCCTCACACGAAAGTCCAGGGCGTAGGTGCGGTCTTCGTTCTGAGACAGAATCCACGCAAGTCGGTCGCTCTGGTCGTACTCCAATACCACGATCAGGTCACGATTGGCGCCGCTGATCGCGCGCGACAACATCAGGTGCGCGCGGTCGGAGATCCGCTGGCCGATCAGCACCCGGGCCGTAGGGTTGAGCTGTGCGGACTGCTGCGAGGACGGGTCCCCCAGCGACGGCGTGATCTGGAAAGAATCCACGCCAAACGACTCCTCGACCACGCGACCAACCCCTGACGACAACTGACTCGTCAGCAACCGGGCCGCGCCGGCTTGAATCCGCTGCTGCTGCGCCAGCTCCGGCGAGCGCGCCGCGCGGAGGTCGGCGCTCTGCGGGTCCCGAATATCACCTAACAACAGACCGATGACATCGACCTCAGGCAACGGCGGATCGGACGAGAAAGTCAGCGCAAATCGATCGTCGGTGCTCCCGGTCGCCTGGACCGTCACCCGATAGGTCTGACCGGGTACGCGCACGTCGGTCTCGACCTCCACGTTGACAAACGGCTCAATCTTGTTCGGGTTCGCAAGGCTGATGGTGCCGTAGTTCAGTCGATACCGGAGGCCCTCGAAGAACGCTTCGCCGCTCTCCATGTCGGCGGCGCCAAACAGCTGCGGCTGGTCGTAGGTGCCCTGCACGGTCAGGTCGGCGCTCGCCACCACGCGTACCGCGTTGTTCGTCATCCGCAAGCTGGACGGCGCCACGATGCGAATGTCGAGGGCCAGCGGGAGCGTTGCGGCTTCGGCCTCGACGACCTCGACGACCGGTTCCTCTTCGCCTCCGAACAACCCAGTGCCCAGGTCGAGTCCGTCCAGCAGGTTGGCGTCACGCACATCGATGGTGCCCGCCAGGACGGGGCTCGTCGCGTCTCCTCGCAGTACCAGGTTGGCATCGACAATCGAGCGGAACCCCACGGGATACCGCCACTGCATCTCTCGACCCGTCAGCGTGATGGCCAGTTCCTGGACGTCGATCCCGACCAATCCCACCCGGCCCCCGATCGTGACCGCTCCCCCGCCCATGACGGCCGGGATGTCGTCGAATCGGAGTCCATCCTGCTCAAACACGACGCGGCCGTTGATCGCTTCCAGCCCGTGAGGGAGTCCGATGTGGCGGATGCGGCCGTTCAGCAGCGACGCCTGTCCAGACACGGCCGGCTCAGCAAAGGTGCCGGATAGCCGCGTACGCACTTCTGCCACACCGGACCCTCGAAGGTTCGGTACCAGCCCACTGAGAATGCTGAGATTGGCGTCACCGTCAATGGCCAGCCCCAGGGCGTCGGTGGCCAGGTCGACCGAACCCGACAGGTCCAGCGCCGTGCCCTCCCCTACGAGCCGGAGCCGGTCTATCGCGATGGTCTGGCCGTCGAGCCGGAGCCCGATCGGGCCGTCATTGCGCAGGTTGTAGTCGAGCAAGGTCACGTCGGCCTGCTCGATGGTGGCGTCAATACGGACTCGGTCCACCTCCAGCGGGCCCTGAATGTGCGCCGACCCGCTCACCACCGCCGACGTATAGGGTGACAGTCTCGGGTCGAACATGCGCACGAAGGGCGCGAGGGACGCGTTCGTCACCCGCACCCGCAGATCGGCCAGCATGTCGGTCAGCGCTACCTGGCCCGCGGCGGACACCGCCAACGTGGACGAGGCTCCTTCGAAATCGACCGTCAGGAGGTCGTCGCGGACATCGAGATGGGCCGTCACCTGGCCGATCTCTTCGTCACCCACGAACAGGTCGACGACCGTGCCACGAACCTCATAGAACGGGTTGTCGAACTCGCCGACACCTGCGACGTTGAAGTTGATGACACCGGACAAGGGCTCAGGTGGCGCGGGGATGCTCTCTACGGCGTTGACCTCAAGGTCGCGCACGTCCCAGTTGAAGACATACGACGCGTCCCATCCGATGAACGCGGCACCGGTCACCGTGCCCGACCCCTTGCGCATTTCGAACCCGTCGAGACGCACGCCGTTGCCCTCGAAACGCAACCCCGCGGAGGCGATATCGATCGGTTCCCCATAGGCGATCGGGTGATCGAGCATGACCTGTCCATACCCGAACATCCTGCGGTACGGGCCATAGAGGCGCACTTCGCCCGTGGCCGGTCCATCGATGGTGTACCCCTCCTCCAGTCCGAACGCGGCCCGGATGTTCGATGTCGGAAACGACACCATGGTGATGACGGCGTTGATTTCTTCGCCACCATCGACGTCTGACCCACCGATGGAGAACGTCCCGTCGGCGCCGAACTCGGCCCCATCGTTGCGAAACACGCCGTTACGCACCTCCAGATAGCCGTTGTCCACGACGATGTCGCCGCCGCCGACGCCCCAGTCCACGCGCCAGGCGCGCAGCGCCTGCCCACTGAACGTGGCCTCGACCCGGGGCCGGGTGAGGTCGCCCAGCATGACCCCCCCGAACGTGCCCACGCCGTCTACCTCGAACGGTTCGGTGGGCGACCCGGCCGCCGTCATCACCGCACTCATGAGCCGGTAGCCTTCCTGCCAGTCGCCGCTCGTGGCCTGGAACGGGATCTCGGTCTCCGCACTGCCACCGGTTCGTCCGCTGAACGTGACGTGCGTCGACGGGGTGGCGACGTGGCCCGAGGTGAGTTCGATGACGTCGCCGTCAAACGCGTACTCCACCGCCCCACCCAGCTGGAACTCGGTGGTGGTCAGGTCCGGGGGAAGCCCGGCGCGGCGCTTCGCCGCCTCTACGGCCCCGGGGGCCAGCGGGGCCGTCGCCAGCCTGACGCCGGCCAGGGGCTCCAGCTCGATCCGTCCGGTATGTCGGGATCCACCCGCAGGGCCGATGGGCCACGCCATCTGGTGATGGCCCGCTGCCCGGGCGACGGGCCGAATGCCCTGCAGGTCGAAGAATCGCGTCAACTCGATGACGTCGGCGTCCTGGTAGTAGGCGTCGAAGGTCCCCTCCCACGGGTCCTTGGTGCCAAACGTCGCGAGTTCGGCCCGCACGTCCCCGTCAAAGAGCGTGGACGTGATGTCCCACATGTCGAAACGGTCCCGCTGCCAGACCAGTTGTCCCTCGAGGTTCGGAAACTGAAACTGGCCCCCCTCGGTCTCGATGCCGAACAGCGCGCTCGTAATCGACCCGCTCAGGTCATAGCCGTCTTCGAACTTGTGGAACGTCCCGGCGAAATGGCCTTGGCCGGAGGTTGTGAACCCATCGTCAGCAAAGAAGATCTCGCGTAGACGCGGCAGATCGAGGTCCGATTCCAGTTCGTAGGTCATCTCCGACAGCTGCCGCATGTCGACCTCACCCACGAGTCTCGTGCTGGCGCCATCGGTCTCCACGTTGATCCGCGTCAGATGCACCTGGCTTCCGTCCAGCTGGAAGTCCGTGGCCATGTCCATCCACATCGGCTCGAAATCGCTAACCCGAACGTTGCCGCCAGCACAGGAGGCATGCCCCCGATAGTCCAGGATCTTGGTGATGGTGAGCTTGAGATTCGCGCAGACCACGCCAAAGTTCGAACCGTAGTCCTCCAAGACGAACTCGCCCTTCGTCGCGCCGAGATACCGGAGCGTAGCGACCCAGTGATCCTCGCTCTCGGGCTCGGTCTCGCCTGCTGGCGTCGGCGCCTTAGGCGCGCTGTCGTCCTCGGGCCGATTCGGCACAAAGGCCGGAAAACTCTGCGTTCCATCGGCGTACGACTCGGCGCGCATCCGCCAGGTCGTCATCTCGGCGTCGACCAGGAACTCCTTGTGAAGCAGCGCCAGCCAATCGACCGAGACCACGATCCGTTCCGCGGTCATGAACGGCTCATCCTCTGGCGTGAGCCCGCCGATGCGCAGGTCTTCGACCATGAACTTCCCGGGCATGAGATACATGCCAATGCGCCCGATCGTGATCTCTCGATCGAGTTGGTTCGATGCGGCCGTCTCGGCGCGGGCACGGACCAGCGGGCCGAGATCGATGGTGACACTCGCCACGATGGTCACCGCCACCGCCACGGCGAGTACGCCGGCGCCCCACCGGACAACGCGTCGGGGTCGGCCGCGGTACCAACCGCGAAGACGGGCCCAGCGGGTGGGTCGCGGCGTCGCCGGCACCTGAGCCACCGCGTCCGCCTCCGGTGGGGAGGACCGCAACGGCGTTTCCGCCGATTCCGGAGTCTCCTCAGGAGTGTCAGTCATGGTGTCGGCACGTCCGGCGCATCCGCGCTGACCACGACGAGCACCGCGCCCGACTCAACCGAGTCGTCCACCGCGACGCGCACGTCACTGACGATCCCGTCGACCGGCGAGGTCAGCTCGTTCTCCATTTTCATCGCTTCGACCGCGGCCACGCTCTGGCCAGCGGTCACGACATCTCCCGTCTTGACCGTGACGCGCACCACCCGTCCCGGCATCGGGGCCACGATCGCGAAATCCCCGGCGACACCGGCCGCGGCAGTCCGGCCACGGCGGCCATCGCCGACCCGCGCCCGAACCTGCCGGCCGTCCAGGCCAAGCAATACCTGACCCGGCGCGATGGCATGACACGTCACCTCGCGACTCGCCCATGGGCCATGCGGCATCGCGAGCGTCAGTCCACCAGCGCGAGGTCTCGCGTCTACGACGTAGCTCGTGTCGCCCCAACTCACCAGGACCTGCGAGGAATCGTCGGCGACCGGCTCAACCGTCACAAGCCTGACCGCACCGGCGATTTCGACATGCAGCCGCTGCACGCGGGTGTGCACCTTCGCGGCCGTCATGGCGCGACACCACCGAGTCGTGCGGCCTGTTGCCACCTCGTCCGGTTGGTCGCCGCTCCGGATGCGCGAGAGACCGACAGATAGGCATGCATCGCGGCCGCGACCACCGCGATATCGGTCTGTTCCGCAGTCAGCTCCGAGAACGTGTGACCCGCACGTTCCGCGAGCACCCCGTCAAGAAAACCGGTATCAAACGCGCCATCCAGAAAGCGGTCCTGGTCCAGAATCCACAGCAAGGCAGGAATCGCAGTGGTGATGCCGCCGATCTGATACTCGTGCAGCGCGCGACGCATGCGCGCGATCGCCCCTTCCCGATCCGGCGCCCATGTGCTGACCTTCGAGATCATCGAGTCGTAGAAGACTGGCACCTCGAATCCGGCCTCGACGCCGCTATCGTCGCGGACACCCGGGCCAGATGGACCACGCAACGCAGTGATGCGACCCGGTGAGGGGATGAAACCAGCGTCAGGGTCCTCTGCGTACACCCGACATTCGATCGCATGCCCTCGCGGATACAGCGC
>SXGT01738250.1_pt1 | contig 10665 bp, 5 predicted proteins | sample 3176221 | NCBI WGS metagenome assembly SXGT01 (sample SAMN11356862, study PRJNA531348) | freshwater metagenome | isolation source: freshwater sample F1-120 | place: China: Fuxian Lake, Yuxi | collected 2017-12-25
CAACAAAGACGCCAGGCTGTTTATGCAGCATGAGAGTTGGGTCGAGTTCCTTCCAACAGACGCCGCCGGCCGACGAAATAGCCTCGTCGATAGGACGCGCCCGACTCAGGTTGATGACACAGTGTTTGGTTTCTCGAGCGAGCGTTGGTGCATCCTCCCAGACTTTTCGACCAAGGATGGCAAGGGCGCCGTCGCAAAGCCGCCAACGGGCTCGAGCCTCTCCGAGGAAGTTTCGACGCACCGATTGCATTTTCGTTACCAACTGCGCCTCAGAAAATGTCGGTTTGAAGTCGATGGCAATGGAGGGCTTAGGCATGGCGCGGAGCGTAGCGCCCAGTTGATAAATGGCTCCACCTTCAAGCCCATAGCGAGTGATCAATAATTCTCCGATGGACACGGATGTGCCGGCATGGACATGGATATTCTTGAGCGGTTTGCCTTCAACTTCCGCCAGCATCCCCGGAGGCCAGGAGTGTTCCCATCCGCAGTTGGCTGCTGAAAGTTCATGCACCTGAATCCCCATGGCTTCCAAGGATTCTTTCCAGGCGCCGTCGGAACCGGTCTGTTTCCAGGAGCCACCACCCAGAGCAAGAACCACGGCATCCGCGCCGCTTTCGGTTTGGTTGGCAAAGTCCAGCTTCCAGCATGACTCACGGCGCAAGCCCGACCAGCGATGATTCATTTCGAACTGAACTCCGAGTCGGCGCAACCGCTCCACCCAACGCCGCAGCAAGGGAGCGGCTTTGAGTGATTTAGGGTACACTCGGCCACTCGTAGCTTGAAAGGTTTCCACCCCTAATTCCGCCGCCCACTGTCGCAATTTCCCGGGGTCAAATCCCTCCAGCAGACTTCGCCATGGTGAGTCCGGTTGATCCTGTCCGGAATATCGAGTGACAAATCGGTCGAAGGATTCGCCATGGGTTAGGTTCAATCCGCCGCGCCCTGCGACCAGGAATTTACGTCCTACCGAAGGTTTGGCATCGAAGAGGGTGACCCGAAATCCAGCGGTTGCCGCGACTTCGGCTGCTCGAAGTCCTGCCGGGCCGCCACCGATGACCGCAATCTGAGTGTGTGTCTGCAGAAACGAGACTCTAAGCCCTATCCATAAAGTTGGGAAGGAAGTGGTTGCGGAACAACCATCACTCGGTCGACTTGGGTGGTGTCCCCGTCAGGAATGGGGCGCCGTGGTGGCGGTAGCAACCATGACCATCCATCCGATGCCAAATCGATCTTCGAGCATGCCATAGCGAGGTGACCAGAAGGTTTCGGTCTGTGGCATGGTAACCTTGCCGCCTTCGGCGAGTGCTGCGAAGGCTCGGTCAGCCTCGGCAATGGTGGCTACGTAAAGGGCAAGTGAGAATCCGCTGAAAGTAGTCCCTTCCGAACAGCCGTCCGATGCCATCATGCGCGTTTCCCCAACGCGAAATGTGGCATGCATGACTTTCTCTTCAAACCCGGCAGGTAACATTCCCGGGGGCATTGGTTGTGGGCTTTCCTTGAATTTCATCAACATCTCCAGTTGGGCACCAATCGCGGTTTGGTAGAACCGGATCGCCTCTTCGCAACGGCCGCCAAAGAACAGGTAAGTCGTGATGTTTAGTGTTGGGGCGCTCATGTGTGTGGGCTAAATGTATTTAAAATTAAGAACTGCCAATTCTGATGTCATCCGCAGGTTTGGACAAGTACGGACCCGGAACAAGTCGGTAACGGTTGAACACCGGGTTCAGCCGAGAACCAATGTCGAGATCATGGTTCGTCGCGAATGGATCGCTTTAGAACGCTGTGGTCATGCGCTACCTCGGACTGCTAGCCTGGACTCGTGCTTTCCACTAACCTCAACGGTTGTCCCATCCTACATTGAAGTTGGACACGCTCAACTCCTGCCTGCGGCGCCCCGTCACTGTCGTCGTCGTGATCCTGGCGGTTTGCCTCGGAGGAGTTTTGGGACTTCGACGAATGGCGCGGGATGTTTTTCCGCCGTTGGGGATTCCCACGATTTACGTCGCCCAGCCTTTTGGCGGAATGGATCCTTCTCAAATGGAGGGTTCGCTCACGTACTACTACGAGTACCACTTTCTTTACATCACGGGGATCGAACACGTGGAATCGAAGAGTATTCAAGGGGCTTCGATCATGAAGCTCCAGTTCCATCCAGGCACGGATATGGCGGGGGCGATGGCGGAAACCGTTGCCTATGTGAATCGTGCCCGTGCCTTTATGCCCTTGGGAACACCCGGTCCTTTCGTGACACGGTTTGATGCCGGCAGCGTCCCAGTCGGGCAATTGGTCTTTTCCACGGAGAATCCTAACCGAACAGTTGGACAAATGCAGGACGCGGCGTTGAACCAGGTGCGTCCCTTGTTTGCCACTCTTCCGGGTGTCTCGGCGCCGCCCCCTTTTGGAGGGAGTGCCCGGACCATTACGGTCAATGTGAAGCCTGATCGCATGCGGGCTTACGGCGTGTCGCCGGATGAAATCGTCCAAGCTATTTCCAAGGCCAATGTCATCAGTCCGTCCGGAAGCATGAATCTTGGGGACAAATATCCGCTGGTGCCAGTGAATGCTCAGGTCCGCAACATTCAGGATCTGGAGGGTGTGTCGATTCGTGGTTCTCCGGGTGGCGGCGGGACAGTGTTTCTGCGAGATGTGGCGGTGATTCAGGACGGCAGTGATTTGGTTACCAGTTATGCGTTGGTGAACGGGAGGCGCACCGTCTACATGCCGGTGACGAAGCGTGCGGATGCCTCGACTCTGGCGGTGGTTGAGTTGGTAAAACGAAATCTGCCGAGGTTTAAGGCGGCGGTCGCTGAGGATATTGTGGTGAGCTATGAGTTGGATCAATCCCCCGTCGTAACCCGGGCAATCGGCGACTTGATGAAAGAAGGGTTCTTGGGCGCCGCCTTGACCGGTTTAATGGTATTGCTGTTTTTGAGCGACTGGAGAAGTGCGTTGGTGGTGGTCCTGAATATACCCCTGGCGCTCTTAGTGGCATGCTTTGGGTTATGGGTAGCAGGCCAGTCGATCAATCTAATGACCTTGGGTGGCATGGCGCTGGCGGTGGGTATCTTGGTCGATGAAGCGACCGTGGCGGTTGAGAACCTGCAGGTCCACTTGCGACGCGGGGAATCATTGTCTCGAGCGGCCTTGACCGCAACACGCGAGACCGCGTTGCCGCGGTTGTTGGCGATGTTGTGCGTGGTATCGGTCTTTCTGCCGGCATTCTTTATGGAGGGCGCGGCGAAATCACTCTTCACGCCACTGGCTTTAGCGGTGGGTTTTTCCATGGCCGCCTCTTATGTGCTGTCGAGCACCCTGGTTCCGATTCTGAGTGTCTGGATACTCAAGTTTTCCGGTCATGCAAGCGATCCCGGTTGGCTCGTGTGGTTTCAACGTGTGTATGGAACTACGCTAAAACCGTTGATTCAGGCACGGTGGGTCGTGGTGATCTTATATTTGGTCGTTACCGTTTCAGCCCTGATCCTCTCGGGGCGCCGTCTCGGTCTGGAGATCTTTCCGTCGGTTGAGTCTGACCAGTTTGCCGTCCGTTTGCACGCGCCGACTGGGACCCGGCTGGAGCAGACCGAACAGTTGACGCTTCGTGCGCTGGAGTTGATCCGGAACGAGGTTGGCGAAACCAATGTTCACTTGACCATGGCGCTGGTGGGTGTTCACGCGGCGAACTATCCGGTGAACCTGATCCATTTATGGAATGGCGGGCCGGATGAAGCTCACGTGTCTGTACAACTTCGTCGAGGCAGCCGGATTCAGATCCCTGCCTTGAAGGATCGGTTGCGCTCGCGATTCTCCGCCGAGTTGCCGTCGTTGCGGTTATCATTTGAACCGAGCGACATCATCAGTCGCGTGATGAGTTTTGGAGCGGCGACCCCGATTGAGGTGGCAGTGAGTGGACCCAATCTGGCGGTCAGTCGCCAGTATGCCGAAGCCTTGCTGGCGACACTCTCCAAACTTCCTTGGCTTTGCGATGTGCAATTGGTGCAGTCGCTGGACTTTCCGAGCGTGGAGGTGAATGTCCATCGTGAGCGCGCTGGCCTGATGGGAGTGAGCATGAGTGATGTGAGTAAATCCCTGGTGCCCGCGACGACTTCGAGCCGGTTTACGGTCCCCAATTTCTGGTCAGATCCCAACTCGGGTGTGAGTTACAGTGTCCAGGTTCAGGTGCCACAAACGGAGACGCGCTCGATGGAAGACCTGCGCAATCTGCCAATTTCTGCGGGGCCGAATCGCAGTGTCCTGCTTCGGAGTGTCGCATCCGTGGAACCGGGAATGGTCGTGGGGCAATTCGAGCGCTATAACATGGCTCGAGTCGTTAGTATATCAGCCAATCTCAGAGGAATGGACTTGGGGCGAGCGTTGCGCGAGATCGAGGCGCTCCCTGAGATTGCCAACCGTCAACAGTGGCCGGTGCGGACGCGGGTGGATGTCCGGGGGCAGGCGGTTCCCCTTCGGCAACTGGTCGATGGATTTGTTTCGGGGCTCGGAGTGGCGATCGCCGTGGTTTTTCTGATGTTGTTGGCCAACTTTCAGAGTTTGCGCCTGGCGCTTACCGTTCTCTCAACCATGCCGGCGGTGTTATGCGGCGTCGCCTTGATGCTTTGGCTGACGCGCACTTCTCTGAATCTGCAATCCGCGATTGGGACCATCATGGCGGTAGGGGTGGCGGTGGCGAATGCCATCTTGTTGGTGACGTTCGCCGAAAAATTGCGCCGCGATGGGGTTCCGGCGGTGGATGCGGCGTTGGCCGCCGCTAAAGCTCGATTGCGCCCGATTTTGATGACCAGCGCGGCGATGATCGCCGGTATGATTCCGATGGCGCTGGGTGTTGGGGAAGGGGGAGCTCAAACGGCGCCTTTGGCGCGGGCCGTTGCCGGGGGGTTGCTTGTGGTGACTGGGGCGACGCTCGGAGTCCTACCGGCGGTTTTTGCCTGGTTGGCACCCGGATCGGTTCGTTCGGCGTCGTTGGATCCAGACGATCCGGAGAGTTTGCATTTTGAGAAAGATCGACCGATATGAAGCGACGACGGATTGAAGGACTAGCTCAGCCTTGCGTGTGGATGGCATGGATACTTGGCTCGCTGCTGACTTGCCAGTTATCGGCAGCAGATCCGATGGTGGTGACCGTGGTTCGGCCGAAGCGGGGTGAGATCACGCGATACGTGTCGCTACCTGGGACATTGCGCGCGAACCAACAAGTGACCTTACAGGCGCGGGTGGCAGGTTTTGTGTCATCCATTATTGTGGACCGCGGTGACCGTGTGAAAGCTGGACAAGTATTGGCCGAGATTGAAGTGCCGGAATTGATCGCTGAACGGACCAGACTGCTGGCCGAAGTTCAGGTGGCGGAGACGGAGTCCAAACGATTGAGCTCGGCACAACAGAAGTCTCCGGACTTGGTGACTCCTCAGTCTGTCGACGCGGCGAAAGGACGATGGGACGTGGCGCGGGCGCAGTTGGAAAAGACGGAGATCCTACTGCGATATGCGACATTGAGGGCGCCGTTTGCCGGGATGATTACGGCTCGGTTCGTGGATACCGGGGCGTATGTGCCTGCGGGTGCCGTTGGAGGTGCTTCGGCGGTGGTGACGCTCGCGGATGTCTCCATGATCCGGGTGCAAGTTCCCGTTCCGGAGGTGGAAGCGGTTCATGTGAAGCAGGGGCAACCGGTTCGCCTGATTATCGAAGGGTTTCCAGCCGATCATTTTCGGGGGACTGTCAGCCGCTTTTCCGGCGTGCTGGATGAATCCAACCGGTCCATGCTCGTCGAGGCGGACTTGCCAAACACCGAGAATTCATTGCGTCCAGGGATGTTTGCGACCGTGCGGTTGGGGGTGGAACGACGCACCGATGCGTTGCTGATTCCCATGGAGGCCATTGCGATGGAGAAGACAGCGAGTTTCGTATTTCGCGTCGACAACGGCGTTTGTCGGAAGACGGCGGTTAAGTTGGGATTTCAAGAGGGAGGCACGACGGAAGTTTTGACAGGAATCGCTGAGGATGTGGTGTTGATTTCACCCGCCAAATTGGCTCCGCCAGAGGGTGGCAGCGTGGTTGTGAAGGAGGCAAAATGAAGTGGTGGATCTTGAGCGGAGCGTTTGGATGGTTGATCCGGATTCTGACAATGGGAGCCGAGCCGGTGACGATTTCGATGGAGGTGGCGCTTCGTCTCGCCGACGCCAAGAATCTTTCCATCGAATTGGCTCGCGAACGAGTTCGGGAGGCCCGGAGCCAGTTGGATCAAGACCGACGCCAGCTATTTCCCTGGGTGGCGCCAGGAGTTGGCTACCGACGACACGATGGCCATTTGCAGGATATTGTGGGCGACGTGTTTGATGCATCCAAACAATCCGGCACGGCGGCACTGACGTTGCAGGCACAGGTCGATCTCGGTGACTCTCTCTACAAGTTGCTGGCGACCAAACAGTCGGTTTTGGCTGGTCAGGCGAGTGAATCTGTCCAACGGCGGGAGACCGCATTGGCAGTCGCGCTAGCGTACACGGAATTGTCCCGTGCGACGGCTGCGGTGAGTGCTACCGAAGAAGCCAAGGGAGTATCCGCCAGACTCGTGGCACAAGTTGCCGAGGCGGTGTCTGCTGGCTTGGCATTTTCAGGGGAAGTTCAGCGAGCCCAGGTGCAACACGAGCGGAACGAGTCCCAACGATTGAGAGCGCTGGAAGCGCGGCGGGTGGCATCGGGTCGACTGGCACAACTGCTGCGGTTGCCACCTGGGGATGAGTTGCGGCCTGACCTTTCGGAATTTGTGCCGGTTAATTTAGTATCCACCAATCAGGCACTGGAAACGTTGGTGAGCTCGGCACTGCGGTTGCGCCCCGAGCTTCGTCGGACACAGGCTTTGGCAGGAGCAGCGAAGGCCAAACGGGACGGAGTCGCGAAAGGACCATGGATACCGACCCTGGGAGCGCAGGCAGCCTTTGGCGGTTTGGCCGGGGGACGCAATGGGGATTTTCGTAATGCGGACGACTTTCAAGATTATGGGCTGGGATTGTCGTGGAGAGTAGGTCCAGGAGGCATTGGAGACCGCAGCCGGATCCAGGTTGCCGACGCTCGTCTGCGAATCGCGCTGTTGGAGCAGGAAAAGACCCGAGAAAACGTGGTGCGTGAGGTGGTGGAGCTGAAAACCCGAGCGGATACAGCCGCTGGACAACTTACGGTTGCTGAACGGATGCTTCAGTCCGCGACTCGATTGCTGGAATTGACCCAAGGCCGGAAGGAATTTGGTGTCGGGGCCATTTTGGAGGCGATTGAGTCCGAACGCGACTGGGCTCAAGCGCAGGCTGAGCATCTCCGTGCCATAGCGGACTACAATCGTATCCAATGGGAGTTTTGGCAGGCTACAGGGCAGGAACAAGGGCTGGGATTGCCCTCTGTCATAACGCAAGACGGGCGAACCCATTAGGTTCGCCCGCCGGTAGCGCACGCCATTTTCTGCAGCTGATGGGCTCTCAGTTCTTGTGTGTCTGAGTGATAGGGGCACTGGTGTTGCCGGCAGCGTCTGTCGAGGTAACGGTATAGGTGTAAAGAACACCTTTGGTACCTCGGAAGCTCATTTTGTGAGACGTTACCAGTGCGTTGTCATTGTAGAGTTGTCCGTTCAGTGTCACTTGAGATGTGGCTGGTTCATCGGTGTTCCAGGTGATTTCAAAAGTGCCCTGCTTCGCATTCACTGCGCGGGACATCAGGTTAGAAATAACTGGCGGTGTTACGTCGTTATTGCCGCCGCCGGGGCCGCCCAAATTGTCGATGGCCGCTTTGGCCTGGACCAAGCCGTAACCGTAGGCGGTGTCGCGGCCGGCGGTTCCGAGGTCTTCCGCGGTGACCTGCAGCGCGGTCCGGATTTGGACGGCGGTTTTAGAATTGCCGACTGCGCTCCATACCAGGGCGGCGACTGCTGAGACATGAGGGGTCGCCATGGAGGTGCCGTCGTATTCGGCGTAACCCGAGGTGTTCGACAAGATTCTACTGGTGAGGCTGGCAACCTGACCGAGAGCCGTTGATTTGAGTGTATTGCCATCCTCGAGACTGATACCTATGGCGGGGATGGTGGAAGAGTTACCGTCGCCGAGGGTGCCCGAGAACTCGCCGCTCACATTGTTGTAGATGACGACTCCCGCGGCTCCATTGGCCTGGGCATTCTTGACCTTGTCAAAGAATGACAGCGTGCCGCGCTGAATGAGCGCAATTTTGCCCGACCAATTGAGGCCAGTTTGATCGCCAATACCACCATCGACCAAGGTGCCAGAGGCGTCGCCTTGGGCGGCGAATTCGATGTGAGTGCCCTTCGCCGTGACATTGCCAACGGTGACCGCACTGGTGTCGGTGTAGGGCACTGTGCTGAGTACGCCGACACCGGGAGCGCAGACTTCGACATCTGAGTTTTTCTGTGAGAAGTCTGCGACGGTTTTGGTGGAATCAATGGCAGCCACCGAGACGACGGAAGCGTAGCCTGCCGGGTAGCTGGTGCGGGTGGTGCCATCGTTTCCAGCGGCAGCGATGAGGAGAAGTCCTGCGCCGTTGTTGTAGAGAGCCTTCAAACCTTGTTCCTCAGTGCGGCTTTTGAGGCTGCCTCCGAGGCTCATGCTGATGATCTTGCAACCGGCTTGCTGGCACCGCTGCGCGGCGTCGAGCAAAGTGGAAGAGTATGCCCAGGTGCCGCTGTCGCCAAAGACTCGGACCATGAACAGTTGGATCGTGCCGGGGCTTACCCCCACGACACCCTTGCTGTTGAGCGAGGCGGCGATGGTGCCGCATACGTGCGTCCCGTGGCCACTTCCGTCCTGGTTCCAAGGCAGATTGCCGTTGTAACCGCTGATGTCGACGCCGGCAAAGTCTTCGTGCCCGACGAAGATACCCGAATCAATGACGCCGACCTTGATTCCGGCGCCGGTGGGTGCCCCAAGGTCGAGGACGCCATCGTGATTTGCGTCCCAAACGGTCGTGGCTTGGACCATGTCGAGGCCATACGGAATTATTTCATTCGCCTCAGAGTGGGAGAACAAATAGCGGGGCGGATCGTCTTCGACGAATTCGATATTGGGATTGTTGCGAAGCGCCTGGATGGCGGTGACCGGGAGAGTGGTGGCGACGGCATTGAGCTCGTCGAACTCGTGGTGTACCATGCCTGACGCATTCTGAATCAGGCCTTTGGCCAAGTCTTTCTTGCCGGGCTTAAAATTGATGTAGACCCGCGACGATTCCGCGGCGGTGGCTATGTCTTGGAGCAGAGCGATAGAGGCTAGGCCTAATGTGGCAAGCAGAGGGATACGACCGTGGTTTTTCATAGGACTTGAATTATGTTGCGTGAACGGTGTTACCACCCCAATGGGTTTCAAGGAGTCCGCATTGGGGTGTAGTAAATCTTGAACAGTTCGTGGCGACCTTCGGCTGAAGAGCGGGACAGGGATCTGCGCGCATGTTTCGGACCTGTTGGTGAGGAGCCTATCGCAAATACGCTTTCATCAAAGGGCGCACCAAGGCCACTGCCTTGGAGTATTCCCAACATTGTTGCCAGGCATCACGCAACCATCGCAGGAACTGACAGCTCAATTGAGTTGGGCGGATATACAGAGCTCTGACCCACGCTGAAATGGTCCGGCCATTGGCCTCGGCTTTGATCTCTCGCTGCTTCAAGCGAACGGTGTACCTTTCCTCGGCTTTTTCGTCCCGAATTCCCTCATCCTTCTCCAGTCGTGTCCGTATCAACAGGGCCAAGTTGAATAACAACACGAGGAACTCGTTCTGCACACGGGCCGGTACCGGGCCGGTGGCCCACGCTTTGGCTTCGCTGAGCTTGTTCTCGAAGACATCGAAAAGTTTCTCGATGTCCCAACGACGCCGGTAGAGGAGCGCGATGATTCCCGGAGCCAGAGTGAAGTCGGTGGTGAGAAACTCGAACTGGCTACCTGTCTCGGGGTCGAGATAGGTGACTCGCCGGAACTCACCGGGCTCGTCGAATCGAACGCGTTCATCCCGAATGACACCCGCATTGCGCTTGTCTGACTTGTCCCAGTTCAATTCCCGGACCTCCCGAGGTTTCAAATTATCCTTCGACCGGGTGATGACCAGAAAGCCACCTCCATGCTTGGCGGCGCGAAGGAAGGCAAAGTCAACGGCGACCGAATCAATGATCAGGAGGGTGCGCGAATGGCCGTGGCCCGGATAGTCCGCCCACTCCACGCGCTTGACGGCGGCCCATTCGTGTTCGTGGCCTTCGGTTTGGGTCAGGACTCCGGCGGTATCGTCCCGCAAATTGCGCCAGAAGACTCCCCGTGATGGTGGAATCAATTGACGACCAGTGGCAGTGGTTTCCGCTGTCTCGTGAGTGGCGTGAGTGATGACGTGGCCGTCGATAGCAAAGACTTTGCGGCCGAGGAGTTCGGGAATGTTGGCCAAACGGTCCACCGGCAAGGCGTTGGCGAGGAAGGCCTGGTCGAGCACTGCTTTGTTGAGTTCAGTGAGCATGGTACGGCGGCGGGTGCTGCTGAGAGCACCGAAGTAGGCGCGAACGGACGCTTCGGAGAGTTCGCAACTGCGGGCGTATTGAAGGAAGTCCCGTCCGGACTTTACGGACTGGAGAATGCGGCGAAGACCGAGTTGAGTGAAATCGTGATCAGAGTATGAGAGGTCAGGAAG
>SXGT01516225.1_pt1 | contig 10662 bp, 9 predicted proteins | sample 3176221 | NCBI WGS metagenome assembly SXGT01 (sample SAMN11356862, study PRJNA531348) | freshwater metagenome | isolation source: freshwater sample F1-120 | place: China: Fuxian Lake, Yuxi | collected 2017-12-25
CAGCAGTTCGTCGATGCGTGCGGCCTTGGCGGGGCTAGTCATGGCGTCATCCTACCCCTTGACCGTGCGTGAAGCGCGCTTGTCGTCTGTTCGGAGCGCCTCAAGAGAGCGGCCATTGAGACCAGTTCCGGTGGCACGGACGCTTTCGACGATTCGGCGAATCGCCTTGGACGCGGGATAATCACGGACGAGCGCCTCGACCTTCGCATCGGCAGAGCCACCCTTGGCGCGGAAGAGGCGCTTGTAGGCATCCTTGACCGCCTCGAGCTCGGTCTCGTTCCAGCCGAGGCGGCTCATGGCGACATGGTTGTAGCCGCGAACCGCGGCGGGGCTGCCTTCGACGAGCATGAACGGGGGGATGTCCTTGGACGCGCGCGACATGGCTCCGACGAATCCGCAGTAGCCCACGCGCACGAAGTGGTGGAGTCCCGCGCCGCCGCCGATGTTCGCGTGATCGTCGATCTGCACATGGCCGGCGAGCATCGCGTTGTTGGCGAAGATGCAGTGGCTGCCGATCACCGAGTCGTGCGCAATGTGAACATTGCCCATGATGAGGTTGTGCGAGCCGATCTTCGTCATGCCGCCGCCGTTGCCGGTCCCACGGTGAATCGTGGCGTGCTCGCGCACCGTATTGAAGTCCCCCATTTCGAGCCAGGTGGGCTCGCCGTGGTACTTGAGATCCTGCGGATCACCGCCGACAAGCGCGTACGGGTGGATCTCGTTGCCCTTGCCCAAGCGCGTCATCGAGGTGATGTGCACATGGGACCGAAGCACACAGTCGTCGCCGATATGGACCCGAGGGCCGATGGTGCAGTACGCGCCGACTGTGACGCTCGAGGCGATTTGCGCCGAGGGGTCAATGACTGCCGTGGGGTGGATCTTGGACATCTATTCGAACTCCGCATCAACCATCATGAACCGAATCTGGGCCTCAGCGGCCAACTTACCTTGCACCCACGCACGGCACTGCACGGCGGCGCTGCGCGCGCTCGCCCGCATCGTTTCCGCTTCGATCACCAGTTGATCGCCTGGGGTAACCGCCTTCCTGAGTTTCACCTTGTCGAGCGAGAGCAAGACCGCCACCTTTCCCGTGTGCTCCAGCGTTTGTGAGAGCAAGAGGCCGCCCAACTGGGCCATGGACTCCACAAGGAGCACGCCTGGCATGATCGGTGTTCCGGGGTAGTGCCCCGGAAAGTAGGGCTCGTTGATCGTGACATTCTTGATGCCGACCGCCCGACGGTTGCCATCGATCTCGACAACGCGGTCGATCAGCAACATCGGGAATCGGTGCGGCATGATGCGGGCAATGGCGCGCGCGTCAAGCACGCGACCCTCGCCCGCCGCGTGCGTGCGTGCCGCAGCGCGAACCTGCTCGAAGAGCCGCTTCGCGAGCCGACGATTGAGCCCATGGCCTGAGCGCTGAGCGATCACTTTGCCGCGAAGTCGCACTCCAGCGAGTGCGAGGTCGCCGATCACATCGAGCACCTTGTGCCGCACACACTCGTCGGGGAATCGGAACGAGTTCTCCATGGGGCCGTCGTCGTCGATGACGAGCGCATCACGCGGCGTGAGGTGTCGGCACATCCCCGCCTTCCAGAGCGCTTCCGCTTCAGCGCGCAGGCTGAAGGTTCGGGCGGGCGCGATCTCAGCCCCGTAGCTGTCGCGAGTGAAGTCAAACTCGCGGGTCTGGCGCCCGATGGGCTTCGACACCTCGGAGTAGTCCAGCTCGTACGTCACGCGGTAGCCCGGTTCTTCCGTCGGCAGCGCCGCCACGAGCGCAGCGTCCTCTTCGATGACGATGGGCTCGGTGATTCGGTGGATGTGCGCGGGCGCATCTTGCGCCACGATGCCGGCCGCGAGAAGCGGTTCGTAGAACGGAAGACTTGAACCGTCTCCGCATGGCACTTCGGGACCCGCCAGCCTGATGCGGACATTGTCGATGCCCAGACCCACAAGCGCGCTCAGGCAATGCTCCACCGTGTCGATGGTCGCATCTCCCACTCGCAGCGTGGTGCGCCGCGGTCGCGAAACGGCGTGCGTGATGAGCGCTGGAATGCTCACCGGCGGGTCGAGGTCCGTTCGTTCGAAGACGATCCCTGTGCCCACGGGTGCTGGGCAGAACTCGGCGACCGCATCGACGCCGAGCAGGAGCCCTTTGCCTCGGACGCTCACCGGGCCCGCGATGGTGCGCTGCACGGGCGCGTCGGAGGCGCGATTCTGCCCGGTCGTCGTGCTCACGGCAGGGGAGACGGCCGTCATCCGCCAGTCACCTTCGAGGCCTCCACGAGTCTGGCCAGATCCTTCGCCAGCGGCGAGAGTTTCTGAAGCGCGAGAACATGGCGCATCTCGGTTCTGATCTCGCGCGCGGGCATGCCGCCCCAGGTCTCGCCCGCAGGCACATCATCAATGAGTGCGGTTCGCGCGGCAAGCTGTGCGCCGTCACCAACGGTCCGGTGATCGGCAATGCCTGTCGCCGCACCGATGCGGCACCACGAGCCGATCGTCGAGCTGCCGGCAACGCCCGAGAGCGCGGCCATCACAGTGTTGGCGCCGATGCGCACATTGTGGCCCACCTGACAGAGGTTGTCGATTTTCGTTCCGGCACCGATACGGGTAGCGCCGAAGGTGCCTCGATCGACGCAGGTGCAGCTGCCGATCTCGACACCGTCGCCGAGTTCGACATGCCCGAGATGAGGGATCCGTACGAGTCCCTTGCCGTCCGACGCGGGTCGGTAGCCGAACCCATCGGTGCCAATGACGGCTCCCGCGTGGAGAATCACGCCGCGCCCGATGATGCAGCGCTCGCGCACGACCGCGTTCGCGTGGATGGTCGTCCCGTCACCGATGGATGCTTTGGGGTAAATGCGCACGCCCGCGTGCAGCGTGACGCCCGCTCCGATGCGTGCGCCCGCTCCGACCCATGCGAGTGGTCCCACACAGGCACTCGCCTCAATGATGGCGCCCGCTTCGACGACCGCGCTCGGGTGGATGCCCGGCGCCACCGCCTCGGGTTCGGGCGCAAACTCTTCGAGGAGCGAGATGATGGCGAGGTCGGCGTTCTCCACGCGGATCAGTGTGCGCGAGGAGGGGTCGTGATCGGGCACATCGATCCCACGCGAAACAATGGCGACCCGTGCGCGGCAGGAGCCCCAGTGGCGGGCGTATCTCGCGTCTCCGATAAAGGTGATGTCACCGTCGCCGGCGGACTTCATGTCCGAACAGCCGTGAATGGTGACCGAGCCTAGCCCCTCGAGGGTGCCGCCGACTCGGCGCGCGATGTCCTGCGCCGTGAACTCCATCGTCAGCTCTTCCCGGCCGCCGGCGACGGCGGTGTCGGGGCATCTGGTGCCGCCGGGACGAACGACGGGTTCGCCGCGCGGAACGCCTTGTTCATTTGCTCGACAAGGAGGTCGGTGATCTCAAGCGTCGCCGATGAGTAGAGCATGCGGCGGCCGTTGATCTGCTGCATGGTGCCTTCGAGATTGGCGGGCGTGACGGGCGGAATTGTGTCATCGATGAACACAAGGTCGATGCCCTGCGCCTTCGCAAGAGTGGCGCACGACTCCCGTACTTTGAGGTAGGCATCGCGCACGGTATTGGCGCGCTCGGACTCCATCTTGAGCTCGGCGAACGCCTGCATCGCGCTCAGGTCGCCGGCCTTCAGGATCGCCTTGTTCATGGCGTCGTTGTGAGCGGCCGATCCGGGTTGGAAACTCTCCAGCTCCTGCTTCATCGCTTCGACTTCGGCGGTCACCGCATTGACGCGGGACTGGAGTTGTGTCCGGAGGGACTCGGCCGTTGACTCCGCAGCCTTGAGTTGATCGAGCGATCGGTAGACCCTTTCGAGGTCGACGCAGGCCACGACGGTGGGTTTGGTCGGTGCGACTGCAGCCCAGAGCAGTGCGCCGGCGCAGACGGCCGCGGGGACGATGAGTTTGTGGATGGTCATGGAGCCTCGCATGGGGTCAGGGTTTCGTGGTTGTCGGAGTCGGTGCCGACGGCGTGGGCGTCGCGCGCGCATTGTTCATGCGGAGGATGAGTTTCTCCGTGATGTCATCCGCGTTGGAGGCGACGAGGATTCGTCGCCGGGCGATCTGCTCGACCACCTGCTGGCCAAGAGTGGACTGACTGCGGCGATCTCGTTGGAACTCGGCGTTGCCATCGAACACAATGACATACTGGTAGCCCTCGCTCGCCGAGAGCTTGTCGGCCTCAGAAACGATGGAGCGATAGAGGTTCTCCCATCGCAGCGCCTGTTCGCGGTCGGCCTCCTGCTGCTTCATCGTCGCCCATTCCTTGAGCTGGAGTTGCTCCAGGGCAAGCGCGTCGCGAGTCTTCTGGCGCTCGGTGGTGTCGGTGATCCCATCGGACTCCTTCGCCCGAGTTTCGAGCGCCTCGCGCCGAGACTTGAACTCCTGCTCAAACCGATGAGCCATCTGCGTGAGTTCGATCTCCATCTCACTTCGTTGTCCGATCTTGTCGAGGAGACGGCGAATGTCGACATTGGCGACCGCCGAAGGCTGCGCACTGAGACGGCCAGCGGTGAAGGCGGCTCCTGTGCCGAGCGCCACAACGGCGGCGGCAACGACGAGAAAGGACTTGGGGTTTTTCATAAATGGTTCCCGAGGGATTGAATGCGCGAGTGTAGGGGATCGCGCGCGATTCTCAATCACGAGTGTGGGTGCTGCCGCGAGGCGCGGGACGCCTAGAAGGGAAGTTCGGCGGTGAAACTGAAGGTCTGCGTCTGGTCGGTCGCGTACTTGACGACTGGCACGGCGAAATCGAACGCCAGTGGGGCCTGCCCGAGTTGGGGGATGTAGATGCGCAGGCCTGTGCCCACCGAGACGCGATAGGGACTCATGGAGAGGTTCTGGGTTACGGTTCCGGAGTCGGTAAATGCGACGATGGAGATGAACTTGTCGAAGAGCGGGATCTCATACTGCGCCCCAGCAAAGAATCGCCAATTGCCGCCGATGGGCTGGCCATTTGGCTCGCCCTGTTCATTGACAGTTGGGGTCAGCGACGAGGGCGTGGGCGGGTCGGCGCCAATCTCCATCCCGCTCAGTGGGCTGATGGCACGGAAGAGGAACCCGCGCAACGACCGGCCACCGAGGTAGAACCGCTCCGACACCGGTGCACTGTTGTTGAAGATGTACCCCGCGCTGATGTTGGTTTTCAGCACGCTCTTTCGCCCAAAGAAGTCCTCGCTGAGCGGGAAGAAGTTGGTGTAGCTCGCGGTGGCGAGCGGGAACTGGTAGGGGCCACCCATGCCGCCGAAGTACGCGAGTTCGCCCTCGAATCGCGAGCCGCGGGTCGGGCGCATCATGTTGTCGAAGTTGGTCCGCGTGAACGCGAGCGTGAACGAGTTGATGAAGGCGGGGCCTCGATCGTTGTAGACCTCAATGGGAGTGTTCGACGCGAAGTTCGTCAGCGTGACCCCTTGAAGCGACATGCGGACAGCTCCCGACCACATGTCACCGAAGGCGCGCGAGAGGCCGAAGACACCCGCGATTCGCTCTTCCGTGAAGGCCGTGTAGACGCGGTTGCGGTAAAACGCGTTGGTGCCGAGGCCGTAGTCCGTCTCAAGGATGTTGGGCTCGGCGAAGCTGACCGAATAGGTACTCACATCGATGCCGGGGCTCAGCGCAATCGAAAACTGCTGCCCGGCACCGCGGAACGCGCGCCCGCTGATGAACTCGCTAAAAGTCTGCGGCGTGTCGGCGATGTCGAAGTTGTTCTGGTTGAGCGAAATCTGGCCGAAGAAGCCCGAGTCGCTGCCGACGCCGACGCCGAAGTTCAGACTTCCTGTGTTCCTCTCCTTGACTTCGACGAGCACATCGCGCGGGGCGTCCGGATTCGCAGGATCCGGCGATTGTGGCGTGATGCGGACCTCGCCGAAGAGTTGGCTCGCCTCCAGGCGCGTCTTGGCGAGATCGATCTCGTGACCATCGAGCGGCCGTCCGGGCTGCAGACGGAGCTTGCGCCGGATCACATTGTCCCTCGTGATCGAGTTGCCCTGAATCCTCACGATCCCGGTCGTGACGGGGGCTGCCTCGCGCACCGTCACGATCATGTCCACCTCGGGCGATTCGCCGATCCGGATCCATGTCGGGTCCACCCGCGCGTCGATGTACCCCATCGTCTGGTACGCCTCTTCCACGGACTTTGTGGAGGCCATGACCTTGTCCTGCGTGAACGCATCACCAGGTCTGATGATCATGAGGCCCAGAAGTTGTTCCGCGTGCATCACTCGCGGGCGATCTCGTGCGACCCCATCGTGCGACTCGACAGCGATGGAGCGCAAGCGGTACTGGCGACCTTCGCTGATGACGAAGACCACCTTCGCCTCCTGTCCCGTTGGGGAGATTTCGACGCGCTTGTCCACTCGCACATCGATGAAGCCTCGGTCTTTGTAGAACTTATCGAGCGCGGCCACATCGTCGATGAGCTGGTCTTCATCGAGGTTCCCCATGGAGAAGACAAAGACCCACGGCTTCGTCTTGATCTGCGCCCCGAGTTGATTGGTGGTGAACGCATCGTTGCCCGAGAAGATGACCTCGCGGATTCTGACGCGCGGACCCTCCACAATGCGGAAAATCAAGATGCCGGTCTCCTCGAGGCGCGACTCGTCGACCTTGACCTCGACGAGGTAGTTCCCCTTCGACCGGTAGAGACCCTTGATCTTCGCGATCGCGCGCTCGAGGAGAAAGTCATCGCGCGGACCACCTGGGTAAAGCCCGATGAGCGAGCGGAGTTCTTGGTCGGAGACGATCTTGTTGCCGACGACTTGGATGTCCTGCACGATGGCTTGTTCGACGACGACATACCGCACTCGTACCGTGCCATCCCCGAGGAGTTCGGCGTCGGCCGTGACGGAGTCAAAGTGGCCGAGTCGATAGAGCGTCGACACATCGTTCTTGATGCTGCCGGCCTCGAATGGCTGTCCAATAGCCACACGAGTGTTGTTGCGGATCTCCTGTTCGTTGATGCGGTGGAGGCCGATGAAGACAATCTCCGAGATCGGGCGGTCCGTGAGCGACTCATCATCCACGCTGAGCGTGCTGGCATGGTGGAACGCCGCGTGCGACGGCGGTGTCACCACGCAGGCGACACATCCCCCCACGGCGATGACCCAGGCCAGCCGCAGGCGGAGGGGCGCACTCGTGTGGCTCCGTGTTCTCGCCATCGCGAAGGGAGGCTACCCGTCCATGGGGGCACTCGCCCGAGACCGATGGTGCTAGTCTCGGCTGATGGCGACAGCGACCTTGCGGCGAACACCATTCCATGACTTCCATGTCGAGCACGGCGCCAAGATGGTGGATTTCGCGGGGTGGGAAATGCCGCTCCTCTATTCCTCGATCATGGAAGAGCATCGCCACTGCCGCACGCAGGCGGGCTTCTTCGATGTCTCGCACATGGGACGGATTCGGTTCACCGGTCGCCATGCGCGGCGATTCCTCGATCATGTGTGCACTCGGCAGGTCTTTGGGATGGAGGCCGGGCAGTGCCGCTACGGCCTCGTGTGCAACGAGCGCGGCGGGTGCCTCGACGATGTCATCATTTACTGCTTCGACGAGTCCGAGTACCTGATGGTGTGCAACGCGTCGAATCGGGAGAAACTGCTCGCGCACTTCGCCTCAGTGAAGGGCGACATGGCCTTCAAACTCTCCGATGAGACAGAGTCCACGGCGATGGTCGCGCTGCAGGGCCCCAAGGCGATGGACATCATCGGCTCGCTGTCACGCGAGATTCCCAATCTCAAGCGGTACCGCTTCGCGCAGAAGAACCTCCTCGTCGTGAAGCTTGTCGTCAGCCGGACCGGGTACACCGGGGAAGATGGTGTGGAAGTCATCCTCGGTGCCACGATGGCGCGCGCGGCGATGGGGATGTTCCTCAAGGATGTTCGCGCTGCCACCAGTCCGATCAGGCCGATCGGGCTCGGCGCGCGCGACACGCTGCGCATGGAGGCAGGCATGCCGCTGTATGGGCACGAACTTGACGAGGACACCGACCCCCTCTCGGCGGGCCTCGGATTCGCCGTCAAACTTGGCAAGGGCGCCGACGATGAACGCATCGGTCGCTTCATTGGTCAGGATGCGCTCGAAGCGATCGCCAAGGCCACGCCCCCGCGGCGGCTTGTCGGCCTCGGCCTCGATGGCCGTCGAAGTGCGAGGCAGGGGATGGAGATCCGCAACAACGGAGGCGTTGTTGGTCGTGTCACGAGTGGCTGCCTCTCTCCGACGCTTGACCGCCCGATCGCCATGGGCTTCGTGGATGCCGCGCTGTCCTCGCCCGGGCAAACACTCGAAGTTGATCTGCGCGGAACCCTTGTTGCGGCCAAGGTTGAGCCGCTCCCTTTTCTCAAGAAGAGCTGAACGAGTCAGATCCCGTTCGAACCCGGTCGCGGTTTGAAGGCGCGCAGTGGCGCGGTGTTGTTGTGATCCGATGCGGGCGTGTTCGCGGCGCGCTTGGGAGTTCTCGGGACAGTCACGGCCTGCATGCGGCTCAGGAAGCAGGTCATCGTCTGATCCGAGCCGATCTGGCGGCTCAGTCGCTCAAGCGTCTCCACCTCAATCTGGCGGACGCGCTCGCGCGTCAGGCCGACTCGCAAGCCGACATCGTTGAGCGTCATGGGTTCCGCACCGTCAAAGCCGAACCGCAGCCGAAGAACCTGCGCATCGCGCGGCTCAATCTTCTCCAAGAGCGTCATGATGACCTTGAGGATCTCGTTTCGTTCAGCGGATTCCGTGGGACTTCCGCTCTTCGTGTCCTCAAAGATGTCGGCGAAATCCGACACATCACTCTCGCTGCCTTGCGTCTCAACCTGGTTCGGAGCGTTGTAGGCCCGCAACGCACGGCGGATGATCTGGAGTTTCCCGAGCGGTACCTGCATCTCCGCCGCGAGTTCGTTCATCGATGGCTGATGGCCGAGTTTCTCCTCGAGCGCTTTCGACGCCGCTTTGCAGCGGCTGATGAGCTCGATCATGTACGCCGGGATGTGAATCGGCTGCGCCGCATTGAGCAGGGTGCGCTTGATCGCCTGCTTGATCCACCATGACGCGTAGGTGGAGAAGCGTGCGCCCTGTGCGGGGTCGAATCCCTCCACCGCACGGATGAGGCCGACATTGCCCTCTTCGATGAGGTCGGGCAGCGTCACGCCGCGGTTCATGTAATTCTTTGCGATCGCGATGACGAGACGAAGGTTCGCCCGGATCATGTGATCCTTCGCCTCGGCGTCGTTGTCGTTGATGATCCGCCAGCCGAGATCCCGCTCCTTGTCGGCGGTCAAGAGATCAACAACTGAGATCTCCCGGACATACAGCTGAAGTTCAGACTGAATGTCTGACCTAGCCATGCACACCTCGACAACAAAAACTTCTCATGGGATAGGGTGGGGAACGATCAGCGTACACACCGGCGATCCAGTCCTGACAAGCGCCATACGATTGTTGGCATGGCAGCCCCTGGGCGAAGGCCCGACGATGATCTTTTCCCCATGCTGTCACGGTGGCCGATGGCGGACACCCCGAGGGGTCGTGTGCGTTTTCTTGAAACTATCGGGGGTGCGAGGCGGCTTCAGGTGCGTCTCCCACTGGGGATCATCCAAATGGAAGCCCGGGGGAGGCCTGACGGGGCAAGACCCTTGGGGTACGAATCAGAACTCGGACGGGCTTGCGCCGCAGCGGAACGACCCGGCGCCGACGGGTGTCGACTGCTCGCGGAAGAGTCGGCGCTCTATCGGCAGCGCGCGGGCGCTCTCCTGACGCTTGGTGAACACGCACTCGCGGCGCTCGATGCCACGCACTGCGTCGAGATTGCGCACCTCGTCCGCGTTCGCGAGCCAGCCGAGTTCGCTTCGCAGGCCTTCGGCCGACTTCTTCTTGCCGGGATCCTGTTGAGGACGCGGGCGCTCGCGAGCGGTGCGCTCACAGCGAACAACGCGAACGCCGCGTTGCGTGCGGTGGAGTCAGGACTCGCCGAGATCGAAGCGTGCGAGTCTGCGGGGGAGCCACTGGATCACGAACGGGTCGGCGAGGTGGAGGCCCTGCGGTCGCTGCGGGAAGCACTCGTTCCGAAGCTCCCAGCGAGCCAGCGCGTGGAGATCTCTGAGCGAATCGCCGCGGCGCTGCGGGCGGAGAACTACGAACTCGCCGCGATTCTCCGAAACGAACTCCGGCAACTTGGTTCGTAGGGTCAGGGGATCGCGCGGTCGAGTGCGCTGATGGCGGACTCGAAGGAAGCGCCCCCGAGCGACGCATCGAGCGCGCGGAGGCGGGCGATTCTGGCACGGACGGGCTCTCCACCACGACCCGCAAGCGTCGCCGCCTCGAGTTGGGCCGTCTGCGCGAGCCACCAGTCGGGGGTTTGCTTCGCGGAGGCGTCGCTCAGGCGCTTTCCAACGTCCATGAGTTCCTGCACCGCGAGTGAGGGCTCGATCCCGCGCGACGCGGCCTTGATGGCCCCCCGAAGCGCGGCGCATCGCAGCGAAAGATCTTCGGTGCCCGCGCCAGTGCGCTGCGCCAAGAGGCGCGACTCCTCAAGGGCGTCTTCCCACGACGGCGCAAGGAGCGCCGCCTTGCATCGCAGTCGTCGGAGATCGCGACGAGGTGAGGTGCCGTGCGCAGACTCCCATGCGTGCGAAACCGCAATGGCGCTCAGGAG
>SXGT01717962.1_pt1 | contig 10662 bp, 6 predicted proteins | sample 3176221 | NCBI WGS metagenome assembly SXGT01 (sample SAMN11356862, study PRJNA531348) | freshwater metagenome | isolation source: freshwater sample F1-120 | place: China: Fuxian Lake, Yuxi | collected 2017-12-25
CGCCTTCGGCTGCAGCAGGGCCAACAAGCAGCCACTTCGTTCACGCAGCGGAACTGCACCCGCTTCAAAACCCCACTCGACCCCAAACCGCCCCGGGCTGAAGCCTGTGAGAGGGTCATGCCTTCCCCGGATCGGCCCTCCTCGAGGCCACGACGCCCACCCCGACCAGGATGAGCGCCGCCGCGGCGCCCATCCTGGCGCTCAGGCGCTGCCCCAGCTGCGCATAGGCGAGCAGCCCCGCGATCAGAGGCTGGAGGTAGATGTAGACCGTCACCAGGGTCGGGGTGGAGCGGCCGAGGGCCCACGCATTGAGCAGGTAGGCCACGATCGTGGGCACCAGAAGGATGTACACGAGCAGCCAAAGGCCCCTCGACCTCACCTCGGGCAGCGCGTGGACCAGGGGGCCCAGCCCGAAGGGGAGGAAGGTGAGGGCGCCCCAGAAGAACACCCACGAGACCACCCGGAGCGCCCCCAGGCGCTCGATGGTGCGCTTGGAGAAGACCACGTAGCCCGCATAGACGAGCGAGTTCAGCGCGACCAGCGCCGCGCCCTGGTCCACCGCCTGTATCCCTGTGAGCACCAGCACCCCCGCCACCGCCAGCGCCAGCCCCAGCGCGGTCCTGGCCCTTGCCTTCTCGAGCCGGAAGGCCACCGAGAGCGTCGCCGTGTAGATGGGGATGGTCACGCTGAGGAGCGAGGCCGCAAAGGGCGTGGTCCTCCCCAGGCCCGCCAGGAATAGGGCCTGGTTCAGGGTGATGCCCAGCAGGCTCAACCCGAACAGCCGGGCGTGGTCGCGGAGGCCCAGGGGGGGCTCCTCCTCGCGCCTGGCTCTGCCGAGGACGCGCAGCCTCAGGAAGAGCAGGAAGAACACCGCCCCCGCCAGCATCCTGGCCATCGCCAGGGCCATCACCGGGATGCCCTCGCCTCCCTGATCGCGAGGGAGCATCGCGATCTTGGCCTCCACGGCCTGGGAGGCAAAGGCAACCTGGACGACCAGCAGCGCCCCGTGGACCGCCGGCCCGCCTCTCCTTGGCTCCTCCTGGGCCCTGGCGAGCGAGGCTGTGGGCTCAGCCATGGGCGAGGATCCCCCTTCCGTGCGCTACTCGGCCAGCCGGCGCGCTAGACTCGGCGCCACGTCCCGGCCAGGCGCGGCGTGGCACCTCCCGTGCCGGCGCCGCCAGGCTTCCCTCGAGGATCGCATGTGGCAATCGTTTCCGCTGTTCGGTAGCTCGGTCCTGCTCACCATCATGATCGCGGCGAGCTACACCTTCGCCGTGGCCATCGCCGCGGGGCGGACAGGGCGGGTGAGGACGCTCCATTCGGCCCGGCTCGGGGCCTACGGCACGGTGCTGCTGGTCGCCGTCGCGGTGGTGTGCCTCGCCTACGCCTTCGTCGCCCACGATTTTCGCCTGCGCTACGTGTCGCACTACTCGGATCGTGGCATGCCGACGATCTTTCTTCTGACCGCTCTCTGGGGGGGGCAGGACGGCTCGCTCCTGTGGTGGCTCTTCCTGCTCAGCCTCTACATAGGCGCCGCGGTCTTCATGCTCGACAAGAAGCACCTGGAGCTCCAACCCTACATCCTGGCGACGCTGATGGGCGTCGTGATCTTCTTCTGCGTGCTCATGGCCTTCGCGGCCAACCCCTTCTCCACGAGCGTGGCCGGGGCTCGCCAGGACGGGGAGGGGTTAAACCCGCTCCTCCAGAATTTCTACATGATCATCCATCCACCGAGCCTCTACGTGGGCTTCGTGGGCTGCACGATCCCCTTTGCTTTTGCGGTTTCCGCGCTGATCACGGGCCGCCTGGGCGACGAGTGGATCAAGGCGTGCCGGAAATTCACCCTCTTCGCCTGGCTCTTCCTCGCCATAGGCAACACCCTCGGCATGCTCTGGGCCTACGAGGAGCTGGGCTGGGGGGGCTACTGGGCCTGGGATCCGGTGGAGAACGCCGCCTTCATGCCGCTGCTCACCATAAGCGCCTTCCTCCACTCGGTGATGATCCAGGAGCGCCGCGGCCTGCTCAAGGTGTGGAACGTCGTCCTGATCTGCGTGACCTTCTTCATGACGATCTTCGGCACCTTCCTCACCCGCTCGGGCGCCATCGCCAGCGTGCACTCCTTTGCCCAGTCCTCCATCGGCGAGTATTTCGTCTGGTTCCTGGTCCTCCTGGCGGCCTTCTGCTTCACCCTCATCCTCTTTCGCTGGCCCGAGCTCAGGGATCTGACCCCCTCCCCCACCCTCCGCACCGCCGCCGTCGCCACGGGCTGGCTGATGCTGGGCCTCCTGGCCCTCTCTTACTTCGTGTCGACCAGGGTCGGCGGCCCCTCCGTGGCCGACCTCCCCAGGGACGTCATGGGGGCCACCGACGTGGCCGCCTACAACCAGAAGCGCACCCTCATCAAGGTGGCGGTCTTCTCGGTGCTGGCCTCCGGCGCGGTCTACGCGGCCCTGGAGCTTGTCTACCGGCGGATGACCCTGGATCTCAAGCTGGTCTCCACCAGGCCCCAGATCGAGTCGCTCTGGTCGAGGGAGTTCACCTTCCTGCTCAACAACTGGGGGCTCCTTGGCTTCATGCTCTTCGTCCTGGCCGCCACCACCTTCCCCATGGTGAGCGACGCGGTCTGGAAGGAGAAGGTGACCGTGGGCCCGCCCTACTACAACGCCTGGGTGCAGCCCCTTGGGCTCCTGATCTTCGCCTTCATGGGCGTGGGCACGCTGTTCGGCTGGAAGAAGACCAGCGATGACGCCCTCCGACGCAACTTCATCCGTCCGCTCGTCGCCATGGGCGCCTTCGTGCTCCTCCACTTCCTGCTCGGGAGGAGGCTGGGCTACCCCGCCGTCGTGTGGAGCGAGCCCATCTACGGCGGGCTCCTCGGCAAGGCGCTCCAGGCCTTCAACGCCATCACCCCGGCGCTGGGCCTCTCGCTCTGCGTCTTCAACACCGCGGTCATCGTCCAGGAGTTCGCGCTGCTCTTCGTCTCCCGCCACCGCAGCAAGGCCGACGGCGCCCCCAGGATCCTCTGGTACCTCGGGCTGCTCCCTGGCTTCGTTTACACGATGGTGACGCTGCCTCCCACCTCCAGGCGCCGCTACGGTGGCTACATCGTCCACCTGGGGATCGTCCTGATGTTCCTGGGCTTCACCGGGAAATCCTGGACGGTGGACCGGGAGGCCTCGCTCTCCCCTGGCCAGACCGTCCAGGTCGACCGCCTCACCCTCGAGTACCGGGGACCCCGCATGGAGGTCGACAACACCAAGCGCATGATCTTCGCGGACATCCGGGTCACGGAGAAGGGCAAGGAGCGGGCGGTCCTCAGCCCCGCGAAGTTCATCTACAAGAAGATGCCCGAGTCGCCGACCACGGAGGTCAGCATGCTGCACTCGGTGCGCGACGATCTCTACATCGTCGTCGGCGCCATCAACCCTCAGACCAAGGTCGCCTCCCTCCAGGTCCACCTGAACCCGCTGGTCGGCTTCATCTGGTTCGGTTGCCTGATCCTCATCGTGGGCAGCGTCTTGTGCATGTGGCCGGAGCTCCAGCCGAGCGAGTCACGCGCCTGGCGGGTCGCGAGGGGGACCGCCGCGGTGGCCACCAGCGTCAGCCTGGGGATCCTCATCGCCCTGATGCCCCAGAGCGCCTTTGCCCAGGGCACCTCCAGCCTGCACTCGGGCACGGTCCACATCGAGAACGCCAAGGAGAAGGAGATCTTCGGCGCCCTCCGCTGCATGTGCGGCAGCTGCGCCCGCGATCTGCTCTCCACCTGCGCCTGCAGCGAGGCCGACGAGACCAGGCGGCGCCTCCGCTCCAAGATCGAGGCCGGCGCCACCAAGGACCAGATCGTGGCCGAGTACGCCGCGGAGTACGGGAGCGAGTCCCTCTCCATCCCCCCCAACACCGGGGCGATGCGCGCCATCTACGTCGTCCCGCTGGCCGCGATCGCGGGGGGAGGCGTGGGGCTGGCCTTCATGCTGCGGCGGTGGCGCTCCTCGCCCGACACAGCCAAGGCCTCGACCAACGCGACCAACGCGACCAACGCGACCAACGCGACCAACGCGACCAACGCGACCGACGCGTACGACGCCCGCCTCGACGAGGAGCTGCGAGACCTCGATGACCGCTGAGAACAACCAGACCGAAGCCTCCCTCGCCGAGCGCGCGGAGGAGGGCGCCGCGGAGAGCGAGCGGCAGCTCGGCCGGGCCATGTCGATCGCCCTGCCCTCGCTCACGGTGGTGGCCACCTCGGCGGTCGGGCTCCTGGCCTCCGCGGGCCCCGCCATCCTGGTCGTGGCCTCCGGCATCCTCCTTGGCGCGATCGCCCTCTTCTGGACCAGCCTCCGTACCCTCACGGGGGACGCGCCTCTCCCCAGGGACCTCGAGCACGCGACCTTCCACGGCGCCGCGGACCCGCGCGGAGCCCGCAAGGCCATGCTCCTCCGCGCGCTGCGCGACCTGGAGAGCGAGCGAGCCCTGGGCAAGATCGACGAGGCGGATTTCGCGGCGCTCTCCTCGCGCTTCCGCGACGAGATCAAGCAGCTGATGCGCGAGATGGACGACCAGCTCGAGCCCCACATCGCCAGGGCCGAGGAGCTTGTGAAGGCTCATTTCGTCAGGGTGGGTCTGGCGGGCGACCCCTTCCGCACCCTGGGCCAGGCCGCCCAGGCCACGGACGAGGCGCTGGCCGCCGACGACGTCCTCTCTTCTCCCTGGCGCCTCGCCTGCAGCGCCTGCGGCGCCTCCAACGAGCCTGACGCCCGCTTCTGCAAGGCCTGCGGCGCCGCCGTGGCCCGCCCCCAGGCGCCCCAGAGCAGCGCCCACCCGCCCGGACCCTCCACGCTTTCTTCGGATTCCTCCGAGCCCGCGGCGAAGCCCGCCGGTCGGACTGAGCCCCCCAGCCCGACCGAGGCCCCCAGCCCGACCGAGCCCCTCCCTGTTCCTTCCCCCTCCAAGGCCCACGATGAGGTGTAAATACCTTCGCTTCACCGTATTTCTCCTCGCCTCGCTCTCCGCCTCGCTCTCGCTCCCCGCCGGGGCCCAGACAGGCGCGATCCGCGGCGGACAGCCGGTCGCCAGCGGAGCCCGCGCTCCTTCCCCGAGGGACAATCCCAGCGCCGGCGCCCCTCGCGCCGGTGACCCTCGCGCCGGTGACCCTCGCGCCGGCGACCCTCACGTCGGTGACCCTCACGCCGGCGATCCCCACGCCGCTCACGGGGGCGCCGGAGGAGCCGCCGGCATGTTCGAGCCGCCGACGGACACAGCGGAGCCCGATCCCCGCCTCCCTGCCGGGAGCGTGAGGGTCACGGTCCTGGATCCCGAGGGCAAGCCGCTCCCCGGCACCACGGTCACGATAGGGATCCTGAACAACAGCATCGCCAAGGGCGAGAGCAGGAAGCGCGTCGAGCTGAAGACCGACCAGGAGGGCGTGGCCCGGCTCGACGGCCAGGACAAGGGCGCCCAGCTCGCCTACCGGGTGACCGTCTCCAGGGACGGAGGCACCTTCGCGGCACCCCCCTTCCAGATGCCCCTCGACAAGGGGGTACACGCCACGCTCCACGTCTACCCGGTGACCCGCACCGTCGGCGGCGAGGCCCTGATCGTCAGCCAGGCCATCCTTTACGTCGAGATGAAGGACGACCGCATCCAGGTGCAGGAGGCCCTCTCCATCTACAACTTCGGCAAGGCCGCCTGGGTCCCTGACGACCTCGTCCTGGAGCTCCCTCCCGACTTCAGGGCCCTCACCTCGCAGCAGGGCATGAACGACGTCACGGTCGAGGGCGTGGAGAAGAAGGGCGCCAGGATCCGCGGCACCTTCGGCCCTGGGCGCCACGACGTGGAGTTTCGCTGGCAGCTCCCCTACGAGGGGACGCGGGACGTCCAGGTCTTCGCGGGGATGCCCCCTCACCTCGCCGCCGCCCGGGTCATGGCTCCCGCCGGGCCCCGGATGAAGCTGGTCGCCGAGGGCTTCCCGGTCGCCATCGGCCGGGTCAACGCCCAGGGAGAGCGGGTGCTGGTGAGCGAGCGCGAGCTGCGGAGGGACGAGCCCCCGCTCACCCGTATGGCCATCGAGATCAGGGATCTCCCCACCGTGGGGCCGGCGCGCTGGATCGTGTCGGCCTTCTCCTTGCTTGCCGTGCTGGGGGCGATCCTGGTCGCCTTCGTCGTGGCGGCCCCCAGGCCCGGGGGCGCCTCCAAGGAGGATCGGGAGCGCCTGCTCGCCGATCTGGCCGACCTCGAGCGGGCCCACCGGGCAGGCGAGATCGGGCCGAAGAGCTACGCCAGGGCCCGGCGGGAGCTCATCGAAGAGCTGGCCCGGCTGCTCATGACCAGGAAGGCCGCCGGGGCGGCCAAGAAGAAGCGCCCTGCCTGAGGGCCCTTGCCCCCAAAAAGAGAGCCTCTCACGTCATTTTTTTGTGTGGAAAACTTGCCTGAAGACATGGGGATGTGCCCGTGGATTTGACCCTGGACAACAGGGTTACGGGTTGCCCACAGGACGCCCCCCGGAGCTGTCCCGCGCTTGTCCCCACCCGCGGGGCTTGTCAAGTTTTCGACATCACCTGGTTTTCCGGGTTATCCCGGCTTGCCACAGGGCCTACTCTCCACCACTAAGATCTTTAAATACTTCTCCAGAGAGAAGACTCCCTGAAGGTCCTCCCAAGATTCGCGTCGCTCACCGAGTGTCTTGACGATTTTCCAGAATGAGGGCACCTGGTAGCGGCCCATGGAACTCACCGTCGCCAAAAAGGACCTCCTCAGGCTCGCCAGTCGCATGCAGGGCGTCGCCGAACGAAAAAGCACGATGCCGGTGCTGTCGAACGTGCTCTTCGCCGTCGACGGGCCAGGCACCCTGCGGCTCGCGGCGACGGACCTGTACCTGGGTCTCCTCGGGAAGATCCCTGCCGATATCGCCAAGCCAGGCAGCGTGGCGGTGCCGGCCAAGGAGCTGTTCGAGCGCGTCAAGATGATGCCCGACGGCCCGATCCACATCACCACGGGGGACAACGCCCAGACCACGCTCAAGGCCGCGGGCAGCGCTCGCCGCTACACGCTCCGGGGGATGCCCGGCACGGATTTTCCGCCCCTGCCTCAGCCCTCGGAGGGCGCCCCGTCCCTGGCCCTGGAGGTCGACGTGGTCCAGGAGCTCATCGCCAAGACCCACTTCTCCATCTCGACCGACGAGACCCGGGCCCACCTCAACTCGGCCCTCTTCGAGTGGGATGGGGATCTGGTCCGCATGGTGACGACCGACGGCCATCGCCTGTCCAAGATGGAGGTCAAGGTCCAGGGTCGCCAGGCCTCGGCCACCATGCTCATCCCTCTGAAGGCCATCCACGAGCTCAGGAAGCTCTGCGACGAGCTCCTGGCCGAGAGCAACAGCAAGTCCGACCGCCCCGAGCTCACCATCACCCAGAGCGGCTCGAGCGCCTTCTTCCAGGGGGGGGGTACGACCTTCAGCGTCAAGCTGGTGGACGCCCAGTTCCCGCCCTACTCCCAGGTCATCCCCCAGTCCTTCGGCAAGTCGATCCGCTGCCCTCGAGGCGCCTTCGCCGACGCCCTGCGTGCCGTGGCCATCGCCGCCAGCGAGCGCACGGGAGGGGTCAAGCTGGCCTTCCAGAAGGGCATGATGCGGATCTCCAGCGAGTCGCCCGAGAGCGGGGAGGGCTTCGACGAGATCCCCGTCGACTACGAGGGCCCCGGCATCGCCATCGGCTTCAACGCCAAGTACTTCCTCGACGTGCTGGGTGCGCTCTCCCAGGAGGAGGTCACCCTGGGCCTCTCCGGCGAGCTCGACCCCGCGGTGCTCCGCCCGGGCGAGGGCGAGAAGAGCGAGCGCGATTTCATCGCCGTGATCATGCCCATGCGCATCTGACGCCGCCCTCGGGCTCCCTCTTCAAGCTCCCTCATCCAGGCTCCCTCGACCCGTGCAGCCACTCGCCCTCGAAGCGCTTTCGGTCAGGAAGCTCCGGAGCCTGGGCTCGGTCGATCTCACGTTTTCGCCCAAGTTCAACGTCCTGTCGGGCGACAACGGCCAGGGCAAGACCAACCTCCTCGAGGCGGTCTACCTCCTGGCCACTTCGAGGAGCTTCCGCGCCACCAAGCTCACCGAGCTCGTGGCCTTTGGCAGCGAGGTGGCCAGCGTCCGGGGCGTGCTGCGCGAGGGTGAGGAGACCCGGGCCCAGAGCCTGGGCCTCCAGGGCGGGATACGCATCGCCCGCATCGACGGCAAGCGGCCTCGCTCGCTCCTCGCCTATGCCGTCAAGTCTCCGGTGGTGGTGTTCCACCCGGGGGAGGTGGAGCTCTCGATGGGGCCCAGCGCCGAGCGCAGGAAGCTGCTCGATCGCGTCGCCCTGTACCTCGCCCCTTCGACCCTGGCCGATCTCGAGGCCTACGGCCGCTGCATCCGCGAGCGGCAGCGCGCCCTGGACACCCGGGGCCCGGGGGCCAAGGATCTCGAGGACTGGGAGGCGGTGGCCGCGTCCCATGGCCTCAGGGTCATGGAGGGCAGGGCTCTGGCCGCCTCGAGGCTCGCCGTCGAGGCGGAGATCGCGTTCGAGCGTATAGGCGCCCCGGGGCTGACCCTGAAGGTCGGCTACGCCCCCTCAGCGCCCCGGGACGAGGCCGACTTCAGGCGGGCGCTGGCCGAGGCCCGCCCCCGGGATCTTCGCCGAGGAGCGGCCACCGTTGGGCCCCACAGGGACGAGCTCAGGCTGGAGCTCGCCGGGCATGTCGCCAGGGGGACAGCCTCGCAGGGGCAGCACCGGTCCCTGGTGCTTGCCCTGAAGTCCGCCGAGATCGAGGTCGTCGCGGCGGCCCGAGGGACCCGTCCCATCCTCCTGCTCGACGACGTCTCCAGCGAGCTCGACGCCTCTCGCACCGGCGCCCTCTTCGCCTTCCTCCGGGAGCATCGGGGCCAGGTCCTCCTGACCACGACCCGGCCGGAGCTCATCGCGATAGGCGGCGCAGAAGAGCGCAAAGACTTTCATGTGCTCGGGGGCACCATTGTCCCATTGTGAGACCCCCGGGAAGGTCCCGGAAAGGCCCCCGGAGACGTGTCCAGCGCCCGGGTTCGTGATCCTGCCGAACAACATCTTGTAAGTTATTGAAATAACTGCTGAATTATTGTGTGTACAGCTTGCCTGTTCAGGGGGATTGCGATAGACTTCCGGCGCCTGGGGATCCTGGCGGGTTTTTCCTGCTCCATCCGCGGGGAAATCAATGCGGGAAGTTCTCCGAGTTTCAACGCAAAAACCTGAGCGAGATCTGCCAATGACGACAACGGACGTCGAGACCCCTTCTGTCGCACCGACCTACGGGAGCGAGAACATCACCGTCCTCGAGGGCCTCGAGGCCGTACGCAAGCGGCCTGGCATGTACATCGGCAATGTCCACGACGGCTCCGGCCTCCACCACCTCGTCTGGGAGGTGGTCGACAACGCGGTGGACGAGCACCTGGCGGGCTACTGCACCCGTCTGGACGTGGTCATGAACGCGGACGGCTCGATCAGCGTGGAGGACAACGGCCGCGGCATCCCCACGGGGATGCACGCCAAGGGCATCTCGGCGGCCGAGGTCGTCATGACCGTGCTCCACGCGGGCGGGAAATTCGACCAGTCCAACTACAAGGTCTCGGCTGGGCTCCACGGCGTCGGCGTCTCGGCGGTCAACGCGGTGAGCGAGTGGCTCAAGCTGGAGATCAAGCGGGAGGGCCACGTCTTCAGGCAGGAGTATCGCCAGGGCGCTCCCCAGGCTCCGCTCGCCGTCGCGGGCAACACCGACCGGACCGGCACCAAGATCTCCTTCAAGCCCGACAAGGAGATCTTCGGGGAAGACATCGTCTACAGCTACGACATCCTGGCGAGCCGCCTGCGCGAGCTCTCGTTCTTGAACGCAGGCTTCACCATCACCCTGACCGATCACCGTGAGGAGGATCGGAGCGAGACCTTCGAATACAAGGGCGGCATCCGCGAGTTCGTCGAGCTCCTGAACAAGGCCAAGGAGCCCGAGCACGAGAAGGTCGTGCACATCCTGGCCGAGCAGCAGGGCGACAACGGCCACACCATCTCGGTCGAGATCGCGATGCAGTGGAACAAGAGCTACGTGGAGCAGGTGTTCGCCTACACCAACAACGTCCACAACCGGGACGGCGGCACCCACCTCACGGGCTTCCGGGGCGCCCTCACCCGGGTGTTCAACAACTACGGCACCAGCGCCAACCTCTTCAAGGAGGTCAAGAGCGGGCTGTCCGGCGAGGACATCCGGGAGGGCCTGACCGCGGTCATCAGCGTCAAGGTGCCCGATCCGTCCTTCGACTCCCAGACCAAGTCCAAGCTGGTGTCGAGCGAGGTGAAGGGCATCGTGGAGTCCGTGGTGGTGGACAAGCTCGGCCAGTTCTTCGAGGAGAACCCGGCCACGGCCCGCAAGATCCTGGAGAAGGCCGTCTTCGCCGCCAAGGCCAGGGAGGCCGCCCGCAAGGCCCGCGAGATCGTCCGCAAGGGGGCCATGGATTTCACGAGCCTCTCCGGCAAACTGGCCGACTGCCAGTCACGAGATCCGGCCTCGAGCGAGCTCTACATCGTCGAGGGCGACAGCGCCGGCGGCTCGGCAAAGCAGGGGCGCGACAGGAAATACCAGGCTATTTTGCCGCTCAAGGGCAAGATCCTCAAC
>SXGT01768741.1_pt1 | contig 10661 bp, 10 predicted proteins | sample 3176221 | NCBI WGS metagenome assembly SXGT01 (sample SAMN11356862, study PRJNA531348) | freshwater metagenome | isolation source: freshwater sample F1-120 | place: China: Fuxian Lake, Yuxi | collected 2017-12-25
ACCCATGGGGACATCCTTGTTCAAACTGACCAGCCTCAACCTCAACGGCATCCGTTCCGCCACCACCAAGGGGCTGGAGAAATGGCTGTCCGCGCACCGGCCCGATTGTATTTGTGTGCAGGAAGTCAAGGCGCAGGCACTCGATGTGAGCGGCCGCTTCGAGCAGATTGCCGGTCTTCAAGGGCACTTTCACTACGCCCAGAAAAAAGGCTATTCGGGCACAGCGGTGTTCACCAGGCACGCGCCCAGCGATGTGCGGATGGGATTCGGTTGTACGGAGTTCGACGCGGAAGGTCGCTACACCGAGCTGCGGTTCGACACGCCGAAGCGAAAGTTTTCGGTCATCAGCGCTTACTTTCCGAGCGGCTCATCCGGTCCCGAACGCCAGGAGGCCAAGTACCGTTTCCTCGACCAGTTCTTTCCGCACCTGCTCGCGCTCAAAGCACAGCGCGAATTCGTGCTGTGTGGCGACGTCAACATCGCGCACCGGCAGGAGGACTTGAAGAACTGGCGCAGTAACCAGAAGAACAGCGGCTTCCTGCCGGAAGAGCGTGCGTGGATGACCAAGCTGCTCGAGCAGGGCGGCCTGATCGATGTGTACCGCCGCCTGCAGCCCGACACCACCGACGCCTGCTACACATGGTGGAGCAACCGCGGCCAGGCCTACGCCCAGACCGTGGGGTGGCGGCTGGACTACCACCTCGCCACGCCGGCGATGGCGGCACTGGCTCGCAGCGAGCACATCTACAAGGACGAGAAGTTCAGCGACCACGCGCCCTTGACGGTGGACTACGACTTCAGCCTGTAGACCCGTTCACCCCCTGCATGACGGCCTCGATCTCCAGGAGACGCTGTTGCAGCCGCGGTGCGGCAAAGTCCAGCCAGGCTCGCAGCCTCAATGGCATCAGGCGTTTGCCGGGATGAACCAGGCTGACCGGCATGGGTGCTCCGTGGTGGGCCACCAGCACCGGCACCAGGGCGCCGGAAGCCACGTGCGGCGCCACCTGATAGCTCGTGGCCTGCAGCAGACCCAGGCCGGCGATGGCGGCCTGCAGGGCGGAGTCCGGCGTGGTCGTCGACATGCGGGCATGCACCGGCACCTGAAGCGCCACGGACATATCGCCCTGGCGCTGCGTCAGCGTCCAGGTCCCGGTGCGTCCCAGTGTGGTCCAGCTGATGCAGTCGTGGCTGGACAGCGCTGACAGGTCCCTGGGCATGCCACGGGCCTGCAGGTAGGCCGGCGCTGCGCACACGACGAGGCGGATGGCGCCCACTTCGCGGGCCACCAGGCCGCTGTCGGCGAGTGCGCCGATGCGCAACGCGCAGTCCACGTGCTCTTCGACCATGGGCAGGACGCGGTCGTCCAGTTGCAGATGGACATCGATCTGCGCATGGGCGCGCAGGAACTCGTGCACCACCGGCTGCAGGTGTTGCTGGCCGAAACCGAGTGGTGCGGTGATCACCAGGTCGCCCCTGGGCTGGTGGTATTCGCTGGTCACTTCCTCATCGGCGTCCCGCAAGGCGTCGACGACGCGGCTGCAGGCCGCGAAGTAGCGCCGGCCACCTTCGGTGAGGGCGACATGGCGGGTGGTGCGGACAAAGAGCCGCACGCCCAGCAACGCCTCGAGCAAGCCCACCTTGCGGCTGAGGTTGGCCACGGGCGTGCCCAGCGCGCGGCTGGCGGCCGAGAAGCCTCCGTGGTGGGCCACGGCCACGAAGGCCGTGATGGCGTCAAACCGGTCCATTTCTTATCAATTTTCGAGAATATGTTTCATGTTTCTGACCCATTATCAGACTCGTTTGAATAAATAACACTTGGGTTTTCGCCGACAACGATCGCTGTGCCCGCCCGGGCGCGGCGACAGGCGAACGAATGGAGAACGACATGGGCCACGCATTCGCCGACATCACCTTCACACCCGCCGTGCGCGCGGCCCAGGCCCGTGACGGCAGCCGCGCGCAGTACGCGCGCGCCTTCGAGTCGGGAGGCGACGTGCACCACGCCGAACTCGGGCCGGACGAGGCCGCCTTCATCCATGCGCAGCGCAGCTTCTACATGGCCACGGTCTCGGAAACGGGCTGGCCCTATGTGCAACACCGGGGCGGCTCCCCCGGTTTCCTGCAGGTGGTCGACCCCCGCACGCTGGCGTTCACGGACCTCCCGGGCAACCGGCAGTTCATCAGCGTCGGCAACCTCGCCCGGGAGGATCGCGTGGCCTTGATCCTGGTCGACCATGCGCAACGACGCCGCCTGAAGCTGCTGGGGCGACTGGCCGTGCAGGCGTCCACCGGCCCGGGGCGCGAAATGTCCATCCGCGTCGAGGCCTTCGACTGGAACTGCCCTCAGCACATCCCGCTTCGATTCGAAGCCGAGGATGTGCAGCGCGCACTCGACGCCCGCGACCAGCGGATCGCGCAGCTGGAGGCCTTGCTGGCAGAGCAGACGCGTCGCAGTAGCGCGTAAGGGCGAAGCCCGGCCTACGCGGCGGGTTCAGCCTTTGCCCAGGGGCGGGCGGCCGAACAGGCTGGAGCCGTGGCTGATGGGGCCGAGTTCGGCGGCGGCGGCCAGCAGGGCGGGCGCCAGTTCTTCCATGCGCGCCTGAGTGAGACGGCTGCGCGGACCGGCAATGCTCAGCACGCCGATGGCCTCCTTGCGGCGCAGCACGGGTGCGGCCATGGCGGCCATACCGGGTGCGAACACCTCGTCGATCATGGCGTACCCGCGCGCCCGTGCCACCTGCAGGATGTCGAGCAATTCCTTCACGGTGGTCGGCGCCCTGGGGCCATAGTCCCGAGGCTGGCCGAAACCCTGGCGGCTGACCAGCTCGAGGGCGCGCTCGTCGCTCAGCGTGAGCAGCCACGCATGGCCTGAAGAAGTGCACGACAGGCGGGCTTCGGCGCCCATGTCGGGGTCGTACCGCAAGCCCACCTGGCGCGCACCTTGTGATTTCGCCACCCAGGTGAGTCGGTCGTCGTCCACGATGGACAGGCGAGCGAGCTCGCCGGATTTTTCAGCCAGCCGCTCGACGATCGGCTCGGCGATGTCGACAATGCCCGCATTGCTGAGGTAGCCGAGCCCAAGCGATACCACCTTGGTGGTGAGCACGTAGTCGCCCTGCTTGCGGGCCTGCCGCACGTAGCCGCGCCGCTGCAGATCGGCCAGCAGGCGGTGACAGGCGCTCAAGGGCATGTCGAGTTCGCTCGCCATGGAGGCCAGCGGCAGTCCGTCGGGATGGGCGGCGAGGTGTTCCAGCAGGGTCAGGCCGCGATCCAGTGCAAGGCTCATGGGCAAAATTTTGTATGGAGGAATGAGTTTCCAAAAAGGAAAGTCTTTCCTTGCTGAGATCGAGAATTCACCCGAATGGGCCGCCGTGGGGGCGAGCCGCGAAGTAAACACGGAGACAGCGGTTTGTGCAAGCCCCGCAAGCGATGATTCGCCCGGCGCAGCCCGATCCGCATTGCCTTCGATCCAAGGATCCTGTTCCCATGCCCGATACCGTCTACGTCCTCAACGGTCCGAACCTGAACATGCTGGGCGTTCGCGAACCGCACCTCTACGGCAGCACCACCTTGGCGCAGGTCGAACAACTGTGCCGGCGCGTGACCGGCGAACTGGGGCTGGGTTGCGAGTTCCGCCAGTCCAACCACGAAGGCCTTCTGGTCGACTGGGTGCAGGAGGCGCGGGAAAAAAGCGTCGCGGTGGTGATCAACCCCGCGGGGCTGTCGTTCCGCTCGATTCCTTTGCTCGACGCCCTGAAGACGCTGGACCAGCCGGTGGCCGAAGTCCACATCACCAACATCCACCGCCGCGACCCGCTCTATCAGCACTCGCTCATTTCGCAGGGGGCCACCGGCGTCATCTGCGGATTCGGCCCCTTCGGCTACGAAATGGCGCTGCGCGCGGTGGCCCAGCGCCTCGCCGCGACCGCGTAAATCCCATCCCGCATCCGTTCACCCCAACCACACAGGAGACATCCACATGAACACCTCACTCAATCGCCGCTCGTTGATCGGCGCTGGCGCCACGCTGGCCGCTGGCCTGGCGATGCCGGCCTGGGCCCAGACCCAGCCCACGCTGCGCTTTGCCGCCGTGTTCTCCGACAAGGACATCCGCGCCGACATGATGAAGATGTTCGCCAAGGACATCGAATCCGATTTCAAGGTCGAGGTGTTCCTGAACTCCACGCTGTTCCGCCAGGGCACCGAACTCGTCGCCCTGCAGCGCGACAACCTCGAGATGGGCAACATCGGTCCGCAGGACATTTCCAAGCAGATTCCGGCCTGGTCGCTGCTGACCTCGGCCTACCTGTTCCGCGACGCCAACCACCTCACGCAGTTCTTCGCCAGCGACATGGGCACGCAGATGAAGAAGATGGTGGAGGACCAGCTCAAGGTGAAGATCCTCGGCCCGACCTTCTTCGGCACGCGCCAGGTGGGCTTGAAGCCGAAGAAGAAGATCAACGTGCCGGCCGACCTCGCGGGCGTGAAGCTGCGCATGCCTCCCGGCGACAGCTGGCAACTGCTCGGCCGCTCGATCGGTGCGAATCCCACTCCCATGGCCTATGCCGAAACCTACACCGGCCTGCAGACCGGCTCCATCGACGGCCAAGACAACCCGCTGCCCAACGTGCAGAACATGAAGTTCTACGAGGTCATGTCGCAGATCGTGATGACCTCGCACCTGGTGGGCTACGACCTGCTCACCGTCAACATGAAGACCTGGCAGAGCATGTCGCCGGCCAAACAGCAGGCCTTCCAGGCCGCTGCGGACAAAGCCATTGCCTGGAGCACGGCCGAGCACCTCAAGCGCGAGGCCGAGCTCGCCGAAGGCTTCAAGCGCCAGGGCCTGGATGTGTACGCGCCGAACGTGAACGCGTTCCGCGAGCACGCACAGAAGATCTATCTCGCTTCCGATGAGGCCAAAGCCTGGCCCGCCGGCATGCTCGACAAGATCAATGCGATGAAGTAAGGAACACCCCCGCCGCGCTTCGCGCGACCCCCTCGAGGGGGCGACACCTGCGGCCTGGCAGAGCCAGTTCCGCGGTGTCACTGGGTTGGACCTCCTCACGCGATGCTTTGTGGTGCCGTCACTATGACTTTCATGCGCATACTTTCCCGCTTTGCCAACGTGGTGGCCGCCGGCTTGCTGGCGGTCATCTTCGTGGCCTTCATCCTGCAGATCGTCCTGCGTTACGTCTTCAACTGGCCGGTGGGCTGGACGACGGAGATCTCCCTGCTGGCCTGGCTCTGGCTGGTGCTGTGGGGTGCGGCATTCGTGCTGCGGGAGCAGGAAGAGATCCGCATCGACTTCATCACCGCCAACGTCGGCCGCCGTGCGCGCATGGCGATGGGCATGGTGGGCTCGATCTGCGTCGTGGTGCTTTTCGGCATGCAGCTGCCTGCGGCCTGGGAGTACGTGAGCTTCATGAAGGTCGAGAAGAGCAGTTACCTGAACACGCGTTTTGACGTGCTGTTCTCGATCTACATCGTCTTCTCGGTCGCGGTCATCGCCCGCAACCTCTGGAACATCGTGCAGCTGTTCCGGTGCAAGGACCCCGCCGCTGACGCCACACTCACACCCGGTTCTGCATTGTGAACTTCACCAGCCCATTCTCTCTCGCGCTCGGCACCATCCTGGCGCTCAGCCTGCTCGGCGTTCCTGTGGGGCACGCCATGATCGGGGGCTCGGTCCTCTACCTGTACCTCAAGGGCATGGACATGGGCACGGTGGCCGAGCAACTGCTCAACGGCACCTACCAGAGCTTTCTGCTGCTGGCGATTCCGCTCTTCATTCTGGCCGCGACCATCATGAGTTCGGGCAGCGTGCTCGACCGGCTGATGCGCTTCTGCAATGCCATCGTCGGCCGCTTCCCCGGCGGCCTCGCCCAGGTCAACGTGCTGCAGAGCATCGTGTTTGCCAGCATGTCCGGTTCGGCGCTGGCGGATGCGGCGGGCTCCGGCAAGCTGATGCAGGTCATGATGACCAAGGACGGCAGATACACCAAGGGCTTCGCCGCCGCGCTCACCGCCGCTTCGTCGGTGATCGGCCCCATCCTGCCGCCTTCGATCCCTCTGGTGTTGTATGCCCTGGTGTCGGGCACATCCGTCGGCTATCTGTTCATCGCCGGCGTGCTGCCCGGGCTGTTGCTGGGCGGCGTGCTCATGGGTCTTATCTACTTCCTGGCGAAGCGACGCAAGTTTCCCGTCGAGGACAAGGTGCCACTGCGCGAAATGCCGCGCATCACGCGCGACGCCTTCCCGGCGCTGATGTTGCCGGTGGTGCTGCTGGGGTGCCTCTATTCCGGCATCACCACGCCCACCGAAGCGGCGGGCCTCGCCGCGGCGTACGCACTGCTGATTTCGGTGGTGCTCTACCGCAGCATTGGATGGGGCGACATCTACGATTCCCTGATCTCCAGCGCCCGCGTCAGCATCTCCATCGGCATGCTGATCGCTGGGGCGCTGGTCTTCAATTACGTGATCACGGTCGAGAACATCCCCGCGACCCTCAGCACCTTGCTTCAGGCCCTCGATCTCTCGCCACTGGGCTTCCTGCTGCTGGTGAACCTTCTGCTGCTGTTGCTGGGCTGCTTTCTGGAAGGCTCCACCATCATCCTTGTGATCCTGCCGGTGCTGCTGCCCACGGCGGTCGCGCTGGGTGTGGATCCGGTGCACTTCGGCGTGGTGGCGGTGCTCAACATCATGATCGGCCTTGTGACGCCACCGTATGGCCTGCTGCTGTTCATGATGACCAAGATCGCCGACATCTCGCTCACCGAACTGGTCCGCGAGATGGTGCCGTTCCTGGCGGTGATGGCCGGGGCGCTGGCCCTGGTCACGCTGTGGCCGGACATGGTGCTGTTCCTCCCCAGGCTGGCGGGCTACTCGGGCTAGCCATTCAACGGTATTGCGCGGCCGAGATGAACTCCTTGAAGGTCTCGCACCACACCACCACGGTGTTGTAGGCCGCCAGGTCCACGCCCACCGGCAGGGCCACGACGAAGTTCTCGAAAGTCTTCACGTCGCCCACGCGCAGCATCTGATCCTTCAGCGGCAGGAACTCGGCCTCGGTCTGCACGAAAGCGGGAGACAGGTAGAGCTTGTAATCCGGCCCTGGTGCCAATCGTCCCATCAGCGAGATGGCCTGCGGCCCGACCGACACCGTGCCCTCGCCCCAGTGCAGCGCGTCGCTGCCGGTCAGGTCGCGCCGGAACTCGCCAGTGAAACGCGCCTGCGACGCCAGTGCACTCACTTCGCTCACCGGCGGTCCCGGCGGCGCGATCAGGATGGGCAGGAAGTAGACGCCGGCACCGAAGCCGACCACGGCGACCAGACTGTGCGATGCGAGAAGGAGCAGGGCTTTCTTCATGCGCCGGGCGCGCGCTACTAGCCCTTTCGGGCCTGCTCGTACAGGCCCTGCACGCGCGGGACGTTGGCCTCGAGTTGCCGAATGCGGTCGGGGCCGCTGGGGTGGGTGGAGAGAAAGCTGGTGCCGGCCGCGCCGCTGTTGGCTGCCATCTTCTGCCACAGGCTGACGCTGGCGCGCGGCTGGTAGGCCGCTCGGGCCGCCAGCTCGAGGCCCACCAGGTCGGCCTCGGTTTCGTCCTCGCGGCTGAATTTCAGCGTCAGCAACTGCGTGCCCAGGTTGGCGGCGATGTCACCCAGCTGGCCCAGCCCGAACAACTGGGCGGCGATCGAGAGACCCATGCCGGTGGCGCTGCTCTTGGCCACACGGGCGCGCGCATGCTCGCGCAGGGCGTGCGCCATTTCGTGGCCCATGATCATGGCGCTCTCGTCGTCGGTGAGCTTGAGCTTGTCGAGGATGCCGGTGTAGAAGGCGATCTTGCCGCCGGGCATGCAGAAAGCGTTGACCTGCTCGCTCTGGATCAGGTTGACTTCCCAGCGCCAGCCGCTGGCGCGCTTGTTCCATTGCGGCGAATGCGGAATGAGCCGGCGCGCGATGGTGCGCAGCCGCTGCACCTGGGGGTGCCCGTCGGGCATGAGCAGCTTCTTGGCGCTGGCCTCGCCCATCATTTGCGAATACTGCTTGCCAGCGGCGCTTTCCAGTTCCTCGGCAGGCACGAGATTGCGCAGCGCCGAGGCCTGGCCCACGTCCACCTGCGCGGCAACGGGCAGTGCGGCGCCCGCGGCCGCCGCGCCACCCGCCAGAAGAAAGGCGCGCCGCGCCGACCACAGGTGGTCAGGGCGTTCGGTGGGCGCGTGGGAGTTTTTGAAGTCGCAGATGAAACACATGCGTGAATAATAGTCAAAGCCGGGCGTTTGCGCCCGCCCGAGCAAACCCTCTCCCCGTTCGAGCCCCGCCCATGCCCACACCCGCCACCGGCGCCGCCCCTGTCCCCGACGAAACGCCTGCGGCACCGCCCACCTGGGGCGAAACCCTGCGCGTGTACCTGGAGCCGGCCAGCCTGCGCATGTTCGCGCTGGGATTCTCGGCGGGTCTGCCGCTGCTGCTGGTGCTGGGCACCTTGAGTTTTCGCCTGCGCGAAGCCGGTCTGGACCGCACCACCATCGGTTACCTCAGCTGGGTCGGGCTGGCTTACGGATTCAAGTGGTGCTGGGCGCCACTGGTCGACCGCCTGCCGGTGCCCCTGCTGACGCGCTGGATGGGACGTCGCCGCAGCTGGCTGCTGCTGTCGCAGGTGTTGATCATGGCGTCGCTGGTGGGCATGGCCATGGCCGACCCCCGCACCGAGCTCACGCTGGTGGTGTGGTGCGCGCTGGCGGTGGCCTTTGCCTCGGCCACGCAGGACATTGCACTGGACGCCTACCGCATCGAATCGGCCGACGTGCGCCACCAGGGCGCGCTGGCGGCCACCTACCAGACCGGCTACCGGCTGGCCATGATCTGGGCCGGCGCCGGAGTGCTGTGGATCGCGGCGCGCGCTGAAGTGGCGCCGGTGGCCGCGAGCGGCGCCGCGCCAGGCGTGCTCTATCAGCAGGCCGCATGGAGCACCGCCTACCTGGTGATGGCCGCCAGCATGCTGGTGGGTGTCCTCACGGTGCTGTTCTCGCGCGAACCCGCCCGCGTGGCGTTGCCCCCGGCCCGCAATGCCGCCGAATGGCTCCAGAGCGCGCTGGTGGAGCCTTTCGCCGACTTCCTCAAGCGCTATGGCACACAGGCGCTGCTGATCCTGGCGCTGATCGGCGTGTACCGCATCAGCGATGTGGTGATGGGCATCATGGCCAACCCGTTCTATGTGGACATGGGCTACACCAAGGACGAGGTGGCCGCCGTGACCAAGATCTACGGCGTCGTCATGACGCTGGTGGGCGCGTTCATCGGCGGCGCACTCTCGCTCAAGCTGGGCGTCATGCGCGTGCTGATGCTGGGCGCCATTCTCTCCGCTGCGAGCAACCTTCTGTTCGCCTGGCTGGCGGGACACGGCCACGACGTGGTGGCGCTGATCTTCGTGATCTCGGCCGACAACCTGAGCGCCGGGGTGGCCTCGGCCGCGTTCATCGCGTACCTCTCCGGCCTCACCAACGTGCAGTACTCGGCCACGCAGTACGCGCTGTTCAGTTCCATGATGCTGCTCGCGCCCAAGTGGCTGGCCGGGTACTCGGGGGTGTTTGTCGATACCTACGACTACCCCACGTTCTTCATCGCCACGGCTTGTCTGGGCGTGCCGGTGCTGTTGCTGATCTGGCTTGCCACGCGGCTGGCGCCGGTGGAGCCGGTCGAGGGACCGATGGCACGCTGATCAACCCGCCGGGGCTTGCAGCAAGGCCTTGAGCGCGGGTTTCTGCACCTTGCCCAGCGCCGTCCTCGGCAGCGCCTCGACGCTGTGCCAGCGCCGGGGCCATTTGTAGCGCGCCAGTCGCCCATCGAGGAAGGCCTGGAGTGCGGGCGCCCAGTCTGCCTGCGCGGGATCCCGCAACACGACCACGGCCACCACCACTTCGCCCCAGCGCGCATCGTCCTGGCCGACCACCGCGCATTCCGCCACCAGAGGGTGTTGCACCAGCAGGTTCTCGATCTCGGCCGGGTCGATGTTCTCGCCGCCCGAAATCACCATGTCCTTGGCGCGGCCGACCACGGTGTGGCTGCCGTCCGGCAGCTGCATGGCGAGGTCGCCGGAATGGAAGAAACCTTCGGCGTCGCAAGCCGGCAGGTCCGGCCAGTAGCGGGACACCACGTTCGGTCCACGCACCAGGATCTCGCCCACCTCACCCTGCGCCACCGTTTCGCCGTCGCTGCGCCGGAGTCGCACCTCCACACCGGGGGCCGGCCAGCCGCAGGACCCCACGTGATCGAAGGCCTGCGCTTCGGACAAGGCGATGGAGAAGGGACCGGTTTCGGTGCTGCCGTACACATTGCACACCGGCACACCGCGCGCGTGGCACGCCTCGATCAGCGGCGCGGGCAGCACGCTCGAGCCGGCCCACACGGCGCGCAGGGACGCAAGATCGGTTTGCGGCCATTCGGGGTGGCCGACCAGCGCCTGCAGCGTCGCCGGCACCTGCAGGGTGAGGGTCGGGCGTTCTTCGCGGATGCAGGCCAGCGTGGCCGCCGCGTCGAAGCGCGTGAAAAGAAACACCGGCGCGCCCACCGACAGCGCGGGCAGCGTCTGAATGCACAGGCCGCCGACACGGAACAGCGGCAGCACGCTGAGCACCGCGTCGGCAGGCGTCATGGCCTG
>SXGT01037983.1_pt1 | contig 10660 bp, 9 predicted proteins | sample 3176221 | NCBI WGS metagenome assembly SXGT01 (sample SAMN11356862, study PRJNA531348) | freshwater metagenome | isolation source: freshwater sample F1-120 | place: China: Fuxian Lake, Yuxi | collected 2017-12-25
AAAAACCGTGAAAACAGAAGGGAAGCGGCGTGAAGATCACGACAAAGCGAAATAGTGGGCTATGAAACGGCGCTGAGCGGTGCAAAAATTTAGTAGAGATGCCGGCGAGAGTAGTCTACGATCAGGCTACACGGATTCAGGCTTTTCTGAAAGCCCGCCTCCGGCTGCCACCGCACCCGCCCACGCCCCTCCCGCAAAGCCGGCCCAAGGAAAAGACGGCAAGCCAAAAATCTCTGCAAGCGGCCCCACGGATGTTGCCACCACACCAGCGCAGGACAAAAAAGGCACAACGCCCGCCGAATACAAGCGGCCCAATCGCTGGGGCCTGACTGCGGGAATGAGTCAGCGGCATGATTGGCTGACGGGCAAGAACCGCTTCGAACTGCACGAGCACATCAATGCCAAAAAAGTCTTGGACATGCCCGAATGGCTGGAAGGATCGCTAGAACAGCGTACCCGCTACGAAACGTTCGACACACCCTGGCAAAAAGGTCAAACCGGTGCACAAGACCAGATTCCCCTGCAGACCGTCTTGTGGCTGGAAGCCCACCACCAAAACGGCTTGAGAGCAGGCTTCGAATTCTGGGATGCAAGACAGTTCGGCGCAGACATAGACTGGCCAGTGAACAACACCATGGTCAATGCCGCCAATTTCGCGCAGATGTACGGAGCCTGGTCGACCACCCGCCTGGCGGACACAGACCTTGCCTTTGAGGCCAAAGGGGGCCGCATGACCCTCGATCTGGGCAGCCGCCGGCTCGTCGCCAGAAACGTCTACCGCAACACCACCAACGCCTTTACCGGCTTGCAGTTCCGCTTACGCGACAACACCGCCAAGTGGCAGCTACAACTCTTTGCCAACCAGCCAGTGCAGCGCCTGCCTAACGATCGGGAACAGCTCGTCAACAACAGCTGGGCCTGGGACACGGAGCAACCCGGCTCCGTCTTCGCCGGTGCCTTGATGGAAACAGAGGCACTGCCACTGGGTGTGCGCGGCGAGCTCTACCTCTATTACCTGGGCGAAAACGAAGACAGTCTCCTCAACCGGCAGCTTTACACACCGGGACTACGCCTGTTCAGAAATCCAACCAAAGGGGAGTTCGATTTCGAAGGCGAAACCATTGGCCAGACCGGGGGAGCCAGGCGCAGCAAGGACACCACGGAGCAAAGTGACGTCGAAGCCTATTTCGAGCATATCCAGACAGGCTATACCTTCGACCTGCCCTGGGATCCACGGCTGCTAATCCAGTACGATTATGCGACGGGCGGCTCCAGCGGCAACACAAACCACTCTTTCGACACACTCTATGGCGCCCGCCGCTGGGAGTATGGCCCCACCGGCATCTTTGGTCCGTTTGCCAGAAACAACATCAACTCACCCGGAGCCAGAATGTTTGTGATTCCACACCGCGATGTGTCCTCATTTTTGGCCTATCGCGCCTGGTGGATGGCCGATGCCAAGGCGCCATGGATTCCCGCCGGACTCTCCGACCCCACCGGTCAGGCCGGCGATTTCATGGGCCAAACGATAGAATTTGCCACGCGCTGGGATGCCCATGACAACCTCTCTCTCGAAGCGGGCTGGACAGCCCTGATCAAAGGCGGCTTCGCCAAAAACGCCCCCGGCGCCCCAACCGATCACAGCAACGTGAATTACTTCTACGTGCAGTCAGAAATCCGGTTTTAGACCCCGCAAAGTCAGGGTGAATGGATGTGCATATTTCTGCTGTTCCAAAGAGTCAGGACTTCAGATAGCGTTCCCACCCGCTGTTCGGATACGCCGAAACGCATTCATTCACACCGGAGACACTCAAACGTGAAAGCCACTCTCATTCTTGGCCTGGCAACGGCACTCGTTGCAGGCTCCATCAGCCCCAGCTTTGCCGATGCCAAGGTAGACGCCACCCTGGGCCGCTTGGGCAAGGTCTGCAAGGACAAACTGATGACCAAATTTCCGGGCGTACCCATGTCCGATCTGCATGTCACCGTCGGTGCAACCCTTCAGGAAAGTCTCGATAACGGCAGCATGAGCCTGGATGACCTTCAGCAATCCGGCGCTTCATTCAATGTCGAAGTCCCCGGTAAGGGCAGCGGTTATTGCGATGTGAACGCCAAGGGCAAAATTACCCAGTACAGCTTCAACAAGTAAGCGTTTAAGCGTTCACCCGAATAGCAAGAGCACATCCCCCGCCCATCCGGGGGATTTTTTTGAACAGGCCCGATCAAGGAACGGCCCGTGCAGACCCAGCGGATAATCCCGCCACCCTGCTGACTCTTGCGGCGGCGCGGGTTTGACGGTGCTTGGCGCTGCTCTGTTGGCGGTACGCTACCTCGTTCGCAGGTGATCGTGACTCGTGGCGCCAATCTACCTAAAAACATTCGTACAAGCTCGGAAAACCATGAATACAAAACCGGTTATTCTCAAGCCATGGCTGGCACTGGGAATCGCAACCCTCCTCTCGTTCGGCGGCCTTGGTGCTGCCCAAGCGGGCACGAAAGTCAGTAATGCCTGGGGCACTCTGACCCATGTCACCGGTGCCGATTGCATTAACCCTCCCAATGACGCCCTACAACTCAACGCCACCCGTACCCAGTCGGAAGGCACTCCGCCCTATAACGGCAATGTGATCCTTGCGACAGACAATGTGACCTATTGGCATCCCTACTTTAACTGTTGGGATTCGACCACCTGGACCTCCAACGGTACGGGGCGAAAGTCCGCCAAGATCACCGGGGTGATTGAAAATCCAAATCCCACGAGCCTTGCTGACTTTTACCTGCCTTATCCCCGGGATCTTAAGCTTCGGAACCTGACGGTCGAAGAGGTAGATCTTGATTATGACAACATGTCTCTCTGGTTCAGTCTCCCGGACCTGACCCCCCAGCCTATTTCGCTGACGTTGAACAATGGCTCGCTCACTGGGCTGAATCCGCCCTCCTTCGTTGGCCTTGCTCCCCTGACCATCACCGCCTCCGGCGATTCGAGGCTCGGGCCGTTGTGGGTAAAAAAGGCCATCGATTCCCAGACTACGCTGAACGTCACGCCGGGGGGCACGCTGAACCTCTTTCGCTTGGGCGGCCAGCGAGGCACGACACCGACGGACTCCTGGTATTTCAGGAGTCTTGGCAACGTCGCGACGATCGATGGCGGCACGCTGAAACTGGATCAGTCCTATGTAACCTTCGGGAAATCCTCGGGACTGCTCCCCGGCGAACAGCTTGGCAGAATGACGTTCCAGAACAACGCCCTGCTGGATATCAGAGGCGAAAACGGGAAGCTGGAATCGGGCGACTTTTTCTTTCTCAACAGCCGTCTGAATCTGGGCAGCGCCAACGAGCTGAAGTCTGCCGGCAGGATGACCATCAATGGCGCCGCCGTGACCGCCGATGATTACAGCAAGCTCGACACCGAGGCGCTTGATGTCTTCGGGACCAACACATTCGCCCTAGGCAGAGATAGTAGTACCGGGAACGTCATCGCCACGACGGGCGCGCTGGCCATGGAGCCCGGCGCTAGCCTCACCCTCAACGGGCGGGGCAGCCTGGCCGTGACCTTTGGGTTGGACTATGGCTTCCCGGCCACCGGCCAAATCGTCATCAACGACCAGGCCACACTGGTCAATGCCGGGGCCAGATTCGACATCAGGCCCAGTTCACCCATCACCATCAATCGCAATCCCTCCGGCCCGGATGCGTTTGGCTTCCTGCAAGTCAAGGACGGCGGGAACCTCTACTTGAGAGCCGCCTCTACGGATACTGGCCATGTGACCAACCATGGCGAGATCGGCGTGAATACGGATGGTGCGCTCATCGCCCTCGGACCCGTCGTCATCCAGGGCGGCAGCGAAGGCCTGGTGATCATCGGCGATGCGGGTATGCTCATGATCGGTAATACAGGGGACCCGATTGCCGCCACCGAAAGCCTGACGACCAACAATCTCGTAGAGCTGGGTCACTTCTCGGCGCTGCAACTGACGCTCGATCCCACTGCGCGGAAGAACGGGCAGCTCCGCGCCGGCAGCACGCTCACCCTCACTGCCTTGAACGAGTTGCACCTAGACCTGGTCAACGACATCGCGCTGCCCGATGGCATCAAGTTCACCCTGGTCGATTACGGCCAGTTGGATGGCGATCCGGTTCCCGGATTCGCGTACTTCAAGGGCTATCCCAACGGCAGCACCTTCGTGCTGGGCCTGAATCACTACCGGATCAACTATAAGGACACCCCCGACCCCGGCTATAACGGGGCGATCACCCTGACGGTTGTAGCACCGCTCCCGCCCGCCAGCCTGAGCCCGGCCCTCCAGACCATCACCGGCACGGTCGGCGCACCGCTGACGCAGACGGCGGCCATGATCCCCAGCGGCTTCGGCGGCACGGTGGCCTATACCATCAGCCCCGGCCTCCCCAACGGCCTGACCTTCAACAACGCCACGGGTGCCATTTTCGGCACACCGGCGGCGGCCCTGACGACGACGGCCTTTACGATTCGCGCCGCCGGTTCCGTCAGCGGCACCGCCACGGCGGCGGTCAACCTCATGATCGGCGTGGCCAGCCAAGCCATCCGCTTCGGCCCGGTGCCCACGCCCACCTTTGCGCCCGGTGGTGGCTTCCAGGTCTTCGCCAGTGCCAGCTCGGGCCTCCCGGTCACCTACGGCAGCCTGACGCCCGCCCTCTGCGAGGCTCATGGCAGCAACATCGTGATGCTCGGTGCCGGCACCTGCACCATCGCCGCCAACCAGCCGGGTAACGCCAACTACACCGCCGCCCCGCAGGCGACGCAGAGCATTACCATCATCAGGGCCCAGCCAAATCCGCTGACGCTGAACGCCAGTCCGGCCAATATCAATGTCGGTACAACAAGTACCGTCTCGGTGAGCGGCGGTAGCGGCACGGGGACGATCACTTATGCCGTGACCAGTGGTGTCTGCACAGTAACCGGTACGGGCATCAGCGCCAGCCTGACCAGTTCTGCCGCTGGCAGTTGCACGGTCGAAGCCCGACAGGCGGCGGATGGCAACTATCTCGCCACTACGTCCAACCCTGTCATCATCCAGGTGGGCACCGGAGCGCAGACCAGTCTGGTGTTGACAGCCAACCCGACGACCATCACCGTCAATGGCATCAGCAGCCTCTCATTGACCGGAGGCAGCGGAACCGGCAATGTCAGCTATGCCGTCACCAGTGGCACCTGCACCCTCAATGCCAGCGGTACAACTGCCACGGTGTCATCAACGACGCAGGGGCAATGTCAGATCACCGCAACCAAAGCGGGTGATGCAAGCTATGGCCCGGCCAGCTCCAACCCGGTCACCGTGACTTTCAACCGCCTCGCCCCACCCGCACTGATATTGACCGCCAGCCCGGTCAGCATTGGCTTTGGCGGCAGCAGCACGCTGAGCACCACAGGCGGTATTCCGGGCGCACCCGTGAGCTACAGCGTCAGCGGACCCTGCTCGGTCGATGGCAATACCCTGCTGGGCGTCAGTGCGGGACTGTGCACGGTTACGGCCAACCAGGCGGAAACGGCGGTCTATAGCTCATCAACCTCCACTCCGGTGACCGTGACGGTCAAGGAGCGGACGACGACGTTCAGCTATCCGCAGACGACGGCGCAGGTGGGCCAGCCGTTCACTCTGGTGCCGGTGACCAGCGGCTTCTCGCAACCGACCTTCGCCCTGCTCTACGGTAACCTGCCGGCCGGGCTGACGCTGAATCCGGCCACGGGCGTCATCAGCGGTACGCCGACGGATCCCACTGGCACGATCGACGGGGTCGTCAGTGCGTATGAGAACAACGCCTATGATGCCGCCTTGGCCGTCATTACCGTCAACAATCCTGTACGACCCGCACCTATCCCCACCTTGGGCGAATGGGGCTGGATGATCATGGCCTTGATGATGGTGTTGCTCATCGGCGGTGCCCGCCGATCACTCGGACGGTAACTGAAAAGCAAGCCGGGCTGACGCGACGTTAACCCGGCTTTTATGTCTCCACATCGCGAATCTAAGGAACATTCACATGAAAAAGTGCGTTCTGACATTGGCCATCAGTCTGTCCTTGACGGCTTGCATCATACCCAGCGGCAGCAAGCCTGCCGTGGCCAAGCCGGCGTCGGCCTCCCCTGGCAGCCCGGCCACAACCAAGATCGCTGATAACACCACGGGCTTTGACCGGACGCTGACCGAACAAGGCGTGACCTTCCACGTGACCAGCCCTAATGCGGCATCGATCAACCCACTGCGCATCCAGCCGTCGGGTTTGAAGGCGGATAACACGCTGATTGAACGGCAGATCGAGGGCTCGGTGACGAATGCCGAAGTGGCCGACCTGAATATCGATGGGTCACCCGAACTCTATGTGTATGTGACCTCGGCCGGAAGTGGTTCGCATGGGTCTCTCGTGGCTTATTCGGCCAACAAAGGAAAATCCCTGAGCGAAATCTACCTGCCTCCGCTAGAAGAGGACAAGACCGCCGCCCAAGGCTACATGGGCCATGACGAGTTTGCCGTAGTGGAGAACACACTGGTGCGGCGCTTCCCGGTCTACAAGGACGGCGACACCAACAGCCAACCGACCGGCGGAACCCGCCAGATTCAGTACAAACTGAAGGCCGGTGAAGCGGGCTGGATTCTGCGGCCGGATAAGACCGTCAATTACTGATCCTCACCACTCTGCGACATGCTGAAACCTCCAGGATTTTTGATTGGCGCGGCGCGTGTCGCTGGTTCCTCCATGAAAGGGCATGCTCGCGTCGGATCAATTTCACTCGCTCATGGCGCAAAATCAAGACATCACCCGGCACATATTCCCCGAGAAATGATTTTAGTTCTTCGATACCCCCTTCTGCTGGGGCGCAATCGCTCGCAAAAATCTGCCGAGAGTTACTGGCATGGCGGCGACTGATTACTGGGCCCAGCTTTGCAGGAACCTGCGACAGGCGCTCAACTTGACCCAAATCCAGATGGCGGAGCGGTTGGGAACTGACCAGACCAGCATTTCGCGCTGGGAGCGGGGGTTAACGGAGCCACAGTACGAGATGCGGCAGCTGATCGAAGGACTGGCCCAAGGTCAGGGCTTGGCCACGCTGGATCAATTTGTCACGGCGGTCCGTCTGAGTCCATTTCCGATGATTCTGGTTGACCGTAAAACCCGGGTCATTGCCGCCTCCGCCAGCAGCGGCTTTACCCCGGGGCTCTCCGCCTTCGATGAAACACCCGAAGCCGAGAGGGGAAATCTCGGGCAATTCAATAGCCAGCTGGAATCCAGTGGATTCTGGGATCAACGATGTGACCATTTGCATTACGAGGCCGAAATTAACGGTAAACGTCAGCTGGCAGCAGTGGTCACTCCTGTCGTCATCCGTGGCGGGATCTATGCCCTGGTACAAAGGGCTTGGTAAGCCGACAGCCAGCAGGATCAAGGGTTTGCTGATCTGTTCGTTCACTGGCGGGTTAAACGGACGGGCTAAAGCCCTGCATCCGGGCCATCCTGCCTGACTCCATGATCCATTCTCTCGCCATCGCTAATTACCGGTCATTACTGGATTTACGCGTTGCACCGGCCCGGTTGACGCTCATCACCGGCGCGAATGGCAGCGGCAAATCGAACCTGTATCGGGGCCTGAGACTGCTGGCTGAAACCGCTCAAGGAGGGGTGGTGAATGCGCTGGCCAGGGAAGGCGGGCTGCAATCGAGCTTCTGGGCCGGGCCTGAAAAGTTGACGGACCGGATGCGCAAGGGCGAGGTCGCCATTGAGGGCGGCCCGCGCAAAGAGGTCGTGCGTCTCCGCCTGGGCTTCAGCGGGGATGATTTTGGCTACGCCATCTCGCTCGGGTTACCTACCCCTTCCCGGTCATTCTTTAACCTGGATCCGCAAATCAAGCGAGAGCGCATTTGGGCTGGATCCTGTTACCGGCCGGCCAGCCTGCTGGTCGATCGGACCGGTGCCGTGGTCAAGGCACGCTCTGGCCGCGCCTGGGACATCCTTTCCCAGCACATCAGCCCTTTCGATAGCCTGTTTGAACAGGTGGGTGATGCGAGGTCCACGCCGGAAATCCTCAACTTGCGCGAGTCGATTCGCGGCTGGCGTTTCTATGATCATTTCCGCACCGACCACGATGCCCCGGCACGGCAACCCCAGCTGGCAACGCGAACACCGGTTCTTCACCATGATGGGCGGGATTTGGCGGCGGCACTGCAGACGATTCGCGAGATCGGGGACAGCGAGTCACTGGATGCTGCGATTGCCGATGCCTTTCCTGGCGCACGCCTGACTATCGTTCCACGGGGTGACGGACGTTTTGCCATTGAACTACATCAACAGGGCCTGCTCCGCCCACTATCAGGGATGGAACTCTCGGATGGCACGCTGCGTTACCTGTTGTGGGTCGCGGCTTTGCTGACGCCGCGTCCGCCGCCATTGATGGTGCTCAATGAGCCGGAGACGAGCCTGCATCCGGACCTTCTCCCCGCACTGGCGCGGTTGATTGCTAGCGCCTCCAGGCAGACTCAGGTCTGGATAGTGTCCCATGCTCATCGATGCGCTGAATGACCACTCAGAATGCCAGCAGATTGTCCTGGAAAAAGTCCTGGGCCAGACACGCATCGCGGGACAAGGACCCCTGGATGGACCAGCCTGGAATTGGCCAGACTGATCCTCATCCACCAACCCAGCATTCAATTCCTCTACCACCATTCTTGCCTCACTCACTTGGATACCCCCCATGAAACCCAATGACGCCGGACATGAAGTCCGCACCGCCCACACAGCAACGCAGACGCCATCGAACCATTCGTCAAAGCTATCGCTACTTTTGGCCGGTTTACTCGGCCTGATAACGCCAATGGTCAGTGCCACTGAATGGGATGCCCGGACCACCCTCACCAACACCGCCGTGACCGGTCCGGATATTCAACAGGCACTCAATGCTGGCCTCACCCCCGCGTTTACCCAGGCGTTTCCGGTTTCGGATTTTGGGGTTCATGTCCAGGTCGACCGACATCAGATGAAAAGTCTGCCTCAAGACCTGGTTTATGTGGGACTGGGGCTATCCACCCGTTTACCGGACGGGGATTACCGGCTGGCGGAGGGCTACCTCACTGACATCGTTCTGCTACCGCAAGGAGCCAGCGACAACCAACAGCGGCAGCTGGTGGGGCAGCGGTTGCAGGGCATGGCCGCCGATTTCTCCCGGCTGATGGTTCAATACAAATCAGGCACGCCGGCAGGTGCTCCAGTGGTGGCTCCCTCTTCTCCGCATTGGTCTAATTGGCCCAATTATCAACGCGGGACGCCCGCGAGCCACTGAGAGTCAGTGATCCCTGGGCAGGAGGCCGTGAGCTCTCATCCACCACTGCGCTGACCAAGGCAGTATGAACAGACGCGAAAACGGCGCACTACCTCACACCCGCAGTCATGCGGGCTGAGGCCTATGCGTTAGTCGAAGCATAATAGACGGGGTATTCAAGCACATGACATTTACACTCACGAATATGATCAAGCCAGGCAGCATCTTTCTTACCGCTGCGGTTGTCAGCTTAACCGGCTGTGCGGGATTAGGTCTCGGGAACAACAACTATGGTTACGGCAACCCTTACGGTCAGACCATTTACCAGCCTTATCCGGTTTATGTCCCGGTTCCGCAGAATGCGCCAACAGTCAAGCCCCAAACCAGACCCAAGCCGGCCCAGGTCGCTCCATTCCCGCAGCCATCACCAATGCCAGGCGTGCAAAAGCCCAATATCGCCGCGAAGCCGGTAATCGCCTACCCCACCGCGCCCGCTATGCCTGCGTCGCCCAAGCCGATAAAGCCTCCGACAATGGCACCGCAACCGCAGCCCAGCCGACCGATCCCCATAAAGCGCCCGGCCCCCCTGCCGGTGCCAATGTCAAAAAACAAAAAGAAAGGATAGCCATTGCACCTGCTTTTTTGTCCATGACGAGCCCTCGAATTTTCCCGTTGACGGAATGAAGGGCCTTGGCAGAGCGTATGGCCTGTCGGAGCTTGGCGCCCCAGCCCGTGAGGAAGCAGAGCCGCCTCTTAGCGGGCTTCTTGCGACAAGGTGGTGACGTAATTATCTTGCACTTGAAGATATCCACGGATTTTTTTATTGGGGGCAATAAATCTGCAATCGACCAATCCGCCTCCATATACCGCATCCATGCCGACTACCCATTCCTTGGCAAAGGGCAGGACGGCCTTAGTTTGAGAAACGACAATCTCACCCGAACCATTGATCACTTGAGCTTCAACCGTCGCCGTCTTTCCGGAAAGATTCTGCGCGACACACCAGATCACACGCTCAGTTCCCTCTGGTGGAAAAGCCGCGACGGGACCCGTGCTCAGGCTCACCGCCGAACAGTGGGCACCGAAACCCAGCAAAACCAGACCCAAGCACTGTGTTTTATTCATAATCATCATCTCTGGTAATAAGGGTTCATGTTAATCCAAAATAAATCGGTCCATGTAAGGTTCCCAGACGCAGGAGTGCTCTGATGCATCCATTCCCCACTGTATAAAGTGAGTCCCACGAAAATGCTATGTCTACGGTGTTCCCGACACCGCACGACCGCCTTTTGCGGGACGGTTAATGCCTTCGGCGCCCCAGCCGTCCCCGTCACCCGTTCAGCGACAACAGGGTCGCTGAACGAGGCTCTC
>SXGT01342213.1_pt1 | contig 10660 bp, 14 predicted proteins | sample 3176221 | NCBI WGS metagenome assembly SXGT01 (sample SAMN11356862, study PRJNA531348) | freshwater metagenome | isolation source: freshwater sample F1-120 | place: China: Fuxian Lake, Yuxi | collected 2017-12-25
GCGAATCAAACTGCCGACCAGAAGTCACTAGCGCTGAAGGCGCGCGCGGCATCATGCAACTCCTTGGGCACGAAGACCTAATCGCCAACGCTGGCGGCGATTGGGCGGATCCCGAAACAAACATCATTGCAGCACGCGCTCTCTACGAACAATGCGGCCGCCTACCCTGGTCGCCGCCCTACGGATGTGAGGCGAAATGAAACGAAAAATAGACACAGCTGGACTCGCCAGCCAACTCGCCGAAATTGACCTCGAGCAATTCAAGCGCAAAGCCCACGAATACCTCAGCGGAGGACTCAAATCACAGTCATTCACGCCACGCGTGAACGCCAGCGCCGAACCGAAAGTCGCTGAATTCGATCGGACCGATCGAGCGATGATTAGTCTCCCGATGCGCCTCGAGGCACAACTCCGCGAGATCGAGAAGCTGATCGACAAATCAACAGCGATCTACCGGCAGCTAATCCTCGAGCACCAACCCGTACCAGCACGCTGCGAAGCGTGCAGACACGTCAGTGTCGATGGACGGCTCCGCAAAGGCCTCTGCTTCGCGTGTTATCGCCGCCGCCCGAAAATCACATCGACGTAACTCGGGAGACACGTCACAGGATCGCCCTGGAGCGGTCTGCGACGCTCCCTGGTCGCCTAGTGGCCGAGAGGGCCATTGGTGGCGGAGAGAGCGATCTAGGGCCGTCTGAGTGCTTGTGGATAACGAATCCTAAGAATGTAATTAGTTATCCACAAGCTCGATAGTTTTCGACCACAACATCTAGTGGTTGCCACCATCGCTGTCTATATCTTGTGGTACATTTGTGTAAGTTGATCGAGGTTTGACTGTCAGTCAACAAACGTGTGCGCCACTTATCCACAGGCTGTGGAAAAAGTAGTATCACGTTTAGCGATCGCCTGTGGATAAGTCCCAATCTGCCCTGTGGATAACGGGGGAGAGAGGTTGTGGATAAACCTGTGGATAACATTCGTTTTTTTTGAAAATGAACGCGTTTCTCATCCCCCACGCACTCCGTGACAAATTTTTGCACTCCCATTTTGGCATTGTCGCCCTCGAGCGACTGTGGATATCTTGTGGATAACGTTTTCCACAGCCATGTGGATAAACCGTCGGCCAGCTTGGGGATAACCTCGAGACGATGTTTGTGGATAACTCGATAGCTTGTGGATAACTAATGCCAGCGAACAACGGCGGGAAGCTCTACGACGCTGCTTACCGTCGCCGTGCTGCACGTTTGCGTGCGGCGGCGACCGCGGATCCATCGACTCAATGCTGGCGGTGTGGTCAGCGAGCGATTGTGGGTGATCCTTGGCAGGCAGGCCATCTGATCGATGGCGAGTTGTTCTCGGCGCTCGCTCCTGAGCATCGGAGCTGCAACGCTAGAGCTGGCCGCTTGAGTTTGTTGAGGCAGGATCGTAAGTCGAGGAGCTGGTAGTGGCTGGTCGCAGAGAGTCGTTGCGCCGAGCTTGTGCGAGCGATGATCCGCGTCGTGCGTTGGTCGCGTTGCGGTCAGCGTTGGTTGAGCAGCTTGAGCTTGCTGCGCCGAATGTGGTTGTGGGGATTGCAGCGCGGCTCCAGCTTGTGATCGAGTCGATCGCTGCGTTGGATGAGAAGTCCGCGTCGGGAGCGGCGGAGCAGGTGAGTGTTGTCGCAGATATCGCATCGCGTCGTGCGGGTAGGCGCGCAGAAGCCAGGTAACGAACTGCGCCCGCGTTCGGTGTCGAGCGCTGGTGCTGACGCTGTCGAGCTCGCGGCGTCGTGTGGGCTAGTCCTCGATGAGTGGCAGCAGCATGTACTCGAGGGCGCTCTTGGTGAGCGAGCGGATGGCCGCTGGTCAGCGTTCGAGGCCTGCCTGATCGTGCCGCGCCAGAATGGCAAGGGCTCGGTGCTCGCTGCTCGTGAGCTAGCGGGGCTGGTCTTGTTTAGCGAGCGGCTGATTATCCATAGCGCGCACAAGTTCAGCGTGGCGCAGGAACACTTCCGGCGTATGCGGGATCTGATTGATCAGTCTGCAGATATATCGCGGCTAGTAAAAAGGATCTACTACGCCGCGGGTCAGGAATGCATCGAGATGCGGAGCGGAGCTCGACTTCGCTTCGAGGCGCGGACAGCTGCGGCGGTGCGTGGGTTCACTGCGGATCTAGTTGTTTTCGACGAGGCGTTTAGTCTGACGACTGAGGCGATGGCAGCAACTATCCCGGCGCTTGCAGCGGTCGACAATCCGCAGGTTTGGTATGCGTCGAGCGCTCCGGAACCTGACTCGAGTGTCCTGCACCGTTTGCGTGAGCGGGCGTTGTTGCAAGAGTCGGAGAGGTTCTACTTCGCGGAGTGGGCTTGTGATCGGGGCGTGGATCTAGTTGATCGTGACAACTGGTATAAGGCGAACCCTGCGCTCGGAATCCGGCTTGATGAAGAATACGTAGCTCTTGAGCATGAGAGCTTGCGCGATATGGGCGATGCTTTCGCTCACCAGCGGCTCGGGATTGTTGCTCAGGTCGACGCTAAAGGCGATGCGTTTGGGGCTGGTCTTTGGGCGGAGTGCGTCGTGAAAGATTCACAGATCGTTGAGGGTCTAGCGTTCGGGTTGGATGTCTCTCATGATATGAGGTGGGCGGCGATCTCAGCTGCTGGCAAAACGGCTGCGGGTAGTTGGCATGTCGAGGTAATCGAGAGGCTTCCTGGCACTGATTGGGTCGCTGAGCGCGCTGCTCAGCTATGCCATGAGTGGCAGGCAACGCTCGCTGTTGATCTGAAGTCGCCAGCTGCAGTACTGCTGGAGGATCTCTCGACAGTAGGGGTACCGGTGGTGTCGCCGACTGCGAGTGATCTGATCTTGACGTGCGGGCGGCTTCGACGCATGGTCGTTGAGCGAAAGCTCGCCCATCTGGGGCAGTCGTCGTTAGATATGGCGGTTGCTGGCGCTGCAACAAGACCGGTTGGTGACGGATGGTTGTGGGCGCGAGCGCGTTCGAGTACGGATGTGAGCGCTCTAGTCGCTGCGACGCTCGCTCTTTGGTCAGCGAGCGCCGCGCCTGTCGTCGAGAGTTCTTTGGCCGAGAGTGTCTGGTGATGAGAGAAAAACTGTCTACGTTCACTGAGATACTCGGACTTTTTGTCGCCGCATATGGCGTCGCGTTACTCAACCGTTCAGCGGGTTTCATTGCTGCGGGCGCAGCACTTGTCCTAGTCGGGTTTTCTGAAGGTCGTAAATGAGTCTTTTCGTCAGAGAGCGAGAGCATCGCGCTGCGTCAATGATGGGGCAGTCAGGGATACTCTCCGAGCTACAGGCGTTGCGCGGAATAACGCCACGCGGAGTTTCGCTGACCGTTACTCCAGATACAGCGTTGAGGCATTCAGCTGTTAGTGCGTGTGTCCAGCTAATAGCGAATCTCGCGATGCTCGACGTGCGCGCCTATGAGGTTGTTGACGGCCGCGAGGTACTCATCGACAGAGAGTTCCCGATACTCAGCTCGCCGAGCTCGAGCGCGGACGCCTACGAATGGCGTCGCCAGGTATTCCTAAGTTGGTTGACGCGCGGGACCGCGTTCGGGATCGTCACACAGACTGACCGCTTGGGTTACCCGACGATGCTCGAGCTGCTCCCAGCTTCTTGTGTGACCGTGGATGGTCGCGGCCCGTTCGGGCCGTGGATCTGGCGAGTCAACAATCAGATCGTTGAGGAGTTCCCACGCGGACCTCTATGGGTCGCGCGTGGGCTGCATTCGCATGCGGGTTGCCCTGTCGGGATCTCGCCGATTGAGATGGCGCTTGGCGCGATCAAACTCGGTCTACAGGCCGAGGACTTTGGTGCTAGCTGGTTCGGTGAGGGCGCTCATCCGAGCGCGATCCTCACCACGGATCAGCCCGTGACAGCCGAGGTCGCTGGCGCGATCAAAGGCCGTTTTATCGAGGCGATCCGGGGACGTCGGGAGCCAGCTGTACTTGGCGCCGGGATGAAATATCAAGCGATCAGCGTCCCGGCGGACGAGTCACAGTTCTTGGAGACGATCGATAAGAACGCTGCGACTGTCTGCAGGTACTTCCTTGTCCCGCCATCAGAAATTGGTGCGAGCGAAGGTGACTCGATGACGTACGCGAACGCTGAGGCCCGGTCGTTAGCGCTCTTGTCGCGAACATTCGCGCCGTGGATAGCGCGCCTCGAGCATTCGTTAAGTGCGCTGCTACCTAAATCGATTGTTGTGCGCGCTGATGTATCGGGGCTGCTACGCACCGACATGAAGACGCGGAGCGAGATCGATAACAGCGATCTGCGTGCAGGGATCCGATCGCGTGACGAGATACGAGCGACACGTGGCCTTGGTCCTTCACCTGATGGTGAACTGTTTGCTCGTCTGCCTTTTGGTGCGGGCGAAGAACCGGATCCGGTGCTCGTAGGTAACTAACATTTTTCGCCAGTTTCGCGCGTTAAAACGCGCCTAACCGCCAGAAAGAAGCATTTACATGACAGAAGTGCTCCCAGAAGAAGTGATCGCTCGGCTCGATGCGCGCCAGCTCGATGATCTGATCGACCAACGCTCGAAGGGCGTAGCGCACGAAAAGAGACGCTCAGCTGTTGTTGCTCTCCCAGAGGAAGACCGCACAGGTTTGCGCGGTTACGCGACGATCTACGACTACCCGTACGAGGTTGCTGGCGGCCCAACTAATGGTGGATGGACGGAGACAATCTCTCGAGGCGCTTGCACGAAGTCGCTTAACGAGCGCGCCGATGTAAGGCTCCTGTTTGATCACACTGGTGTGCCGCTCGCGCGGACGAAGTCAGGGTCGATGAGCCTCTCGAGTGATGAGGTGGGGCTAATGGTCGAGGTCGATGAGCTCGACACTCGGAACCCTGCAGCTGCAGCGGTCGTAAGTGCACTTGGTCGGGGCGACATCGACGAGATGAGTTTTGCGTTTCGGGCAGTCCGCCAGGAGTGGAATGCGGACTACACGGACCGCCGGATTAGCGAGGTCGCTCTCTACGACGTATCGCTGGTCACGTACCCTGCGAACCCAGCGACGGTTGTTGCTTTACGCGCTGATGAATCTGACGAGATCGCGTTACGCGATGTCGACAAAAACGCTACTGATGCAGCGACAATTCCGACAATGTCGCTTGCGTACGCGTTCGCGAAGCTGGCGGCTATCCCGCTAGTCAGATAGTTCTTTTCGCCGACCAACATCGCCGAGCAGCGCGCCGCAGACCTGAAATCTGCACCCGTCGCTCACGTTGAAGTCACGAAAACCAGAAAACATCCATCTAGAAGAAGGGCGAAGCTATGTCTTTGCTAGAGCAAATCCGCTCACTGCTCGCTGAGAACCTCAGCCAGCGTGCAGCTGCACAAACTGACCTCGAGGCAATTCTTGAAGCGGTCAGCTCAGAATCCCGCAACGACCTGACCTCCGACGAGCAAGAAGCGTTCGATGGGCAGCTCGCAGCTATCCGCACACTCGACACTGACCGCGCCGCGCTCGATGCTCGAGTTAGCGAACTCGAAGAGATCGAGTCCCGCGCAACCGCAGCTAAGGAGGCCGCGTTGTCAATCCCACAAATGCCAGTCGCAAACGTCACTCGCGAAGAGTTGACCTACTCGAAGCGTTCCGAGAACAGCTTCCTCTCTGACGTTTTCGCCGCCAAATATGGCAGCGACTTCGATGCACAGCAACGGCTGGCTCGCCACAGCAACGAGATGCGTTCGGCATACGGCGCAGAGACCCGTGACGTTGGCAGTTCTGCGTTCGCTGGGCTTGTCGTCCCGCAATACCTGACTGATGAGTACGCGGCTCTCTCGCGTGCTGGCCGACCGTTCGCTGACCGTGTCCGCAAGGCAACACTGCCAGCATCGGGCATGACCGTGAACATTTCGCGGATCACGACCGGTTCAGCTGTTGCAGCGCAGGCAACAGAAAACGCGTCAGTCCAAGAAACAAACATGGATGACACGCTCTTGACCGTCAACGTGAACACGATCGCTGGCATGCAAGACGTCAGCCGTCAAGCGATTGATCGTGGGACCGGTGTCGACTCGGTTGTGATCGGTGACCTTATCGGCGCCTACCACGCTGAGTTGGACCGCCAGTGCATCAACGGTTCCGGCTCTTCCGGTGAGCACCTCGGTGTTCTTGGCGTGTCAGGGATCAACGCGGTGACGTACACCGACGCGAGCCCGACTGTTGCTGAGAGCTACGCGAAGATCGCTGACGCGATCCAGCAAGTCAACGCAGCACGATTCCTCCCGGCGGACGTCATCGTGATGGCACCTCGCCGTTGGGGCTGGTTCACAGCTGCGCTCGACTCGAGTAACCGTCCGCTGGTCGTCCCGACCGCTGCACTCAACCCTGTTGCGATCGGCGAAGCTGCCGCGTACAACTCGGTCGGCATGCTCCAGGGGCTACCGGTCGTCACGGACGGCAACGTCCCGACGAACCTTGGTGCTGGCACGAACGAGGACCGGATCATCGCTACTCGCGCAAGCGACGCTGTGCTCTGGGAAGAAGCAGGTGCGCCACTTCGTCTCCGTCTCGACGAAGTACTCGGACACCAACTGTCCGTGCGGTTCGTCGTATACGGGTACTCGGCGTTCACAGCGGGTCGCTACCCAGCGTCCTCGAGTGTCATCTCCGGCACCGGCTTGGTAACACCTACCTTCTAATCGAGGTAGCAGCAATCTGGACAGTGCCACCAGCCCGAAGGCTGGTGGCACTGAACCCGAACAGAAGGACTCCTGGTCATGAGCGACCCAATTCTCGCCGCGCTAAAGCGCGAACATGCTGGCTATCTAGCGCGCGGCCTCAAAGATCGTGCAGCAGAAGTTGCCGCGGCTATCGCTGCCGCTGGCGGCAAGATCGAAACAAAAAAGGTTGAGACACCAACGATCGAGGCTGCTGTGCTCGCACCGGCGAAACCTCGCGGGCGACGGGCTAGCTGATGGCTAGCGCTCTCTACCCGCTCTACAAACAATCGGCGCTCTCACAATCTCCAAGCGTCGATATCGACACGGACACAATCAAGTGTTGTCTAGTGAATCTCTCGACCGACTACACCTACAGCGCTGCGCACCAGTACAAGTCGAGCGTGACGAGTTACTCCGGTACAACAGATCAGACGCTCGGCTCGAAGACTGTGACTAGCGGCGTGTTCGACGCTGCTGATGCGACGTTTAGCGCGGTCGCGATAAGCGGCACGAAAACTGTCGCTGCGCTGGTGATCTACAAGGACACGGGTGTGGCATCAACCTCGCCGCTGATCGCATACATCGATGGTTTCACGGCGGTTACGCCGAACGGTGGCGACATTGTCGTCGGGTGGGATAACGGCGCTTCGAAGATTTTCGCGCTCTGATGTGGTGCCGTCGTAGACGGGCAGCGCCAGCGCCGGTTGTGCGTGTGCCAACACTTTTTGGTGTCGGTACGACGCGTCTGGGTGGTTGGGCTGCGCTTGAGGCACTAACAGGGACCATCCCTGTACGCCGGTCCTACGACCCTGACTTCCGGCCGTTCGCGCTATCGCGCATGGCTGCCGACGTTGGTAAACGAGCGTCGGTCTACAGCTTCAAGACTGACGCTATGAGCATGTCTAGCGGTGTCCATGATGACGCGCTAGAGATGTTTGTGGCGACGATCCCTCGAGGGCATCGATGTTGGATTGCTTGGCGACATGAACCTGAGGACGACACGGTCACACCGGAGGGTTTCTGCACTGGTTTTGATCGTTTCGCTCGGATCGTGAAGTCGGCTGGTCGACCTGAGATCGTGCCGACGTTAATTCTGATGGGCTGGACCTTTGATCAGCGTTCGGGTCGCGATTATCGTGCGTGGCTCCCTTCGGTGCGCGATGGTGTTTGTGCCGCGATCGATCACTACAACATGGCACCTGACGCGCCTTGGCGTACACCAGGTGAACTGTTCGACGGGGCGCTAAACGCGTTGCGTGCCGCCGGTTTCGCGCATGTCGGAATCGCTGAAACTGCCTGCAAAACAACGGTGGATGATGTACGGCAGGTCGAGTGGATCAAACAGCTTGGCGTGTGGGCCGCTGCACAAACTGATCTGGATTATGTCTGCTGGTTCGATTCTGATGTGGGCGATATTGGGGACTGGTGGTTGACACCAGCGACAGCGGCCGCGTGGGGCGTGTTAGCACATGGTTGAGTATCTAACGATATTCCCGTATGTAGTCATCGACGGGTCGCGCGACATACGTTTTGTGCCACCAGAGATCGAGCTTGCGTCTATTGGTTTCGCGAACGGCTATTTCTGCAAGGATGTTGCTGGCGCGCCGATTCCTGCGCGTGCTGGCCGCCGTGTCGGGTACTCGCATGTGCTTGATGCTGGCATCGTCGCCATTTGCAGACTGTTTGATGAGGCTGAGGATCTGAATGCTCAGATGCTCACTGATTTTGGGGCGGGTGGCCGCCAGGTTGTTCGTGGCGTCGACCGAGCGGAGATGCTCGTAGCTGTTGAGCGGCGGATAGGGCAAGTCATCGAGGATGCATCGCTCGAGGTTCAGCGTGCAGCGTTTGATCTGGATCCGTTAGCTGCATTCGTGAGGATCGTAGACGGGTTGCTGGATCCTGGCGATTGGCCAGCGTTTAGTGCATGGCAGATATGGGCGCAGAGCGTCCTTACTTCGCCGGACATGGCGAGTTGCTATCCGCCTGGGGTCTTCGTCTCGAAGACACAAAAGTTTGAGGAGCAGGCACTAAACACGATCGAGGTCTCAGCGCAGGTAACTGCGCGAGTAGCGGATCACGCGCAGGCGGTGATCCTCGCTACCGTGGAGCTAGCGATGTTGTTCGATGTGCGCGCTGCTCTCGAAAGTTGGGTCGAGGGTGACTAGCCGGACATCTGATTTCGCGGGCACCGAGCTCGCTACCTGGCCGACGCTCTCACCGTCAGGGTCGTGGACTCACACGACGGACATCGCGACTGTTAGCTCGCCTGGGAACGTTGTCGAGACGGTCGACGGGAACCAGCGGGGACGGTCGCGAGTCGCGGCTGCGACGACTGTCGCGTCGAAACGATCACATCACGCCGATTTCACGAACTATAAGTTCGCGTCGGCCGAGGTCCGCGTCTATGTGCATTCGCGTGCAGGGACCGCTAACACACCAAGCATCTGCCTATCGCTGCATACGGCATCGACAGCGGCGAACTCGGATCGATACGAGGCGCGGTTCGGTCTGGATGGCGACGGGAAAGAAGCGGGCGCGTACCTCACCAAAGTTGTAGGCGGAGTAACAACAACAATTTTTACCACCACTGTCGATGGTGGCTTCACGACACCGCGGTACTACGCGTTCCGCGCGGTGAAACGCAGCGCGGATGTGCTACTGCAGTTCATTGATTCGGCTTCGCCGATCACGGACTGGTCAGCAGCTCACACTCACGCGGATAGCACGACAGGTCTCTGGGACGCTGTTGGCGGCGTAGCGATCGGTGAACTCTACGAGGCCGATCCGACAGCGCAAACAACGGTCTACTACGACGATTTCGCCGCAACAGATATACAACCGATCCTGCCATCAGGGATCGCTTCGACAGCGACGGTCGGGTCACCTTCGGTGGCCGGGCGTTACACGATCAGCGTGTCGGGGATCGCTTCGGGTGTTGTGGTCGGCACACCAACAGTTATGCCGGGGCCGGTGACGATCAGCCCGCTCGGACTATCGAGTAGCGCTGTGTTAGGTGTGCCGACCGTCGCACCTGGTGTAGCGCAACTCGCACCAGCTGGTATCAGTTCAACGCTGTTGGTTGGCGCACCGACGGTTGGTGCGTCACTAACGCAGCACGCGTCACCGTCGAGCATCGCTCCGACAGCGACGGTCGGAACAGTTTTCCTCGCGCTCTTATCGGCGGTTGGGTCGCCATTCAGCGTCGAGTTTAGAGAGCGCACAATGGAGCTGCTCGCTGAGGCTCGCAAGACAGCGCTCGATGAACGGCCAGCGGAGCTACTCGCGGATGCTCGAAAAACAAGACTCGCAGAAGGGGCGACGGTAAAAATCCGATGAGTGCACTATCAATCATCGCGGGTGCGGACCTGCCAAATATAGCGATCGAATGGACTGACCTAAACGGCTCCGTCATCGACTTCTCGACATCGACTTTTACCGTCAAGGTCGGTCCGGAGGCTGGTGGGACGACACAGATCACTAAGACCGCTGGCATCACTGGGGCTAGCAGCTCGCCAAATGTCCTGATCGCGTGGACCACAGCGGAGGTCGGGACGCTGGCAGCGGGACGCTACGTGATCGAGGTCATCGCCGCGGCAGTTGACGGTAGACAACGGATCCGGCAGATACCGTTTACGGTGAATCGAGCACTCGCATGAGTATCACTAACGGCTATGTGACGCTCGCCGAGATCAAAGAATGGCTGACCATCCCGAGCAGCGACGCTCTTGACGACCAGCTCCTCGAGCGCGCCGTCGAGGCGAGCTCGAGGGCGATCGATGATGTTTGCGGTCGTCGCTTCTACGCTGACACGACCGCGTCAGCGAGACGGTTTAGGCCGGCAGATAGCTATCTGCTGCAGCTCCCAGATATTTCGAGCACGACTGGACTCCTAGTCAAACTTGACGACAATGCCGACGGCACATTCGAGGTGACTGTCGCTTCTTCTGACTACCAGGTCGAGCCCTCATATGTGGAGAAC
>SXGT01492526.1_pt1 | contig 10660 bp, 14 predicted proteins | sample 3176221 | NCBI WGS metagenome assembly SXGT01 (sample SAMN11356862, study PRJNA531348) | freshwater metagenome | isolation source: freshwater sample F1-120 | place: China: Fuxian Lake, Yuxi | collected 2017-12-25
ATCAACTGAGGGCAGAGCGCCGACAACTGCTCGTAGCCCAGCCCGTAGGCGTCCAGCCCTCCCACCTTGAAGTTCTCCACAAGCACATCGGACTGCGCGGCCAGTTGCCGCACGATGGCCTGGCCCTCTGCCGTGGCAATGTCCAAGGTCATGGAGCGCTTGTTGCGGTTGCAGCAGGCGTAGTAGGCGGCCTGGTCCGAGGCCGAACCGTCGTCCGCCTGGAGAAAGGGCGGGCCCCAGTGGCGCGTGTCATCTCCGGCCACCGGCTTCTCGATCTTGATGACATCGGCGCCCAGATCACCCAGCGTCTGCGTGCACCAGGGGCCGGCGAGAACTCGCGTCAGATCGAGCACGCGAATGCCCGACAGGGCGCCTTGGGCGGTGTTTCCAGTTTCCATGCGCTTCAAGGTGGATGCCGTATCGGTCAGACGGACAGGATGATCTTGCCGAAGTGGCGATTGCCGCGCATGGTCTCGATGGCCTCGGCAAAACGTTCCAGCGGGAACACGTCGGACACCGGGATGCGAAGCTCCTCTCGGGCCACCGCCTCCCACAGGTCGAGGCGCATGTTGCGCGATACCTCGCGCACCTCGTCCAGCGTGCGCGTGCGAAAACTGGCGCCGATGTACTGAATGCGCCGCATGGCGTGCAGATCGAGATCCACCTCTGCGTGGAAGCCCCCCACGCGGCCCACGTTCACAATGCGGCCCGCCACCCGGGTGGCGAGCAACAAGGCGTTGAGCGTCGGACCCGCAACCATGTCGATCGTCAGGTCCACACCGCGTCCCTGCGTGGCCGCCAGCACCGCCTCCACCCAGTTGTTCTGGTCCGTGGCCACGCCAAGGTCCAGTCCGAACGGCCGCAAAGCTTCGATGCGGCCGCTGGACACTGTGGTGCCGATGACCTGGGCAGCCCCCAGCGCCTTCGCCACCTGCATCGACATCATGCCGATGACACTGCTGGCGCCGTTCACCAGCACGGTCTGCCCGCGCTGGAACTGGCCCGATGCCGTGATCGCTTCGTGTGCGGTCTGCAATGCAACGGGCAGTGCGGCCGCCTGGTTGAAGTCGACGAAGCTGTCCGGAAACTTGTGCACCCGTCCCCAATCGGTCTTCGCCATCTCGGCGTAGCCGCCGGTGCCCGAACACATCACGCGGTCCCCGGGTGACACCCATGAACGCGGCACTTCGTCGCCCACCTGCAAGACCACACCCGACCATTCGATACCCATGGTGTTTCCAACACCACCGCTCTTGCCATGGGTGGCACCATCGGCCACCTGCATATCGAGTCGGTTCAGCGCTGCGGCCTTCACCTGCACCAGCACTTCGTTCGGGCGCGGCACGGGCTCGGCGCGATCTTCCAGCACAGGACCACTCTCGCGTACGACTACTGCCTTCATCTGTCTCCTTCGGGTTCGAATGGGGGAGGGTGCTCGCCTGGGGCGAAGCCGTTCGATGATAGTGAAGACAGTGGCGGCGGCACTATGAAAATAGCAGCCTGTGTATAGCGAACGGTTAAGAGCGAACAGTCAGGACGTGTGCCTGGATCGGCAGCGAGGCGCTGGCCGTCCATCGACAGCGAGGACAGCGGTCAACCGCTTGCGTTTTCTTGCTCTTTCGGGACCACAAGCATCGCGCTAGCATGCGGCTTTTCATCATTTCGCCAAGGGGAGATACGCACCATGGAAACGAATGAACTGCACCGGGGCCGCCTCATCGACCACCTCCAGCTCGTCGTGAAGGATCTCGAGGCCAGCCGCAGCTTTTACACCGCCGTCTTCGAGGTGCTCGGCATCCCACTGGCCGGCAGTGGCGAAGATTACTTCTGGGCTGACGAACTCTTCATCTCCACCGCCAGCAGCGAAGCCGCCCACGGCGAACTCACCGGCCGCCACCACCTGGCTTTCCAGGCGAAAGACAAAGCCATGGTGGAAGCCTTCCACCAGGCCGCCCTGGCCGCCGGCGGCAAGGACAACGGCGCACCCGGCATCCGCAAATACCACCCCGGCTACTACGCTGCCTTCGTCATCGACCCGGATGGCAACAACATCGAGGCCGTGTACCACGGGGAGGCCAAGCGGAGTGCGCCTTCTGTGAAGGTGACGTTCTGAAGCCGCTTCGAAGGCGCCCAGGCATCAGCCCAGATAGAAATCCATCGGGATCAATTCCACCGCCCATCCGCCTTCTTCACCCAGCAAGGATGCCTGCACGACGAAACTCAGGGCCCGCAATCGACGCCGCTCGCAACACAAATCAAGCATGAATTCCATGACCTCTACAGTCCCTGGAGCAGCTGGATACGATGCCAACGCATCGGCCCTGGCTTCTCAATACGAGAGCACCACCTTCGCCGAGGTCTACCGTGACCTGATGCACCTTTTCCCTGCACAGCCGGTTTCGGTGGTCGACATCGGCGCGGGATCGGGGCGCGATGCTGCAGCACTTGTTCGCAGTGGTCATCAGGTGCTTGCCGTGGAGCCCACTGCCGAACTGCGCCGAGAGGGCCAGCGCCTTCATGGCGCACTGCCCATTGAGTGGATGGACGACCATCTGCCGGGGCTGAGCGTGTTGCGGCAAACAATGCGCCGGTTCGACATCGTCCTTCTCACCGCCGTGTGGATGCACCTGGACCCGCAAGAACGTGAGGTGGGCATGGAAGCCATCGCCGAACTGACGGCCGACAACGGCCAGGTCTTCATGTCTCTCCGGCACGGCCCGATACCGGAAGGCAGAAGAATGTTCGATGTCTCTGCCGAGGACACGGTTCAATTGGCGGCAGCGCACGGGTTTCACTGCCATCACCAGATCGAGCGCGAGGACATGCTCGGGCGGGCAGACGTCCGATGGAGCTTCCTTGCACTGCGGCGCACCTCCCGCCCATGCCGATCCGCCGCCTGACCCCCGACAACGCGCCGGCGTACCGCGAGTTGCGTTTGCGCGCGCTGCGCGAGCACCCGGACGCGTTCACCTCCGATTGGGAAGAGGCGAGCACACGGCCGCTGGAAGACTCGCGTCAGCGCTTGGCTTCTGCGTTGGTGCCCTTCTGGGGCGCGTTCGACGAACGCGACGGTGCGCTGGTCGGCATGGTCGGGCTTGAATGCGCAGCGCGCGCCAAGCAGCGGCACAAGGGCACGGTGGTGGCGATGTATGTGGCTCGGGAAGCGGCAGGGCGTGGCCTGGGGCGTGAACTGCTGCGGGCGCTGATGGTGCATGCGAAGGGAATCGGCCTGACCGATCTGGTGCTCACCGTCACCGAAGGCAACGCGTCCGCCATCCGGCTCTATCAAGAGGCCGGCTTCACTTCCTTCGGCGCCGAGCCGCGTGCCATCCTGGTCGACGGACGGCTGCATGGCAAAGTCCACATGCACCTCACCCTTGAGCCTGTTTGAAAGGAGCGCGATTTTGACCCCTTCTGACTTTGACGAACGCCGGGAACTGGAAGCGGCGTGCCATTGCGGTGCCGTGCGCTTTCGTCTGGTTCTCACCGAGGGATTGCGCAGCGCGCGCCGGTGCAATTGCTCCTACTGCAGCATGCGCGGTGCAGTGGCCGTCTCTGCCAACCTGGAAGACGTGCAGGTGGTGCAGGGCGCCGACAAACTGACGCTTTATCAGTTCAATACCGGACAGGCGAAGCATTACTTTTGCTCGGTGTGCGGCATCTACACCTTTCACTCCCGGCGCTCCGTGCCCACCCAGTACGGCGTCAACGTGGCGTGCATCGATGGCCTGAGCCCTTTTGACTTCGATGAGGTTGCTGTGCTGGAAGGCAGAAACCACCCCAAAGACAGGGGCGACGGCAGATCGAAAACGGCTGGTTGGCTCAGTTACCGCGCCAACACGGACCCTGAGCGTTGATGCAGCCTACGCAGGCAAGCGCCGCCCCAACTCTCCATCCCCGCTGATCGTGATCAGCAGCTTCTGCGTAGCCCTCGTGGCAGCCACATAAAGAATGCGCGCTTCCTCTTTCTCGTCCTGTCCCGCCGCCGGCATGTGCCCCACGCCGGGCAAGGCCACCACAGGGAATTCCAGCCCCTTGCTCACCTTCATCGTCATCACTTGGATCAGGTCGGCGCCGGGTTGGTAGTCGCCTGAGCGTTTGCGCACCTGGTGGGGCAGGCCGCGTTGCCGCAGCGCCATGGCACACAGATCCATGCCGTCCCAGTCCCTGCACAGGATGGCCATGTCGCCCCAGGCAAAGCCTTCCTGGTGCGCCGCCTTCAGATGGTCGGCCACGGCAAAGGCTTCGTCGCGCGGATGGGGCAGGCGGATGATGACGGGCGCTGCACCGTCTCGCCCGCAGCTCACGGGCTTGACGAGCGGAATGCCGTCGTCGTCCTTGTCGTCCGCCGTCAGCAAGTCGGCCGCAATGAGGCTGGCGGTTTGCAATATCTGCCGCGTGTTGCGGTAGTTGATCTTCAGGATGGTGGTGCGGCCCTGCGCCTGCACGCCCACGCTCTTGAAGCTGAATTGCCTGGAGCGCGCGCGCTCGTAAATGCTTTGCGCATCGTCATAAAGCAGCAGCAGGCTGTTGGTGTTCGGGTCCACCATCTGCGTCACGAGCTTCAGCCACTCGGGCGCGAAGTCGTGCCCCTCGTCGATCAGCACCGCCTGGTACTGGCCGCCGGGAATCTGCTGCCGCTCCACACCGCGAATCACGTTGCTCACCATCTGCTCGAACATGTTCGAACCCTGCGGCGGAATGGGCTGGCCGAAGGCCACCAGTTGCTGGCGGCACCACTTTTGGAAGTTGCGGGCGTGCACGCGGTCTGCCAGGCCCTTGGCCGCCATCACGCTCGCCAGCTTCACCGCCAGCGGCTCGTTGTAGCAAAGGATCAGGATCGGCTTGCTCGTGGGCGTGCTCGCCCGGGCCAGGTATTCGGCGCGGTAGCCGAGGATCATCGTCTTGCCCGAACCCGCCACGCCGTGAATGACGCGGTGCCCATCGCCCAGCGAGCGGGCCAACTGCTCCTGCTGCAGGTCCATCACCCGCATGATGGTGGGCAGGTCCGCCTCCGCGTCCTGGTCGTCAAACAACGAACCCTGCGGCTCCACGCGCACCTGCGGAAACATGATCCAGCGCACGCGGTCCAGTTGCGGCAAAGACATGGCGCCGCCAAACGAGTGCGCAAACATGCCCCACAGCCGCTGCTGAAAGCGCTCGGCGTCCACCGACTCTTCCATCTCGTCCTTGCAGATCACATAGTGCGGCTCGATCGCCTCGGCCAGCCCCGCCGTGTCGAACTGCTTGCGCGTGATCCGCGTCAACACCACGCCATGCCCCCAGGGAAACGCCAGCTTGCCCTGGTGCGGGCCAGAAGCCTGCACCAACTGCGGGTCTCGCTCCAGCGCATTCACCACCTGTATCGCGCAGTGCCGCGCCTGCGCCAGCGGATTCATCAACACCTTGGGCGTGTTGCCGTTGCCCAGGATCGTCCAGTACTGCTTGGTCGCGTTCTGAATCGTGTCCAGGTGCCAGTCCTTCGTCTCCAGCACCAGCAAGCCACGGCGCGGGTGCAGCACCACAAAGTCCGGGTGAGTCTGCTTGGGGCCAATCGGCACGTTGTGCCAGAGCAGGTAGTCGTCGTCGAGCTTCTGTTCCAGGCGCTCAGCCAGGCGGCGCTCGCCGGTGGAGTCGAATGACGTGGTGCCTATGGATGGGATCAGTGTCGCCATGCGCGGTGGTCTCCTTCCCTGGTGCGGTGGTCAAGGGGCGATGATTGCGCATGACGGGCTGGAATGGGACAGGGTTTGCGTGACTTTTCTGGCGGGATTTGGAAGCAAAGGACTATCGCACTCATCTGCCTGCCAAGCGGCTAGAACCAATCCGACAGAGTTATAGGTCAGTCTGATTGGGACTGTCCGTGGCCGTGGGTGTCCGACGCGCCATGCTTCGTGGTAGTGGTTCGCCAGCTGCTCACGATCTACTGCGAAGAAGTCCGCGATGACGTGCATCGGAATGCCTTCCTTCGCCATTTCGTAGACCTTCTGTTCGATGCGCTCGTGAATGTCAACGATTTCTCGGTTGCTCCACAGCTCGTTGAATTCGGTTTTGCGGTGACGCCATTCGACGCCCGGGTCGATAGGGATGTACTCCCTAACTGGTGTGGACTTAGCCTTGCCTCTTCCCATGAATACTCGCTCCTATCTCCTGCGTGTGCAGGGGTTCGCGGTATTTATGGGTGAACGTCAGAGGCGGTTACTTCCGCTACCATGCGCGCACATGGAGGTGGAGTCACATGAGTATTGATTCACTTGGTAAAACTGTTGGCACGGTCATTGATGAGAGGCTGTCGAGTCCTCTCGTGAGTGGGTTCGTCATCTCGTGGACCGTCATCAACTGGAAGTTCATCGTCATTCTGCTGTCTGATACCAGCGTCTCGAAGACCTTCGATATGGCTAGCGACCTCTACAAGACACGAGGTGATTGGTGGGGTTGGAACATAGCAATGCCGTTTGCTGTCGCACTTGCCTACGTCTACCTGTTGCCGTTGCTTTCGCGGCCGGTGCACAGACAGTGGCGTGAAAACCAGAAGCAGATCGAGGATGACCGAAAGGCTGTTGCAGAACTGGAGCTACTCGATCTTGACACTTCCCGATCACTGCGAAGCGAGATTTACCAGCTTCGTCAGACTGTGGCGGACATCAAGGTAGAGCGCGATAGTGCGCTGGATGCACGCAAGAGCGCGATCGAGGACAAGGCAACTGCTGATCTTCAGCGCGGTAGTTCTGATGCAAATGCCGCTGCATATAGACAGGCCCTTGGTGAGGCCAAGAGCGCTCTCAGTGCATATGAGGAGCGGCTGGACCTCGCCACCAAACGGGTAACAGCGTTGCAGCGTGCGTTGGATCAAACCTCCCGCTTGGCAGCGCAGATTGACAAGAACTTTCTCCCGGACACTCTGTTGCCTGATGGCAATGGCGCGATAAATCAGTTGATCTTGGCCAACTTAAAGGCCCGATCACTTGTATCGGCCGACTTTGAAGTCCGCATGCTCTATGTACTGGAAGCGTTTAAAGACGCGCCTTCTGATGGCATAGCGACAGGGAGGATTGCTGCTCAAGTCGGAGAGACGATCGATGGAATGGCAGTAGACATGATCGTCCAGCACTTGGGTTTTGCTGGGCATCTTCAGCAGCCTGAATTCGATCTTCGGACCAGCAAGCCACGAGGGTACAGACTTACCTCATCTGGTATAGCTATCCTGTCCGCACTCGACGAGTTCGATCATCTTTTTAAGGTTCCTGGCCCAAATATCGGCCGTGCAGAACTGAAGGGTGCTTAAACCGGTGCTTACAGTTGAGGCTCAGAGATGATCGAACTCAAAGGATGTTGTGACATACATCAAAGAGCCATGTCATCACTGGGCCAGTAGCAGTCAAGTAACTATGAACGTTGACCGCAGTTAAAGCGATCTTTACGACAGCGAAAAGGTCAATCAGGAAGCTTCTACAAAATGTAGGATGTTCCTGTAACTCGCAGAATATTGGTAACTTTTGGCAGTTACCGAGGAACCAAAGTTACCATTCCCGGACGGGCTGACTCGCCATCCGAGGTGCCCCCATCAGGAAAGAGGATTAGTACAGCTGTACTATTTTTCGGAAGGGCTGACTCAGCCTCTCAAGGCTGCCATTGCCAAGGGAAGAATCGTCCTGATTTCCGGAAGGGCTGACTCGGCTTCTCAAAAATGGCCAAAACTGCAGGAGTGGCCAATTTCCTGGACGTTATACGCTTTTTTAATAGTTCCCTGCCCGGGCCTCAGGACGACGAGTTAAAACGCTCGCTTTGCAGGTACTCATCCCGAGCAGCATGTTGCGTGAGTGCTCGATCTTCATCTTCGAGAGGTCTGCATTGGGATTCTGTGCAAGCAAGTTTTCTTTGCACAGGGTTGCCATTTCAGCTGCGCTTGGGAAGAACTGATACTTCGTTACCTCGACCACTGCAGGACCAGATGGCACGGCTTCTGTGTTTGCTTGTGCTCGATCCATTACGCTTGCGGTGATCACAGCTGCAGGTACAGCAGCACATCCTTGCAGAGCAGCTGCAACGACGACGATTGACAGAATTGCTTTCATACTGATGCCTTTCGACTGCGCAATAGCACGCTATTGATTTTAATTTGCAGTCAATCGGAAGTACACAATTGATTACCTTCTCAAATGCAGGTAGATCAATGCGAATACCGCCAGACCCACAAGCAGGATCGACAACATCGCAAGGAACATGGCAGCACCAACTGGGTTCATGTTCATCGTTGCGATCAGCTCAGATAGGCTGGGCAGTTCCTCGACTTTGAAGTTCACGAGCTTCCTTTCGACCACTTCATGCGGTCATGTAGGAAGTAGCGTAAAGCACAAACCTTCGGAGTCAACGCTACAGGTCGGTTCAGGAGGGTTCGGGAAAACACAGTGGCTGCCGTTGAAAGGCGAGTTCGACCTGCTGCTGGCGTCCTCGGCTGCCCTTGTAGCGGTATCACTGCTTGTCGGTGTACTTGACGTCCTTCAGAGGCGGACTTTCTAGTCTTCGCCGATGCTCTTCACAGGTGGCGCAGATGATGTCGGGGTTCTTCTTGCAGGTGATGTTGTGAACGTTCTTGACTGCGATGTCGTTGTCCTAGTCGTCAGAACCGGATGTAGTGGTCGTCCTGGCTCTGGTTACTTCAGGCCACGCCCCTCGTTGATGAAGTAGCGCTTCGACCTGTGATCCTTTGGGCCAAGCATGCGTCTCTTCAGAGGAATGTTCCAGTGCTTGCCAAGAGTGTTGTTCCAAATCTGAGTAGCTGCTGCAGGGTCACGTAAACGTGTCTTGAACAGTTTGTTGAAATAGTCTTTGCGAGCTACAAATGCTTCTGCAAGCGCCGATAGCTCGTCCTTTGTAATTTCACGAGTCTTGCCGCTCATTAGCTCATGCATAGGCATTCCAGCTGAGTTGCACAATTCTTCGCAAAGCACGTCATAAATTGAGATTGACATAAAGGCTCCCTTTAAAGAAGCTATTTATGCAAAGCTTATTCATGCAGCAGAAAACTCGATCTATTTTCACCTCCGATTTATGCAGCTCGGAAGCGCGGTGTCCCACATTTTACATTAGAGTCCGACAGTCGATAATATTAGAGGCAAAACTGAGACACCAAGTTGAAATTCCCGATCCTGGCCACAATTGAAAAATTCGCCAATCCCCTCAGTTTCAGTCCGGCCCGAATTTCGAAAACGTCACTTGGTGTCCCACATTTTCCCTTATATAAGACAATCGAAGGTACTAATGTAAAATGTGGGGCACCAAGTCCATCCGGAACTAGAACCGGCTGTGATCGAACGCATTGGAACCGCTCGAAACCCTTGGTCGGCTGGATCAACCTGAAATCCCGCTAACGGTCGTCATTGCACTAAATAAAACGTTAGGAACAGCTGCAGGAGTCATGACCTGCAGTGGCAGTGAATGTGTTATGGCATTCACTGCCCCTTTCGCCATAACACAGGGAGCAATCAATAACACCATGACGAATGACAACCACGTATTCAAGCTTGCTGAACTCAAGCACACCAAGACGGAGAACCACAGGTACCTGAAGTTCGGTGACTTCAGCATCTACATCGGCTGGAAGACTGGCGAGTCGAAGTGCAACGTCCGCTGCTTCAACAGGCACAAGCACACGGAGCTTGGCTTCAGCTACGAGCTGATGATCACGAAGGGCGACCGCCTCAGAGTGCTAGGTGCACTGGTCGCAAAGTGGCCTGATAAGACCTCTTGGATGGTCGCTTCAGAGGCTCACTGAGTAGGCTTGCTTGACTTCCTCTTGCATGCGGCCCATGTAGACCAACGTGGTTGCTTCGCTTGAGTGGTTGAGCATGTGCATGAGGGTAGCAAGCTTCACTCCATGCTCGTCATAGCGGACCCGGACTCCGGTCTTGCGTGCGGTATGGCCGCTGAAGTTACCTTCGAAGCCGACTGCATAGCACCAATCCTTGATCATCCGACCCCAAGTAGCGGTAGTGAGTCGCCCACGCTGGCCGGATTAGATGTAGGAGTGCTCGCATTGCGCTCTCCATGCGAAGAGCACCTTGCAGACCGTTGCGGGAAGTGCGATCACCCGAAGCTTGCCGGTCTTCTGCTCGTGAATCCGGATTTCGCAGCCTCCATCTTCACCCTCATGAAGATCTTCCCACTTGAGGTACACGAGGTCTCCAGACCGGAGCATCGAGTGGGTTGCCAATGTCCAGAGGGCCAGGCCTCGGGCATCGTTAGCCAAATGTGCCTTGATTTTTGCAACCTTTTCACCCGTCTTGATTGGATCGGTCGTAATGACCTTTCCTTTGTGGGAAGGAATGTGACCAGTTTTGAACATTGCAAACTCTAGAAAGATGATGAGTTGATTTAATGTACCCCGTTGGTGGCGGATGTACACAGTTAGTGGGCGACTTCTACAATTCTTTCCCAGCCCAAGTCTCGCATCCTGCCGAATAAGTAATAGAGCAATCACGCAGTATTCGAGAGGTTCATATGGTCACGGGCAAAAAAATTTTCAAATGGGTAATGGGAATCACTGGTGCGCTCGTGACTGCACTCATCGTCGATATGTCATCCACAATTTACAATGTGGACAAAACCACTGGGGAAATTGAGAAGGATTTGGCATACATTTCACGAGTCCTAACGGATC
>SXGT01038823.1_pt1 | contig 10659 bp, 9 predicted proteins | sample 3176221 | NCBI WGS metagenome assembly SXGT01 (sample SAMN11356862, study PRJNA531348) | freshwater metagenome | isolation source: freshwater sample F1-120 | place: China: Fuxian Lake, Yuxi | collected 2017-12-25
GACCGCATCCGCGGCCGGCTCGATTTGCTCGGCTCAATCGACCAGTTGCGCCGCGACCTCGACAAGTCCGGCTTGATGGAGGCGATGGACCGTCATCATCAGAATGCGGTGGACATGGTGGTGGGCGGCAAGGCGCGCGCGGCGCTCGACATCACGAAGGAGGACGACAAGACCCGCGAACGCTACGGCCGTAACGCGTGGGGCCATTACACGTTGATGGCGCGGCGGCTCGTCGAATCGGGCGTGAGCTTTGTGACGGTGGATATGCCGCATTGGGACGATCACTCGAGCATCGAGAAGGGCCACGGTTACAAGCTGCCCGTGCTCGACCGCGCCGCGTCGTCACTCATCGAGGACCTTTCCGAGCGCGGGATGTTGAAGGACGTGCTCGTCGTCGTGATGGGCGAGTTCGGCCGTACGCCGAAGATCAACACCGGCCAGCCGGGCATCCCGGTGCCGGGACGTGATCACTGGGGCAATGCTTTCAGCGTGATGATGGCCGGCGGCGGATTGAAGGGCGGTCAGGTCGTCGGCGCGACGAACGACAAGGGCGAGCATCCGATCGAGCGGCCGCTCACGCCGGACGACGTGCTGGCGACCATCTACCACGTGCTCGGTATTGATCCGCACCAGACTTTCAACGACCACGCCGGTCGGCCGGTGCCGATGTTGGATTCCGGCCGGCCCATCTCGGAGATCATTTAACCCAAACGGAGGAAGCCATGCTGCGACTACATCCGAACGGATTGAACCGGCGCTCGTTCCTGAACATCGGCTCGCTCGCCCTCGGCGGCCTGTCGCTCTCCGGCCTGTTGCAGGCCCGCGCCGCCGCGTCCGCTGCCGGGAAACTGGTCAAAGACAAGTCGGTCATCTTCCTCTTCCAGCATGGCGGGCCGTCGCAGACGGAGACGTTCGATCCGAAGATGGAGGCCCCGCTCGGCATCCGCAGCGTGACCGGCGAGGTGGCGACGACGCTGCCGGGCGTGACCTTTGGCGCGACGTTCCCGAAACTCGCGCGGTTGGCGCACAAGCTCGCGGTCGTGCGCTCCTTCACCACCGGCAACGGCAACCACGACATCAAGCCCCTGGTCTCCAAGGAAACCTTCGGCGCGAGCCTCGGCGCGCTGTACGGCCGCGTCGCGGGCACGAGCCATCCGCGCACGGGGATGCCCCGGCACATGGCCCTTTTTCCCCGCGCGGTCGATCCGGCGGCGCAGCCGGCGGTGCGCCAGTTTGGCGACTTCGCCTCCACCGGTCCCCTCGGGACGGCCTACGCGCCCTTCGAGCCGGGTGGTAAAGGGAAATTGCAGGAAGACCTGCAACTGGCGATCGCACCCGATCGCCTCGCCGATCGCCGCGCGCTTCTGCAAAGCGTCGATCGCCTCAAATACCAGCTCGACGCCACCGGCGCGCTCGAGGGGTTGGATCGTTTCCGCGAACAGGCCTTCTCCACCATTCTTGGTGGCGTGAGCGATGCGTTTGATCTTTCCAAGGAAGACCCGCGCGTGATCGCGGCGTACGACACCGCGCCGCTCGTGCCGACGAACCGCATCAGCAAGCGCTGGAACAATCACAAGAACTATGCGGATAACGCGCAGACGCTCGGTCGGTTGCTGTTGCTGGCCCGCCGTGTCTGTGAACGCGGTGCGGGCTTTGTAACACTTACCACCAATTTCGTCTGGGACATGCACGCGGACTCGAACAACGCCACCATCGAGGAAGGGATGGGCTACGTCGGCACCCCCTTTGATCACGCGGTCTCCGCTTTCATCGAGGATTGCGAGGCGCGCGGGCTGCGCGACAAGATCCTGCTCGTCGCCTGTGGCGAGATGGGGCGCACGCCGCGCGTGAACAAGAACGGCGGACGCGACCACTGGGGCAACCTCGCCCCGCTGCTCATCTACGGCGGCGGCCTCAAGATGGGGCAGGTGATCGGCGAATCCTCGCGCGACGCCGGCGAACCGGCCGAGGATCCGGTGACCAACAGCGATCTCATCGCCACCGTGTTCCACACCCTGCTCGACACGGGTGAATTACGCGCCACCTCCGGCATTCCGCGCGAAGTGCTCGCGGCCGTGAACGACGGCCGGCCGATCCGTCAGCTCTTCTAATTTCCGCGGCACGGTTCCGCCCCCGCCGCGGCGGTGCGCAGTTGTTTCTGGATTTCCAGTTGGCCGCCCGTTATTTTCCACCGAAATGAATTCCTTTCCGCCGATAAAAAGGTTCGCTGTATTCATCTCGGCGTTGTTGCTCGCCCATGGCGTCACCGCTGCGAGTCGGCCTAATTTGGTTTTTCTTCTCGCCGACGATATGCGCGCGGACACCATCGCCGCGCTGGGTAACCCGCACATCCAAACGCCGAACCTCGACCGGCTCGCGGCGCGTGGCACGAGCTTCACGCGCGCGTACATCATGGGCGGACTGCAGGGCGCGGTCTGCGTGCCGTCCCGTGCGATGATGCTGAGCGGCCGTCCGCTCTTCCGCATTTCCGAGCAGCTCAAGGATGCGACCACGTGGCCGATGGTTTTTCGTGCGGGTGGCTACGAGACCTTCGGTTGCGGCAAGTGGCACAACGGCCCGGCCTCGTATGCGGCGAGTTTTCCCAATGGAAAAAGCGTCTTTCTTGGCGGCATGAACAACCACTTCCGCGTTCCGGTGCAGGACGTGGCGGCCGATGGCAAACTGACGCCGCCGCGGACGAACGTGCTCCATTCGAGCGAGCTTTTCGCCAATCAAGCCATCGAGTTCCTCCGATCACAGAAGGGTGGGGCGAAACCGTTCGCGCTCTACGTCGCTTTCACCGCGCCCCACGATCCGCGTCAGGCACCGAAGGAATTTCAGGCGCGCTACGACGCGGCGAAGATTCCGTTGCCGAAAAACTTCCTGCCGAAACATCCTTTCAACAACGGCGAGATGACCGTGCGCGACGAGCAATTGCTGCCGTGGCCGCGCACCGAGGCCGCCGTGCGCCGCGAGTTGGCCGATTACTACGCCATCATCACGCATCTCGATGCGCAGATCGGGCGTGTGCTGGACACGTTGAGTGAAATCGATCGCGCGAAGGAGACGATCGTGGTGTTCGCGGCGGATAACGGTCTGGCGATCGGCAGCCACGGCTTGCTCGGCAAGCAGAGTGTGTACGAGCATTCCGTGCGCATTCCGCTCATCATTGGCGGTCCGGGACTGCCGGCCGGCCGCCGCACCGCCGCGATGTGTTACTCGTTCGATTTGTTTCCGACGTTGTGTGAGTTGGCTGGGATGGAAACCCCCAAAAGTGTCGAGGGCCGCAGTCTGGTGCCGGTAGTGAAGGCTGTTCAGGAGCAGCATCGTGGCGAGATCTTCGCTGCGTACCGCCGCTTTCAACGGGCGGTGAACGATGGGCGTTTCAAGCTCATCCGCTATCCGCACATCAACAAGACGCAGCTCTTCGATTTGCAGGATGACCCGGAGGAACTGCGCGATCTGGCCGGCGAGGTGACGATGAAGCCGAAGATCGAGGCGCTGATGACGAAGCTTGTCGCGGCGCAAAAGGAGTTCGGCGATAGTCTGCCCCTTTCGACAAGTGAACCCGCGCCGGTGGAAATCCCGTTGCCGTCGCCGGGGAAGAAGGCTAAGAAGACGGGCCGATAAATTCATGAACCTCGAGATCAAGAACCGCCACGGCGAAACGCTGGACTACACTTTCCACCCGGGCGACCCGAAGTCGAAGGACCTTTTGGTGATCGGCCACGGTGTGACCGGCAACAAGGATCGGCCCTTCATCGTGACGCTCTCCACGGCGTTGCCGGCGGCCGGCTTCAACGTGTTGCGGTTCTCCTTTTCCGGAAACGGCGGCTCCGGTGGCCGGTTTGTGGACTCGACCATCTCGAAGGAGGTCGAAGACCTCGGGGCGCTGCTCGACGCGCTCGCCGGTTGGAATGTCACCTACGCGGGTCACAGCATGGGCGGCGCGGTCGGCGTCCTCCGCGCCGCGCAGGACCCGCGCATCCACCGCCTCATCTCGCTAGCCGGCATGGTGCATACACGCGATTTTGCCCAGCGCGAGTTCGGCACTGTGAAACCGGGACAGGGCTGCATGTGGGAGGACGAGGCGTGCCCGCTTTCGCAGGCCTACATGGACGATCTCTCCCGCATCGGCGACGTGCTCGCCAGCGCGCCCCGCATCAAAGTCCCGTGGCTGCTCGTCCACGGGACCGAGGATGACGTGGTGCCGATCAAGGACTCGCGTGACATCCTCATGCGCGCGAACAAGGCCAGCACGCAACTCGTCGAGTTGTCCGGCAGCAACCACGTCTTCACCGGCGAACCGACCGTCGAGATCGTGAAGACGCTGGCCGACTGGCTTCTGCGCCACTGAGTTTATGATCCACGTCATTGCCACCATTGAATTGAACTCTGGAAAACGGGAGGCGTTCCTCGCCGAATTTCATCGGTTGATGCCGCTGGTCCGCGCCGAGAAGGGCTGCATCGAGTACGGTCCGGCGGTGGACGTGCCGACCGGCCTGCCGATGCAGGACGCCCCGCGGCCGGACACCGTGCTGGTGATCGAGAAATGGGCCGACCTGCCGGCGCTCCACGCCCACTTGCAGGCGCCACACATGCTCGACTACCGCGGGCGCGTGAAGGATTTCGTGCGCGCCGTGCGGCTTCAGATACTTCAGCCCGCCTGAGTTTTCCTTGCCGGCGCGCTCCCCGCGTCTTTGGGTTTGCCTTCGCCGTCGGGGGCGTGTTGCATCGTGGCGTGAAGCCGTTTCTCCAAAAGCTCGTTCTGTTCTGCACGTTTGGCATTGCTTCCGTGGCGCTCGCCGCACCGTTCAGCTTCTCGGCGATGGGCGACGTGCCGTACGGCGAGCAGGAGTTGGCGTTGCTGGTGCGGCAGGTGGATGAGTTGCCGCGCGCGAATGCGTTCGTGGTGCATCTCGGCGACATCAAGGATGGCAAAACGCCCTGCGACGACGCGGCTTTTGCGCGCGTGGCGGGCCTGCTGCGTCGGTCCGTTCAACCGGTTTTCATCATCCCCGGTGACAACGAGTGGAACGACTGCGACAAACCCAAGCAGGCGTGGCGGCTTTGGACGAAACATTTTCTCAAGCTCGATGAGCAATGGAAGCATGGCTTCGTCGTCGCGCGGCAGAAAGACCGGCCGGCGAATTTCGCCTTCACGCACGAGAGCACGTTGTTCATCGGAATCACGATGGTCGGCGGCGCGGTGCACGATAAGAGTGAGTGGAAGGCGTTCCTGCAGGACGGTGCCGCGTGGGTGGAGGAGCGGTTCGAGAAGGAGCGTGAGAAGGTGCAATGCGCGGTGCTGTTCGCGCATGCGTTCCCGACGAAGAAACAGCACGGGATTTTCGCCGATCGATTTCCAGTCGCGGCGCGGAAGTTCGGCAAGCCGGTCCTTTATTTGCAGGGCGACGGCCACGTGTGGCTGCGCGACCAGCCGTTTGAGAACGCGCCGAACGTGACGCGCGTACAGGTGGACCAAGGCGGCAAAGCGCCGCCCCTCACGGTGATGGTGACGGGCGAAGCGAAAGAACCGTTCCGGTTTGATCGGCGACTGGATGCGGCCCGCTGAATCGGTGCGCGTTAGCGCGGCGTCATCAGAGCGCTTTTTTCGGCGGTGGTGGAGGGAGAACGGCCGGCGGCAGCGGTGGACGCAGCGGAGGCCCGCCCGCCTTAACACTTCCATCGCCGTGGAGCGTGCAGTTGTGGATCGGACAGCGGGCGACGATGGAGGCGGCCGTCGGTTTACCGACGACGGGCATTAGTATGTAGGTGGCGTTGGCCGGGGTGAATGTCGGCCACGTCTCAGCAGGCTGGCGCGACTTGTCGTCGGGGCAGACGAGAAGGTTGGGTGAAGCAAGTTCGTTGGAGACCTCTTTCCACGACGTCGGCATCTTCTGGTTGTCCTCCTGAAAAATAAGAACGGCGAGTCCGGCCTGCTTCAGGTTGTTCTGGCACTTCGCCTCTACGCTGCTGCCGCGCGTCTTGGATACAGCGGGCAGGATCAACCCGGCGGCGATGCCAGCGGGCACGATGCCGGCTTGCAGGGCGAGCGTTTGCGGGCCGCTGGTGGTGGCGAGGCTGTCGAGTTGGAAGCCTTCGGTGGTGACTTTCATGACGCCGAAGTGGGAGAAGGGCGGCGCCTTTGGATCGTTGAAGAGGCTCATCAACTCGTTCAGTTCCACCGGCGCGTCTTTGGCGGCGGATTGCTGGAGGGCTTGGATTGTCTGCCCCATGCGAGCACTGACGTACTGGAATTGGTTGCCTTCCAAACTCAACCCCTTTGAAAGTTTCTGGAATTCCTCACCAGAGGTCAGGCCGGGAGTTTCACCGTTTTTGATGGCGGCGATTTCCTTCGCCAAGGCGAGGTTGCTGCAAATAATCACGTAGCCGTCGGTTTTGAGCATCGTGACCTGCACCGGCACTGGGATGGGTAGCGGCAGTGGCATCATGGCCGTGAGTTCGTTGGTGCCGACCATGCTTTTCTGCGGCTTGATGGGGCCGAGGGCGAGAAATGGTTCGATGACTTGCGCGACTTTGTCGTCCTTGGTCTTGAGGAGGAGTGCGAGGCCCGGCTCGGGGATTTCCATCACCTTGTCGCCCACGGGGACTGGGATTTTCTTCGTGCCGTTGAGGGTGATGGCGATGCCCACCTCGCTCACGGAGGCGAGCAGGCCTTCGATCATCGGGCCGCTTTGCGGGTTGGCTGAGATTTGGCTGAACATCTCGATGAGCGCCTTGTCGCCGGATTGTTGAGCGAGCGTTTTGATCCAATCCCACGCGAGCTTGGGATCGAGGTCGCTGTGGTAGGCGAAGGCGGTGCTGGCGGGGAGCAGTTTGAGGGCGCCCAGATCATGTGGGCCGGCGCCGAAGAGCTTCCAGAGTTTGCCGTCGCTCTTGTCGGGGTAATGGTGTGCGGCGAGCCGGTTGCGGTAGAGACCTTTTTCCACGGCGAAGCTGCTGAGGCCCACGCCACTGACATCCATCAGACCGCTTTCCTTGTGGGCTTGCCGGAGAATTTTGAGCCCCACATTTGAGGTGATTCCCGTGCTGCCGGCCGGCTGGCCTTTCTCGGCCATCTTGGCGAGCGCTTCGAAGAGCTGATCGGCCTGCGCGCCGAGTTGCTCGGTACTCAGGTACATGAAGAGCTGGCCGTGCGTATCGAGGTGCCTGGCCACTTCGGCGTAGCTGGATTTCTCGGCGGAAACTTTGGCGGGCGCGCCGGATTTCTTGGGCTTTTTCACCATGGGCGTGGTCGTCGTGGGAGCAGTCTCCTCCGGTATGAGGAGGCCGGGCAGGAACCACCCGGCGGCGAGTCCGAGGCACAGGGCGAGCCCCACGATGCTGATGACGACCACCCGACTGTTCTTCTTGGGTGCGGCCTCGACGGCGGCCGTCGTTGCTTTCGCAGCCGTGGTTTTGCCCGATTGCGTCTTGGCTGATTGGGCTTTCGCGGGCGCCGCAGCAGGCATCTCGAGCGCGGCGAAGTCGTCAGAGAACTCGATGAAGTCGGAGAGTGGCACCCAGTCTTCGAGGCCTTCCTTGAAGGCGAGGGTCGCGCCGGTGACGCGGCGGTCGAGGATCCAGCCGCGCAGTTCCTGCTCCTCGATGGGGCCGTATTCCTGACCGTCGTCGTAGATTTTGTACATAGCTGCTTTGTGTCACTGGGCGGGACGGACTCTTATGGGAGCATAACGAAGCGCGGGCGGCGGCTCAATGAAAACTTGGCCTGCTCAGCGTTGCGGCAGAAAGAGGGTGAGACACTTGCACGCGCCGCCGGCCTTGATGAACTCGCTCATTGGCAGGGCGTGGCAGCGGAGACCGCGCGCGGTCAGGTCCGCCGCGAGCCGCGGGCAGCCGGCCGGCAGCACGATGTCGCGGCCGAGGACGATGGCATTGCAGGCGAAGTGCAACGCCTCGTCGGCTGCCACTTCGATCAGCGGCGCAAAATGTTGCCGGATGGCTTGGCGCGCATACTTGTCGAACGCCGGCGGAAACCAGAACGCCCCGCCCTCGGGCAGTGCGCAGAAACAGGTGTCGAGATGATAGAACCGCGCGTCCACCAGTTCCACCGACACGGCGAGGCACTCGAAGAATTCGGCCAGACGCTGGTGCGACTGCACGTCCGAGCGGAAACGGTAGCCGCACACGAGCGTATTGCCGCAGAAAAGCGCGTCTCCCTCGCCCTCGAAGTAGAGTCCCTCGGGTAACTTCTCAACCGTGTAGCCGTGTTGGGTGAACCAGCGCGCGAAGTGATCCGCCTCGGCCCGCCGTTCGGCGTGGCGGAAATTGGAGCGGAAGAAATGCCTGTCCACCACCAGCCCGGCGTTCGCGGTGAAGACCATGTCGGGTAGTTTCGGCTGGGGAGGGATTAATTCGACCTCCGCGCCGAGGTGTTCGAGCGTCTCGAGAAGCTGTTGCCACTGCGTGCGGGCGAGCCGCAGGTTCGCGGGTTGGCCGCGCCGCATCCACGGGTTGATCTCGTACTCGATCCCGTAGTGGTCAGGCCGGCAAAGCAAGAGCTTGGGCATGAGGCTCTGTTATCAGCGCGGGGTGGATGAGGCAATCCACCAGTTCGCGGAGGAACGGTTCGAGGTCGGTCACCAATCCCGCGGCTTGGAGCGTGCCGCGGTTGGAGAGTTTGGTGATGACGGCGGGGTTGATGTCCACGCAGATGGTGCGGGCGGTGGCGGGAAGCAGGTTGCCGACGGCGATGGAGTGCAGCATCGTGCCGTTGCTCGGCGGCAAACCGATCGTGCGGCCGCAGCCGCTCTACTGGCAGTATGACCGGGCTATCAGCCGTCCGTGGTCGCTCGCCCTGCGCGACGGCCCGTGGAAGCTGCTCGCCGACGCGGGGCAGGAGAAGTTCGCCCTGTTCAACGTCGCTGAGGATGCCGGCGAGTCGAAGGATTTGGCCTCCGCGCAACCGGAGCGTGTGAAGTCGCTGGCCGCCGCGTTGCGGAAGTTGCACGCCTCTGTCAACTTGGATGCGGCGAAGTCTGGCAATCCCCCGCCGCCGGCGCCGGCGCCGAAGAAGAAATAGCTTCGTCTGTGCGCCGTCGTTTACGGGTTCACCACGTTTTGGGGATGACCTGCGAGGAAGGCTTTTAGGTTCGCCACGGCCATCTCCATCAATCGTGCGCGGGCGGCGCGCGTGGCCCAGGCGATGTGCGGGGTGATGATGCAGTTGCGCGCGGTGAAGAGGGGGTGATTCGCCGGCGGCGGCTCGACGGAGAGAACATCCAGCGCCGCGCCGGCGATGCGGCCGCTGTTGAGTGCCGCGGCCAGATCCGGTTCATTGATCAGAGGGCCGCGCGCGGTGTTGATGAGGAAGGCCGTCGGCGTCATCTGCGCGAGACGCGCCGCGTTCACGAGCCCTTTGTTCTCCGGCGTGAGCGGGCAGTGCAGGCTGATGATGTCCGCATCGCGGAAGAGCGTGTCGAGTTCGACGAAGGTGACGCCCTCGACTTTCTTTGGTGTGCGCGATTGCGCGATGATTTTCATCCCGAGGGCGCGCGCCACGTGCGCGACCGCCTCGCCGATGCGGCCGTAGCCGACGATGCCGAGGGTGAGGCCGTCGAGTTCGATCAGCGGATGATCCCAGTAGCAGAAGTCCGAACTCTGGCTCCAGCGGCCGGCGCGTACGGTTTCAGCGTGATGCCCCGTGCGATGAACCAGCTCGAGGAGCAACGCCATCACGAGTTGTGCGACGGACTTCGTGCCGTAGGCGGGGACATTGCAGACGGGCACGCCGCGTTCGCGGGCGGCGGCGATGTCCACCACGTTGAAGCCGGTGGCGAGGACGCCGATGAAGCGTAGCTTGGGCAACTGCAGGATCGTGTCGCGGCTGAGCACGGTCTTGTTCGTGATGATAATTTCGGCGTCGCGCGCGCGTGGGGCAATCTGATCGGGCGCCGTGCGATCATGGATGGTGCAGGTGCCGAGGGCGCGGAGGGCGTCCCAGCTCAAGTCGCCGGGGTTCAGTGTGTGGCCGTCGAGGACAACGATGTTCATCGGGGCGATTATAGACAGCGACTGCATGAAGGCGAGCGTGCGGTGCGAGGTTGAAACCGAGATCGGGGGCCGCTATTGTTCAGCATGCCGATTTACGAATTTCACTGTGGCGCGTGCGGGCAAGAGAGCGAGTTGCTGGTGCGCTCCATGAACTGGGGCGGCACGCCCTGTCCGCACTGCGGCTCGCCGCGGCTGGAGAAGAAACTTTCCGTGTTCGCTTCGAAAGTGGAAGGGGGCGCAAACGAAGCGCCGTCCTGCTCGGGGGTGCCGACTTCCTGCGGGCGCTGCGGGACGGGCGTGCCGCATTCCCATTGAGTCCGTCCGTGCGGATGAATTAGTTCTCGTCCACCGCGCGCGGCTGCGTTACCCAAGAACCATGCGTCGTCGGCTGGGGCGAAGTGAAGGGCGTGGACCCGCGCGTTTCCAAGCCGCTGGCCGAATCGATTTTTGAGCTGTTGCTCGGCGAGAACCCCACGCGCATCGAGCATCTGTGGCAGAAGGTGTATCGCGCGCATCGCAACATCCGCGGCGGCGCGTTCCTCGTCCACACGCTGGCCGGGTTCGACATGGCGTTGTGGGACATCACCGGCAAGCTCTGGGGCGTGCCCGTCTATCGGATGCTCGGCGGGCCGACGCGCGACC
>SXGT01726037.1_pt1 | contig 10659 bp, 9 predicted proteins | sample 3176221 | NCBI WGS metagenome assembly SXGT01 (sample SAMN11356862, study PRJNA531348) | freshwater metagenome | isolation source: freshwater sample F1-120 | place: China: Fuxian Lake, Yuxi | collected 2017-12-25
ATGCGATACGGTTCCTGCGTGCCACAGGTGATTAAATCATCGATAAGCACTCCCATGTACGCCTCATCGCGGCGAGGGCTCCACAGAGGCTTATCTTTGACTTGTAACGCTGCATTCATTCCAGCAATTAACCCTTGTGCGGCCGCTTCCTCATACCCTGTCGTCCCATTGATTTGGCCTGCAAAAAACAAATTGGCAAAGGGCTTTGTTTGTAAACAGGGTGTTAATCCACGAGGGTCAAAATAGTCGTACTCGATAGCATAGCCAGGCCTTGTTATATGCGCGTGCTCAAACCCTTTGATGGTGCGCACAAATTGCACCTGCACATCAAACGGCAAACTGGTAGAAATCCCGTTGGGATAGATCTCATTTGTCGTTAACCCCTCAGGCTCAACGAAAATCTGATGCGAGAGCTTGTCAGCAAAACGCACGACTTTATCTTCAATAGAAGGACAGTAACGAGGACCCACTCCCTCAATCACACCTGCGTACATCGGTGATTGATGTAAGTTTGCGCGAATGATGTCATGGGTTGCGTCAGTCGTATGCGTCATATGGCAAGGTAGCTGCCGTGGGTGATCTGCTACATCACCGAGATAAGAAAAAACGGGCAGGGGCGTATCCCCAGGTTGTACATTCATCTGACCATAATCCAGTGAGCGGCCATCGATGCGAGGCGGAGTCCCCGTTTTCAAACGACCTACCGGAAGTGCCAATTCACGCAGGCGATGCGCAAGAGCAATAGCCGGCGGATCGCCTGCGCGTCCACCGGCGTATTGATTCATGCCAACATGAATTTTGCCCCCTAGAAACGTGCCTACGGTCAATACGATCGCGTGTGCACGCAACATGAGGCCCATCTGGGTGCGCACGCCAGTGACACGTTCACCCTCGATCAACACATCATCAACCGCTTGCTGAAATAACGTTAAGTGGGATTGGGTTTGTAAGATTTGGCGAATGGCTTGTCGATAAAGCACTCGATCCGCTTGCGCGCGGGTTGCGCGAACGGCCGGGCCTTTAGATGCATTTAGAATACGAAATTGAATACCTGCTAAATCGGCTGCATGCGCCATAGCACCATCAAGAGCATCAATTTCTTTAACCAAGTGTCCTTTGCCAATGCCACCGATAGCTGGATTACACGACATTTGACCGAGCAAATCCATGTTGTGAGTCAGCAATAATGTTTCAGCGCCCATGCGGGCGGCAGCTAAAGCCGCTTCTGTACCAGCATGACCACCACCGACAACGATCACATCATAGCGTTTTTCGAGATTCATAATGACAACTTAAAGGCCACAAAAAGTGCAATTATACACTTTTTTGCTAAGTTACCCAATCTTGAAATAACGATACCTCCTAAGCAAAATTTGCAAAGGGGTTATCTTCCTCTAGTTCATCTTCAAACGTTGGCTCTGCTTGAGACTTAGACTCACTGCTTGTGCTATTTGAAAAAAAGCCCGAGGTTTTTTTATGGTCTTTGAGGTAGTCCAGTGTTGGCTCGGCTAGACTTGCAAACTCTGTATATTCTTTCTCATTGAGTTCAGGCAATTGAGCCGCCTCCGGCGCAAAGCGGTTGAGGATCATTGTGGAAATGAACGCCAATGCTACACCTGCAACCAACACAGCAAGACCAATACCCAAAGGCATGAACATCAGTGTGACAAACATTAATGGTGGAATCATCACGTCAATGAGCAGAGCTCGCGCCAGTTTCAACTTCTGAAAATGGATCAAGCGTTCCTGATAATCGGAGTCTGTCATCAATTGCTTCATGTCTAAATACAATTGTTTCTTCACAAACGGATCATCCGTCGTTTTAAATTGCTGCAACAGTTCTTGACATTCACTTTTTACCATGTGACGTGTTGCCCGAGATTTGGTAATATCAAGACCACCGCTCACTGCCGCATAGGCAACGGTCAGCACAAAACACAATACGGCACCGACCACGCCCAGAACCAATGCCGTCGCAGGCACAATGGCTGCCGGCGGAAAAAGAAAACAACACATCAAACTAAAGGCCGCCATTAAACTGGTTGCATACACTAAATCATTCACAAGGCCATATTTTTTGTATTGCCAATCCAATTCACATTGTTTTTTGGCTTTTTCTAGAGCGGTCAACTGCAGCAACATTATTTTTTTGTCCTCATCCTCTTCGGCTAGTGCTTTCATCTTCGCACGTAGCTCCCTGATATCACGTTCATAGCGCTGTATATCGAGATTGTGTTGCGTACTCTCTTCATAAAATCGCCAAACGGTTAAGCCTACATCCATAAGCAGCAAGGCGGTTGTTGCCACATTACCAAGATATCCGAGCGTACCACCACCCGTTAACCAGAAAAAACAGGCCATATTGGCAAGACCCCAAATGGAATCGTTCAGTAGAGCAAATTTACGTTGCTGCCATTGTGTTTTAAATCGCTCCCAGGCAGGGATCTGCCGCTCTGCTTGACTCATCCAAGGGCCGGCGAACGTGTGTTTAAATAGCAAAGATAAATTGATGCCAAAGCGGGTATAGTAGAGGATCCAGCTCATATAACCTGTAATAGGAGAGGGGGCCGCTACAGCTGTTTGCGCCTGTTGTTTATTGGCAAAATCATCCGGTAGCATGCTAATCACGGTGCTGAGTAATCCACCACCCCAAACCCAGTAGAGTCGACGGCCATTGACCTCCCCCATCCACTCCTTGATAATCCCTGTTTTACCTGCACCACTCCACTCTTCAGCCTGATCGGTATGGACCGCACTTAAATCCAGCATTTTTTCTGCTATAAAGGGAGCCACGATGGTTAAACCCAAGTATTTTGCGTGCCTCTCAGAGTCATCATTGGTAGCACAGGCAAGCATGGTCTCTGGCGTCTCCGCTGTGGCACTTTTTCGCAACGCATTAATTAAGCAAGCACATTTTTTTATTTGCTCACTGCGCGCCGGCAAACCTTGCCGGCGATGTTCTGCCTCATCCAGTTGATACTGTGCTGAAAAAATGTAAAAAGCAAAAAGTAACTCTTGCTCAAGGGCATCCCGTTGAAAAGAGCGTAGAAATTTAAAGCTAGCTGGATTTATTTTATCTAATTTATTGCTAAAGAAATTGAGCGATACGGAAAGGGATTTTTGTTGGCCAAAAAGGACAGGATAATCGATGGCCAACCTGTCAGCTGATTGATAGGTCTTGTCGAACAAATCACGCACCGCTTTTTGTCCAGCCACACCGAGGGCACTGAATGATGTGCTATCTAAAATGCTGCTCACAGGCATGATATCACCTTTGTTAAAAAATAGTCTGAAATCCCACTGTATGCTCAAAAAAAGCAATGTGTTCTATTTTATAACATAGCATTAATTAGACAAACAAGGTAATAACTGCCATCTTTACACAATTGATACCATTATTTACGTTTACTTAATGTCTAAGACACCTCAAGAGCATCGATTTCCTCTGATGGATGCTCTGAGGCTGTTTTACGTTGATAAATATCATCAAAACGAGTGATGTCGTCTTCGCCAAGGTATGCTCCACTTTGTACCTCAATGACGTACAAGGGATCCTTTCCAGCATTGCTCAGTCGATGACGCGTTTTTTCAGGGATATAGGTGGATTGATTAGCCTTGAGGCGCATGATTTGATCATCATTCACGACATCAGCCTCACCACCCACTACAACCCAATGCTCAGCTCGATGCTGATGCATTTGAAGTGATAGTTTAGCACCGGGTTTAACCATCAAGCGTTTAACTTTAAACGTAGGCCCCTCTGCCAGCACCTCATAATATCCCCAGGGACGAGTAACGCGCTGGTGATCGTGTGCTAATTGCCCATGCTCTTTGCCCAGCGAATTGACGATTTCTTTGACTTGCTGTGAATAGCGTTTATCGGCAACCAATACAGCATCCGCAGTTACCACAATGATTTGATCCTGAATGCCCAAGGTAGTAACGAGCGTCTTTTCACTACTAATTAGACAATTCTTGCTATCCTTGGCAATGATCTTACCGTGCAATGCATTACCGTTTTCATCCAGTTGATTCGCCTCGGCAACGGCAGTCCAACAACCCAAATCACTCCACTGCATGTTCACTGGAATGACCACGGCTTTATCTGTTTTTTCCATGACGGCATAGTCAATTGATTCATCACGGCACAGAGAAAACGCATCAACGTCTAGACGTAGGTAATCATGGTGATGCTGGGCGCGAGCCACGGCTTGTTCACTGTGCATAAAAATATCAGGCGCATGTTGTTTTAACTCATCAAGATAAGTACCTACTCGGCATACAAACATACCGCTGTTCCAAAAATAATGGCCGAGAGAAATAAACTCTTCTGCAGTTTCTGTATCTGGCTTTTCGCGAAAACTATCTACGGTTAACACGTGAGCCGCCAGTGGTTTTCCTGCTTCAATATAACCATATCCTGTTTTAGCGCTAGCCGGCTTAATACCAAACGTCACTAGAGCTTGCTCAGCCGCTGCAAATTGTGCTCCTTGTAACATGGCCGCATGCCAAGAGCTATCATCGGCAATCCAATGATCTGAAGGCAGAATGAGCATCACGGCATCACGACCAGCTATTGTGGCGAGATAGTGTGCCGCACTGGCCATCGCAGGGGCTGTATTACGTGCACACGGCTCAAGCAAATAGGTGATCTGCGCAGCAAAGGCTTGCAATTGCTCTTGGCAAAGAAAATAATGTGCCTCATTGCTGACCACTAACGTTTTCGCCTGTGAGAGCATCATTGACCGTTGCATGGTTTGCTGCAGAAGCGATGACTCGCCTTGAAGACGTAAAAATTGCTTGGGAAAATTCTTTCGTGATAACGGCCACAGCCTAGTGCCAGAACCACCCGCCAGAATTACCGGAAAAAATAAAGCCGTCATTATTGTCCATCCAATGGCGTAATTTGGCAGCATTTTAACAGCAATTAACTTAAAATATCAATTTGGCCCGGTGGGCCTTGATGGAAGTAGAGGTGTATATGAAAAAAGCCGTGATTTTATTGTCCGGTGGCCTTGATTCAGCTACATGTTTAGCCATGGCCAAAGCGCAGGGATTCACCTGTTATGCGTTGAGTTTTGCCTACGGACAACGGCACGTACATGAAGTGACAGCAGCCCAAACGATTGCCCAAAAAATGGGGGTCGCAGATCATCGAGTGGTCAACCTCGATATTGGCCAGTTTGGTACATCTGCGCTCACAGATTCCACCATCGATGTTCCCAGCTATCAAGGTTCTACTCATATCCCAATCACGTATGTTCCTGCGCGCAACACTGTTTTTTTAGCCATCGCTTTAGGTCTTGCTGAAAGCATTGACGCCTATGATATTTTCATAGGTGCCAATGCCGTTGACTACTCCGGCTATCCAGACTGTCGCCCTGAATTCATCACGGCATTTCAAGCCTTAGCCAATGTAGCCACCAAAGCGGGGGTTGAGGGTAAACACATGACCATCCAGGCACCCTTACTGCATCTAAGCAAAGCCGATATTATCAATACCGGTGTAGCCTTAGGTGTTGATTATGGTTTAACAGTTTCCTGTTATCAATTAAGTGACCAAGGAGCTGCCTGTGGTCGCTGCGACAGCTGTGTGTTACGACGTCAAGGTTTTATCACCGCCAAGGTCAAAGATCCCACTAACTATCAGTAAGTTATGTCATAATTTCATCACACTTTACATTAATGTTACAATTAAGTGCGTACCTTTGATTCACAACCCCCTAAATTATGCTAGAATCCCAGGCGATTTTAACCAAGGAGTAATCACAATGTTAAGTTTTTTGCGTAAACACTGGTTCGTGCTGTCTTTAACGGCTTTAGCCATAGCGGCCGCAGCTGTCGTCGTCTTCTTTCCTCCAGCTATCATTGCCACAGCTACGTTGAACCTTGCCTCTTCAGCGGCCTTTGCTGCCTTAGGTTCTTTTGCTATGCCTGCTGCAATGGCTACTGTTGCTACAACGGCAACTGCTGCTGTTTATGCTGCTGGTGGCGTTCTGTATGGAATTGGAAACCTCTGCGGATGGGCTATTAGCAAGTGCTTTGGCAAAAAAGCCGATGCCGCTAAAGGTGCAAAAGCTGATCTCCCTGAGGATGAAGATAAACTATCAATTGCGTCAAGCCATAGTAGAATGGGTGCGGATTTCCAAATACAAGATTACGCAGAGGACAACGATTCCACGGTTTCTCCATCAACTTTGGGCGGGGGTCTCCAATTCTTTGATCAAGCCCCAGCTGGACAACAGACTATTAATCCTGAACAAAATGCTGTTAAAGGGCCTGCTTATCCCTTTGATGCATAAGGCTATGATTTATTTAAAAAACGCGGCGTAAGTCGCGTTTTTTATTCGCCCCAGGGGCGCAACAAACCACTATCTAAATCAAATAGCGCCAAAACCCTCGCGATATTGTCGTTCACTAAATCCATAAGGCTTTGTGGTTTATGGTAAAATGCCGGGACTGGCGGACACATAATGCCACCCATTTGTGTCACAGCGACCATGTTTTGTAAATGGCCTAGGTGTAAAGGTGACTCGCGCGGCATCAACACCAAACGACGACGCTCTTTGAGAACAACGTCTGCTGCACGAGTTAACAAATTACCCGCTATTCCATGAGCAATTTCACCTAACGTATTCATTGAGCAAGGCGCCACAATCATGCCCAGGGTTTTAAACGAACCACTGGCAATGGGAGCGGCGATATCGTTACAACGGTAATAGACATTCGCCAACGATTTCAATGCAGCAGCACTCATGTCTGTTTCATAGGCACGCGCCAACTCGGCCGCCTTGCTCACCACTAAATGTGTTTCTATGGGCAACGATTGCAAAACTTGTAAGAGACGTATGCCATAGATGATGCCTGAAGCTCCACTAATACCAATGATGAGTCGGGGGTTGCTCATAGGCTGCGTGCTCCAATGAATAGTGTTGTGAATAAGGGATTATACAGCATGCTATGTCAATCCCTCGCCGGTTTCAAGGCACATCATGCTTTATACAAGAGGCGCGAGCCTTGTCTTTTGTAATTGATATGCAGCAATCACAACACGAATGGGTTATAATTTGCCATTTTTATCATGGTGGGCAATATGACAACTGAACGCAAAATGCTGGTTACCAGCGCCCTTCCTTATGCCAATGGCCATTTACATTTAGGACATTTGGTTGAGCATATTCAAACCGATATTTGGGTACGCACTCATAAAATGCTGGGACATCACTGTATCAGTATCTGTGGTGATGATGCCCATGGCACGCCGATCATGCTAAAAGCTGAACAACTAGGCATTACACCGGAAGCTTTAACCACTGAAATGCAGCAAAGTCACGAGCATGATTTTGCTGCATTTAGCATCGCTTATGACTGTTACCACACCACCCACTCTCCAGAAAATCAAGCGTTAGCTGCTAGTATTTATGCCAAACTACAAGCCGGCGGTGACATTGTCAGTAAAACCATACGTCAAGCGTATGATCCGGTAAAAAATATGTTTTTACCGGACCGCTACGTAAAGGGTACGTGCCCTAGATGCGGCGCGCTCGATCAGTATGGAGACAATTGTGAATCTTGTGGTGCGACCTATACTCCTACCGAATTATTGAACGCTGTTTCTGCCATTTCAGGAGCAGCACCGATAGCAAAAGAATCCGTGCATTACTTTTTTGATTTGCCGCGCTATGAAATGTTATTGAAAGAGTGGACACGTAAAGGTCACTTGCAAACGGAGGTTGCCAACAAGCTGGATGAGTGGTTTGCCGCTGGATTAAAACAATGGGATATTTCTCGCGACGCCCCTTATTTTGGTTTTTCGATTCCAGGAACTGTCGATAAATATTTTTATGTGTGGCTAGATGCGCCGATTGGCTACATGGCCAGCTTCAAAAAATATTGTGATGAGCATGCGGTCTCGTTTTCTGAATTTTGGGATAACGACTCAACCACCGAACTATACCACTTTGTGGGCAAAGACATTGTCTATTTCCATGCCCTATTTTGGCCAGCAATACTTGCTGGGAGCGGTCATCGGCTCCCAACCGCCATTTTTACCCATGGATTTTTAACCGTTGATGGTCAGAAAATGTCGAAATCGCGAGGCACATTTATCGAGGCACGCACCTACCTCGAACATCTACACCCAGAGTACCTGCGTTATTATTTTGCCGCGAAGCTAAACGGCCGCGTCGACGATTTGGATCTTAATTTTGCCGATTTTATGAATCGTGTTAATGCTGATCTGGTTGGAAAAGTAGTCAATATTGCTAGTCGTTGTGCTGGATTTATAAATAAACGCTTTGATCATCAGCTAGCTCCTTTATTGTCTGAACCACACCTTTATGAGAGTTTACTCAGCCTACGTGCAACCCTTATTGACGCCTACATTCAGCGTGATTATGCCCGCGCCATCCGCCACATTATGGAGGCCGCCGATCAAGTCAATCAATACATCGATGCCAACAAACCATGGGTACTCGCAAAAGATCCAGCGCGTTTGCAAGATGTGCAAGCGATCTGCACAATGGGCTTAAATTTATTTCGTTTGCTGATAACGTACCTCAAACCCGTGTTACCGCAAATGGCGCTGGCATCAGAACAATTTTTAAACTGCGAACCACTCACCTGGAACAGTGTCGACATCCCCCTACTAAACCACACGATTCATCCGTTTATACCGCTCATGATGCGTGTCGAAAAAGAGAAAATAGACGCGATGCTTCAGCAAAATAAGGCATAATGACATGGTATCGGTTAAAGCGATTGACGCATTATTACCACAAACCCAGTGTGGGGAGTGTGGTTATCCAGGGTGCTTGCCTTATGCAGAGGCGCTGGCCCAGGGCCTGGCACCAATCGATCGCTGCCCGCCGGGGGGGATGACGACTATTCACGCTTTAGGGCAACTATTGGCTATCGACCCCACGCCTTATTTGAGCACCGCAACAGAGCGAACCCGCGCGCCCTCATCCGCCGTGATTCGCGAAGCCGAATGCATTGGGTGCACCAAATGCATTCAAGCCTGTCCTGTGGACGCCATCATTGGCAGCGGCAAATTGATGCACAGTGTACTTAGCCATGAGTGCACGGGTTGTGGGCTGTGTGTCGAGCCATGCCCTGTCGATTGCATTGACATGGTAACCCAGCCGAAGCCTACGTATAAACAAGACGTAGCTCGCGCGCGCTTTAATGCAAGACAGGTGCGCCTATTACGAGATGAGCAAGAAAAACAACAAGCCTATAGAGAAAAGCGACGACTCGCGGCCTTAACGTCCGACCAACAGCACGATAAAAAGGCCAAACAAGAGTATGTTTTGCAAGCGCTAGCACGAACAAAAAACAAAGGAGTGCTTAAGTGAACAAACAAAAGCGGCGTGCACTCTTTGAGCGGCTGCGGGCACTCAATCCCCATCCGACAACTGAGTTACGCTTCCACTCCCCATTCGAACTATTAATAGCCGTGATGCTTTCAGCACAGGCCACTGACGTGAGTGTCAATAAAGCAACCGCCAAACTCTTCCCCGAGGCTAATACACCACAAGCCCTCTTGGCTTTAGGTGAGGAAACACTGAAAGAGTATATTAAAACCATAGGCTTATATAATAGCAAGGCCGCCAACATCATTAAAACCTGCCAAATGCTCATCGAACATCACCAAGGTGACGTCCCCACCTCGCGCACGGCCCTAGAAGCGCTACCCGGTGTAGGGCGAAAAACGGCAAACGTGGTACTCAATACCGCATTTGGCGAACCCACGATAGCCGTAGATACTCATATTTTTCGTGTTGCCAACCGTACGGGCTTGGCAACAGGAAAAACACCTCTTGCCGTTGAACAACGCTTGTTAAAATGCATTGACCAAGAATTTCTTCATGATGCGCACCATTGGCTCATTTTACATGGCCGTTATGTTTGTGTTGCCCGCAAACCGCGTTGCCCTGAATGCATCATTCGCGATTTGTGTGAGTACAAACATAAAACACCGCTATGAAACAGCTAAACTAGGCGCCGACTCCAGTGTGCGTATTGCCGCATCAATATCCTCATGCAATGCATTATTTTCTTTGGCTGAATGCCATCGGATCTTATGCTGCATATCGATCTCGATCTTCTGAGTATATCGTTTCAAAGCGGCTAAGCACTCCCGCCCTTTGTCCCTCGGGAGGTCACTCAGATCGCTCATACCTAACATATCGAGTAGAGTAGCGACCAGAGCACTACCCTCCTTGGATGGTCCATATAAATAGGGGTGGGCCGCGTAGGTGCTATCAATCTTTATTAAATTCAGCAACAAACTGCCGGCAATCACTTCCCTTAAAAAGCCCGTGACATCCCTCGCATAGTCTCGGCCACGCAGTTCCTTGTCCAGTCTTTGGTAGTAAAATTTATTTTCTTCCACATTTTTTGTCAGCCTCTCAATAAAACCAATGTCATCGAGCCTATCAGTATTAGGCGCACTCGATGACCAACGGCCAAAAAACCGTTGCGAATTCTTTACCTGATGCGCCGCCTCATACCTCCCACGCAAGGTCGAAACAGCTGTCTTTAAATCAGCGAACTTTGGTATATTAAATGGCATGTTGATCTTCTCCTTGAACGGGCTGCCAGAAGCAGCTGAAAATATTAGTAAAATCCATTAAAACACAACAATACAAACCACAA
>SXGT01859301.1_pt1 | contig 10658 bp, 7 predicted proteins | sample 3176221 | NCBI WGS metagenome assembly SXGT01 (sample SAMN11356862, study PRJNA531348) | freshwater metagenome | isolation source: freshwater sample F1-120 | place: China: Fuxian Lake, Yuxi | collected 2017-12-25
CATGTGAGTGCCCGTGTCCCAGTGAATGATAGAAAGTCTGAGTCACGGAGTCTCAGCCGTCAATGATGATGTGTGTGGGACGCGGAACGAGTCCGACGGTGCGTCCCGTTGGGGTAAGGGTTGTGGGACTCGGTGCCGATAGGTGGAGGTCGCGCGCGCCCGCGACTCGCTCTCCGAAAGCGTGGACGGCAAACTCCGATCTCAGGGTAGCGATGAGCCGACGATCTGTGAGCAGCTCGGCAAGGCCGTCCCTCATTGCTGTCGTCGGCGCGTGATACCCGGCTTACGCTGCCTTCGGCTTGATCAATACAGTTCCCGGCCGCAGGGGTAACCCGAGCCGATCCTCGATGATGCAGAAGGCCGTGTCCGTGCGCCGCTCGCGCAGCAGAAGATTTCCATAAGATAGCACCCACTCGAAATCAGGCACGGTCGGTGGGGCGTCGCCGTACTTCTCGAACAGGTTCCCAACCCATTGTGGGTCATCAATCAGTTCGTCGACGTGCGCGAGCGCGCGCAAGATGCGGGAGGCATGATGCATCATGGTGACCCGCATGCCGGCATTGGAGATCGGTATCGACATCACCACTTGACCGTTGACGACGGCAGACATCGTGAAACCGGCTCGGGCCAGCTGAAACCGCTCGCTCGGCGTCCAGCCCGGCATCTCGATGGCACCGCGTCCCGGAGCAACGTCAAAGCTCGCTTCGAGCACGCGCGCCTCTAGCTCGGGCAATCCCTCCTCCTTGATATGCCGATGTCCACCGACCATGACGCAGACGGCTTCGTCCCTGCCGAACGCGACGAACAACAGGTCGTCGCTGCGGCTCCCTCCAGTGGCATCATCTCCGAGATGCAGGTGATGCACCCCAAGCGCGTTGAGCGCAAAGTCCTTGTCCCGCCACTTGTGGTTCAAAAGCCGGCCATCGGCATCGTACCGGTCGAGGGCGAAGCCCTTGTGCTCGGCGCGGCCGGAGCAGTGCGGCGCCAGATCGCCGCCAGCCTCGATCAGTTCGATCAGCTCTGCTACAGTTTCGCGACGGCGCCTGCCAACTTCGGTGTGCCAGAACCCGGTCGCGCAGCGCACTTTCCTCGGCCGCGGTGGGATCATCCGCGCGATCCAATTGAGGTACACGCACATCGCGCGAGGAAAGGGCAGGGCCCGCAGCGCGGCGCGCCAGCTCGACCTATCGTCGCACGGCACCGTCTCGACGATCGACCGGTGCAGCTCTGCGATGCGGGGGCGGAGAAGGGGCATCACGCTGCGCTCCCGTCGAACACCACGACATCGATGCGCGCCCTCTCGCTGGCCGACAGGCGCGCCTCCAACATCTGCTTCATCTCATCGGGCGAGGAAGGCGGGGCCAGCGCGTCGGGATGGGGCGTCAGCTTCTTCAGGCTATCGGGGCCGAACCAGAAGACGAGGTAGATGCCGCGGCCGCTGGCGCGCCAATCGCGTGTGTACTGCCCCTCGAGCTGTGTCGATGCTGCGTCCCAGACATCGTCATGCCACTGCCCCTTGATCTCGATTGGCAACCCCTTCTTCTCATGCAGTGCCAGGATGTCGACCCGCTTGCGCTCGGGCATCAGTGACTCTGGCAGCAGCGTTACTATGCTGTCGGTTCGTGGTCGGAGGTCGTCGAGTAAGCGGTTGCGACAGCCATCCTCGTCGAGCGGCCTTCCACCCGACCAGAACTTCTCCCAACCGCGTGTGTCGCCATCGCGGATGTATTTCTGCACCTCCGCGAACGCGTCCAGCATGAGCGCCTTGAGGTCATCGATAGTGCCGGGGGCAGACGCCTGCAGCGTCGATCTGATCTCCGCGAAGCTCGAAGCAATGTACTCCCGGTCTCGTCGCGCCCGCCGCTGTTGCGCTCGCATGTGCCGGATGTGCTCATGATAGGCTGCGGTTTCCGGAGCAATCACCAGCTGATCGAGGACATTGCCTGCCTCGTTACTCGCATCGGCTCCGAGCGCATCGAGGTTGCCGACTATGTACTCCGTCGCTTGATGAGGATTATTGTCGCCCACCCAACCGCCAACCGGGCTGTCTGAAGGAGGCCAACGCGTGGAGAAGAGGCGAACGATGAGCCCACGTTTCGCGACGACCACCACACTGCTCGTATCACGGGATGCCCGGGCTGTGATGAAGCGGCGGATCGACCAGAGCAGCTTCGGATCGGACTGAGCCAGCTCCGTCACTTCCGCATCCGCACCCGAGGTGTCGCTTGCAAAGCCGGCCGCGGCCCAATCTCGGCGAGCGTCGGGGGGCATTTCGCGCAGGACAGGGAGGCGCGCTGTGATCAGCTTGGCGACCTCATTGCTTCGTCCGCGCTCCAAAGCCAGTTCGAGCAGCTCTGCCTGTACCTTGCTCGAGCCAGCCTGTCCGTCGCTCAACCACTCGAGGGCGAGGTCCGCCAGGACGCGATCGAATCGCTCGTGGTGACGCAGCATGTTCAATACGTGGATCTCATCGGAGCCGACTTTCAACCAGGGCTCAACCAAAAGGCGCGCCATCTGGATCAGGTCAGTTTCCGAGACGAGCACGATGTCTTCAAGGTCCTGCTGGACACGGCTCCGCAGATCGCGGTCGACCACATCCGCCATGTCCCACCACTCAACGAGAAGTGACGTGAGCGTCTCGTTGGCAAGGCCATCGAGCGCATTGCGGTCTTGGTGCATCAACACTGCACCGCAGATCATCGGCAACGCCGTGTGGTACTGCTGCCCCTCGAGCCGAGTCTCCACGATTTCTTTGGCCGTCGGAAGATCTGAGCGAGCCAGAAGGGCAACGAACCCTCGTTCCGCTCGATTCGCGATATCCTCTCCCACCCATTCCACAAGGCGGTCTCGAGGTGAAAGGTCTGTCGAGAAGTCGGAGTAAAGGCCGAGGTAAGCCGTGGCCAGCCGGTTGAGCGCGCCGGTAGCCTTGCCGATCTCAATGTCATCGGCGACTTCTTGGAACGATTCTCGATGTTCCACGTATCGCTCGGCACGCTTCCGCGCTGCCTGCTCGCGCTCTGCCGCATGCTCCTTTTCCCAGTCGCGCTCTGGTGGTTGTAATATCCTGTGCCAGTGCTCGGCTAAGACGTCGTGCAGTGTGACACCACTCTCAACAACGGACTTCAGCTCATCGGGGATTCCCCGCCGCGGCGCGAGCGACTGCACGATGTCACTCCACAAATTGATCTCTGCCGGGCCTGGGGTGGCCGAGTTAGCAATCTCGCCAAGATAGAACCCGGCATCCGCGGTCGTGAGCCCGAGACCGGGGCTAACCTCCGGCAAGTCGTGAACGATAGCCATCCAGGGAGTCTCACCCATCGACGGCTTGGCGAACGCCAGCCTCTGGATTGCGCGTCGCGTGTCTTTGTTGGTCTCAAAGAACGAGCGCACCGCATCGCGATCCGCGTCGCGATAGCACCGTCGGCAATCGATGCACCGTACCCACCGCCAGATCCTTTCGGGCGGCGTGTTCGGCGCCGATTCCAACGCGCGACGCAGCAGCGTCATCATTATCGAGCACAACCGATGATGTGGGTTCCAGTGGCTCTCCCTTTCTTGTTGCCGCGCGAACAGATCGCCGAGCGCATCGAGGGCATCAAGCATCTGCTCGTGGGAGAGCTTGCGTTCGAGACCATAGTCAATGCCGCTGATGCGATCTTTCTCCTCGCGATCGAGGCCGTGATAGCCAATAAGCGCATCAGCGATCAGATCGCCCGGGATCAAGGGATCGCGAGCATGCTGCAGAATCTCAAGGGCCATTCGTCGATTGAGCCTGCTGTTGGAGGCCAGCATCGCACGAATCTCGGCGCTCCAGTCTTCGACAAGATTGCCCGCGGCCAAGTTCTCCACGGCATGTCGGCGCTCGACGTAAGGTCTGCCCTCCGAACGCATCATCTCCAGCAGGATCGGCTTCACCGCCCGTGCGAGATCAGTACCCTTCATGGCTTCGAGCAGCAGCGTTGACAAATGCAGTGGCCGGGAACTCGACGTTACCAGTTGAAGAATCTCGTCCTTCAGCTCCACCCGCGCCAGTCCGCTCACGGCAGCGACACCCCAATCTTCGCTTCGGAAGTAGGGGTCTTCCACGGCCAGCGCAGACAGCGCACGGAGAAGCGCGCGGACATGCGGTGGAGACAACCTGCCAGCGTCACCGTAGCGAAGTATGCCGTACGGATCGACCTTGATGCAGTCCTCTGCCACTGCCGGGCAAGCGCACGCGAGCCATGCGTGCATGCCCCGCAGAGCTGCAGGCACGCCGCCGACCGACGAGAAGGCTTGCAACGCGCGCCTCTTCGAGAGCCCCCTTGAGATCCGAGTCGCCAGCCATTTCCCGGCCAGATATTCAGCAATCAGCTTGTGGATCGGAACGACGAGATGCTCGGTTTCGGCCCGAAACAGGCGCGTCCGCATCACCTCATCGAAGCCGTCGGCACCAAGAGCAAGGATCTCGGCCTCAGGAACAAAGTTGTCGGCCGTCTCCTCGCTGGTGCCGATGGCGACGCCCGACATTCCCGACAGCAGGAGATGCGCGAATATGGCGCCCGCCGCGTCGAGGAGCACGCCGGACGGGAGGCTCGCTGGTCCGCGACGTGCGTGAGCCTTGTTCTCTTCCTTTAGCAGCAGCGGCGCAGCCCGCTCGAACAACTCGCCGCGCGTTCGAGGCACGTCCTGCCCGTCCTCGGCCAGCTCGGCGAGCAGCTTGAGCGTCAGCGGATTTCCCGCCAGCGCCTCCAACCGCTGCCGCCTGATCGCCTCGATCAGGGCCTCGTTCTTGGCTGCGCCCAGTCGGCCAGAGAGGAACGCGCGGGCATCATCGATCGATAACGGCTCCAGATGCAGGACGAGCGGCGGAACGCCATAGTCCTCCTCGATCTTGTGGCGGCCAAGTGCTCCCTCCCAGTCCATGGAGCGGCACGACAGCATGAATGGCGGGTAGCCGATCACTGACAGCTTGCCGAGCACCTCATCGACAGCCGAGCCGACACTGGCCGTGATCTCGTCAAGCCCGTCTATGATCAGCAGCTGACCCGTCTCGGGCGTGATGCGGTCGAGCGCCTGCGTGCGCTGGAATTGGCCGGCCGATACGCGCAGTGCGCCGAGCTTCACCGCGAGACTGCGCGTCAACTCGGTCTTGCCGAGACCCGGTTCACCCAGCAGGATGATCGGACCGCCGAATCCAGCGACCTCGTCCTCGGTTGCGAGACGCTCGTCTCGAGTGCCCTTCGCGATCGTCAGGGTTCGCGCGATGTACATGGAAGTAATTGGCCGAGCTGCCTACTGATTCGTTGGGCTAGAATACCATGTCGGACGGCTCCCCAGCGTCGAACGCTGCTAAGCGCAGCCTCCTGCGTTACCTGATAGTTGAGGGGGGCTGCACACCGTCGCCCAAGCCTTGCGCAATTGCGGTACCTCGATCCTAGCGTCCTGGGCCTGACGTAGCATGTTGCCGAGCAGGAACATTGCCTCACTCCCCGCCCGGCCGCCGGCCGCGATCGGCGTAGGTGCGATCACGGGCTCGCCTTCCTTCATAAACGCCGTCTTGTAGCGCGCGGCGACATCGCGGACGCCGGGCACGTGGCGAGCCTCGCCGATGCGGATACCCTCCTCCATCATGGCCAGGAACGGCTTGCGGCTCACGAACCGGATCGCATCGCGCAGGGGCACGCCGGCCAGCTGAGATGCGCCGGCAGCAGCGGCCCGGAAGATGGAGCGCGCCCAGACATCGGCGAGCACCGTCTCGCCATTCGGGTAGGCGCGAAAGCGGCGGCCGTCGAGCGCGCCGCACAGGGCCTCCAACCGTTCCGCACCAGACGAAGACAGAAGGCCAAGCTTCAAGTCACCAGCCGGAGCGTTCTGGCGCGCGACGCCGTCGGCATCCAGCGTAGCGCGCAGGTCGAAGCGCGCGATCGTGACCGGATTGTTGGAGTAGCACTCGCGCCAGTCATCGAGATGATGGACGCCGTCGAACAGCGGCACGATCAACGTGGTCGGCGTGATGACCTCACGGGCGATGAAGAGGGCCGGCTGGTAGATGTTGGCGCGTGTCGCCAGGAGCAGCACATCGAACGGTCCCTTGGCGTCGAGCGCGTCGCCGATGCGCGTCGGCGGGGCGATGGCATGCACAGGCTTACGGAAGCGGCCGAGCGGCGACGTGATGTGTAGCCCGGTCGAGATGAGCTGGCGCTGCCGCGAAGGCAGCACGACGAACGTCACGTCGGCGCCAGCCTCGATCAGCGCTGCGCCGGCGAGCGTTCCGTTGACGCCCGCACCCAAGATGAGAACCCGCATGACACTCTCACATCCATGACTGTTGGTGATGTGGGAGAGGTCGGAATCGTGCAACTCGCGCGCAAGGTCGCGGGCTCGAGAAGGACTGAAAATAGCAGACTCGCTACGCCTGCATGGCGAAATTGTCTGCAGGGAGAACGCGTCCGACCCCGCTCACCCATGTCGACGCAGCGTTTTCTCTGGAAATTTTCTTTCCCAAGTCTCGATCAGGAACAAGATCACGGCGCTTGCACTGTGGATTGACAGTCGGGCGATGCGCGGATCGATGCGACGGAAGCCGCGCTCCCGACCGTGCGCGTCGCCTGCGTGGGTGCGAAGCGCACCGACTCTCTGGACCGTCGTGTTCAGCCCGCCGAGGATCTTGCGGAGGACATCCGCAATCTCTGTTGGCAAGTTCGTCCGATCAGGAGACAGATCAAGCGGCTCGCGAACCGCCCGGTAGAGGCCCTGGATGTCCTTGGCTACCGGCAGAGACAGGCCCAGCTCGACCAGGATCGAGCGGCAAACGCTCTCGACCGCCGAGCAGGCGGCGGTGACGGCATCCTCTGGGGCGGTCTCGGCGCTCTTCAAAGCTCGATCAATGTCGCGTCGCACCGTGTCAAAGTCGATGATGTCGAGCTTGGTGGCGAGCGAGCCGATAACCTTCCCAGCCTCGTTGGTATTAGCGAGGCGGACCTTTTTCCGACAGGTCGATGAAATCGCTGGGTGCGGCTGCCGCTTCGACGATCCTGGTCATTACCGCGCGTGCGTCATCGCCCTTGTTCAACTCGACCAAGCACTCGACGAGCGCGGGAACCCGCGATCTGCCGGCAAGCTCGAACTCGACGTTGCACGAGCGCATGAAGCTCTCAAGCTTCGGTCCCGAACGGTACCGCCCAATCGACGGGGCCATGGAGTTTCCCGCGCCGCCAGAGATGATCTAGGCAAGCGCATCGATGCTTTGGGGTGAAAAGAAGCCCATGCCGTAGCTCCACAACGAGGGCCGAGATCATCAATAGTCGGCTTGGCGGGCTCGTTGCTACTTCACGACCCGCAATCGGGGAATAGATCGCTGCACATGCGATCCTCCCTGGCCACCATCCAGCGCAACGGTAGTCAGACCCAACAACAGCCCATTCAGTTCATCCACCGGCAGGTCAAGCTCTGCCGCGAGCTGGGCCAATCCGACTCCACGCTCTCTCAGCATTGCGGTGATCTTGTCGAGGATGGCTGACGACTCACGCGGCCCGCCATCGGGCTCGCTGCTCCTGTAGCCCTTCTTCGCCAGCTCGATGCAGATATTGCGGTAGTGCCACTCGGTCAGCGCCCCGATCCGGTTCAGGCGGTAGGCCATGGCAAAAGCTGACACGCCCCAGTGCCGCTTTAACTTCATCAGCACCGGCAACGTGATCATCCCAGGCAAGCTGCCCTTCAGCCCTCTCTCCGGCAGCAAGAACGCCGATGCGAAGGCATTGGCCTCCTCTTCGGCCTGCCGGCCCTCCGGGCTTCCCTGGCGATGGAGTACGAGGTGGCCAAGCTCATGAGCGGTATCGAATCGACTGCGCTCGGCGGACTTGCTGGTATTCAGAAAGATGAAGGGACGATCGTCGCGCCACATCGAGAACGCATCGATCTCGTCCGCGATGTCGCCCAACGCAAAGAACCTAACTCCATGCGCTTCGAGCAACTTGATGACGTGCTTGATCGGTAGCTCGCCCAGCCCTAGCTGCTGACGCAGGGCTATGCTGGCACCTTCCGGGTCCAACTGGTCCAGACGTGGGAGCTTTGGCGCCGGCAAGTTGAAGCGCTGCTCGATCCAGTCGGTGACATGGAAACCGAGGGCGCCTGCCGCCAGGGCCGCGTCGCGTTGCGAAGCGGTACGCTTCGAGAGCGATCGGAAGCTGGCAGTTTCGGTCTTGGGCAGCTCGATCTCGGCTCCCTCGAAGAAGGACCGTGGGAAAACCAACACGCGGCTGAGGCTCAACCGAACCTCTGTGCTTGGATGGTACTCTCCATCCTCATAGGCCGAGATCGAGCGCACATCGACGCCGAGTTGCGCGGCAAGCGCGGTCTTGCTGAGCCCTCGGCGCTTGCGCGCAAGGGTGAGACGTGACGGTGTGAACATCGATCACTCTACGCTTTCGGCTGGACGTCAACGTCCGGCTGATCAGCGTACGCGGGAAGCATGGGAAGCGCGACGCCATCAATCGGCACAGGCGGAAAGATGATCCGCTCCTTCCAAGACTCGATATACCCATCGTCGCCGATGCGAACCGGTCGTGACAGCTCGTACCTTAATTCGTTTCGATCGAAATAGTGCAACAGGACCCAGGTCTGTCGCACTTCCTTGCCGTCATCGCTGATCTTGGGTGGCAGGTCGGGCACAGGCAGGTCTAGCTGCAGTTGCTTGTTATCGTCGACCAGCCGGGTGGTAACCGCGCCGCGGCGTCTCTTGGTAGATGGGTTGCGCTCTGGCAGGCCGGTATTCTCGTTGCCGCTCGCCACGGCGAATGCGATGCCCTTCTCCGGGGACACGACAATCTCGAGATTCATGTCGCGGACGACGGACCACCCTGCAGGCACGAGGTCGTCCCTGAGCTGGCGGATCATTTCGCCGTAGTGGACCATCCCGCCGTGGTTCCCGGGATGGTGCGGAGTGCATGACGTGCGTGCCGTGTAGCCGGCTATCGGCGCGCGCTCGATCTGCTCTCGCATCACGCCCAGGCGCGCAAGCTGAGCATCGACGTCTTCCGCATGCTTGTAGACGACAGCCTTCATAGTGCCCTCCGAATCGCTTCCGGAAAGCATTCCTCATCTGAGGGAGAAAAACAAGAAGTTCATTCCGACCCCGCGACTCTCGCTCGGTGCGGAGTGAGGTTCAGCGCCAGGATACCCAAAGAACGCACAAGGACGCGCCTGGGCGACTGGACTTTGCAGTCAGGTGGGATGAAGGGGGAGCAGACTGGGCGGCCTGTGAGCAGCTGTAACAGGGGCATGGCGCCATGTGCCTGCATGGTCCAGCTCAGGGCTTCCCGTCCTCCTTGTGCTTCACGCCACTTTCTCTTGTTATTTCAATGCTTGGCGCCAAGAAGAAGCGCGCTTGGCGGCGCGATAATGTCAGAGGAGGCAGGGTTACTGCGTTCGTCCTCACCCGGCGTATCGCCCGACACTGGGCCCGGCGCCAGCGCAAGGTCGAGCAGCGCGATGAGCATTCGGTCTACGGCGCCAGATCTGAGGGCGTGTCCCGTGGCATGAGCAGCGCTGTTTACAGCTGCGCCCCGCCTAGCTTCGGCACACGACATCACGCTGGCGGAAGCACCGCCAGCGGGAAACAGGTCCTCGATGGTGACGCAGAACGCAACTTCACGGGTCCAGGTGTGGCTCGGATATCTTAGAGAGCCCGGCGGCCCCGAGCATCGGGAGGTCCACGCGGTGGTCCGCGGCAGCTCTGAGCATCGACATCGCCGCCGGGCGCCGTAGCGTTTCCCTTGCCAGCATCAAAGGACTTTCTGGGCTGCGAGTGCGCGCAGGTGGCCACGCGGCGCCGAGCGACGATGGTCGCGGCGGCGAACATGATGGCGACGATGGAGACCAGGATCGGCATGCCGCGACGGTGCGCTGATGCGCTGAGAGCATCAAGGCGGGGAGCCCAGCGGTGGAGAGCGAAGCTGTGGACGACGTGCGGAGCTTGCCCCGCCCATACTGTCAGTTGCGCATACGTCCAACGCAGCAACTTTATGCCGGCTTTATGCTGGCGACCCGGCTTCCACATCGAAATCTGATGTGACGCCCGCCATCCTGATGCGTACCGCAAGCATTGGGAGACCTGCCATGCTCGACCTCGTATTCCTCGCCGTCGGCCTAGGCGCGTTCGTCGTGTTCGGCGCCTATGCCGTGCTTTGCGACAGGCTGTGAGGCGGCCATGAGCGATCCGTTGATCGGGCTCGTGGTGGCCCTCGGGCTCGCCGCCTACCTCGTCTACACCCTCGTTCGGCCCGAACGCTTCTAGACTAGCGCTGCGCGCATGCGAGCGCGGGAGAAACCCATGACGCTGGTTGGTCTCACACAGATTGCGCTCGTGCTCGCCGCAGTTCTTGCGGCGGCATGGCCGCTTGGCCACTACATGGCGCGCGTGTTCCAGGGCGAGCGGACGTTTCTGTCGCCGGTACTGCGGCCGGTCGAGGCAGGGCTTTACAGGATCGCGGGCATCGACGCCCGCCAGGAGCAGGGCTGGCTCGGCTACACGCTGGCGATGCTCGCCTTCAACTTGGCCGGCTTCCTCATCCTCTACGCCCTGATGCGATTGCAGGCGATTCTGCCGCTCAACCCGCAGGGGTTCGCTAGCGTGGCGCCGGATCTCGCCTTCAACACGGCAGTGAGCTTCGTCACCA
>SXGT01008535.1_pt1 | contig 10657 bp, 10 predicted proteins | sample 3176221 | NCBI WGS metagenome assembly SXGT01 (sample SAMN11356862, study PRJNA531348) | freshwater metagenome | isolation source: freshwater sample F1-120 | place: China: Fuxian Lake, Yuxi | collected 2017-12-25
GGTGCCGGCGGGGCCGACGGCGAAGGTGATGTCGTGCTCGCGAATGCTTTGGACGTAACGGGCCTGGCCGGGGGTGCGGGGACTGATCCGCTTAGCGGCGTTGACGACGTCAATCGGCTGGGCCAGAGCGATTCGTTTGCCGGTCAGGCGGGCCAGCAGGTCGGCGACGTGCTCTCCCTCGATGCTCCCTTGCTCGGTAAGGTGGGCGTTGAGAAGACCGAAGGCTTCTTTGGCTTTGGCGACGGCCCCTTCTTCGCCGGCGAGACGGATTTCACCATCCCGATGCTGAACAGTCACTCCCAAAGATTCTCGGATCGCCCGCAGATGCTGGTCCCGCGGCCCGAACAGCGACAAGACCCGCTGCGGGTCGTCCAGCACAATAGTTGCTTCTGTCATTCCAATGCCGGCGGCGATTAAGCTCCCGCCGGACCTGATGTCCGAGAATTCACGCCCCCCGTTTTCCGTCCAGGCGAACGAAGAAGTATAGCTGACCGGGGGAAACCGATGGTAGGAGAAGTGGAAGTGATTGTCGTAAGTGCCGTCGCAATCCATACTTACGCAATACGCCGATTTGAGCCGCGACCGACTCTTATTCCTTCTTTCCGGCTTCTTCGTACAATTTGTTGATGTTGATGAGGTGTTTCATGTGGTCCTTCCCCTGATCTCCCTCAAAGCCGGCCAGGTGAAATCCCTTCAACCGGCAGCGGCTGGTGCAGCGCCAGGCACCTTTGATCCACTCTTCGTCCTCTATCGTGCGCTTGAGCCCAAGATTGGCCAGTAAGTAGTCGGCCGTTTCCGCGGTGGAGGCGTACCCGTCCGGCTTGAGCTGGCAATGGGAAACCATGAGCGTCTTCTTGCCGGCGGCGGCGTCTTTGGCAAACCGCAGAAAGCCCTCCATCAGCTTGGGGTCGACCTGCGGCGGTGAAATCCCTTCGGCATAGCCGCAGTAGAGCGAGTCGGCCAGAATCAGGGAGTCGATGCGGTCATAGGCCCGGTCGTCCCTGAGCATCTCGCGCACGCCGCCGAATCCGGCGCTGAACGAACTGACTGTCAGTTGGCCGATGACCGGCTTCTCGGCCACTTTCAGCGCCGTCAGCTTTTCGGCGGCTTCCCGCAAGATGCCATCCAAGGTTCGGCCATCCGGGAACTTCTCCTTGTAAACGCCGGAAAGGCCATTGAGGCTGACGGTGATCAGCACTCCGCGCGCCCGCGCGCGGGCGAACTCTTCTTCCAGGATTCTCGGTGACCCATGCAGATGGAGCGTGAGCGGAACCTTGCCATCCTGGGACACATAACCTTGAGGGACGAACAGTTGGCCCAGAGTGAGCTTCACCCGCTCCCCCGGCGGTGGAGAGTCGCTTTCCTTCTTTCCGTGCTGTGCTTCCTGCGCTGGGGAGGCCAGGGACAAAGACAGGAACGCGAGACATAGGCCGGCAGATAGCCCAGCCAGTCTCAAACGGCGGCGGCTCGATGGAAATGGCATTTTTTTGCTGCCTGAAGAGGGCCGTTGTGTTATGATTTCGGGCAATCCCCGCCATTATAGTCCTCCCGCAAGGCCCCATCATGCTCAAACACTTCTCTCTGGCAGCCCGCTTGCTCATCATCGTGGCAGCGTCCGCGACGTCCATCTCCGCCCAAGAAAAACCGACTGAGAATCCTCTCCCGATTGGCCTGGTCAACCTCGACAAGGTCGCCCAGCAATACAAGCCGTTTCAGATGAAGGTCGTGGCGCTGCAGGAGGAGGGGAAGGAATTGCAATCGTCCGTCACGCTCAGGCAAAGCGAACTGCAGGCGGTGGCCAACGACTTGCAAAAGACCATGCAGGGCTCGGCGGAGTTTCAGAAGCTCCAGAACCAATTTGCCAAGCTGCAACGCGAGCTGCAAATCTTCGTTCAGGAAGGGCAGCAGAAGTTCCGCGACAAGGAGCTCAAGCTTAGCCTCTCGCTGCACCGCGAGATCGACCAAGTGCTCAAGCCCTACTGCAAAGCCAAAGGACTGCGGCTGGTGGTGCGGACCAACAACAGCTCGCTCGACGAAAACCAAACCCAGCAGCAGATCCTGCAAACTCTCAGCCGCGGCGTGCTGTACGAAGACGGCCTCGACATCACCGACGACGTGCTGAAGCTGATGGTGGAAAAGGGAGAGAAGGACAAGCCGTAGTTTTCACAGCGGCAGGTCCTGGCAACTCCAAACTACCGGCATCTTTCCCCTCGACCTTACTTCTTCACCGCCCCTACCGCCCCTTCCTGCAACTCTCGCCGCAGGTCACTGGCGTCGGCGTTGGGAAGGCCGGTCCGCTGGATGAGGAGGATGACGAACAGATCTTTTTCCGGGTCGAGCCAGCCCTGGGTGCCGAATGCGCCGCCGTGGCCGTAGGTTCCCTTCGACATCATCGCGTGGACTCCTTGCGGCTCCTTGGTGACGGCCCAGCCGAAGCCAAAACCCATGCCGGGGGTGAAGCCGCAAACGATGTCGCCAGTTTGCAGGCTGGTCATCTGCTTGATGGCCTCGGGGGAGATGATTTGCCGGCCGCTGTTGCCGCCCCGCGACGGAGCGGCCAGCATCATTTGATAGAGCTTCGCCAGGTCGCTGCCGGTGGAGTAGAGGCCGCCGGCGGGAATGGGATGGCGAGCCCCCTTCACCGGTCCCAGAAGTTGAAAGCCAACGTAGTTCAGTTTGCCTTCCTTGAACTCATACAGCCCCGCCAGACGCTTGAGCTGGCCTTCGGACGGATAGAAGGAGGTATCGTCCATCCCCAGCGGCTTGAAGATGCGTTCGTAGAGGAATACTTCATAGGGCTGGCCGCTAACGACTTCGATGATGCGGCCGAGGGTATCGATGCCGGCGTTGCAGTAGGCCCACTTGCTCCCCGGCGGAAATTCGAGCGGCCGCTGTGACTGCAGGGCCGTCGCTTCCGCCAGGTTGTAGTTCCGTTTGAAGTACAAGTCCGAAAGGCCCGCCGGAAACCCGCCGGGGAGGCCGGAAGTATGCGTCAACAAGTCCCGCAGCGTAATCGGCCGCTCGGGCTTTTTCAGAACGAGCTTGTCCCCCATCCGGCTGTCGACGAGCAGTTGCCCTTTGAACTCCGGCAGGTATTTTTCCACCGGGTCTTCGACGGAGAGTTTTCCCTGGTCCTGCAAAATCATGATTCCCATCGCCGTGATCGGCTTGGTCATCGCGGCGATGCGGAACAGGGAATCCTTCGCCATCGGCTGGCTGGCTTCCAAGTTCTGCTGGCCGATTGCCTCCTCATAGACGATCCCCCGGCTGCTCCCCACGACAAGCACTGCCCCGGAGATCTGGCTGGGCCCGGCATCGTCCACGAATTTTTGCATCTTGCCCCGAATGGCGGCGAGCTTTTCGGCGTCGAACTCCGTGGCGGAGAGATTGTTCCCTGGTGCCGATAGAAACACGAGAACGGCTGCGGTTACGAAGCACTTGCAGGAAAAGTGGCGCATAAGTGAGTCTCACAGGTAAAAACGGAGAAGCCAGTTGAGCGAGCCAATTATGGAGTCTTGGGGTCCTCGGTCTTGCCCTCCAGATACACAATCTCCGCCAATTTCCCCAAGTCTCCGCCGATTTTCTTCGTATCAATCCCGTCCCGGAGATGGACGCCGTTGACGAACGCGGCGAAGGCCAGCTTGCGCCCTTTGGCGGTGGTCATGTAGCCGGCGAGGGCTTTGCTGGTGAGGAGGGAATTCCCTTGCAGCAGGTCGTCCCAGAGGAGCGTTCCTGTTTTGGCGTGGACCTTGTCCCGGGCGGGGCTCTCTTGGCGGATGCTCTTGGAGAGCGTGCCGTCGACGCCCAGCGAGGGCATCGCCCGCTCGTAGAGCGGAAAATCCTTGCGGCCGGTCATGGCGATGAGTAATTCCACGGTGGCTTTGGGGGTCACATAGTCCGCTCGCGAGCCGCCGGCTCCGCCGCCGAACGAGATCGCGTCAGCTTCCACACCGGCCTTTTGCAGGAAGGCCCGCTCAAGCACCAGGCCGTCGGCCAGCGTCCGCTTGCCATTGTGCGCAGCCACGATCAGCGGCAGCGTGCTGGCGTGCAAATTGTGGCTCACCTTCAGGATCAGCCGGGCATTCTCGGAAAACGGCGGTGACTCAAGCTGGGCGACGCGGATGAGCTTTTCGATTTCGTCTTTAGCCGGCAGTTTGACGTCAGGGTGGCGGATTGAAATGCCCGCGGAAACTTCCACGCCAACTCTTTTCAGCGCTTCGATCAGCAGTGACCGCGCCCAGCCGGCCGGATCGGGGACTTCGTAGATACGCACGAGCGGCGCACGCCCAGCGGGAATTTTGCCACTTAAGGTGAGCTTGTTCCCTTCCACGCGGACCCACGTTTCGACTTTCCCCACCTTTTCCACCGTTTGCATGTCGAGTTTGATGTCGTAAAGTCCCGTCTCGGGCCGTACCGTCACTTTCGCCGGCTGGCCTGCTTCGGTCGGCTCGATGAGGAAGTCGAGGACGTTGTCGTTGACGAGGATTGGCGTGAGGTTTCCCGGCCCGCTGCCGCTCCCTTCGGCGTGCTCGAACAGCCGGTCGTCGATCAGCAGGTTGCCGCTCACTTTCTTGATTCCCGCGGCCGCGATCTGGCGGGCGATCTCGTTCAGGCCAGCAAGCGGGTCCTGCGGCGTGAGCGCAGCATCCTCGCTGAATGTGGCATAGGTGTGATCGGAATTGGTGAAGGCGATTTCCCCTTTCTCCGTCGTCCGGCCCCCCATTGTCAGATCGCCGCTCGCCACCAGGATCAAATCCCCTTTCAGTTCGCCGGCATCCGTCACATCACCGCGGCGATAGACCGGCGTGCGAAAGCGGTAGTCAGCCCCCAACGCATCGAGGGCCGTCGCCACCGTGTAGCACTTCGTCACCGAAGCCGGGGCGAAGAGTTTGTCGGCATTCTCCTGATAGAGGACTTCGCCGGAGTTGAGATCGATGAACAGCAGGCCCCAGTGCGCATGCCGGTAGTGCGGAGCCCGCGTCAGCTCGAGAATTTTCGCGGCCAGGGGACTTTCCTTGGTCTCGGGTTTGTCTTCGGCATGGAGCGGCAACCAGGATGCCAACAGAAGCCAGGCTACGCAGCCGATGGCACCAGGGAAGGAACGGCGGATCAATCGCATGGTGAAATCTCGTGAAAAGGCGGGCGAATCGACCCCATTCTAGCCAGAAATTTGCCGCGGCAAGCGGCCTTGGCTTCGGCGCGGCGAAATTGCCTTCGGAAGATCCCAAATCGCCGCCGATGTGCCAAACGGCACAAATATCCTTATGTTCACTACTCGACTTGCGTCATTTCGCGTTTTCGCAACTCCTTGCGGCGTACTTGCTTGCAACTATTTGGATAATTCTTGTTCTGTACTCATTGACTGTGGCAACGCAGTTCGTGAATAGTTACGCACGATGACGACGCAAATACGTCACGTTCATTTTTCCTTTGAGGAGTACCTCGCATGACCACGACCCCTGACACCCCCGCACTCGGGAATCCACCGGACCAGCCGCTGACGGCCGAAGCGACGGCGGACATGCCGCTGACCGAAGCAGCCCCAGCCGTCACTTCCGCGGAACCGGCTCCTTCCCTGGACGCTGAAATCGACCCCCAAGTCGCCGCCGAAAGGCATCAGCTCCGCGAGCGGATCCGCCAGTCCAGCAGCCTCTCCCGCGGCATGCGGGACCGGCTGACCGCGCTGCTCGCGGGGGAAACGCCCGCAGCCCCGAGCGATTCCCAGCCACTGATTCGCGCGGCCGATGTCCTGGCACTGCTCGAAGAGGCCATCCCGCCGCAACTGCGGCTGGATGCCAGTTCGCTCGCGCAGCCGGAACATCCAGCCGGCGATGTCTTCTTCACCGGAGACGTGAATCAAATGACCGACGACCAGGCCGAGCGCATAGCCCGCGAGCAACTGTCGCGGAGCGCATTCGGCAGACGGTAGAGGTCAGAGGTCAGAAATGCCTCTGCGCCTTCAACTCTATGCCACCACTCACCACTCACCACTCACCACTCACTTCATATCACTTTCCCCAAGGAGTTTACCCATGTCCGATTTCACCAGCGGCAATGTTCCCGGCGTCGGGACGCAGCAAGACAGCGAAGACACCCAGGTGTGGTGGGCCGGCCGGCACGGCCAGGATCTCATCGCCACCAAAAAAGTCACCCTCGAATCGGCCGCGGCCGACAGTGGCAACACGCCGACCACGACGCTCCGGGGCGGCAACGTGCTGGCCCTCGTCGATTCCACCGGCAAGGCCCTGACCTACGACCCCGATGCCAACGACGGGCGGCAGATTGCGATGGGCATCCTGGAGAAGCACCAGAGCATGCTGGTCGATGGCACGGCGACCGACCGCTTCACGCAGATGCTCGTGCACGGCTTCCTCAAGCAAGGGGAGCTGGTCGGGCTCGACCCGCGGGCCAAGCAGCAACTTGCCGGGCGGTTCGTTTTCGACCGCGACCTGTCCGCCAGCCTCGGCGTGCTGATGCATCCCCGCGGCATCTATCGCAAAGCGGCCAACTACGTCGTCACCGCGGCGGACAACGGCCTGCTCTTCCTGGCTTCGGCAGCGGTGTCGTTCACCCTGCCGACCAAACAGAACGGCCTGGCGTTCCGGTTCTTTCAGACCGCCAACGCCGACCTGACCATCACCACCAGCGGCAGCGACATCATTCACAAGAATAGTGCCGCCGCATCGTCCGTCGCGTTCTCCACCGCCAGCCAGAAGATCGGCAGCCACGCCCTCGTCGAGTGCGTCTACACCGATACCGACACGCTGGCCTGGATCGTCAGCAACCTCGGAGGAACGACGGCGACCGTGTCGTAGGAACAGGCAGAAGGAGACAGGGGACAGGGAACAGGAGACATCAGAATCTCCAGCGACCGTCTCCTGTCCCCTGTCCCCTTGAACATCAACAAACTTTTCACTTTTACTCACTTCCAACCGGAGAAAACCTATGTCTCTCAGCACCGCACAGGTCTTGGCTCCCAAGACCATTCTCAAGGCCATCTCGCAGCTCGACTTGCCGGGCACCGCGCTCCAGAAACTCATGGGGTGGGGTTTGTCCAGCGGCAATGTCCGCCGGCAGTCGGGCCGCAACTATTCGTGGGACATCTTCAACAACAGCCGAAAAATTGCCACCGCTCGCGTCGGGGGACAAGCCTCCAGCCGGCAGGAGGCGCAAGGAGTCAGCGCGCAGAAGGGGACGTTCCCCCGCTCAGCCGAATCCATCGAGCTGCTGGATGAAGACCTGCTCAATCGCCGCGGCATCGGCGGGCCCGATTCGCATCTGGACCACGAGGGGGAAAGCTACCTGACCCGTCAGGAAGTCTACCTCGCCCAGCGGTTCACCAACCTCATCGAGTTTCAGACCGCCGCCATGCTCCGCGGCAGCTACTCGTTCACCAACGACGGTGACGAGCTGCGGCACGGATTCTCTGGCGGTGAGGACACGGTCGATTTCAAAATCCCCGCCGGCAACAAGACGCAGCTCAACATGCTCGGTGCTGGCAACATTTTGAACGCCGACTGGGCCACGACCAGCACCGACATCCCGCGGCATCTTCAGAATATCAATACCGCGATGGTGCAGCTCACGGGAATGGGCCTGGCTCACGTCGTCCTGACCGGCACCAGCTGGCAGTACATCGTGAACAACCTCAAGGTGCAGGCGCAAGGAGGCAGCTCGAACGTCGTGTTCGAGTCGCTTCGCCGCGTCGGCCATGGAGAATTCTCCGCCATCCTGCGGGCCATTCCCTGGGTCACGTTCCACATCGTGGACTACGGCCTCGAAATCTGGAACGGCTCCAGCGAGGTCTTCGCCAAGCTCATTCCCGACACTCACGCCGTCTTCCTGCCGCAGCCCTCCGCTCGCTGGGTGCAATACCTGGAAGGGAGCGAGATCGTCACCGAAGGCCCTGGCGGCGTGAAGGCCGAGCGCTATGGCTTCTACCCCTTCGCCTATCCGGTGCACGACCCGAGCGGCTGGAGCCTCAGCGCGGTCTTCAACGGCATCCCCGTGCTGTATACGCCGAGCGCGACGGCGTATGGGCTGATTACGGGTGGGAGCTACTAGCGCTTGTTCTGATCGAGAAGTCGTTTCAAGTCCCGACCATTCGCAAGGATGGCGGGAGTAGCGTGAATGACGAAGTCCGAATGACGAATGAAAGGCACCCGAGGGCTGCATCCTCTTCCATTCGTCATTCGTCATTCGAGTTTCGTCATTTATTTTCCTTTTACATCTTCCATCCCCTAGCCCCCTTACTCCCATGCCCCAAACTTACTGCCTCAAAGCCGATATTGAAGCTCTCTGGACGGCCGCGGCTGTGCTGGCGAGCGTGGACGACGATTCCAGCGGCACGCTTTCCGCCATGGAGGAAGGCTACATCACCCGCGCCATCGAAAGGGCCGCCGAGCGGATGAACGCCTACCTCGAAGAACGCTACATCCTCTCCGAACTCGCAACCAACACCTGGTGCCGCGACGCGAATGCCGCCATCGCCGCCTACCTGCTCTCCATCCGCCGCGGCGTTGCCGCCCCCGCGCCGTTCCAGTCCCAATACGACGGCCTGATGAGCGACCTCTTCGAAATCGCTTGTGGCCGGCTGAAAGTCCCAGAGGCGAAAGAGAGCGTGGAGACCATTCCCACCGTCAGCAACTTCGCCGTCGACTTCAGCGGCGAGGGAGAACGAATCCGCAAAGTCGAATGACCAATGTCCAAATCCCAATGACCAATGAAAACAAGTCCGACCAATTGGTCATTGGGACTTGGTCATTGGTCATTTGTTTTCCAATCATCGTCCCATCTTGTAAAGGTCCTCCCCATGTCCATCTTCTCCCGCCTCCGCGACGCCCTCCTCCCCCGCGCCAACAAAACGCCGGAGAGGCCCATGCGCGTCGATCCCGTGCCGATGGAAGTCGCCGGCTTTCCGCCGTTCAATCTGCATGTGGCCGAAATGATGCGATACGACCCCCAAGTCCGCATCGGACTCGGCGCGCGCAACGGCCTCTTGATGTCGGCCGAGGTGGAAGTGACCGGGGATCAGCCGGAGATGGTCCGTTTCGTGCAGGCCCAATGGGACCGCATCTGGGGAACGGCCGCCCATCAGCTTCTGCGGGCCAAGCTGTTCGGTTTCCAGCCGTTCGAGGTCGTCTATCGCCGGGCGGACCAGGGTCAGTTCGCGGGCCTCATCGAATTCCAGCAGCTCCTGGACCGCGAGCCCGGCTCCGTCCGCCTTCTGGTCAGTGGCGAAGAACCGGTCGGCTTCGTGATGCAGGCGAGCGGCCAGCGTGAGCTGGCCGGTGACTCGGCAAAGGAACAAACTTTCCTCGCTCCCCGCGCTCTCGTCGCCACCTTCGACGCCGAGTGCGGCAACCCTTACGGATGCGCTCTCCTCGCCCGGGCCTATCCCGCCTGGTACGAAAAGTGGATGGACGGCGGCGTCAAGCAAACGCTGCGGCTGCGGATGATGAAGGACGCTTACATCGGGGACATCTTCTGGTACCCGCCCGACCGCAAGGTGCAGCTTCCCGACGGCAAGGAAGTCTCCTGGCGCGACATCGCCCGCGAAATGGTCGAAACCCGGGCGTCCGGCGGAGCACTCACCATGCCGCTCCTCCGCGACAAGGACGGCCACAAGCTCTTCGACTACTCGCCGCCGCAAGGAGTGACCGGCATCACCAGCATCTTCATGTGGAAGAAGGACGTCGACCTCGAAATCTGGAAGGCTCTGGAGGTGCCGCCGGAAATCATCCAGGCCGCCTCCACCGGCAGCGGCTTTTCAGGCCGCTGGATTCCGTTCGTCGTCGCCCTCAGCGCCTGCCACATGGAGCTCGCCGAACTTCTCCGCTGTGTCGACCGCGACATCCTCCGCCCTCTCGCCCGCCTCAATTTTGCCACCCAGCCCCGCTACGACATCCGCCCCAAGAGCCTGGTGGATATCTATGCGAAGAAGTTCGGCGCCAGAGCCGACCGGCTGCCGGCGGCGGATGGAGTGAATTTGGACCCCACCGAGCTCGTCTCGGTGGAGCGGTGATTTTGCACTAGGATGACACGTTATGCTCCCCAACCCCTTCGCTACCCGCTTCACCCGACCAGGGGCCATTGGCTACCTGTTCCCGCTTGGCCAAAGCGCCATCGGTACGCTGGATCTGCTGCGAAGCAACCGCTGGTGGGGCGAAATCATCGGCCCGCACGGGAGCGGCAAGTCGTCGCTGCTGGCGGAGCTGCTGCCGCTCTTGGAAGCGACGGGCAGGGGGGTGGCGCTCTACGGCCTGCACCAGGGGGACCGAACGCTTCCCATCACCAAGTCCGACGTGAAGTCCTGGAACGCCGACACCCAGGTCGTCGTCGATGGCTACGAGCAGCTCTCCTGGTGGAGCAAGCGCCGGTTGCAAGGGTGGGTGAAGGCCCACGGCGCCGGCCTGCTAATCACCGCCCACCAGCCGATGGGGCTTCCCCCGCTCGTGACAACGCAGCCATCGCTCGAACTCGCCCGCCAAATCGTAGCCGAACTTACGAAGAACGATTCAACCCAAGCTCTGACCGACGTAGACATCGCTGCCGCCTTCGCCCGGCATCCCACCAATCTTCGTGAGATGCTCTTTTCTCTGTACGACGTTCACCAGCGGAGACAAAAGGCAAATGACCAATGACCAATGACCAATGA
>SXGT01238454.1_pt1 | contig 10657 bp, 9 predicted proteins | sample 3176221 | NCBI WGS metagenome assembly SXGT01 (sample SAMN11356862, study PRJNA531348) | freshwater metagenome | isolation source: freshwater sample F1-120 | place: China: Fuxian Lake, Yuxi | collected 2017-12-25
AGGAGAACCCCTTCGTCGTGGTCGACTGCGGATCCATCCCCCACGCCCTGGCCGAGAGCTTGCTTTTCGGCCACGAGACGGGCGCGTTCACCGGGGCCAGCGAGCGGCGGAGAGGCGCCCTGTCCGAGGCGAACGGAGGCACCCTCTTCCTCGACGAGCTTGGCGAGCTCCCTCTGGAGCTCCAGCCCAAGCTGCTGCGGGCCCTGGCCGAGCGCCAGGTCAAGCGCGTCGGGAGCTCCACCTTCGACCCCATCGACGTCCGCGTCCTCGCCGCGACGAGGCGGGATCTCGGGGCCGAGATGAACGCAGGTCGCTTCCGCTCGGATCTCTATTTTCGCATCGCGCAGGTACGCGTCGAGCTCCCGCCCCTGCGCGAGCGCACGAGCGATCTCCCGGACATCGTGTCGGCCATCTGCAGCCGCGCGGGCCTCGGCGGCGCGAGCGAGATCGTGATCGGGTGGATCGAGAAGAACCTGGGCCAGCACGACTGGCCTGGCAACGTGCGCGAGCTGGTGAACGTCGCCTCGGTCGCCGCCACCCTGGCCGACACCCCCGAGGCGATCGACGATGTCCTCACCTTCAGCCGGAGCGCCGAGCCCGAGCGAGGTGGCAGCGAGACCATTTTCGGCGAGGCCAAGCGGGCCGCCGTGGCGGCCTTCGAACGGGAGTACTTCGGCGAGCTCGCCCTCTCCACCAAGGGCAACGTCAGCGAGATGGCGCGCAGGAGCGGCATGGAACGCCACCACGTCCGCGCGTACCTGCGAAAATACGGCATCCGCTGAGGCCTAGAAACGGAGCGTGCCGGTCGCCGCCAGGCCGCCAGGGGAGGCGCCCACGCCCACCCGAACCGTCTCGCTCTTGGAGCCGAGGAAGAACGCGACGGTGAGCCCCACGGTGGCCGTCGCCAGGGCGACGGGCACCGCGAGCGTCGCGTAGGCCGCGCTCCTGGCCGCCGGATACTCGCCGGCCAGGCGCTCACGATCCAGCGGGTCGGACGAGCTGTCGTGGGCGCTCGCGATGGAGAGGGCCCGCGTGTAGCCTATCACCGGCGCGACCACTGCGGCCGCGGCGAGCGCCGCGCCAACATAGAGGACGGCTGGAGAAAAGGGGCGCACGACGCGGGTCTCCAGCCTTCGATCCGGCGGGCGTGGGAGAGGGGCGGGCGGGCGGGCGACGACGACGATCTCGGCGCCCTCGCGCACCTCCACGTCACGCCGCTCGGCGGCGACGCCAGTGCCCAGGACGACCGTGTGCTTGCCGGGGGCGACGTAGGCGACGAAGCCCGCGAGCCTTGGCTCACCTCCGTCGATCTGCGCGGAGAGGGGGGTCGCGCTCCTTGGCACCCGGATGCGCCCCTTGCTCGCCACCAGCTCGGAGATCCGCGCGCTCGCGTCGACGGCTTGCTTCTGCACCTGGGGATCGAGGGGCTCGGCCCCCGCCCGGCGCCGCGTCACTTCGTCCAGGTACCTCTCGTAGTGCTCGGCCGCGCGGGTCGGATCTCCGTAGGCGTCGTAGGCTCGCCCCAGGTTGAATGCGAGGCGATACCCGCGCTCCGGGCCGAGCTCGCGGTAAATCGCTTCCCACACCACGATGGCGTTGGCGAAGTCGCCGGCCTGGTAGCTCGCCATCCCCACGCGAAAGCGGGCCCTGGACAGCTCGAGCGCGGGATCCTCCACGGGTGACCGTGTCGATTCGTCGGCCCGGGCCGCCGCGGGCCCCAGGGCAACGAGGGCAAAGGCGGCGACGAGCGCCGCTCTAGAAGGGGTGAGGATCCACATCGAGAGGCTTCGAACTCGGCGCGGACGACGGCGTGGGAGGGGCGCTCGCCGCGGCCACCGAGGGAGGGCGTGGAGCCCGGACGCGGAGTCCGCTCCTGACCGGCAGCGGGCTCGGCAGCAAGGCCCGCGCCGGTGGAGCCGCGGCGCTCATGACAGGGGCCGGAGCGGCGGACGAAGCCCCGAGCGGGATCGCAAGACCCCCCAACCCAGAGGGAGAGGGGGAGAGAGAGGGAGACGGAGAAGGAGACGGAGACGCGGCAGGCGCAGCGGGCGCGCCCGTCTGGACGAGGAGGGCGAGGGCTCCAAAGCCGAACGCGGCGATCGCGGCGACCGGCCACAGGGATCGACGTGAGCCAGGGGCGGCCAGGAGCGCCTGGACCGGCGCGACGGCGTCCTGTCCCACGGCTCGAGCGTCTCCCTCGCTCTCCTTCGCGACGGCCGACGCGAGCTCCGAGCTCCGGGCGCGGAGCAGATCGCCGGCGAGCCGCTCGACGGTCCGGCGAAGCTCCGCCGCGAGATCCATGGGCACTCCCTCGAGCGCGAACGCCCGGAGGCTCTCGGCCGCCTCCTTCGCGGAGGCAGGGCGCTCACGTCGGACCTTCGCCACCAGCCGCTTGTGCAGCTCCGCGAGCTTCGACGGGCCATCGAGTCTGGGTGCCTCCTCGAGCGCGAGCTTGCGCAGCACGTCGAGCTCGGTCCCCTCCCCCCACATACGTGTACCTCGCACACACTCGTAGAGGATGGATCCCACAGCGAACAGATCCGAGCGGCGGTCGAGCCGCTCGCCCATGCCCTGCTCCGGGGACATGTAAGCCGTCTTTCCGCGGACCTCGCCGGTCTTGGTAAGACCTGCGCTCGCGTCGATCTTGGCGACGCCGAAATCGAGCAGCAGCACCCGCCCGTCCCTCGCCAGCATCACGTTCTGAGGGGAGACGTCACGGTGGACCAGGTTGAGTGGCTCGCCCCCCAGGCCTCGCAGCTCGTGCGCGGCATGGAGGCCCTCGCAGACCTCGGCCATGATATGAGCGGCGAGCCGCGGCGGGATCGGCTCGCCCTGCTGTCGCGCAGCGACGAGGAGGGCCGAGAGGGGCACGCCCTCCACGTAGTCCATGACGAGGAAAGGTCCCCCTCCATCCTCGCCGAAGTCGCATGTGCGCACGACGTTCGGATGCTTGAGCAGCGCCGCGACCCTGGCCTCTCGCAGGAACAGCTCGCGCGTCTTGCGATCGCTGGCCAGCTCGGGGAGGAGGCGCTTGACGGCCACGAGGCAACCCGAGGGCCCCGCCTCCCTCGCCACCTCCACCGTCCCCATCCCACCTTTTCCCACAACGAGCAAGGGCACGAAGACCCGAGGTCTCTCGCAGGCAGCCTCCGGGATGGAGAGCGTAGCTTCGTCGGAGGGCGCTCGCTCGGATCGGGCCTCGACAGGCATCCCGACCATGATACTCCACCTGCCGACCGCAGGCTCCCTCCCTGGGGCGGCCCCGCGCTCGCCGGTCGTGTAGGATCGGGCATGGTGCGTCGTTCCAGCCGCTCCAGCCGCTCCAGCCGCTCCAGCCTCTCCGCGGCGCACGTCGTCGCCGCGGTTCTCTTCGCACTCGGAGCCAGCTGCCTCCCCGAGCTACGCGTCTTCCCCGCTTCGAGGCCCACCGCGCGGTGCGGCGATGGCTTCGTGGAGCCTGCGGTCAACGGAGTCTTCACGGAGACCTGCGATCCCGGGGAGCTGGGCGCGCGCGGCTGCAGCGCAAAATGCGAGATCGTCTGCAACGACGGCCGATCCAAGGAAGAGAGCGGGATCCGCAGCGAGACCGGCCACTGTTATTTCGTGAGCGGCAGCACCAGCAGCTTCACCGAGGCCTCGCAGCAGTGCCGGGCAGCGTCTGCCCACCTCGTGACCTTCGCGAACGAGCTGGAGGTGCGGGCGGTGACCGAGGCCGTCGTGCTGTCCCGCGAGTTCTGGGTGGGCCTCACCCACGACGTCGTCGTGGGCGGCTACGTCACCGAGGGGCGCGACGAGCCTGGTTACCCCGTTCCAAGAGAGACCGGGCTCTGCTCGGGGTGCTACGGTCGGAATGGGGGTGGCAGCTCGTTCCCCAACTACACCGACGTGGCCGGCGATCCTGCCTGCCTCGTGGCCAGCCCGGGGCTCAAGGCCCCGTGGAAGCGCGTCCCTTGCGTGAGGGCGCCCCTGGCCTTCGACGTGCTTTGCGAGCGGGAGCCACCTGGCTCTCGCTCGGAGATCTGCAACGGAGGCGTCTGCGTCCATCTCCAGCACACCCCGTCCAAGCGCTACCTCTTCGTCCCTACGGCCGCGTCCGTCAAGGAGGCGAGAGAGACCTGCTCGGCCCTGGGCGGCCACCTCGTCCTTCTGTCGAGCGCCGAGGAGCGCGAGGAGCTGGCCCGTGAGATCGCGCGCTTCTTGCCGGATGTAACGAGCGCCTGGGTCGGGTTGTCGCGAAGGATACCGGGCGGGCCATTCCTGTGGGACGACGAGAAGGACGAGGAAGGCAAGAGGCCGCTTTTTTGGGGCAATGACGAGCCCCGGGCAACGGGCGCGGCGCAGGCGTTCATCGATCTGGGCCGGGGGGTCTACGACGTCCGCTTGCTGCGCGCGCAGAACGAGGAGCCCCCGCGCCCTTACGTGTGCCAGTACTAGGGAGCGGCGATCCTGTCGGTGAGGCGCTTCACCACGAGAGGATAGCCCTGACCCGCCGTCGTCAGCATACGGTGAAACTGCTCGTAGTAGTTCTTCACCAGGCTGGAGCCTTCCGTGACGATGTCGACGACCTTGAACCCTGTGCCTGCCGCCACCACCACGTAGTCGACGGTCACCGGCGCCTCCCGGACCTTGACCTTGGACTTGGCCTCGGTCCGGATCTTGGTGTCGCCGTTCGCTATGGAGCGGGATCCCTTGAAGGCCACCTCGTAGTCGAGCGTCTTCTTGAGGTTCTTCTTGTAGTTCCTCTCGACGAGCTTGCGTAAGAGCGAGGTCACCTCGACCTTCTGGGGAGCTGTGAGCTCGTCCCAGTGGTTCTGGCAGCGGGGGATGGTGGCCGGGCAGGTCTTGCCGAAGGTGCGGCGAGCGAGCTCCTCGTAATCGACCATCCGCCCGAGCTCCTGGGAGATCGAGGCGTCGCGCCCCGGGCCAGCCGACTGCCTCATGAGCACGAGGAGCTTGCCATGCTCCTGCTCGACGAACTCCTGCGCGCTACCCTGGGCGATGGCGCTCGCGGGGAGGAGCCCCAGGGCGACGGTCAGGAGGGACATGGAAACGAAGCGGCGAAAGATCGGCATGAGGTACTCCTGAGAGAAGGCTTAAGAATGAAGAGGGGCGAAGGCCAGGGAATTGGACGTGACGTTCACCGATCCGATTCACCTGTAAATTAGCCTGGCAGCGCCTCCGGCACCAGGGCAGAGGCCGGATCAGGTGGCCCAGGACCGGACGGAAGAGGACGGAGGCGGGGCCTCCACCTCGCGAAGGGTCAAGGAGAACACCGCCCCGCACGGCGAAGGGCACCGGACCGAGATGCTGGCGCCGAAGGGCTCGTGATCATCGACGATGCGCTTGACGACGGCCAGACCGATGCCAGCTCCGGACGTGCGGGTCGTGTAGAAGACGTCGAAGATACGGGAGCGCTCCTCCTCCGGGATTCCCGGGCCCTGATCCGCCACCTCGAGGGTCACGCGCCCGCCTTCGTGCGAGACGCGGATCACCACCTCGGTGCCCGCCGCGCTGAGCTGGACTCCGTTCCGCACCAGGTTCCACAGAACCTGACGGATCTGCGCGGCGTCGCAGTGCGCGAAGATCGGTTCGTCCGGGCCCTCGTAGCGGACGGTCACGTCCCCGCCGGCGCTCCGCTCCGAGTGGACCGCCAGCGAGCGGACATCCTTGGCGAGGCGGACCACGTCCGTCGGCTCCGGCTGGAGGGTCCTTCGTCCGGCGAAGTTCATCATGTCGGTGACAAGGTCGCTGAGGCGCAGCGCCTCGCGCTGGATGATGGAGCACAGGGCCTTGTCCTCCTCGGACAGCTCCTTGGACTCGCTCAGCATCTCGACCGAGCCCGAGATCGAGCTCAGGGGGTTACGGATCTCGTGGGCGAGCCCCGCCGCGATCCGGCCGAGCACCGCGAGGCGCTCGGCCTCCTCGGCCCTCGCCGACGCCAGGACGAGCGCACCGCCGGTGCGCTTGAGGCGCTCTGCCAGGTAGCCCGAGAGGCCGCCCACGAGGGCGATGCCGAGGGCGTTGGTGAGCAGAGGATAGGCGATCGCCTCGAAGGAGCTGGCGTATCGGGCGCTCAGCTGATCGGCGGGAGGGAGGAGCACGTGGGTCGCGAAGCCCACGCAGAGCAGCGCGTAGATGCCGACGCCCGAGGCCGCCGCCACGAGCGCCCCGCGGAGGCCGATGAGCACCGCCCCGACCAGGCAGGTGAGGCCGTAGAAGGACGTGGCTCCGCTCCCCGGCCCGCCAGAGACGTACACGATGGCCGTCCATGTGAGCTGGTCCAGGAGGATCTGGGCGTGGGCCAGCTGGCTGAGGTGCTTGCCGCTGCGGAGGAAGATCGCGTAGAGGATGGCCAGACCCAGGCCGGAGCCGAGCGTGACGAAGACGACCTGCGAGCTCGCCGGATACCTGGAGAACTCGCCGCTCAGGTAGAAGAACGAGGTCGCGGCCAGGAGGACGATGAGGAACCCGAGACGGAGCGCGGTCACCCACGCCAGCCTGGAGCCCACGCCGGTGTCGGAGTGGGAAGGGACGCCGAGCTTCACGGTGTCCGGCTCCCTGTCCCCTCAGTTCGTCTTGATCTTGCCCGCGATGCTGAAGATCGGCAGGTACATCGATATCAGCACCACGCCGACCGTTCCGCCGATGCCGACCATCATGACGGGCTCGATGAGGCTGGTGAGCGCGGCGACCGCCACGTCCACCTCGTCCTCGTAGAAATCGGCTATTTTGCTGAGCATCTGGTCGAGAGCGCCGGTCTGCTCGCCGACGCCGACCATCTGCACGACCATGGGCGGGAACACCTTGGTCTCGGCCAGCGGCTGGGACATGTTCTTGCCCTCGCTGATCTTCTGCCGGGTGAAGAGGATGCCCTCCTGGATGACCAGGTTGCCCGACGTGCGGGCCACGATGTCCATGGCGTCCAGGATCGGAACGCCGGACGTGAGCAGGGTACCGAGCGTGCGGGTGAAGCGCGCGGTCGCGACCTTCTTGAGCACGTTGCCGATGAGGGGCATGCGGAGGAGCAGCCCGTGGATCATCCTCTTGAAGCGAGGCCTGCTGTACGCGAAGGTCCACCCGACGAAGACGCCGATGAAGGTCAGAAGGATCAGGAAGAAGTTGTGGGTGAAGGCCTCGGACGCGGCCACGACCTTCTGGGTGAGCCAGGGGAGCTCCTCGTCGGAGCCCAGATCCTTGAAGATGCCCTTGAACTGGGGGATGACGAAGCCCAGCAAGCCCACCAGAAGGCCGATGAAGATCACCATGACCGCCGACGGGTACACCAGCGCGCCGGTGACCTGGCGGCGGAGCTTCATGGCCTTCTCGTTGTAGACCGCGAGGCGATTCAGGATGGTGTCCAGGATGCCGCCCACCTCGCCCGCCTGGACGAGGTTCGTGTAGAGCGCATCGAACACCTTGGGGTGCCGCTTGAGCGAGTCGCTGAAGGTGGAGCCTTGCTCGACCGACGCCTTCACGTCCCGGAGGACGGTGGCGAACTGCTTATTGTCGGTCTGCGACTGGAGGATGTCCAGGCATTGCACGATGGGCAGGCCGGCGTCGATCATGGTCGCGAAGAGGCGCGTGAAGGTGACCAGATCCTTGGCACCTACGCCCGTACCCAGCTGGAAGTTGAAGGAGCGACCCTTTCGCTTCACCTTGGTGGGCATGAGCTGCTGAGCACGAAGCCGCGAGTTTACCCCCGCTTCGTCATCTGCCTCCATCGTGCCGCGGCGCAGATCCCCTGCACGGCCACGGGCTTCCCAGACGAACTCGGCCATGCGCTAATCCTATACGGTCACGGCTTGCAGGGGTCAAATAGGGTTGAACATGGATCGCCTCGACGCAGGACCGGACGGACAGCGCATGACGGCCACGGTCGCTCGTCGCCTCGTCGCGGAGGGCGTCGCGCCCATGGCCGCAGCCGGCTACCTGAAGGAAGGCCGAGCCCCTGTGATCGGCGGTGAGTGCGCGGCGCTCTTCGATCTGGCGAGCCTCACCAAGCCCATGACCGCGCTGGCCCTGGCTCGCGCCGGAGTGCCGAGGGAGACCCCACTGGTCGAGCTGTTGCCCGAGGTCGTGGGAACGCCCAGCGCCGAGCTCCCGCTGGAGCTCTTCCTCTCTCACCGGGCCGGGCTGATCGATCATCTCCCGCTCTACGGGCCGCTGAGGGACGGAGGCTCGGTCGACGCCTCCGAGGCGCTGCTCGCCGCCGCCACGGGCCGGCGGCCGGACGCACGAGGCTCTCCAGGCCCCGGCGGCTTCCCTCCGATCTACAGCGACCTCGGTTTTATCCTGGCTGGCGAGGCGCTCGCCAGGGTGACCTCCGCCACGGACGCGGGCGAGGCGATCGAGCGCCTGATCGCGGAGCCTCTGGGCCTCGCAGACGAGCTCGGCACCTCGCGCGGGCTCCGCGCCCGCGGCGTCGACCTCCAGCGGAGGGCCGCCCCCACCGAGCTGGTGACCTGGCGAGGCGGAGTCGTCCTCGGCGCCGTTCACGACGAGAACGCGTGGGCCCTCACGGGGCTGGGCGGCTCGGGCCACGCCGGGATGTTCGGGACGATCGGCGCCATGCTCCGGTTCGCGGAGGCGGCGCTCTCGGCCTGCTCTCCAGGCCCGAGCTCGCGCGATCTCCTCGGCTTCCCGGGCCAGGGACCAGGGTGGCTGGTGAGGGAGCGCCCGGGAGGGCCCCTCCGCGCCGGCTTCGACGGCAAGAGCACGGAGGGGTCCTCGGCAGGGTCGCGGCTCGGCGCGCGCAGCTTCGGTCACCTGGGCTTCACGGGCACGAGCTTCTGGATCGATCCGGACGCCCGCATCGCCGTGGCGGTCCTCACCAATCGCGTGCATCCTACACGCGACAACGTGAAGATCAGGGCCGCCCGTCCTCTCGCCCACGACGCGCTCGCCCGGGCCGCGCTCGCCGGCGGTTGACGCCCTCTCTTCTTTACAAGGAGCGAGCGGCCCCTCGCCTTGACCGCCGGGGCGGCCGGGCCAACCCTGTCCTCCACGCGTGAGGCAATATCGCCCACGTGGTCATGAGCGCCGCCGAGCGCGAAGGCCTCGGCGAGTGGAGAGACAGATGCACCCTGCATTTTATTGGTGGTGGAAGAACGCGCGCAACGAGTCGGGCTGCGAGACCCGGGCCGGCTGCGGCCCCCGATCGCACGAGCGCCATGGCCCGCATGAACAGGAGGGCCATGGCTTCGGTCATGGCGCTCACGACGAGCCCTTCGGCGGGGGCCCCTTCGGGGTGAGGCGGCCGCTTCGCTTCCTCGCTCACAAGCTGGAGCTCCGCGAGGAGCAGGTCTCCGAGCTCGCCCGCATCCTGAACGAGCTGAAGACCGAGCGGGCCCAGGCCGAGGTGGACCACCAGCGTACCATCGCGGCTTTTGCCGACGCCATCGAGGTGGAGAGCTTCGACGGCAAGCGCGCAGAGGAGGGTGGACAGATGCGCGTGACCAGCGCGGAGAGGCTGCGCGAGGCCGTCGTCAAGGCGCTGGGGCGGATCCACGCGATGCTCGACGGCGATCAGCGCAAGAAGATCGCCTACCTGATAAGGACCGGCACCCTCTCGGTCTGAACTATGACCCCGGACCCACCTGCGCCTCCGGCCGGGGCGCAGGTGGGCTCGACGAGGAACGGGCAACACGCGCTACCCCGCCTTCTCCACGCTCCTGGCCGCCTTGGCTCGCCGGGCGGTTCTCGGCGCACAGTCCCTGTGAACTACCACCTCGCCCGTCTTGCGAGGCGGTTGCCTCGTGGCAGACTCCCTGTGAATCGAACCATGTCCCCCGCAAGAGGAGACGCCAAAGGTGTCCCGATGCGAGACGGCAAGGACGGGGAGGCTCTGCGCGCCTCGCCAGCGCGCTCACATGGCTAAGAGCCTGTCCTTGCCGAAGTTTGAGCCCTTCGCTCAGGGGGACGTGGTTCGATTCACGGGGAGAAGACCACGAGGCCACAGCCTCGCTAAAGACGGGCGAGGGGAAAAAAATAGGGGAGGGGCTCTTGGCGAGGAGGCTGCTCCGTGAGCTGGGCGCGTTGAGGGCGCCAAGGGGCAGGGGCGCCGGCGACCCCGTGCGCCAGGTTACGGCAAGCGTTGTGCCGGACTTGGGAGGGTCATGGGGGAACGAAAAGGGTCGGGGAGGCTGCGGGGCCGAGAGCGTGGACCGACAGGTCTTGACCGAAAAAGTCCCTGTAGAGTAGCCCCAGGGGATTGCTCCCCCGGGGCCCTCGCCGGAACCGGACAAGGAGATTTCCACCATCCGGCTCTTCCGTTGAGATGGCTCGTGGCTACGCCCCCCAGATCCGGACAATGATGCGGGGTCGCGGGAGAGGGAAGCGTTTCAGTAGCTCGCCGAACCTCTCCCAATTGAGATGCGCTTGCTGGCTCCGACGGCGAAGCCATTTGTACCACCTCCACTTCACTTCTTCGACGAGAAGCAGCAAGCTACGAGAGTTGCCACTTACACCGAAGTAGTTGATGTGGCCTTGGACGCGTCTCGTGAGCGCGACGTGCTGCGCTTTGACCGGCAGATGTCGGTAGCGGCGACACCAGTCGGCGAGGGTGCATATCCAGTGAGGTCGTAGTTTAACAAGGTGGCTGTAGCGGCGCGGCCCTTCGACCCCTATGGTTCGCTTTCCACTTGCGCGAGATCCATTG
>SXGT01179332.1_pt1 | contig 10655 bp, 9 predicted proteins | sample 3176221 | NCBI WGS metagenome assembly SXGT01 (sample SAMN11356862, study PRJNA531348) | freshwater metagenome | isolation source: freshwater sample F1-120 | place: China: Fuxian Lake, Yuxi | collected 2017-12-25
ATACGGCTTGTCTTTCCAGGGGCCCTCCGCCGGCAGCAGATTGGAAGTGGCCATGCCGAGTTCCATCGCGGTCGGCTCCACGCCGGCAGCAAAATCGGCTGAAACGCGCGGCGGCCGAAACTCGTCGCTGTCGGGCCGCGTGGTCAAGCCTCGATTAAGAATCATCACCGTCAGCACGGCGCTAAACACCACCAGCAGCGACCCTTTGAGAAACTGGACGTAGGTGGTCGATACCATTCCCGCTGTGACCACAATCAGCACGACGACCGCGCCGACGATCAGCACGCCCTGCCAATGCTCGAAGCCCAGAAGCGGCTTGATCAGCGCGCCAGCGCCGACCATCTGCGGAATCAAATAAAACACGCTCACCACCAGCGTGCTGATGCCGGCCGAAAGCGTGATGGCTCGCGATTGAAAACGGCTGTTGAGGGCATCCGCAAAGGTGTAGCGCCCCATCCGCTTGAGCGGCTCGGCAATCACGAACAACGCCACGACCCAACCGGCCAGATAACCGATCGAATAGAGAAAGCCGTCGTATCCGTAGAAGGCGATCATTCCGCAAATGCCCAGGAACGAGGCTGCGGAAAGATAATCGCCGGCGAACGCCACGCCGTTGACGAACCAGTGAATCTCTCCCCCCGCGGTGAAATAGCCCTTGGCTGATCGCGTTCGCCGGGCGAAATAAAAGCTCAGTCCCAGCGTGAACGCCACGAACAAGCCAAACACTGCCACCGCCAACAGCGATCGCTCGTAGTTCATGGCCGATCCTTGGCATGTGCGGCCCGACGACAAAGCCATGCATACAAAAGCGCCAGCACCAGTGCCCAGGCAATCAACGCGAAGCCATACCACACCGCCAGATTCACGCCGGCAAGGACGCACTGCATTACAGGTCGGCCAAACGCATTGAGCAGCACGAAACCGACGTAGAACGCCAGATACACGGCGAACAGAACAAGCCCGCGCCCCGCATTGCCGGCCGCCAGTTCAGGATCCTCCTCTTCCGTGGGATGATGAACATGATGTCCCAGTCCAGCCATCCAGCAGCTCCTTGATTGCGATCGCATCCGGCAACCGGCAACGCCCAGGATAGTCCGAACCACCCGCGGACGGCAACCGCCGTGCAGCCGGTGGAAGGCTGCGAGTCTCGCCAACACAAGATCGTGTCTTTCTTCTAACCGTTCACGGGCCAGGAGAGGGGGGCAGGCACATTTTCCCGGGAAACACGTAGGACAACCTCCTGACAGGACGATGCACCTCGCGCTAATTCGCCGGGAAAACGAGCCAGTCCCCGGCCCGTGAACGGTTACTCTTTCTTGATCGCCGGGGAGCCGGAAGTTTCTTGTGTGAGGCGCGCTCCACGCAAAAGGGGAGGGAGCCGGAAATGCTTTTGTGAGACGCCCTCCCCTCGGAGGGGAGACCCAAAATTAAACTGTTCGGCTCCCTCCCCTCGGAGGGGAGGGTTGGGGAGGGGGGCTGCCTACCGGACGACTCTGACTCAATCAGCGTCACGGCTTCTCAAAGTTTTACATTGGGAACATAGGTGGCAGTGTCTGACCGAAGGGAAGGCCCAGAAATCCGCCAATCGGGGCCATCGCTTCGCTCTGACCCCGCCACCCACTTTGAAACTTTGAGTCGCCGTGCAATCAGCGTATGTTCGATCGACCCGATCACCTGCCCGATGTCTTCATCCCATTGCTGCCCCGACTACCTGGCTGCTGAAATCCGTCCGGGAAAAGCCGGCTACTCCGGACGCTCCACCGGCAACGGCACGTCGCGGAAGACGATTTCCAGATCGCGACGCGAGCGCAACTTGGGATACGTGACCCTCAGCCTGGCCGGGACCGCGCCGGCGCTTTCGCCAAGGAACGCCAGACGGAACTCCACGCCCTGATCGGTCAGTGTGTGGGTTTGGCTTTGAGATCGCAACGGACGCCCCTGGGAGTCGAGCAATTCGATCACGTTTTCTTGAAATAGGATCTCGGCAGGTTCGGGTACCATCAGATCCCGCAAGACAAGCAGCGTCATTTCCACGCGGCCCGTGGGCTGGCGATCCCATGCCAGGACTTTCAGCGAAAGACCGTCATGATGGAGTTCGGCCTCGGCAACAGGATTCTCCAGGTCGGCAATTGCCATCTCGCCAAGCGCTACCAAACTCCACTTCAGCCGCAGCTCACAAAGCTTGGTGGCCGCCACCGGCGGTGGGTTTAAGCGAACGCTCGCCGTGATCTGCCGCGTGCTCGTGGTTGCCACGTTCCAGCTTCCCGATGACGGTGGCGGGCCGCTCACGGCCACTCCCGAATCGGTCTTGGCCGCAATGATTTCTGGCTGAGCCCCATAAGCGACCAGTCGAAACCGGTCTTCCCAGATCAACTGCAAATTGAGCTGAAACGTGTACGTGACCTCGGAGTTGAGACGCTCATAGTCAAATTCTTCGATGAACACCCGCCGGGCACTCGTGATTTGCGCGCGCAAAGGGCCCGAGTACGCCGTTGGATGCTTCCCTGCGGCGCCGGCCGCCACGACCACGCCGGGCACGCGACTGTCGTAGTGCACGCGGAGATGGTTGCCGGTCGCTCGTGCCAGTTCGTCAATCGCCTGCCAGTACGGCTGCTGATGCCAGTCGACCGTCACCGGGAGATTGGAGAACTCACTGTAGGGATCGCCGACGAACACATGATTGCCGGTTTGTTGTGCGCATGCGTTGAGCACGCCTGATAACTGGTCGCCGGCCGATTTGACGCTGATTTGCGTTGGTTCCCAGAGGCGGACCACGGCAGCTCGCTCGAGCAAGTGGAGCGCCCGCAAACGGATTTCCGGATCCGCCGATGCCGCGGCTTGCTCCAGTTGTCGTCGACTCTCCGGGCCGAGTTGGAGCAGTTCGAGATCGGCGGCGCGGCGCGCGGCAAACTCATCGGCACCGAGAGTCTTGACCAGCCGGGCCACGCGAGCAGCATCTCCAGGCGGCTGAGCAATCGCGGCCCGAGGACCCGGAAACACGATCGCTGCAAGAATCGCAGCACGAAACACACGTGAGCCATCCATGACACACCTCAAGGTAACTCGGCCGTCCCCTACGATGTAGGAAGGCGAGCGGGTGGGGGAGGTTAGCGAAACAGGGTGATCGTGACAACGGCAACCCTGGAAGGACACCCCACCGCGCCGCTAGACTGCCTGCTGGCTTGTCACGTACCACTTGCCAGGTGCCACCATGTCCCTCGACTGCCTTTCCGTCGGGATCCTCGTTGCCGATCATCTTTGCGATCCGATTCAGCATCTCCCTGAGGCGGGGGAACTTGTGCAGTGCGCACGCTTACCGCTATCGGTTGGCGGCTGCGCGTCGAACGTGGCGGTGGATCTTGCGCGGTTGGGCGCCCAGGTGGGTGTTGTGGGTTGCGTCGGACGAGATTATTTCGGACGCTTCGTGCTCGACACGCTTGCGGCGGCGGGCGTTGATACCAGCGACATCCATCAACTTGAGGGGGTCGAGACTTCAGGCACATTGATTATCAACGTCGCCGGGCAAGACCGGCGCTTTATCCATGCCGTGGGCGCCAACGCGAAGGTCACCACGGAACATATCTCCCTGGATCGCGTAAGAGCCGCCAAGGTTTTTTACGTCGGCGGATTTCTGCTGATGCCCAGCCTCGATCCGCACAAGCTAGCCCAACAATTTCGCGCTGCGCGCGCGGCTGGCGTGAAGACCGTGCTCGACATCGTGCTGCCTGGCCCAGGCGACCACTTGAGCACGCTCGCCCCGGTACTCGCCGAGACTGACGTCTTTCTTCCCAACTCCGACGAAGCGGCCATGATCACCGGCTTTCAGGACTCGATTCAACAGGCGGAAGTTTTCTTGAACGCCGGCGCTCGCACCGTCGTCATCACTTGCGGCGGTGAAGGCAGCCTGCTGTTGAGCGACAACTTGCGGCTGCGGGCCGGCGTTTTCCCGACCGAATACCGGGGGGGCACGGGCTCGGGCGACGCCTTCGACGCCGGCTACATCGTCGGCCTGATTGACGGCCAGGATCCGGCCGGTTGCCTGCGATGGGGCGCCGCGGTTGGCGCCAGTTGCGTCCGCTCGATCAGCGCGACCGACAGCGTGTTTTCGCGACCCGAGGCGGAAGCGTTCATGCGAGATCAGAAGCTCCGGATCGAAACGCTTGCCCCGTGATGAATCTCGCCACGTAACGAGTCGCATGGCCGATCCCACGTTTCTGTTCACCACCTGTCAGATCACGGCCGAGCGCGCGCTCAAGGCGGAAACGGCGCGCCTCTGGCCCGACCTTCGGCTGGCGTTCTCGCGGCCTGGGTTCGTCACCTGGAAGCTCCCCACCCGGCATGGCCTCAGCGACGACTTCCATCCGCACCTGGTGTTTGCCCGTTCGCACGGCTTTTCGCTGGGCAAAGTGACGGGGGAGACAGATGCCGCACGGGTCGAAGCGGCGCGGCAACTTGTGGGTGCCATCAACTTCGATGAGCTGCACGTCGTCATTCGTGGTGAAACGCCGAGCGAGCAAGTGCCGTCGGCGGTCGCTGTCTTGGGTGAAGCCTTGGGGTGGCAACCTCTGGCCTTGCGCGAAGCGGCCGTAGCAGCCCGAGTTACCCGACCCAAGACATCCGCAGCACGGTCGCCGCTGGTTCTCGATTGCATTCTCGTCGAACCGTGCCTATGGTGGCTCGGCTTTCATCGTGTGACGGAAATTGCCACAAGCTGGCCGGGTGGGTGGCATCTAGCGCCCCTGCCCGAACACGCCGTCTCGCGCGCTTATCTCAAGATGGACGAGGCCCTCGCCTGGTCTCAAATCCCTGTCGCGCCTGGCGAGCAGGTGGCGGAGATCGGCTGTTCTCCTGGCGGCGCCAGCCAGGCCTTACTTGACCGGGGGCTGATCGTGCTTGGCATCGACCCAGCTCAGGTGGACCAGCGCGTGATAGCGCACCCCCATTTCACGCACCTGCGAAAACGGGGCCACGAAGTCAGGCGCCGCGAATTCCGCAAGACGCGGTGGCTGACGGCGGACATGAACGTGGCCCCGCAGTACACCCTCGACACGGTGGAAGCAATTGTCTCCCACCCTGAAGTCAACGTGCGTGGCATGCTGCTCACACTCAAGCTGCTCGAATGGTCGCTCGCCGGGCAGATTCCGGCTTGCCTGGAACGCATTCGCAGTTGGGGCTACGCCGACGTCCAGGCACGGCAATTGTCCCACAATCGCCAGGAGATTTGCGTGGCGGCGCGGCTACATGCGACGGCTCGCCCAGACGGCTAACTGCTCGCGAAAGATTTTCGCGTTGTGGCGGATGTCGACCGGCATCGACGAGTGCAATAAGACGTGGTCGATCGCTGCTGTCAGTGAATTTGCCTTGCCCAGCTCGCGAAGCTCGTCCCTGAGCTTCTGTCGGCCAGCCCGCCAGCGCGGCATCGTGCCGGGCCAAGGTTCGGCCACAATCACGGGATGCTGCCTGCCGGGTGCGCCAATTCCAACCAGCGCCGAACGGTAAATCGAGGGATGGTTGTTGAAAATCGCTTCGCAGGGAATGGTGTACATCGGACCGCGCGCCGTGAGCACGCGATGCGCCGCGCGGCCGCAAAACCAGAACCGCTCTTGTTCATCCAGGTAGCCCACATCCCCCATGCGATGCCAGACCTCTTCACCGTCGGCGATCTTGGCAAGTGCATTCGCCTGGCGGCGAGTCGCGTATTCTCGCGTGACCACCGCGCCTCGGACGATGAGTTCACCAATCGTGTCAGGGGGCAGCTCATCGATCGGATCGATCGTTGCGATCGGACCATCGACGATGCGAATCACTTTCCATGCGATGCCAGGGAATCGCCGACCCACGCACGTGCCTCCCCCCGCGCGCGAGCGCGCAGCCGTTTCGCCCATCACTTCGCCTGCTGAAATCGAAGCCACCGGCAGCGCCTCGGTCGCGCCGTACGGGGTGTGGATCTCGCCATCGCGGGGAATCCATTGTTGCATGCGCGCCAGCACGTGCGGCGGCACCGGAGCGCCGGCTGACAGCACTCGTCGCAGCGTCGGCAACTGCACGTGGTTCTTCTCGCAGTACCGCCCGACGCTATTCCAAATCGCAGGCGAGCCAAAGGACTGGGTGGCGCCCCAAAGGTGGATCCCGGCGACGAACTTCTTCGGATCGACGTTCGCAGGGCGCGATGGGTCCATTTCTGGAATAACCGTGGTCACCCCCATCGCCGCGTTGAACAGGCCGAAGAGCGGAAATCCCGGCACGTCGATCTCGCCTGGCCGTATGTCGTAGAAGTCGCCGATCTCGGCGACTTGCCGGTCGAAGTTGCGATGGCGATAGAGCACGCCTTTCGCGGGGCCCGTGCTGCCGGTCGTGAAGATGATAGCCGCTGGATCGTCGGCCAAGGTGTCGATGGCTGTAAACTCCGGCGTGCCAGCCGCGCGGACTTCGTCGAGAGTCGGCCCGGTCCACCACCAGCGGCTGCCGACCGTGACGTGTAATCGCGATTTCGGAAAACACGACATGGCGAGGCTTCGCACCGCATGCGCGGTTGGAACGGCGATGAAGCCCTCCGGCTCCGCGTCGGCCAGGCAGCGGAGCAAATTCCGTTTGCCCATGCCAGGATCGATCAGGATTTGCACCGCGCCGGTCTTGAGCAGCGCGAACACAATCGCGATGAAGTCAATGCCCGGCCGCACCAGCAGCGCGACCCGCATGCCCGGTCGCAACCCGTGCAAAATCAGTCCGCTGGCAATCCGCCCGGTGTCGGCTTCGAGCTCGGCGAAGGTGACGGTTCGGTAGCGCTGTTTGCCATGGCCGCGTCGCGTGGGTTCGGCAATCGCGATTGCCGTCGGCATCCGCGCAGCCATCAGCGACAATCGTCGGGCAACATTGGCGCGATCGTTCGTGGCCGTGGGCACGGGATTCAGGTCAGGCTTTTCAGCCCGAGAGCAACCGATCGTCAGGCGGGAAAGCCTGATGGACAAGCGGCGAATTCTAACACTTCGCGGGCAATATCGACACCCGTCACCCGGCTGAGGGCCTGCCAGCCCGGAACGGCGTTGACTTCCAGGGTGTAGAGCCTGCCGTCGCATCCTGGCAGTAAGTCCACGCCGGCGACCTGTGCGCCGATGGCACGGGCGGCCTGGCGGGCGACGCGAACAAGGTCGGTTGTGAGCTCCAACGGTTCTGCCGCCGCGCCCCGGCTGACATTGGTCCGCCAATCAAGAGGATTGCGGCGCTTCATCCCGAATGCGCGCTCGCCGACCAGCAGCACACGCAGGTCCATGCCAGCATGCGGAATAAACTCCTGGAGATAGAGCACGGCGCCCAGGTTCACCAGCAGTCTCAAGGCCCGTTGGGCCAGCGCTTCGTCATTCAAGCGTGCAATTCCCCTTCCCTCGGCTCCGAACAGCGGCTTGACAACCACGTCTCCCCCCAACTCCGCGAAGCCGATCATCGCGTCGTCCACGGTCTGGCACACGAACGTACGCGGCGTCGTTAGCCCAGCCGCCTCCAGCTTCGCGCTCGCCAGGTACTTGTCCACCGCCGCTTCGATGGCCCGGGCGGAATTGATCACGCGCACGCCCGCGGCTTCCAGTCGACCGAGCACGTCCATCCGAAACACGACCTGCTCGAGCGACCCCGGCGGCATCGTGCGCACGAGCAGTGCGTCGACGCAGCCCAGATCGACCCGACCGCTGGATAACCCGCACGCCGAACCGCCGAGCCTCGCGACGAGTTCCCGATACGTGATCGGCGTGATCGCATGCCGATCAGACGCGGCGCGCTTGAGGTCGCGCAAGTACCAGCTTTCGGGCGAAGCAAGAACGGCGAAGTGCATCGTGGACGTCCCGGCTTCAGCCGGTTGCTAGTGCCCCATGGCGCCGGCGAAAGCCGGTACTCCAGCGGATCTATCCGCGACGGATCCCAAACGACTCATGAATCACGCGCGGATGCGTTTGGCCAAATCGAAAGGCATTGCCCGTGTCGAGGTTGCAAAGCAGCACGCTCGCCGGGCTGAACAGATGGGGATCGATCTGATAGAAGTCCCCTCCGGCGCGCGCGAAGATCGCGGCGAATGGCTGTCCGAAGTCGGCCGAGGCACTGCTTGGCACCCGCGGCCCAATGGCTTCCAGCGAGTCGTCGTCGCCACGCACCCAGAGCGTGACTTCGCCGCCGTAGAGTATCGCATCGTTCGTACGGCCAATCGCGGCCATCGTATCGTGGGACACCGGCGGCAGCGGGGCGACTCCAAATCCACTCTCAACCCTGCGAAGGTCGAACCCCAATTCCAACAGCTTGTGCAAGGCGGTTTCCACGCTTCGCGCAACCACCTGCACCGTGCCGGCCTGGCTCGCGGTCGATGCGACCAAAAGCGTCAAGCGATCCGCTGATATTCGGCAACTCTCCGCAAGCTGCCGACAAACGTCATCGGGTGGTATCGTGCCAGTTTCAAGTACGCCCACGGCCATGCTTGAGGTTTCGCGATGCCCAATCTTTTCGAACAGCGGTTCTTTCGAGCCGATCGCGCGCATCGGGCCGGAACCCATCGCGAAATACTTCCCCGCCGAGACTTGCCACCCCGCGTATTGCGAGCAAATGCAGGCCTCGATGGGATGATCGGTGTGAACCTGCACCGCCAGCCCCGGACAAAGCTCGGCGGAAGACGGCACGAAGGAGACGCTTCCCAGGCCCGCCAGGCAGACTTCCGCCATCAATCGGCCAGCCTCAAGACCACCGGGCGAGGCGACGCCGCAATCGATGATTCGCGTGCCAATCGATGCCGTCGTAATTAGAATCCGCAACCGTGCAGCTTCCCTGGCCATTTGTTCGCAGATCGCGGAGGCGCTCTTATTGAGCAGGATTGGCATGGGACGTGGATTGAGCGGTGAGGGTCGATACGGGTATCATCTTGGCGGGAAGTCAGCCATCACGCAACCTCCACAATCAAAACGTGCTCCGTGCCAAGCCTCACCGTCGAAAACTACGTCAAAGCAATATTCACCATCTGCTCGTCGCATCGCGGCGAGGCAGCGGCCACCGGCCAGCTTGCGGCCGCACTCGGCGTCTCGCCAGGAACCGTGACCAGCATGCTTAAAACGCTCAGCGAAAGCAATCTGGCCACGTACACTCCCTATGAAGGCGCGCGACTCACGTCCGCGGGAAATGCCCTGGCATTACGCGTGCTGCGAAGGCACCGGTTGATCGAGTTGCTTCTGGTCAAGACACTCCACCTTACTTGGGATGAAGTGCATGACGAGGCCGAACACATGGAGCACGCGGTCAGCGACTGGCTCATCGACCGTATCGACGCGGCACTCGGTTTCCCGCCAACCGATCCGCATGGCGACCCCATCCCGCGACGCGACGGCTCCATCGAAAATCCCGAGAATCGCTCGCTGGCAGATTGCCTGCCAGGCGAGCGATTCACGTTGGCCCGGGTCATGGACCAGTCCCCCGAGTTCTTACGCTACCTCAGCAGCAGCGGCCTGATCCTGGGCACGTCCGGGGAAGTTCGCTCAATTGAGCACGCCGCCGGCGTGCTGACCATCCGAGTCGGGACACAGGAGACCGCTCTGGGACGCGAGGCGGCGCAGAAGTTGCAGGTTTCATGAGGCGTAACCGTTCACGGGCCGGGGACTGGCTCATTTTCCCGGCGAATTCAAGAAAGGTGTCTCGTGTTGTTGGGTGGTTGCCGAACGTGGATCCCGGGAAAATGTGCCTGTCCCCCTCGCCTGGCCCTCGTGTGCCTTCGGCACCGGTACAGCAATAGCTGTCCCGGCTACCCGGTTGCTGGAATTTCTCCGGGATACGCAGCGCGATCGAACCCGAAGGGACGCGCACGGGGAATGAACTCGAAGGGTTCCCAGCGATTAGCCGGTGGTTGAGCGCAGCGATACCACCGAATAATATGCGCCAGTCCATTTCCCATCCCGCAGGGATGGCAGGTCACTCCGCTCCACACGAGGCCGACATGCCTTCCACATATCTGAGCCTGCATTATCATCTGGTATTCAGCACGAAGAACCGCGTCCCGTGGATCAAACCGACCTGGCGCGAGCGACTCCATCAATACCTGGGCGGGTCCGTCAATGGATTAGCCGGCTTCTCACAAGGTATCGGCGGTGTGGAAGATCACGTCCACTTGTTGGTTAGTCTGAAGGCGACGCATTGCCTTTCGGACTTCATGCGCGAATTGAAAAAGGCGGCGTCGGTTTGGGTCCACGAGGAAATCGGCTTGGCGGAATTCCATTGGCAGGATGGTTATGCGGCATTCACGGTCAGTGCCACGTCGCGAGCGTCTACGAAGGCGTACATCGCGAATCAAGAGGAACATCATCTCATGAAATCGTCTCGCGAGGAATTGGTCGAAATGTTGGAGAAGGCAGGGATCGAATACGACCCGAAGTATTTGGATTGATGGCGCACCGTGGTCCGCTCGTTTCCGGGTCCGTGGACGCCAAACGAACCCGAAGAATTCAGCCGCCGGGACGCGCACGGGGAATGAACCCGAAGGGTTCCCAGCGATTAGCCGGTGGTTGAGCGAAGCGATACCACCGGTTCCTGTGCACGAATCCATTTCCCATCCCGAAGGGATGGCAGCCATTAGCCCCGGGTCGCGCTTCGCGCACCCGGGGATATCGGTTCGCGCAAGGCAATCCGACCCCCGC
>SXGT01744396.1_pt1 | contig 10655 bp, 9 predicted proteins | sample 3176221 | NCBI WGS metagenome assembly SXGT01 (sample SAMN11356862, study PRJNA531348) | freshwater metagenome | isolation source: freshwater sample F1-120 | place: China: Fuxian Lake, Yuxi | collected 2017-12-25
CCACGCCTTGGTTCTACGAGTCGCTGCTGTTGCATCGTCAGCACCGGATCAATGGAGCGGTCCGGGCACTTGAAGAATCCATCCGCCTCAATGACGGTCGGCAGGTATTCCGATCCCGACTACTCCTCGATCAAGATCGAGCGGTGCGGCGCGCCGACTTAGCGGCGGTTTACGAAGACGCAGGATTCTCCGAAGTTGCCCATCGATCCGCGGCGCGTGCGGTGTCGGAAGATCCGGCGAATTTTGCCAGCCACCTCTATTATGCGAGGAGCCTGAGGTCGCTGGAGGATCCGGCGCGCTTCGATCTGCGTTACGAAACGCCACGGCAGAGTGAGTTGTTGCTGGCCAATCTGCTCGCGCCGCGCGGCGGTGGGAATCTCTCACAATTCTCCTCAGAACAGGACATGCAACGGTTCTTCGAACCCAAGTCGGTTTCCATCAATTCCTCGACACAGTATCGGAGCGATGGCGACTGGAGTGAGACGGCGACGTTGTTCGGTCAACTGGACGGATTGTCTTATGCGTTGGACGGCCAATACCTCTCCTGGAATGGCCAGCAGCCGAATGGATGGTTGGAGAGCACCCGGGTGTCGCTGCAAATGAAGCAGGAACTGACGGCCTCGGACTCGGTCTACCTTCAAGTGTCGGATCGTCATCGACGATCCGGAGATGTTGCTCGGCATTGGGATCCAGCCAACGCCAATGTAGGAATCCATACCGCTGGTTCCCAGGAACCAGGATTGATTGCTGGTTGGCATCATGAGTGGGGTCCGGGCTCTCATACCCTCTTGATGGCGTCGCGAATGGTGGACCGATTTGAACTGCGCGAACCTGGAACCTCCATGTTGTTTCTTCGCAAGAACGCAACTGGGGTTTTCGATGTTCGGACGGATCCGTTTTTCGATCTGAATTTGGACAGTGACTTTACGTTGCACTCGATTGAGGTGCAGCATCTTTGGCAAACCGAGCGCCATGGGTTGGTTGTGGGCGGGCGTTTTCAGTCAGGAGAGGTCGAAACGCAGTCTCGCCTTGAACGCCAGTTGAGTGGTGTGGTTTCACAGGAGACCATAGACGGCGATCTTCAGCGCGCGGATGTCTACGGGCTTTACCATTGGCGGGTGTGGGATCCGGTGCGGCTGAGCGCGGGGTTGGCTTACCACCATATACGGTTTCCTCGGAATGCCGATCTGCCGCCGTTGAGTCTGGAGAATGATGAACGATCACAAGTTTCGCCTCGTGCCGGATTCCAGGTGGATTTGTGGAAGGGAGCCCTGTTACGGGGGGGATTCAGCCGATCTTTGGGCGGCCTTTATTTTGATGATTCTGTGCGGCTTGAGCCCGTGGTTTTGGCGGGATTCACTCAGACCTACCGAAGTCTGGCTCCTGAGTCAGCTGTCGCACTGGTATCTGGTTCGGAGTTTCAAACCATTGAGGCGGGGTTGGATCAACGCTTGGGCGGTGGAACCTTCTTTGGCGTGGAGGCTGAGGAATTGAGTTCTGAAGGGGACCGACTGATGGGGGCGTGGACTCAACGCGGCGTTCTTCCCGTGCCGGAGACGCCCACGGCAATTGAGCAGTCCCTAGAGTTTCGAGAGCGAACGGTCTCGGCGTACCTTGGACAGTTGATCGGGGACCGGTGGTCGGTTGGGGCGCGTTATCGATGGAGTGAGGCCAGCTTAGAAACTCGATTTCCATCCATCTTCGCGGGGACGCCCGGGTTGTCCAGCATTGAGCAAGACGAACGCTCAACACTGGGAGATTTGGGGTTGTTCGTTCGCTACTACCATGAAAGTGGCCTGTTCGGCCGATGGGAAAGCCGATGGCGGCATCAGAGCAATCGGGGATTCGTTGTGGCGCGCGGTGGTGAGGATTTTTGGCAGCACGACCTGACCATTGGATACCGATTTCCGCATCGTCGCGCTGAAATCAGCGCGAGTCTGCTTAATTTGACGGACCAGGATTATCAATTGAGCCCCCTCAACTACATGATGGAACCGCCGCGCCAGCGCTCAGTGCTCCTGCGCCTGCGGTTTCTGTTCTGATTCGGATCCGGGTTCCGAGCGGCGAAGCGGGAGTCGAGGAGGTGACTCAATCTCGTCGAAAATAGAGGATGCGCGGGTCGCGGGGGTTTCGTCGATCGAGCATGGCCACAAATCGACGACTGGAGCCGCCGATGTGGGCATCGACCCGGACTTCGAAGACGGAGCTTTGACTGGAGAGCCGCGTCGGGCCTGGCGCTCCGGGAGCGGCTGCTGGGGTGCCACCGCCCCCGACGCCGGCAACGGCGCCGCTCTGACCAATCATTGCGGCGGCAACCTGAGGATTGGGAAAGGGGCGATCATCCTCATCGCCTTCGACGCCGTTATCTCCGGCGCGGGCCATGATGATGGTTTCCTGGACCATGCTGGGGTCGACCCCGAGAACCACCGCCAGGACATCCGCGGAAGCGGTGTTGACGTTCACTTGCTGGCTGGAGAGTGCGCAGAACAGGTCCACCAGACCCCGTCCGTTTCCATCGCCGGCGTCCCCGTTGCCGGAGGAACCGCCGCTTGCGCCCCAGAAAATTTCCGGAGTGATTCCCCGCACTTTGAGCAGTTCCGTGATGTCATCGATCGGCCCATCTTTGGCGATGTATGGGGGGTCCAGGCTCAGGTAAAACTCGCTCTCGGCGCCGCCCATACTACTGCCAGTGGATGGATTGTGGTCTCGATCCACCCAATCTCGCAACGCGTTGAGGATGCTGGAACTATCGGTGGCATCGGCGCCGGCATAATTTAAGGCGCGCTCCATCAAGAGAGCGTTCGCCGGGTTCCTGGGATCGGCCAGCGCGTTGATGTTCATCTTCCGTTCCTGATCGATGATCCTGAGCGAGAACCATCCTGGGCCGAGTTCAATCCGATCGAGCGACCATCCTTCGAATGGGTTGTCGAGCAGGTTGGTTGGGCCGGGACCGCCTGCCCAGAATTGGTTGAGCGCATCGACTTGATTCTGCCCGGGCAACCGTTTTTGTTCAGCCAATACCCAGCGAGCGACCTCGACCCCGGATCGGCCCAGCCATTCCAGATCCGATTCCGCACGGGTATTGGCCGTCAATTTGGTTTCCACCTTGATGGCATGGGCGAACACACCAACGATCACTGCCAGCGCCATGACGAGAATCATGACAATGACCAAAGCCATTCCCTTTTGCGAGGTTTGCAGCCTAGTGAAAACGTGTCTTGTGGGCGTGCGAGTGATCATGCGCGGCGCGGCTGGGCTCAATTTTGCATGCCTTGTAGTCCCGCTTGGATGCCGGCGCCTGGCAGGCTGATGATACGCGAGACGATTTGATCTGGTTGCTTCTTATTGGAAGTGCCGACGCCCAGCGTGACTCGGATTAGTCGGGGCAAGGTGTTGGTGAGCATGGGCGGCCATTCGGGAATCCATTCACTCCGGCGAGGTTCCCAGAAATCCAGAGTGAACATCCGGACATCGCGCGCCAGAACCAAGGGATAAGCACGGTTTTTTTCGTCGAGTGATGCCAGGATAGAATTCTGCTCCATCAGCAATTGATTTTCCTCCACGGCAAAAGTGATTCGGCGCACTCGTTCATCTCCAAAATAGCCGCTGCCTGGGAATGAATCTGACATGTGTCCCACGAAACTCAGCATGGCGAATTCGTTGCTGGTATCGACGAGGAACGAGTAATGGCGGCCATTGAGGCCGGCCACCATTTCAGCGGCGACAATGGCATCCTCTAGGGTGCGAATGGCCATCCGAGCGCGCTGTGCTTCCGCAGTCAAACGCAGTGCCGCGGTGTTGGAGCGGAGGACGATGGTCCAGGTCGCGAACAAACTGGCGAGGACACCGGTAAAAACCATCAAGGCTACCAGCACTTCGAGAAGTGTGAAGCCAGCTTTAGGACCGAGCCGAGCGGCGGTTGGCCGACGGCGGGCCATGGTGGAGGTTCGGAGGTTCATCAGCGGCGCCCGGGGCTTCCAGCTGGCTTGTAGACCAGCATGCTTAGTTGGGATTCCAGGGGCTTTTTTTCCACGGAATATCGGATCAGAAAGTCGACGCGATAGAGTCCATTGCTGCCCACTTCAGTGATCTGGCGTTGCCAGATGGCATCGGGATACAAATCTCCCACCATTTCGGAAAAGTTGCCGCCATCAACTCCTTCCTCCAGGCGGTTGGTGAGCGATATCATATTGTAGGTCCATGCGGCAACGGTCCCAGCATCGACATGCGTGTGTTGCAGGGCGCGGGCGATCCGCAAGCCGTTTGAGCAGATGGCTAGCACCCCCATGAGAGTGACCGCCAGCACTGAGGAAGCAATCAACACCTCGATGAGAGTGAAAGCCTGGAAACGTTCCTGGGTAGTCCGCTGGCAGGAATGCACTTGGGGATGGGTGAGTTTCATCGGATTTTTTCCACTTCCGCCCAACTGGTGGTGACTTCCAAGGTGATCCTTCGATCCCCGAGAATATTATGGTGAATGATCCCTTCGAATTGGTCGCAGGTACCGTTGGGGTGGAACCGGACGGCGACTCCGGACTCGCGTCGATCCACCGGACGGAGATTAACCAGGAGCGTCTGGTCATCAAAGGCAACGGTTTCGTCAAACGCGGCGCTGAAGGGAACGATCTTGGACGTTTTTGGTGGTTCGCCCTCTGGAGTGGGCACGCCGTCGATGCCCACAAACCGGCTGGCATCGCGTCGCGGGGCCGGTTCGACGCTGAGGTGTGTGGTTTGGTGGTCCGGGGTGATCCGGACCTGCATCGATTTGCCCGTAATAATCGCGAGCTCGCGAGCATTGGCGCAGGCCTCAGTGAAATCCATGACGGCCTGGGTCAATGGATCCTTGCGGGCTTTGGCGACGAGGTTGGGAATACTCAAACCCATCACAATGGCGATCACCAACACGGCCACCATCATTTCCAGCAAGGTAAATCCCTGACACCGGCGGCGAGCCTTGGTCTGCCATGGGGATTCCTTCCGTCCATGCGGGTGTCCGGCCGGTTTCATCGCTGGAGATTGGACGTAATGGCAAACATGGCCTGCATCACGCTGAAGAGCAGAAAGCCGACGACAATGGCGATGGTTATGATGAGGACCGGCTCGATCAGATTGGTCATCACACGCAGCGCGATATTCAGATCGTTCTCGTAGGTTTCTCCCACGTTGTTGAGCGATTCAGGCACATTGCCGGTTTCTTCCCCGATCTTGATCAGATCGATCATGAGTTGGGGGAAAATACCGCTCTTGGCGAGTGGTTGGGCGAGGGTTTTGCCGTCAGTGACCGCATCCCGCGTTTCCGATATGGCTCGTTTGATCACCACATTGGGAATCACGAGTTCAGTGATTTTGAGTGCCTGGAGCACGGGCACACCATTTTGCAGTAACGTGGCGAGTGTGCGGGAGAACTGACCAAATAGGTTGAGGCGAATGACTTTTCCGAAGATCGGCGCGCGCATCTTGAAGCGGTCGATAGTTTCACGCCCGCTTGCGGTAGACTGATACCGTTTGAATAAGATCCACATCATGATGCCCGCCAGCGGGAACGACCACCAGTAGCGGCTGGTGAAGTGGCTGGTATCGATCAGGAATTTGGTGGACCCGGGCAGTTCGATGTTCATGCCTTCGAACAAGGTCATGAACTTCGGCAGCATGACGGTCATAAAAAACGCCACCAAAACCACGCCCACGCCGACCACGACGGCAGGGTAGATCATGGCCGATTTGAATTTGGCCTGGACCTCTGCGAACCGTGTGAAATGCGCAGCCTGGCGGCGCAGCACCTCTTCGACCGCACCCGATGATTCGCCGGCTTTGATAATATTGACCACGAGTTCCGGGAAGATGTGAGTCTGACGACCCATGGCTTCGGACAAGCTCTTGCCTTCGGTGACGTCTTGTTTGAGCTGGCGGCTGATCTCCGAGGGAATTCCTTTGGAACTGAGGCTGGCCATGCTTTGCAACGCGGCGGTGAGTGGCATGCCGGCTCGGAGCAAGTTGGCGAGCTGCTGTGTGTATGTTGCGAGCTCCTGGAGTGAGGGGCGGCGTTTGCGCTGAAGGATCGATTTGAGCTCGGCAGGCAGGATTGAGGATCGCCCCGCGGCAGGGGTTGAGGCACCACTGCGACCAGGTTTTGGCGCCGCCGTAACCGCTTTTGCGGCTGCAGCAGCAGAAGCCTTCACCGCTACAGGGAACAACCCCAAGCGCTCCAATTGAACGGAGGCAGCACCACGATCCGCCGCCTCAAGGAGTCCCTCCACGAGTTCACCGGTTCGCTTGCGTGCCCGATAAGAAAACTGCGCCATGTGCAAGTTATGTATAACCGCAGACAGAGGAAAGTTCTAGGCCCACTTCGTTCATTCTAATCGATCCAAACCCTCCTAATGAAGGTGGTAATTATCCCCCTAAAGCCCCTTGCCCACATTCATTTGTGCGGCAAGACGGGACGTGAATTCACTGGCCGCATTGTAACCCGAGCTTCGCAGTTTGGTTTGAAGCGACGCGACTTCAATCAAGCGTGCCAGGTCGCGCCCGGGGCGTACCGGCAGGGTGACCTGAGGTACCTGGATTCCAAGCAATTCGGAGAATTCTTCATCCAGACCCAGTCGATCGATCTCCATCCCATCTTCCCATTTCTTTAAAATAACCACCATATCCACCCGCTTTTCGCGGCGGATTGAGGCAATACCAAACATGGCGGCCACATTGATGAGACCAATTCCCCGCACTTCCATGAAGTTGCGCCCCAATTCCTTTCCGGATCCAACAAGTTCTGAATTGTCGTCGATACGGAGCAGGGTGACGTCATCCGATACTAGGCTGTAGCCACGTTCCAGAAGTCCGAGGGCGGCTTCGCTTTTACCGATGCCACTTTCCCCTTGAATGATGACTCCGACCCCCTGGACGTCGACCATACTGCCGTGGACCTGCCCGCGCGGGGCAAACATATGCTCGAGAGTCAGTGTGGCCAGATTGATGAACTTCATCGTGATTAGTTCTGTCCGAAAAACCGGAACGCCGGCGCCTTCGGCTGCCCTCAGAAACTCCTTATCCGGCTCGATTCCTCGACAGAACACCACGCAGGGAATACGGTACGACAGTAGTTCGACGTAACGCTGTCGGCGGGTTTCGGGAGGCAAGGAACGCAAGTAGGCTGTCTCGACATTCCCGATGACCTGGAGCCTTTTCGGGGCGAAATATTTTTTGAAGCCTGCCAGGGCGAGTCCGGGGCGATTTACGGTCGGCTCACGGATAACGCGTTTGAGCCCACGGGCACCGGCGATCAGATGCATGTGCAAGGTGGAGGAATGATCGAGATGCAGACGTTCAACGGTGATCGGAACAGCCATGGAAAGACCATCCTTGCCGGCGGGTAGAAAGCGCAACAAAAAAGCCCACTCAACCGCCCGCTGCGCCGGTGCGCTGTGGCCTCAGATATCGCTCGGCAATCGGGTCGGAATCAAACCCTCACCGAAACATGTTTGGCCAAAGAACGATTCGCATTTGTCGCCACGGCTAGGTTCTGTGCATGATCCGGCGTGATGCAGTCACCACATCGATTTCACGAGATTCGGAGCAAGGTCGCCGAATTCATTGGGTTCCGTCGGGTCGGGGAAGGGATTCCCTGCGGACGAATTTTCAGACTGCCATTGGCGGGACTGGGATTTTTCATGACTTCGGCAATGCTTTTCGGTGCCGAGCAGTGGCCGGAGTTCCGAGGGCCCACCGGTCAGGGTTTGTCCAAAAGCCAAAGCCCCCCACTGAAATGGTCGTCTGCGAAGAATGTCCGATGGAAAGCCCCATTGTCTGGCATCGGATGGTCGTCTCCCGTGGTGGTGGACAGTCGGATCTATCTCACCAGCGCCGTGCCCGTCGAGGGTGGCAGCCCGAGTCTGCATGTGTCCTGTCGCGATTTTGCCACCGGAGAGCCATTCTGGGATGTCAAAGTTTTCGCCTCGAACCCGGGTGCGGTGACACGCATTCATCAAAAAAACAGCGATGCGAGTCCAACGCCAATTGTTGCCGGCGGGCGGCTTTTTGTGCACTTCGGTCACTTGGGAACCGCGTGTTTGAATCTCGATGGTAAGGTGATCTGGCGAAACACGTCCCTCGCATATTCCCCGGTGCATGGGAATGGTGGATCCCCTGCGTTGGTGGGTGATCTGCTGGTGTTTAGCTGCGACGGAGCCAGCGATCCATTCATCGTGGCACTTGACAGTCAGACGGGGACGGAGCGTTGGAAGACGCCACGCTCCGTGAGTGCACCGAAACGGTTTTCGTACAGCACGCCGCTGGTGATCCAGGTTGGCGGTGACCTGCAGATTGTCAGTCCCGCTAGTGGCGGAATCTGCGCGTATTCACCTCTCACAGGTCAAGAAATCTGGAGAGCCCGCTACGGCGATGGGTATTCGGTAATACCGCGTCCCGTTTTTGGACATGGGATGGTCTTTCTGGCTACAGGTTATGATCGCCCCAACGCCATGGCGATTCGTGTGGATGGCAAAGGCGACGTCACGGACACCCATGTGGCGTGGTCGGTGTCTCGAGGCGCGCCGAACACCCCCTCCTTGGTTTTGGATGGGGAAGAGCTTTACATGGTGTCGGACGCTGGAATCGCCAGCTGTTTGGAGGCTAAAACGGGGACGGCGATTTGGTCAGAGCGGTTGGGTGGCAATTTTTCGGCATCGCCGGTGCTAGCGGCAGGGAGATTGTACTTTCAAAATGAAGAAGGGGTTGGGTTTGTGGTGAAAGCCGGCCGACGCTATGAACTGCTGGCGCGAAACGATATCCAGGAGCGGACGCTGGCTTCACCGGCTTTTGTGGGAGACTCTATCGTTCTTCGTGGGGCTGCTCACCTCTATCGATTCGAAGCGCCGTAGGTTGGTCTGCTTGCCATGATTCGCACGCTATTTAAGTGGGGCAATTTCGTTAAGTTATCTCACACTGTCTTTGCACTGCCGTTCGCACTGGCTTCCATGTTGCTGGCGGCGCGCGAAAACCGGGGATGGCCTGGATGGCGGCTCTTTGGTCTGGTGATGCTCGCGATGGTGTGCGCCCGGACTTGCGCCATGGCATTCAACCGCATTGTGGATCGCCGTTTCGATGCGTTAAATCCACGGACCTCAGGACGGCATTTGCCGACTGGAGAGATATCTCTCGCTAGCGCGGTGGTACTTTGCACGCTTTCGGCAGGCGGTTTTGTGATGGCGGCGAGAGCATTGAACCCGCTGTGTTTCTATCTTTCCCCGATCGCGTTGTTCCTGATCTGCTTCTATTCCCTAACCAAACGCTTTACGGATTTCACCCATATTTGGCTGGGAATCGCGCTGGCTTTGGCCCCGTTGGGAGCCTGGCTCGCGGTCGAAGGCCGAATCGAGTTCTTGCCGCGAGTGGAGGGAGCTCTGGCTTTGCAACACGGCATGCTGGTCCCCGGTCTGCTCGCGGCGGCAGTGGTTCTATGGCTCATCGGATTCGACATTATCTATGCGACTCAGGACTACGAATTCGATCGGCGCCAGGGGTTGCATTCTCTCGTGGTCCGCTGGGGGCCACAGAATGCTTTAGGTGTTGCATTCATCTGCCACATATTCATGTGGGGGGTTTTGGTTCTGTTCGGTTTGGTGAACAAGTTCCGACTCATCTATTGGCTCGGCATGATGGTCATTGCGGCGCTGCTTTTGATGGAGCACCTTTATGCGCGTCGCCGCGACCTGCGATTGGTCAACGTGGCGTTCTTCAAATTGAACGCGATCATAAGTCTGGTATTCTTGATCATCGTCGCGGTTGAGGTGATCTTTCCTTGGTTCCGATTGCGATGGTATTGATCATTGTAGACTTGACCTTAGTGGAGGGGGGTATGGTTTGGTTTCGGCCGCTCCAGACAATAGGATTGTCTGAGACGCGGGATTAAGACTGAAACAACCGAATCATTACGGATAAAGGCTCATGAAAGTCATCAAACGCTTGCGGGTTCCAGTAGGAGTGGTTTTTGGGGTAATCGCTACGGTGCTCGTTGGGTGCGCCAGCTTCTCGTCGCAACCCAAGTACACCGCGGAACAGGTCATGGAACAAGGGTTCAAGGGGGACGACTCTTTGATCAAAAAGGTGACCCAAGGGAAGGGAACCCAAGACGATTTCAAGCGTCTGTCTGAATTGGTCAACGAATTGGCTAAGAACAAGCCGACCAAAGGGGATATGGCGAGTTGGAAAGAGAAAACCTCGGCGTTGTCGGCTGCAGCGAAGAATCTAGTGCAGGGAACCCCTGGTGCTTTGGACAGCCTTAAAGCGGCCTCGAACTGTAAGGCTTGCCACAGTGTGCATAAGCCTAGTTGATGCAACCGGGGCATTTTGTCCCAAAAGCGGGTGGCAACGGTTCGTCTGCGCAAAAATTCTCAAAAACCTATTGCACCCAAAAGGCCGATTGATATTGTGCGCGCCCCGTTTCCCACGGGTAACGACAAGTCACCGATTTTCCTGGCCGCGATGCCTACGATTAACCAGCTGGTCCGAAAGGGCCGTAAGAAGATTAACTACAAGTCCAAGGCCCCTGCTTTGGAGGGCGCCCCGTTTCGACGTGGCGTTTGCCTCCAGGTCATGACTCGTACTCCGAAGAAACCCAACTCCGCGATGCGGAAAGTGGCGAAGGTGCGCCTGACCAA
>SXGT01074524.1_pt1 | contig 10654 bp, 8 predicted proteins | sample 3176221 | NCBI WGS metagenome assembly SXGT01 (sample SAMN11356862, study PRJNA531348) | freshwater metagenome | isolation source: freshwater sample F1-120 | place: China: Fuxian Lake, Yuxi | collected 2017-12-25
CGGTTCGTCACGCTGAGCGAAGGGTTTGTCGCAGTCTCAGAGCAACGGTATCAGCGCTGGGAGGAATTCAAGTCGGAGGTCTCGCTCGCTGAATTAGCGGTGAGAGAGATCTACAACCCTGAGTTCTATTCGCGGGTGGGGCTGCTCTATCAGAACACGATCGACCGTGAGCGCTGGGGCTTGGGTGGCGTGGACTGGAGCGAGCTGTTGCACCCGTCGTTCTCCGGGCTCCTGGGAGCCGAGGACGTTCGCGGGCTAGTCAGAGAGAGTACATCCACTGAATCCATCACGGTGCCTGAGGTCCAAGACGCTCTGGTCACGATCCGTCACGGTCTTGCTTCAGTGGCAGACGGCGGACGTCTGGCGTACACCATCTCGGCGGATTTCTACAAGCAAGGGAGGTGCATCAGTGAGCAAGCATTCGGAGAGTTGGACATCTTCAACCGACTTGCCGGCGACCTCTTCCGGTGGGCCATCACTTCCCGCCTTGAAGAGGCTCTTGATCCAAGACCTGTGGACTGACGCGACACAGACCGGGGACGGTGGTTTCCAGACGATTTTCGCCCCTTGGGACGGCACCGGTCCCTCTATGTCTCGAATGTTCTGGGCCAAGGGGCATGGCCCAGACTTCCCGCAGCGCGTCTTGGGTTGCGCGATCCTCTTCTCCATCCCGCCCGAGGCGCTGGCGGAGGCGCTGACTTCACTGGGGGAAATCCTAGAGTTTCATTCTGAACTGCGGCTAAAGCCATTGCCGCCGCCCATCGAACACCTGAGCGTTGGCCAAGTCGTGCGTGTCGAGCGCCGGCCTGACCTCGTTATCTCAGAGTAACGGCTGATCGTTCTGCCACGTGCCCACTGTCTATCGGTCTTCACCACCAGACGGTCCCCTACTACAAGGTGAGATTCTCGCCGGAATCCAGGAGCATCGTGTACTCGGTGGTGGGGGTACTGGAGAAGGGTCTGTCCGTGTGCTGTCGGTCCAACATGAACTGGCGATTGTGCTGACTGCCGGATGCGACCTTGAACACGATCACAAAGTGCGTGTCTCATCTGCCGTTAGGGATGCTGCCGCGCTCACAGCTACCGAGGAAGGATTGCCTGCGATCCTTCCCTGCACGCTCCTCTGTGAACTGTATCCTGCCGAAAGCGTTAAGCCTCGGGTAGGAGCATCGGACCTCTGGAAGCGCGTCCGACAGAATCAGGATGAGCGTTACCATTGGATTCCCCGCCTCGATTACGACGCAGGGGAAATCGAGGATTCTCAGAAGCTGTTCCTTGACTTCAAGAAAATGTTCGCTGTCCCCACTGGGAGTCTGTACGGTGGAATTCGGGACGGGCACGTTCGAAGGATGTGCGTAGTTCCGGATGTCTACGTCCACGACCTGATGCATCGCTTCTTTGGGTTCCTGTCCCGAGTTGGGACTCCAGATTGGCGCCAAACCAATAGGGAACTCACTAACCCAGCATCCTCTAACCAACCTGTGGATCCTATCCACTAGAGTGACGCCAGAGCGCGTTGATAGGCTACGCGCGGTGAGCAATTCACCATTCTCCATGCTGATCGCGGCAGGAGCGGGCAGCCGCGGGTGCGCTGTCGTATGCTTGGGCGATGCCGGAGTTGCCGGATCTCACGATCTACGTTGAGGCTCTGGAACGGCGGGTGCTGGGCGAGCCGCTGGAGCGGGTGCGGGTCCGCAACCCGTTCCTGGTACGCACCGCTCGGCCGCCGCTGGAGGCGGTTGACGGGAAGCGGGTGTTGGGCGTCAGTCGGCTGGGAAAGCGGATCGTGTTCCGACTGGAGGACGACCTCTTCCTGGCGTTGCACCTGATGATCGCCGGGCGGTTGTACTGGAAGGCGAAGGAGTGGAACGGGTCAGGCAGGACGGTGCTGGCGTTGTTCGACTTCCCGCGCGGTACGCTGGCGTTCACCGAACAGGGATCGAAGCGGCGCGCCGCGTTGCATGTGGTGCGGGGCGAGGGGGCACTGCGGACGTTGGATCGAGGCGGGCTGGAGCCGCTCGACGCCACGCCCGAGCAGTTTGGCGAGGTGTTGCGGCGCGAGAACCACACGCTGAAGCGGGCGCTGACCGACCCGACGCTCTTTGCCGGGATCGGGAATGCATACTCTGACGAGATCCTGCATCGGGCGCGGCTCTCGCCGGTGAAGCTGACGCGAAGTCTGAGCGACGAGGAGATCGGCAGGCTGGGCGCGGCGACGCGGGAGGTGCTGCGAGAGTGGATCGAACGCCTGCGGGGCGAGGTCGCCGACGGGTTCCCCGAGCGGGTGACGGCGTTCCGCCCGGACTTTGCCGCGCATGGGCGCTACGACCAGTCCTGTCCGGTCTGCGGGACCGGCATCGCGCGCATCGTCCGCAGCGAGAACGAGGCCAACTATTGCCCCAGGTGCCAGACCGGCGGACGGCTGCTGGCCGACCGGGCGCTGTCGCGGCTGTTGCGCCAGGACTGGCCGAGAACGGTGGACGAGTTGGAGCAGCGCAGGCTGGCGCGCGGGTAGTGTGACGCCGCCGCCTCCGCGGCTGGTGTATCGTCTCCCCCGAATACCTGCTTCAGCCTCGCCCTGGACATGATGCAGATGAACGTACGCAGCAGCACCGTGGCTCCGCCGCCGAACCTGGCGCAGCGGTTGGATCGGGTTCCGATCAGCGGGTTCCATCGCAAGCTGGTGGTGGTGAGCGGGTTGGGCTGGATGTTCGACGCGATGGACATCCTGATCCTGGGTGGCATCCTGGCCGCGATCGGGACCGCCTGGAAACTGGAACTGACCACCATCACCCTGATCAGCTCGGTCAACCTGTTCGGGATGTTCGTGGGCGCTTCGGTGGCCGGGGCGCTCTCCGATCGCTTTGGACGGCGTACCGTGTTCCAGTCCACGTTGCTGATCTACAGCATCTGCACCGGGCTGTCGGCGCTGGCCTGGAACACCGGCAGCCTGATGGCGCTGCGCTTCCTGGCCGGGCTGGGGCTGGGCGGAGAGCTGCCGGTCGCCAGCACGCTGGTGTCGGAATTCGCCCCGGCCCGCCAGCGCGGGGTGATGGTGGTGCTGCTGGAGAGCTTCTGGGCGTTCGGCTCGGTGCTGGCGGCGCTGATCGGCTATCTGGTCATTCCCAATTTCGGCTGGCAAGCCGCGTTTTTGATCGGGGCGCTGCCGGCGCTGTACGTGTTCATCCTGCGGCGAGCGATACCGGAATCGCCGCGCTTTTTGCTGACCCAGGGGCGGGCGATGGAGGCGGAGAAGATCGTTCTGGAGGTGGAGCGTTCGGCCGGGATGGCCGAGCAGCGGGTGCGCGCCACCCCCCGCAAGGTGCGCCGGGCGCGGGCGATCGCGCTGCCGCGACCGAAGACCGAAGGCTGGAGCTGGAGGACGCTGCTCACCCCGCTCTACCTGCGTCGCACCCTGGTGTTGTGGGTGCTGTGGGCGACGATGAACTTTTCCTACTACGGCATCTTCCTGTGGCTGCCCAGCCAGTTCGTGCGCAAGGGGTTCTCGCTGGAGGAGGCGCTGCTGTTCAACCTGATCGTGTCGCTGGCGCAGATCCCCGGGTATTTCGTGGCCGCCTGGCTGGTGGAGCACTGGGGGAGGCGGTATACGCTGGCGGCGTTCCTGGCGATCTGCGCGCTGGGCGCCTGGATGTTCAGCCAGGCCACGCTGGCGCCCCAGCTCGGTCCGGAGGCGGTGCCCAGCATTCTCATCTGGGGCTCGGTGATCTCGTTCTTCAATCTGGGCGCCTGGGGCGTGGTCTATACCTACACCCCGGAGCTGTATCCGACCGCGGTACGCGGGGCCGGAACCGGGGCCGCCGCCGCGTTCGGCCGCCTGTGGGCGATCCTGGCGCCGCTCTCCATCCCGTTGCAGATCGGGATCTTCGGCGCGGAGGCCAACGTCTTCATCGCCTTCATCGCGATCATGCTGGTGGGCGCCGTGGTGATGCTCGCCTTTGGCATCGAAACCCGCGGCCGTAGCCTGGAGGAGCTGGCCGAGGCGCCGGCTTGACCGCGGGCTCTCAACGCGCCCGCCACGGGAGCGACCGTGCAGTATTGGCGTTGCCGCCGACCTGAACGCTGGCCATGATCGAGTTCGGCCCCTCCCCGCCGGTGCCGCGCGCCTACGGCCTCACCGCGGCGATCGCGCTGACGGTGGGGTTGTTCGGCGGCTTCCTGGCCGGCCTGTACGTGCTGGGGGTGTACGCCTTCGGCTGGCCGGCCGAGCGGGTGCTGCCGCTGGTGCAGGCGCACGGTCAGGCGCAGGTGCTGGGCTTCAGCGGGCTGCTGATCGTTGGGGTCGCTGGGATCCTGCTGCCCGGCTTCTGGAGCGTGCGGCTGGCCCACCCCGGCCGCATCCCGGCCGGCGGGCTGCTGGTGGGATTGGGGCTGGCGGCCCAGCTTATCGGCCAACCGTTTCTGGATGGCGCGCCGCGCCTGACGGTGCTGATGCTGGCGGCGCTGCTGCCCCCGGCCGGCTTCGTCTGGGCCGGGCTGGAACTGGGGCGCACCCGACTGAAGCGGCCTGGCGGCATCGTGCTCTGGGAAGCGCTGCTGCTGCTCGCCGCCGCCTCGTTGTTGCTGGCGCTGACGTTGCGCGCGGCGCTGCTGCTGGAGATGGCCCGCGGCGGCGGCCCGGCCGCGCTGGGCGCCTCGTACTCGGCGTTGCTGACGCTGGAGCTGGACGGGTTCCTGCTGGCGGCGACCATCGGGGTGCAGCTTCGCCTGTTGCCCTCCCTGGCCCGCACCGCCAGCGCCCCCGCCTGGGCGGCTCCACTGGGGGCGGCGCTGCTGGCCGCCGCGGTGGCGTGCCGCGCGCTCAGCCCGTTGCTTGTCTCCGTGACCCTGGGGACGATCGGGGCCTGGCTGCTACTCGGCGGCGGCGCGATCCTGTTCCTGGCGAGCGGGCTGTTGCAGCGCGGCATCCCGCCGGTGGTCCAGGCGCCGGCCACCCGCCTGCCCGGACGCACCCGCTGGGTGTTGCGCGCCGCCTGGCTGGGGCTGCTACTGGGCCTGGCCGGTCGCGCCGGTGGCATGCTCTCCGAAGACGCCGCGCGCCACGCGCTCACCAGCGTCTATCTGATCCCGCTGGCGCTGGTGGTGGGGGTGCGCCTGTTGCCGCGTGTCTCCGCCTACCCGATCCGCTTCACGCGCCTGACCGGCGCCATGCTCTGGCTGGGCCTGCTGGGCGGCGCCCTGCGCGCCTTCGGCGGCCAGCTCGGCGCCCCGCTCGGCTGGCAACTCGCCTGGGCCGGCGGCCTCACGCTCACCCTGGTTGTCCTCCTCTTCGCCCTGCTCGCCTGGTCCCCCTGGGGCGTCCCCCGCGGCCAGCCCCGCCAGCCGGAAGTCCACCGGCGGCCGGAGAGCCCCTGATCTCCCCGTTGACCCCTCAGCGCCCCCGCTGCGCCTGGGGGTCGAAGTGGCGGGCCAGGCGCCGCTCCAGGCGTTCCAAGCCGCGTTGGCCGCTGGTGAGATAGCCGAGCTCGCGGGCGAGGAGTTGGGCGTCAGCGCGAATGCCGCGCGGGGCGACGATCCAGCAGCGCGCGAACGTCAGGTTGCGGTCGCGCTCCACCGCGGCGACGGTGGCTCGGAAGCGCTCGACCATCACCCGGGTGATCGCGCCAACCCGGTGCTTGGCCTCGATCGCCCAGGCGTCCTGGGGCTGCTCGCCGACGGTGGCGATGTCGAGCTCGTAGGTGTCTGGGCGCTGGCCGTAGTGGGCGCGCGGGTCTTCCACCCTGATCCTGCCCGCGTCACGCACGTTCGGCAGGGTCAGTTGACCGTCCAGGCCAAAGTCGCGAGCGGGGACCTGTTGGCCGCGAAATTGACGGGCGATGTTTTCGACTCGCCGTTCAAATAGACTGCCCATCTCGTGGCGATCTTCGGCATGTCGCCCTTCGGCCCACTGGAGCAGCTTGCGGCGGGCGTCGAGACCGTTTCGAAGGATCGCCGGGTCGCGCCGAGCGGGTTCCAGGGAGAGCCAGGCGCCGAATACGCCGTCCACCAGCTCGAGCTGGCCGCTTTCCTCGCGGAGAACATCGGTGGCGATCAGTCGATTCACCGCGCGATACACCTGTCGATCGTCGTGATCGCGACTGAGCGCGTCCGCGAGCGCGGCCCGCGACACCGGCTGGGTCACGGCGATGCGTCGTACCACCGCGTCGAGCGTGTTGCGGAGATCGGAGGCGTCCGACTCGATCGCCGCGGAGAGCAGGTAGCGACACTGCTGCCCGATCGCGCCCGCGCGGCCTAACAGCTCGTGTTCGAATGCGGCGTCGATGATGTCGGGGGAGACCGTGATGTCGAGACTGTGCGCCATCTGTCCGGCACGCGCGGCGAGCGTATCGACGTAGAAGGGCCAGCCGCCGCTGAGCCGCTGCACCCGCGCGCTCGCATCCGCGTCGGCGTCCACGTCATCGGCCTCCCAGATCCGCGTTGCCAGGTCAGCCGTGGCGGGAAGATCGAACGGGCCCAGCTCCAGTTGTTGAAAGCGGGTGAAGAGCGGGCTATCCCCATGGCTCAGCATCGCCCGCAGCGCGGTCACCCGCGAGCCGGCGACAACGTAGGCGACCCGTTCGTGGCGATCCAGCGCCGCGCGCACGGTCCCCAGCAGGTTGTGGGTGTTCGGGAACCGTTCGAGTCGGGCGATGTCCTGAAACTCGTCCAGCATGATGAGCAGCGGGATGCCGAGGGATCTGGCGACAAGACTGGGGAACCGAAACGTACTGGTGATGAGCATGCCGTTGGTGCCGTCGTGCCGGGCGAGATCCAGGAGGTCCGAAACCGCACGCTCGATCTCGCCACCGAAGCTGGCGGCGTCCTCCACCAGGCGCCCGGAGAGCGCCTGCCCGGTTCTGGATGCCGCGGCGACCAGGATCTCCGTGGCGAAGGCGCGCGCGAACTGTTCTGGGGTGGAGACGACTTCGTCCACCCCCAGATAGGCGATGGCGGTGGCGCGGTGGCGGCGGCGTACCGCGTCCAGCAGCATCGTCTTGCCGATGCGTCGCAGCCCCAGCAGGGCGAGATGCCAGCGTCGGCCATGCTCGAGCCCAGCGATGAGCTGAGCGAATCGATCCAGCTCCGCGGACCGATTGATGAAGAGGTCGATCCCTTCATCTGGATCGCGAGGATCCACGTAGGTGTGCATCGCCGCCCCGCCGCACGCATCGTCATCCCAGGTGGAACAATGCTACGGTAGCAAATTCTGTCAAGATTAGACAAAGTTTGCTACCGTAGCATCCGGTGGGGCGGGCGACCGCTGTGACTCTGGGATGCCTGTGGCGCTCAGCCGGGGCCGGCGATGTTGGCGTTGGAGCCGCAGACGACCACGCCAACCCGCGCGCCGGGCGGGATATCGAGACGGCCCGAGAGCAGCGCCGCCATCGCCGCGGCGCCGCCGGGTTCGGCCACCAGGCGCACTTCGTCCCACAGGTAGCGCTGGGCGGCGACGATCTCGGCGTCCTCCACCAGCACCACCTGCTCCACGTAGCGCTGCGCCATCTCCAGGTTGATCGGGGCGACGATCTGGGCGCCCATGGAATCGGCGGCGATCGAATCGAGGCGTTCCAGCGCCACCGGCTCGCCGGCGCGCAGCGCCTCGTACAGGGTCGCCGCGCCGCGCGGCTCCACCCCGATCACCCGAATCCGCGGATTGGTCTGGCCCAGGTAGGCGGCCATTCCGCCGATGAGCCCGCCCCCGCCCACTGCCACCAGCACCACCTCCAGGTCCGGGCAGTCCTCCAGGAACTCCAGCGCCACCGTGCCCTGGCCGCGCAGCACCGCCGCATCGGCGAAGGCGTGGACGTAGGCCCGGTCGTCGCGCTGGGCGTGCTCCACCGCCGCCAGATAGGCCTGGTGGTAATACTGGCCCACCTGGTGCAGCTCGGCGCCCCAGCCGCGGATCTTCTCCACCTTGACCGGCGAGGCGGTCTCCGGCACGTAGACGTGGGCGGTCACCCCCAGCATCCGCGCGGCGTAGGCCACTCCCAGCCCGTGGTTGCCGCCAGAGGCCGCCACCACCCCGCGGCCGCGGCGCGTCTCGTCCAACTCCAGCATGCGGGTGATCGCGCCGCGCGGCTTGAAGGTGCCGGTGACCTGTAACAGCTCCAGCTTCAGCGCCACCCGCCAGGCCAGCGGGTATTTGGTGCCTACCAGATCCATGCTGGGGGTTCGGCGCAGGTAGGGGCGCAGCCGCTCGGCGGCGGCACGGATGTCCGCGGGAGTGAGTGCGTGGTCCGCGGCGGTCATCGGGTGCTCCAGACGTCCCAACCGCGATCGGGCGCCGCGGTTGGGGAGGGACGCGCTCCACGCCGCGGTTCCGGCGCGGAGGCGGATGGTGACTCTAGTGTAGCCGGGCTTTCCCGGGGACGTTCGTCAGCGCCGCGTCGCGCCCATCGCCGGGGTCGCGGTTCGGCGGCGCCCTGGTCCCAAACGTGCAATGTGCCGTACCAGCGCGCACGCGCAGTGACCGTATCATGGACCCAGAGCGTCGGTATCCCGGACGGGACGCTGACGGATGGGCATGTTCTGGATGGAAGGAGACCGACCGTGAAGGACTCACCGAATTTCGACTCGATCAAGGCGCAGGGCGAACAGTTGTTGGGGCAGGTGAAGGATTCACCGCAGTACGAATCCGTGAAACTCCAGGGTGGACAACTGCTGGAGCAGGTGAAACAGCTCATCCACGAAGGCAACGTGCGGCGGGTGATCGTCAAGCAGGACGAGCGCACCATCGCCGAGTTCCCGCTCACGCTGGGCCTGGTGGGCGTGGCGCTGGCGCCAGTGCTCGCCGCGGTCGGCGCCATCGCGGCGCAGCTGACCAACTGCACCATCGAGATCGAGCGGCGCACCGAATCGGCCGCCCCGGACGCCACGGGCACGGACGGCGATGCCGCGAGCGAGAGCGCCGAATCCGCGGCCTCCGCGACCGTGGAGGACGCCTACGGGGCGAACACTCGCCTGGAGCCCGCCGCCTCTGATGATGCGTCCAAAGGCGATGCGGGGGATGGCACGCCGGTCTAGGTCAGGGCCGCGGCGATCTCCAACTCGGCGCGCCTGAGCGCGGTTCCGCCGCCGCGTGACCGTTACTGGGCGGATTCCTCCGTTTGGGGCCAGTCCACGTTGACCACCAGGGTCTCCTGGGAGGAGCGGGCCAGCACCATCTCGATCGGTTCGTCCTGGCTCAGGTTCGCTTCGCGATGGATCACGTAGGGCGGCACCCAGACGAAATCGCCCGGATTGGCCACTACTGACCCTTCCAGATTGGGGCCGAAGTCCCAGCGGGCGTGACCCTTCAGCAGGTAGATGCCGGTCTCGCAGTGCGCGTGGTGGTGAACCCCGGACACCGCGCCCGGGGGCATGGTGACGAAGCCCATCCAGATGTTCTTGGTGCCGGTGGTCACCCCGGCGATCGCCGCGGCGCGTAGCATGCCCCTGGTCTGGTGGCGATCCTCCGCCACCCAGTCGTTTGGTCCCACCACCTGGATCTCGCCGCTGACCCCTTGCTCGTCCGAACCCATCCCAGTCTCTCCCCTGTTGCGTGCCTGGGTATAGTGTCTCAGCCGGTGGGACCGGCTTCAAGGCGCGGGAGGCGAGCATGCCCAGGGAGCTGCTCAACGGCATTCAGCTCTACTACGAAGTTCACGGGGCCGGGCCGGCGCTGGTGTTTCTGCACGGGATGACGCTGGATCATCGCGAGTGGGACGCGCAAGTGGAGGCGTTCCAGGATCGCTACCAGGTCATCACCTACGATCAGCGCGGCCACGGCCAGACCGAAAGCCCCGGGCGCTACGGGGTGGAGCTGGACGCGGAAGATCTGGAGGCGCTGCTGGATCACCTGGGTGCCGCCCCGGCGCACCTGGTTGGGCTGTCACGCGGGGCGGCGGTGGCGGTCTCGCTGGCACTGCGCAACCCGGCGCTGGTGCATTCGCTGGTGCTGGTCGATCCGTACATCGCCGGGTACGTCTTTGAAACCCAGCTCACCGATCCGCCCTACTGGAAAGTTGCCCGCAACGAAGGCGCCGCCGCGGCCCGCCGCGTCTGGCTCGGCGGCCACGCCTTCGCCCGCGCCATGGGCGATCCACAGTTGCGTCCGGGGATCGAGGCGCAGGTGGAGGCGTTCACGGTGGACATGTGGCTCAACAGCGGACGCGAACCGGACCACCTCAGCCGTTTGGGGGAGGTCACCGCCACCACCCTGGCGCTGGCCGCGGAGTTCGACCCGCGCGATTTCCACCAGGTGGCGGATCTGGCCGCGGCCCGCATTCCAGACGCCCGCCGCGTCACCCTGCCCGCCGCCGGCCACCTGGCCAACCTGGAGAACCCGTCCGGTTTCAACCAGGTGTTGAACGATTTTCTGGAAGAGGTCGAGATCACCGAATCCCCCAGCGCGCACTGAGCGGGAGGGGATGGGCGCTTCGGCGTCCTCTCGTATCGAGGGGCGACGGGCGCTTCGGCGTCCTCTCGTATCGAGGGGCGACGGGCGCTTCGGCGTCCTCTCGTAGGGGCGGGTCTCGTGCCATCTACTCCACCAAAATACAGAGTATGGCCTTCGGTCAGACACATCTCGGTGGTCTTTGCGGCCACTTCTTGCGGTTTCTGGCTGTCCGTCGAACAAAGGCGATTCGTGCGACTCTCGCTATCCCCGCGGCTTTCC
>SXGT01251130.1_pt1 | contig 10653 bp, 8 predicted proteins | sample 3176221 | NCBI WGS metagenome assembly SXGT01 (sample SAMN11356862, study PRJNA531348) | freshwater metagenome | isolation source: freshwater sample F1-120 | place: China: Fuxian Lake, Yuxi | collected 2017-12-25
GACGATTTCGTATTCACCCAATTTGGTTCCGGACGTCAACGGCATCTAAGGGGCGCTCCGATCGGGCGGGAGCTTACCACCCCGTCAGGGCCCGAGACCGCCCCGCGATCCTTGGTTTCGCACCGCCGCCGGCGGCGAGCGACGCACGACGAAATAGTCGACTGCGGCGGCGGCGCAGTCAGCGACGAAAGTCGAACCACGAGTGATGGAATGCGCCCATCGTGTCTTCGATTCCGGCGTAGAGGCGCGCGTCGGCCGGTAGCGACGCGGGAACCGCGACAAGGCGTTTCGCCCGGACGCGTCGGGGTCACGAAACCGGGCATGACGTTTATGCAAGATCCCGGAAGCCGCCCCCTTCCCCGCATCTCTTGAGCGCGACCGATCGAGGATTCGGCGCCACGCGCGGAGGAGAACCTCTAAGTGTAAGATGCCCGCCGCGTACGAGCCGGGACGACCGGCGTGAGCACGGACGCAACGGAGACGAACCACATGCTGCGATGGAGACATGCGACGGCGTCGGCGGCCTTGGCCGCGGCCCTGTCCGCACAAGGGCCCGAGTTGGACAAGCCGTTCCGCGTCGAAGCGGACGGCAAGGCGATCAACGTGACGGTCGGACATGCGGCGCCGCTCTGGCGGGACATGGACGGCGACGGTTTGCCAGACCTCTTGGTCGGCCAGTTCGGCGAAGGCAAGCTGCGCATCTATAAGAACGTCGGCGAGAAGAACGCGCCGAAGTTCAAGGACTTCGTCTTCGCGCAGGCGGGCGGCAAAGACGCCGTCGTTCCCACCGGCTGATGCATCGGCCTCGGTCCGCAGTTCGCGGACCTCAACGGTGACGGGAACGAAGATCTGGTCTCCGGCTGCTACTCGCCGGGGCGCGTGTACGTGTTCGCGGGCGACGGCAAGGGCGGATTCGCCGCGTCGACGACCCTCAACTTCAAGACGGGCAAACCGCTGACGGTCGGATCGGCGATGCACGTCGTCACGACCGACTGGGACCGCGACGGCGACGTCGATCTCGTGATCGGCAACATCAAGGGCGAAGTCTGGTTCGTGCCGAACGTCGGCAACGCGAAGGCTCCGGAATGGGGCCCTGCGGAAATGGTGATGGCCGAGCCCGCGCCCAAGCCGAAGAAGGGGCTCTTGGACCGTGCCGCCGAGTCCGCCATCGAATCCGCCGCCGCAGCCTTGGGCGGGCACCTCGCGCCGACCGACGGCCGCGTCAGCGCCCCGATGGGCGACGCCGGTCCTCTCGTGGTCGACTGGGACGGCGACGGCTCGCACGACCTCTTGGTCGGTTGCGGCGACGGCTCGATCCATTTCTATCGCAACACGGCCGCGAAGGGCCCGCCCAAACTCGCCGTACCGGTCGCATTGATCACCGGTCGGGTCTACGGCAAGAACCGCAAAGCGAAGAACCAAGGCTCGCGCCCCGCGGATCTCGGTGTGCGAGTGAAGCTCGCCGTCGGCGATTGGAACGGCGACGGCCGCTCTGACCTTTTCGTCGGCGACTTCGTTTCGGGCGACGGTCCGGCGCCCGTGCTTACGAAGGAGCAGGAAGCCGAACGCGACAAGCTCCAGAAGGAGCAAGAGGCGCTCTGGACCAAGCTCGCGCCGGTGTATGAACGCGCTCAAAAAGTCGCCGACAAAGCGGTTCCCCCGCCGTCCGCGGGCAAAGAACGGAGCGAGGAGGACGACGCGAAGTGGAGCGAACTCTTCTCGAAGGCGCTCGCGGAGGACGCCGAGTACGCGGCCCTCGAGAAGAAGCGCGAAGAGATCGACATGAAGCTCCGTCCGCTCGTCCCGGCGCACCTCGCCGAGGGCTACGTGTGGGTCTTTTTGGCGAAGGCGACCCCGACGCGCTGATGCGCGCCCTTCTCGCCGCCCGCGCCACGCGGGCGGCGCACATCGACGCAGTTCGACGGCTCGGGGGTAGATTCGTCGACGCAATGCGCACCGTCTTGATGATCGTCTTGGCGGCGACACAAGCCGTCGGACAGGACGGCGGGACCCCGGCGACGTCGCGTACGACGGAGTCCCCCGCTAGCCGTCCGGGCGCCGACGAGTGCCGTCGCGAAGTGCGTTTCGTGATGGAGGACGGAGGACCCGTGCCTTATCTCATGGTCTACGCCGGCTCGGCGACCATGGCCCCCCGGACGGCGTAGTCAGCGCGCCCGGGAACGCCTTGGGGCCTGCAGATACGGACGATGGAACGAGGCGGAGGCGAGCTTCACCTCCGGATGCGGGCTCTCGGCGGCGGGGACTTCGGTTCCGGGCAGCGCCTGAGCTCTTTCGAGAATTCATCGAAGTGCAGTGCGTCGACCTAGGCCGTGCGATCGGCCCGACGTCGCGGGCGGAACGCAAGACGGACGAGCAGTTCGTCGATCTTGTGGTCGACCGCGGATTCGGCCGCCCGAAGTACCCGGTTCCTCCGGCCTTCGGCTTCGCGATGCTCCGCGCCGTCAATTCGGAATCGCGGCCCCGTACGGTCCGCGTCGATTTCGTCGACGTCGCGTCAGGGGAACCCGCGGTGCGCGCCTACGACATCTTCGAAGCGGGACCGCTCCCCGTCCATTTCGCTCGGACGCCGCTACCCGCCGGAACCTACCGCGCGACCGCCTACGTCGGTCTCGAGGGCTCCGCGTCGTCTCTTCGGCCGCGCTTCGGAACGACGATGGTCGTGCGCACCGGCGAAACGACGGTCGTCGACGTGCGCTGAAGTCCGCTATCGTCCGAGCACGGCCTCGATGCGCGTCCCGTCGGCGCTCAGGACCAAAGGAGGGATCGAGGCCGGCGACCAAGGCACGGGACTGAAGTCCTTCCGCAGGTGCACCTTCATGTAGAACCGGCCCGTCGCTTCGTCACGGAACAAGAAGTCGATGCTCGGCTCGTACGGGAAATCGAACAGGAATGAAAGCGGCGCGACTTCGATTTCCGCGGCGCGCGGGTCGACGCGAATCAGGCTCGGAAGCCCGCGACTCGCGGTGATGCGTCGTCGCTCGGCAGACGAACGACATTGGGACGGATCGGGCTCCCCGTAGGTCCAAAATCCCTCGATGGCCCGCAACTCCGGCGGCACCTCGATCTTGTTCTTGCCCGGGCAGAGCCGATTGGGGATCAAGAGCCGTCCGAGTTCGACCAGTTCGGCCGCTTCGAAGCGCACGAAACGAACCTGCCAAGTCCCGTCCGACGGCGGTACGAAGCACTCCTCCCAGATCGCTACGACGCCGTCTTGCAAGCGCGCGCGGTCACTAAGGACATCGCAGACCGGCTCCGTCCGACCCTCCCCGACTTCGAAGACGTAATCCCCCTTGCTGTAAGCATCGTCCCACCGCAGCCGCTCCGCTTTCTCATCGACGGAGAAGAAGTGCGTGAGGTGCGGGCCGCAACTCAACGACGATGCCGCCATGCCCCTCACGTTGCGAGCAAGACGCTCGAATTGCGGATCATGCGAAGGCAGGAACATGCCGCATCGCCAAAAACTCGAACGCCTTGACCGCCGCGAAACAACCAAGCGCGTACACGCCGAGTCGCAGCCACTTTCGGGTCGAAGAAGGCGCACGAGTCGGCGGCGGCGGCGGCGGCGGTTCCGGCCTGGTCATTCATCGACTCCGAGAGCATCCGAGCGACATGCGGCGAAGAATGACGGCGACGCCTATCCCGCACGCGCCGTAAAGAGGAGGCCTGGATCTTGGCGACGGCGGGCGCTTCGGACGAGCACCGCCAGCGATCGCTTAGGCGTTCCTTCGAAGACGACTTGGTCGCGCAGCAGGACCTTCACCGGACGGTCGAGATCGACCATCGCGTCATCCAAGAGAATTGCGACCTCCTCCTTGCTCGTCGCGTCGCCTTCGATGCGGAAGACCGGGACGCCGCCTTCCACCTTCCAACTCGCGTCCAAGGTCTGTCCTTGGCGCGGGTGCTCCCACCAAAGCCAATAGCTGGAATCGGCCTTGGAATAGAAGGCCTGCCTCGTCACGCGTTTCGGACGCGCGAGGCGGGACTTCGCGACGATCCAATCGAACGACGGGCCGACGCCCTTCGCCGGGAACGCGTGGCCGCGATTCGGGACTTCTTCGTACTCGAGCGCGTAGTCGCCCGGGTTCTCGACAGCAAGTCTCTGAAGCTCCGTGACCGCGAACTTCACGGAAGGAAACGGCACCTGCTTGTCGTCGACGGAGTGATAGACCCGGATCGGCACGTTCCGGAAATTCGGAAGCACGCCGTCTTGGATGGCGATGACGGCTTTCGAGCGATCGCCGTCTTGGAAGATCGGCGTCGGCGAGCCGGCGAAGCTGACGACGCCGGCCAAGCGATCAGAGAATCGTCCGCCCCAAGTCCACGCGCCATAGCCGCCCATGGAATGCCCGACGACGTAGACGCGCTCGGAGTCGAAGGTCCAAGTGCGTCGCGCCGCGGTCAAGAGATCGAGCATGAACTTGACCGTGATGTCGTCGCCCCATGCCGCTTCGGTCGCTTCGACGGCTTCGGGGTAGATGCCGATCATGCCCGCGGCGGAGACCGCCCCGCGGAATGCGGACGACGCCGGGCCGCAATCGGCCGAACCGACGCCGCCCCCATGGAGCCCGAAGACCAAGCCCTTCTTGTTGCCCGCACCGGACACCATGTACTTGCCGCGGCGGATCTTCTTATCCCCCGCGTCGTAGAGGTAGGAGACGCCCGCGCTCTCCAACTTCGGGCCGACGGATTTCGCCATCGACTTCCGGACGAAGTCCGTCCACGTCGCGGCGTCGGCTTTCGACAGCGGCGGCAGCCGATCCAACTCCGCCGCCATAGAAGGGAAAGAAGCGTCGTCCGCCGCGAGCGCCGACTGCACCAACTTCCGCGTCGCTTCGGGCGTCTGCGCCTGCATCGCACCGACGCAGACGATCGCGGCGGTCCAACCGATCGATCGCAAATTGATCATGAGCGCACATCCTTCGGTCGGCGACCGTCGACATGGTCGCCGCCGCGCTTTCGCCCGGCCGGCGCACCGAGACGACGGCCGACGCCGCGGCAGGATCGCGCAACGATCGCCCTTGGACTCCGACTCGACGACGCCGCCGTCGGCGCTTACGATCGCCGGCCGAAAACGGCCCGTTCCGCAAGCGAACCATGCACGAAACCACCCTTCATTTCCGCCTCAGCATGAGCGTCCTGTTCGTCGCCGCGTCCGTCCTCGGACAGGAGACCCGCGCTTCGGGCGCCGACGAGATCCGCGCCTTCCGGAAAGACTACACCGAAGCGCTGATGGCCCGACAGGATCCGGAATTCGCCACATCGGAGGAATCGGCGGCCATTCGCTCCGACCCGGCCCGCAATCCCGATCTGCGGTTCCTGCCGCGCGCCGCCGCTTTGGCCAGAAAGCATCGCGGAATCCGCGAAGCCGTCGAGACGTGGGTCTTCGTTCTCGAGAGCTCCTCCTGCCTACCGCCCGCAGAGCGCGCACCGCTCGTCAAAGAGGCCGTCGCGGCGATCAAGGAACGCGTGACGGAGCCGTGGTGCAGCACCGCAGTACGGAGCGTGGCCGACCAACGCGCCGTCATCGGCGCGACCGACGCGGCCGCCGTCCTCGAAGCCGCCCGCAAGAGCACGCACACCGCGACCGTCGGCGAGGCGTTGCTCGGACTCGCGCGGTTGCAGTCGGATCGCGGCGACGCCGCAGGGCGGGAGGCGGCGAAGAAACTCCTGACGGAGGCGGCGGAGAAGCACGGCAAGACGAAGGACTACCTCGGCGCCGTCAAAGACCGCGCCGCGGCCCGCATGGCTGCGATCGATCTCTTGCAGGTCGGCAGGCCGTTGCCCGCGTTCGAAGCGAAGACCGCCGACGGCGCGGACGTTTCGTCGGGCGCGCTGAAGGGCAAGGTCGTCGTCATCTGCTTCTGGTGGCATCACGACACGGAGTTCTTGAGCGCGAAGAGAAGGCTGGCGGCGCTCTACACGAAGTCCTCCGCGAAGGGTTTGTCGCTCATCGGGGCCGTCACGCCGTCCGAGCCCTCCGAGTCCATCGTCAAGCGCATGAAACTCGAAGGCGTCGAGTGGCCGCAATTGGGCGACCCGTTCGGCGCGGAGCTCGCCGCACGTTGGGCGCCGGAGACGTACGGAATGCACTTCGTGGTCGCGGACCGCAAAGGTGTCGTGCGTCGCGTCGGATTCGGCGTCGACGCGGCGATCAAGGCCGCGGAAGCCGCCCTCGCCGAATAGCGCGCGGAACATCGGGAAGATAAATCCGCCCGGCGACCGCCGAGCGTGTCACGAAGTCGCGGAGATGTGCTTTTAGTGTGTCGGACGCCCTCCTTCGACGGCGTCCCCGGGCCCGAATGCGGGCTTCGCGTACACAGAAAGCAGCATCCGCCATGACTTTGCGTAAGTTCGCCATTGCGATGATCGCGCTCACGAGCGCGGCGACCGCCCAATCTCCTTTGAACGACGACTGCACGGGGGTACTCCCCGCGTTGGCCGCCGGCGTCAATCCCGCCCCGGATCCGACGACGCCCGGAAACGCCTTCACGAACATCGGCGCGACGAACTCCCCCGGTTTCGTCGACCCTTGCGGCTCCGGCGGACACCAGGACGTTTTCTATGTCTACACCTCGACGGTCGACGGCCAAGTCCGAATCTCGACTTGCAACACGCCCGGTCTTCCGGCCGGCACATTAGCCGACCCGATGCTCTCCGTGTACCCGCTTGGCGCGTGTTCGGCCAGCGCTCCCACTTCGATCGCCTGCAATGACGACTCATGTGGTTTGTTGAGTTCGCTGACCTTCACGGCCTCGGTCGGCGTCACCTACTTGGTCCGTGTCTCGTCGTACTACCCGAGCGCGGTCGGAACATTCCGTATCAACATCGATCCGGGTTTGAACGACTCCTGTGCGACGGCGCAATCCGTCGGCATGGGTCAGGTTCACGGATCGACGTTCGGCGCGCCGTCCGGGATTCCGGGGTCTTGCCAATCCAGTGCGACCGTCTGGTATGCCATGACCACGTCGACGGCCTGCGACTACTGGTTCACCGTCGAGGCGCTCGATCCCGCAGCCTCCTTGCAGATCTATACCGGAAGCTGCGGCAACCTCGCGATCGCGTCGGCGTGCAGCGACGTCGCGCAATTCGGAGCCAACGCCGTCGGGATCGCGCTCTTTATCGCCGTCACGGTCCCGAGCGGCTCTGATTTCGCATTGTCGATCGAGTGCCCGATTCCGCCGCCGTCGAACGACAATCCGTCCGGGGCGATCGCGATCACCGAAGGCGTCGGTCCCGACGGCTCGGCCGGGTACTTCACCGGCCTCTTTAATAACCTCGGCGCGACGCAATCGCCGTTTGTCTCGACCTCGGCGTCCGCCCTTTGCGTCAGCTCGAACTACGCGCCGCGCAGCGACGTCTTCTTCACCTACGTTTCGCAGTCCGACGGCCCGGCGACGATTTCCGCCGTGCCCTCCTCGGCCGGCGGTGGCTTCGGTGGCGGCGGCGGCAGCGCGCCCGACGGCGCCGGCGGTCTCCCCGGTGGCGGTGGACCCGGTGGCGGTGGATCCGGCGGAGTACCGGTCGGAGCGGCGCCGATGAAAACGATGATGGAGCTGTACACCTTTTTCAGCGATCCGGTCAGCGGCTCAGGGTACGTCCACACCGCCTGCGCCCACGACGGCGGCTCCGGTAGCGGCGTCTCTACGATCTCGTTCCAACCGACCGCGGGGACGATCTATTTGATCCGCGTCGCGACGGCGTGGGACGTCGGTTCGCCCGCACCGAATCAACAGACCATGGAGGGGCATTTCCAATTGACCGTCTCGCGGCCGTTCACCTTCACCATGGACGCGCCCCTCGGGCCCGGCAGCCTCCGTCTTCGCAACTTGAACGGACCTCCGAACTCCCCCGCGCTGACGTTCTTGACGCTGGCCCCCGGCGCGTTTCCGAACGGTTGGTTGTTCGGTCTCGACCCGACGTTCGCCGACATCCTGATCGCGGTGACCTACGGACCTCCGTTCACCAACCTGCTCGATGCGGCCGGAGGATCGTCGTTCGTCGTCGGGCCGGGGCTGCCCTCGTTCTCGCTGTACGGCGTCACGCTCAAGCTCGGTCCCTTGGGTATGGTCTCGGGCTCCTCGCCGCCGATCGCTTTCACGATTCCCTAACTCCGGCCGCGGCGGCCGGTCGGGCTTTTCACGAACGTCGTTCGGCGCGGTTCGCGGTGACGCCGCGCCCCCTTGGATGACGTCGTGGGAAGCCGTGGTGCTCCCGGTCGGCATCGGCTTCGACACTTTTCAGTCGATGAGCGACTCGATGAACGCTCGCCTACACGTTCCGGGTCCATTCTAGTTTCCGGGGCTAATCCGACATGGCGGTCGGACTCGGCCTGATGATCGGCTTCGTCCTCCCGGCCGACTTCGACGCGCCCTACAAGAGCGCTAGCGTGAAGGAGTTCCGGCGGCGCCGTGTCGACCGCGCCGCGGGAGGAAATCCGCCTTATGCGGCGCTACCCGGCACCGCGCGGATCGCATTGACGTTCGTCGTGACCATGGGCGAAGGGATCCTCTGCCGTGCGACTTCGTTCGAGGTTGTAGGACGCCGCAGGACCAAGCGCGGGTCACGTCCCGGATCGCGGCGACGTTCGTGCCCGCCGCCTCCCTCATGGCTACGCTCCACATGTTCTTTCAGTCGTACTCGCCCTTCCTCTACTTTCAGTTCTGAGAGCGGACGGACGAGGCGCGGCCGGGCGCTCCGTTCGAGAGGGCCACGGCTGCGACCGCCGGCGGAAGCAGGCTGTTCAGGGTCGGTCGGTCGGCCGCTCGAGTTCAGCCAACGCCGCCTGGGATGCTGCCCAGTAGGCGGACCAGCGTGCTCGCTCGGCCGCGGGCAAGGCCTCGAGCGCGGCCGGATCTCGGAACGGCGCGAACTCCGGCCGACGGAGCGGCGGCAGGAGCACGAGTCGCACGACGCGCGGGGCCGGACCTTCGTCGCGGATCATTTTTCGCATCCGGGCGAACTCTTCCTCCAGCCAAGTCAACGCCTGCGACCGAAGGGACGCGCGGATGGCGGCGTCCGAGTCGGTCGCCGCTGCGGCGACGGCCGCTGCGCGGGCGGCCGTCTGCCGATGTCCGTATTCGATCGCGTCGGCGACTTCGGGCGCCTCCTCGAACGCCGTGAGGTACCAAGCGACCGCTTCTCTCGCGTGACCGAGGCGGAGCGCGACGCGCGCCGATCCGGCCAAGACTTCCGGCTCGTCGGGAGGCTCGCCGCCCGCGATCGCCGCACGCACCGTCGTCTCGCGTTGCGTTTCGGCGGCGGCGGCGGTCTCGGCCTCCTCCAACCATCGACCTGACGGATAGCTCCACCCCTTGGTCTTTTGACCGAGTTCATGACCGCGACGTGTCGCGTCCAAGGCCTCGCCGTAGCGCCGAAGCTCCTCCAAGACGGAGCCGATATTGCAATGCGTCTCGGCGTGTTCGGGCCGGAGTCGCGCCGCCTCTTCAAACTCGGAGAGCGCGTCGTCCAGCAGCCCTTGCTTGATCAAAAGAACTCCCAAGTTGTATCTGATGTCCGCGGACTTGGGCTCCGCGGCGACGGCGCGGCGATAGACGGCGACCGCTTCGTCGACTCGACCGGCGCCGGCGTGAGACTCCGCCATCGATTTAAGAAGTGCTCCGTTCTCGGGAAATAGACGCAGGGCTTCCTGCAGGGTCGCGAGCGCCTCCTCCGAACGGCCTTGCAGCGTGTAGCAGACCACGAGGTTCCTGCGCGCATCGACGTACGACGGAGCGAGCCGGATCGCCGCCTGAAACGCCGTCGCGGCCTCGTCGAACCGGCCGAGCTTGCCTAGCGTAATGCCGAGCAGCGTCCGGGTGCGACTTTCCTCCGAGCCCAATGCGACGGCCGTTCGCAGGTCCGTTTCGGCGGCGCGCAACAATTCGGGATCGTCGAACGCGCCTTGCGCGAAGCCGCACCAATAGAGGGCGTCCGCGGATCGCGGCCAATGGTGTTTGAGGGCGACGACGGCGTCCTCGACGATTCCGCGCTCCTCCAGATGCGCCGCAATGTGCGCGCGCAGCGTATGGATCGAAAGCCGCGGCGAGGTCGACAAGAACAGCGCCGACCCGGCGTGGCGAAGCGATCGTCGCAGCGCGTCTCGGTCCCCTTTCTCCCCCTTCACCAAGTCGTTCAACGCCTGAAGATAGTGTTCGTACGCCGTGCGCGGCGGCGGCGACTCCCGGACCAGTCGGTCGGCCTCCTCGCGGCGCCCGAACGATGCTGCGATGTTCGCCTTGAGCCCGTGCCACACGGAACCGGTTCCGAGCGACGCCTCGTAGCGGTCGAACGCTTCCGACGCGGCCTTGACGTCGTTCTCCTTGAGATTCGAGACCACCAACCCGCCCATGGCTTCGCGCGAGGCGTCGTCCGCGGCGAGCGCGCTTCGAAACAAGGCGACGGCGCGCGCGCCGTCGCCTTCGGTCAGCTCGAAACTCGCCTCCGAAAGGATCGCATCCACCGCGACGTCGCGGGCGGCGCGACGCGCCGCTTCGATCTGCGGCAGATCTTTCAACCGGGAGGTGACGAGAGCCGCGATGGTCGGCAGGGCCGCGATCAAGACCGCAAACAACGCGGCTTTCATCGGCTCTCGCTTCGCCCAGCGGATCGTCCTCCCCGCGAAACCGACCGGAC
>SXGT01303356.1_pt1 | contig 10653 bp, 8 predicted proteins | sample 3176221 | NCBI WGS metagenome assembly SXGT01 (sample SAMN11356862, study PRJNA531348) | freshwater metagenome | isolation source: freshwater sample F1-120 | place: China: Fuxian Lake, Yuxi | collected 2017-12-25
CCGCCGAAGACGGTGCAGTCCTGAGCGAAGACACACACCGTGCGGCCCTCGATGGTGCCGTAGCCGGTGACCACGCCGTCGCCGAGGATCTTCTGCTCCTGCATGCCGAAGTCGGCGCAGCGGTGGGTGACGAACCGATCCAGCTCCACGAAGCTGCCCTCGTCGAGCAGCGCGGCGATGCGCTCGCGCGCCGTCAGCTTGCCGGCTTCGTGTTGCTTGTCGATGCGAGCCTGGCCGCCGCCGAGGACGGCCTGGCGCTCGAGCTCTTCGAGGCGGGCCAGAGGATCGGTTGGTGCATCCGCGGTCACGGGACTTCCTTTGGTCAGGTCGAGGCGCTCGGGTGGAGCGGCGCGTATAGTAGAGGCGTGGCGAACGTGAAGGGAAGCGCGCTGGCAACCCGCGTGAACTGGGTGCGGCTCAATCACGGACCCGACGGGGTCGACCGCCTCTGTGAAGCGGTGTCACCGGGGCTGGGCAAGGTGGTGCGCGACGGCATCAAGGTCGCCGGCTGGTACGAGTTCGAGGACTTCATCGAGCTCAACACCGAGATCGATCGGCTGTTCGGCGCCGGTGACGGCGCGCTCATCCGCGAGCTCGGCCGCTGGGGGGCCGAGGCCAACCTGACCACGATCTATCGCCTCTTCTACAAGGTCGGCACGGTGCGCTGGGTGATGGCGCGGGCGGCGCGGCTGTGGCACCTGCATTACGACGACGGTCGCCTGACCCTCCGCGAGCTGGCCGGAAACGAGATCGAGCTGGCCATCGAGGACTTTCCCACGCCGCACTGCGCCCACTGCCAGTCGGTGATGGGTTGGGCCGAGAAGTCGATCGAGCTGTCGGGTGGCGAGGACGTGCGCACCAGCATCGCGGCGTGCCGGCACCAAGGCGCCACCGTTTGCCGGATCAGAGGGCGCTGGACCTGATCGACGCCGGGTCGCGGCGGGCGCGGCCCGGTGAGGTCCCGAACCGCTGGCGGAACGCGTTGCCGAGATGGCCCTGGTTGGCGAAGCCGCTCAGCGCCGCCACGTCGACGAGCGGCCGGGTGGTGTCGACGACCAGCGCCAGGGCGTGGCGCAGGCGGGACTCGTGGGCGCGGGCGTGGATCGTCGAGTCGGTGGCGCGCCGGTAGGCCCGGCAGGCGTGGGCGACGCTCACGCTGGCCTCGGCGGCGAGGTCGGCGAGGGTGGCGACGCCGCCGCAGACGTCGATGGCGTGATCGATCGCCGCGGCCACGTCGTGATCGGCGCGGCTCGGTGATCGCGGCGCCAGGCCCGCGGGAGCCGCGAGCGCGTCGAGCGCGGTGAGCGCGGTCTCCTCGGCGGCGAGCTCGTCGGCGGCCGGCGCAGCGGCGATGCGGGCGAGCTGGAGGTAGGCGGCGACCGAGACCGGCCGCGCGTTGCGACCGGCGCGGATGAAGTCGGTGGGCAACGCGCCGGCGATGGCCAGGGTCTCGTCGCCGCAGCCGGCGTCGGGATGGCGGATCTCGTACTCGTGCCCGGCGTCGACGGCGATGGCGGTGGTCGGGCTGGCCACAGCGCGGCCGCTGCGATCGCGGAAGGCGAAGCGACCCGACATCACGATCATCAGCACCGGCTCGGCGGCGAGCTCGGCGACCGGCCGCGGCGTGTCGTGACCGTCGCACAGCCAGCGCGTGACTCGCAGGGTGCGGCCGAGGTGGAGATGTCGCGAGGTGAAACGCGGCACCCGATCACCGTACATCACGATCCTGTAAGACGCCGCCGGCCGTCGAGCGGTACCCCCGGTCCATGCACAAGAGCAGACTGTGTGCCATCGGCATCGACTGTCAGGACGCGGACCTCGAGCTGGCCGCCGAGTTCTGGGCCAAGGCCCTCGGCCGACCCTCCAAGGGGGTCGACGGCAGCTACGCCGGCCTCGAGGACCGCGCCAACCAGCCCATCGTCTTCGTCCAGAAGGTGACGCACCCCAGCCGGGTCCACCTCGACATCGAGAGCGACGATGTCGACGCCGAGGTAGAGCGGCTCGTGGCCCTGGGCGCGAAGCGGGTCCAGCAGGTCGCGACCTGGTGGGTGCTCGAGGCCCCCACCGGCCACCGCTTCTGCGTCGTGAAGCCGCAGCGCGGCCCGCTCGGTGACGACGCCTCGAAGTGGTGACATCCGCGCCGACGCGATAGCATCACGGGCTGTGCGGCAGATCGGGCTGGTGACGTGCGTGCTGGCGCTGGCGGCTCTCCCGGCGCGCGCCGAGAAGGTCGAGCACCGCCGTCCGCCGGCGCTGCCGCTCGATCACGCCCAGCTCGAGGATCCGTGCGTGAAGGGTAGCGGGGCGAGCTGCACGCGCGCGCTCGATGGCTTCTACGCCGCGCTCACCGCCAACGAGGACGGGACGGCGAAGCACCCGGCCCGCATCACGTACCTCGGTGACTCGCTCACCGCCGATGACACCATCGCGCAGCGCCTGCGCAGCACCCTCGGCGGTCGCTTCGGCGACGGCGGGCCCGGCTTCGTGCACGTGGTGCCGCCGCATCCCTACTGCCGGCACCGCGCGGTGCGCCGCACCGCCAGCGCGTCGTGGACCGTGCACGGCGTGGCCACGCCGTTTCCGCCCGATCGCCTGCTCGGCTACGGCGGCGGCAGCGCCGAAAGCCACGGCGGCGCGTCGGCCCGCTTCACGCCCACGCAGCAGGTCGTCACCCGCGCCGAGGTCTACTACCTGGCCCAGCCCGGCGGCGGTGAGCTCGGCATCGCGGTCGACGGCAAGGACGCGTCGGCGATCGCGACCTCGGCGCCGACCAAGAAGGCCTCCTACGCGGCGGTGCCGCTGGGCGGGGCGCTGAGCAAGCTCGATCTCAAGGCCAGCGGACGCGTGCGCGTCTTCGGCGTCGTGCTCGAGGCCGATCGCGGCCTGGTCGTCGACAACCTCGGCGTGGTCAACGCCACCGCCAAGTCGTGGGGGAAGAACCGCCGCGATCACTGGACCGGGCAGCTTGCCCATCGCGCGCCCGATCTGTTCGTGGTCATGATCGGCACCAACGAGGCCGGATGGCTCGAGGGCAAGGCGCTGGTCGAGCACACCCGGGTGATGCAGGAGCTGCTCGCGCCAGTGCGCGCCGCCAACCCGACCGCGTCGTGCCTGGTGGTCTCGCCGTTCGATCAGCTCGACTACGAGAAGGCGGGGCTACCGCCGCGGGCGTCGATCGCGCCGATGGTCGCCGCGCAGCGGACCGCCGCCACCGCCGCCGGCTGCGCCTTCTGGGACGGTCAGGCCTGGATGGGTGGTCCCGGCTCGTCGCGGGCCTGGCGCCGCGCCGGCTGGCTCACCAACGACTTCGCGCACCCGACCACGGCCGGCGCCCACCGCATCGCCGACGCGCTCTCGGCTGGACTCCTCGACGGTTACGCGGCGTACCGCACGCGCTGAGGCGGCTGAGCCGCCTCGCGCTACCGTGGCTCAGTCGATGAAGCCGCCGCGGTAGTAGCCGTAGCCGTCGCCGCCCTCGCCGCCGATCAGGCCGTCGATCTTGGCCTGGGTGGTGGCGTCGAGCGCGGTGCCGCGGCTGCGCAGCTGCTGGGCCGCTGCCGAGCGCCGCATCGCGCTGGCGTTGTCGTCGCCGATCAGCGCGATCAGCGTGCGATCGATCGCCGCGCCGCCGTAGTACGAGGAGCTGATAGCCGACTGCGCGATCGAGTCGTCGGGATCGGTCATGAGCGCGGTGAGCGCGGCTTCGGCCCGCGGATCCTCGAGCTGGCTGAGCGGCCACATCGCGGCCTGGCGATCCTCGGGCGTGCCGTTCCGAGCCGCCTCGACCACGGTAGCCACCGCCTGCTCGGAACCGATCTGGCCCAGGGCCTGGAGCGCGGTGCTGCGGATCTGCGAGTCGGGATCACGGGTGAGCCCGACCAGGACCTGGGCCGACGCAGCGTCGCCGCTGTTGCCCAGCGCCTGCGCGGCGGCGACCCGGATCTGGGTGTTGCCGCTGGTCGCGGCGCGGGCAAGGAGCTTGGCGCCATCGGCGCCGCGGTTGGCGAGGCCCCAGACCACGTTGCGGGCCAGATCGGCGTCGGTGCCGGCGAGCGCCGCCTCGGCGAGGGCGAGGCCCTCGGGCGCGCCCGATTGGAGGAGCTGCTGGACCGCCTGACCGCGCACCCGCGGCGCGCCGTCCTTGGCCGCGGCCACCAGCGCGGCGCGGACCTCGGAGGTGTTGCCGATCTGGCCGAGCGCGCTGATCGCCGCCTGAGCGAGGTTGGCGTCCTTGCTGGTGGCCGCAGCCACCAGCGCCTTGCGCGCCTGCTCGGTGCCGATGCGGCTGAGCGTCCAGACCGCCGTCGACGCCTCGTCGCGACGGCCGGTGGTCATCGAGTCGATCAGGAGCTGGGTCAGCGCCGGATCGCCGGGCCGCGCCTGCAGCGCCAGGTCGAGGGCCTGGGCGCGGGTCTGGCCGCTGGCGGTGCGCGCGATCTCGAGCAGCGCGTCGGTCGCGTGCGGCGAGCCGGCGTCGGCGAGGGCGCGGAGCGCGCCGTAGCGATCGTTGCGTGCGCCGTGGGTGGCGAGCTCGATGGTGAGCGCGAGCGCGTCGGCGTCGCCGGCGCGCACGAGGTGGGGCAGCGCGGCGTCGCGGCTGCGCTGGCTGCCGTGACGGACCACCTCGAGCAGCGCGTCGACGACGTCATCACCGTGGAGCTGAAGCAGCGCCGACACCGCTTGCGACGTGTCGCTGCCGTGGGCCAGCGCCGCGCCGATGATCGCGGCCCGCGCGTCGGGGCCGCCGATCGAAAGCAGCGCCTGCGCCGCCGAGCTGCCGACGTGCTGATCGCCGCTCTCGAGGAGCTCGGTGAGCGCGGCCACGGCCCTGGGGCCGCCGACCTCGGCCAGCGCCGTCACCGCCGCCCACCGGGCCTGCGGCGCTCCGTCGTTGGCGACGCGCACCAGGATGGCCAGCACTGCCTCGCCGCGCGAGCGGGCGATGGCCGCGACCGCGGCGGCCTGGGTCTGGGGGTCGCTCTGCTCGGCCAGCGCCTCCAGACGGGCCAGGAGCTCGGTGTCGTGCGTCGGCGGCAGGTTGGTGATCGCCTGAGCCCGCACCTGCGGATCGGCGGCGTCGACCAGATCGATCAGGTACTCCTCGGCGGTCATGGTCGGGATCCGGGCCAGTGCGTCGACGGCGGCGACCGCGGTCTTGTGATCTTCGCCCAGCGCCAGGTCGCGCAGGCCGGCGGCGGCGTCATCGCCGCCCATGGCGCCCAGCGCGTAGATCGCCGCGGTCTGCGCCGGATCGCCGAGGTTGCCGGCGATGGCGAGCAGCGCGTTGCGCGCGTGGTCGCTGCCGGTCGCGCCCAGCGCGTAGACCGCGCCGTTGCGCACGCGCGGCCGATCGTCCTCGAGCAGCGCGACCAGGCGGGCCACCGCGCGCTCGCTGCCGATGTCGCCATACAGGCCGAGGATGGCCTCGGGCACACCGGGCCGGCGATCGTCGATCAGCGGGGCCAGCGCTTCGACCGAGGTGTCGGTGCCGATCACCGACAGCTGCTCGGCGTACGCGGCGATCTGGGTGGCCGAGCGCGCCGCCTGGATCTGGCGGATCAGCCGCTCCTCCGAGAGGCCGAGCAGACTCGCCGACACACGGATGGGGCGGCGTGGTGACGGATCACCAGCGGCCCGTGCGCTGGTCGCGGCTTGCCGCGCCGGCCGGGAATCGCCGCGGTGCCAGGCCACGGTGGCCACGAGGGTCGAGGCGGCGAGGACCGCGCAGGCGAGCTTCCAGCGATTGATCGATGACACCGGGGGCCTCCAGCGCGGTCGGGTGACGCAACCCGGTAGTGTCAGACGCACCCGGTCCGGTGTCGGTCTACGTCGCGATTTCTGCGTCCGCGCGGGGCAGGGTCAGCAGTGGCAAGGGCGCGAATAGACCGGCGCCGAGGCCGATCCAGAGGACTGTACGGGTGCTCAGCACTCCCGCCAGCGCGGCCGAGCCCAGGGCCCCGAACAGCAGCGAGGTGGTCATGATGGCGTGGAAGGCGCCGTTGGCACGGCCCAGGACCTCGGCCGGCAACCGGCGCTGGCGCAGGCTCACGCTCAGCACCTCGTAGGCCGTGCGCGCGCCGTCGCCGACGAGCTGGTGGGCGATCAGCATGATGACGACGAGCGCGGCCGACCCGCTCGCCGCCGGGATGAGCAGCGCGGCGGCGTGGGCGACCAGCGACAGTGTCACCAGCGTGGCGCGCGTCGACCGCAGCGCCAGCCGTGGCGCGAGCAGCGCGCCGGCCAGCGCGCCCACGCCGCCGCAGCTGATCACCGCGCCCACCGCGGCCTCGGAGAGATCGAGATCGCGCAGCACGTACACCATGTAGAGGCCGAGGAAGAACCCGAGCGAGCTCAGGCTCACGGCCTCGGCGATGGCCAGCCGCCGCACCACGTGGTCGCGCCACAGCGCCCCGAAACCGGCGCGCAGATCGTGGGCCATCGTGGGCGGCGCGGTCTCGTGCCGCGCCGTCTGCGGACGCGGTCGGATGGTGAGCAGCAAGACCGCCGACCACAGATAGGTGACGGCGTCGACGATCACCGCCAGCGGCGCGCCGATGACGCGGATGAGCACGCCCGCCGCCGCCGGGCCGCCGATCTCGGCGACCGACTCGGTGGCCTCGATCGTCGAGTTGGCGCCGACCAGATCTTCGCGGCCCACCAGCTCGGGCAGGTACGTGTTGTCGGTGATCTGGAACAGCACGTTGGCAGCGCCGACGCCGGCGGCGACCGCGGCGACGTGCACGAGCGACAGCGCACCGGCCCACCACGCAAGCGGCACGGTGAGCACGAGCAGGAAGCGCACGAGGTCGGCGCCGACCAGGAGCGCGCGCTTGCTGCGGCGGTCGATCCAGCCGCCAGCGAACACCCCGACCAGGGCGCCCGGTCCCCACGCCAGGGCGCCGATCACCGCGGCCTCGGTCGCCGACGCCGCCAGCGCGCCGACCGCGATCACCGGCAGCGCGGTGCGCGTGATGCGCGCACCGATCGCGCTGACCGCCATCGCGCCCCACATGCGGCGGAAGTCGCGGTGTCGCCACGGTCCGCGGTCCGGGAAGAGGCGCACGCGCGCACCTTGCCCTTGCGACCGATCCATCGCAAGGTGCGCCGATGGCTTCGGCCTCCTCCTCCGATCAGGTCATCCGCCTCATGACCATGGACGGCGCCTTCCGGCTGGTGGCCGCGGTCACCACCGACACCGCGCGTGGCGCGCTCGCGGCCCAGGCCACCGGCGACGCCCTCGGCCTGCGCCTGGCCGAGCTCTTGACCTCGGCGGTGCTGGTGCGCGAGACCACGGCGCCGACCCGGCGCGTGCAGATGGTGTGGCGCGATCGGCGCGGCCGCTCGCTGGTCGCCGACGCGTTGCCCGACGGGCTCAACCGCGGCCTGGTCAACCCCGGCGAGGACGCGCCGGTCGACCCCGGCGGTGACCACATCCTCCAGGTCAACTACACCTTGCTCAACGGCTCGCTCCACCAGGGGATGGTCGCGGTCGCTGACGGCGACGATATGGCCACCGCGCTCATGCGTTACATGAAGCAGTCGGAGCAGATCGTGTCGATGATCGCCGTGGCCGCCCTGCCTGGACCGGGTGGCGTGCGCGCCTGCGGCGGCTACGTGGTCCAGCTCCTGCCCGAGGCCACCAAGGACGTCATCGCCGCGATGACCGAGCACCTCGGCAATCTCGAGCCGATCACCTCCCTGCTCGAAGGCCGCGGCCGCACCGCCGCCGAGCTGGCCAAGACCGTGTTCGCACCCTTCGAGCACGCGTTGCTCGCGGCCTCGCCCCTGCGCTTCGGCTGCACCTGCAGCGAGGTGCGGGTGATGACCAGCATCCTGACCCTGCCCGACGCGGAGGTGGAGAGCATGCTCTCCGGCGATCCGCTCGAGGTGCGCTGCGACGCCTGCGGTCACCAGTACGTGATCACCCCCGACGCGCTGCGCGATTTCCGTGACAGCGCAGCCGCCGCGCGGTCCTGACCGTCAGAGTCCGCGTTCGAGCAGCGACCAGGCCAGGTCGCCGAAGCCGCGCCGCAGCTCCTTGATGAGGAGCGCCTCGGGTCGGCTGCGCGAGGGATGGACGCGATTGGTCAAGAGCACCGCCCAGCGGCCGCGGGACCAGTCGAGCCACATCGAGGTACCGGTGAAGCCGAGGTGGCCCACCGCGAACGCGCGCGGCCAGGCGTCGCCGGCGTGGGAGACGCCGGGTTCGCTCGCGGGCGTGTCCCAGCCCAGCCGCCACGAGGTGGCGGGCGCCGCGCTCGCCGTGAAGCAGCGCTCGACCACCGCCGCGTCCATGCGGCCGGCGCCGCGGCGCGGTGCCGCCGCCATCGCGCGCGCGAATGCGGACACGTCGGGCAGCGGCGCGAACAGGCCGGCGTGACCGGCGACGCCGCCGCCGGAATGGGCGTTTTCGTCGTGGACCTCGCCCGTGACCAGGCCGCGACGCGGGTCGATCTCGGTGGCGACCGGCGGCGTGGCGAAGGCGCGGCGCCGCCCGACCAGATCGACGTAACCGGTGGCGCCGAGCCCGAGTGGCTCGCTGACCAGCGCCACCAGCTCGTCGAGCGGTGCGCCGCCGGCGCGCTCGAGCAGCGCGCCCAGCGTGATGAAGCCGAGGTCGCTGTAGGTCGTCGCCTCACCCGGCGCCCGCTCGAGCGGCGTGCTCGTCGCCATCGCCACCAGCGCGGTGCGCGGATCGGCGGCGCCGCCGAGATCGCCGTCCCAGATGCGGCGGAACAGCTCGCGGTGGGCGGGGAAACCGGCGGCGTGGCCGAGCAGATGAGCCACGGTGATGCCGCCGTCGACGGGAAGCCAGCGCGCGGCCCGATCGTCGAGCGCGAGTCGGCCCTCGCTCACCAGCGTCATGGCGATGGCGGCGGTCGCCATCGGCTTGGTCAGCGAGGCCAGATCGAACGGCGTGTCGCGGCTGATGGCCGGACCGGCGTCGGGCACTGCGCGCGTCCGGCCATACCACCACGATCGTTCACCGTCCTGGTGGCCGGTTGCAGCGGCTGCAGCCGAGCACACACCGGTTGCGATCGCCCCGTCGAGTAACGACTCGATTCGCGACTCGATCTCGTCGGGCTCCTCGGGCGGTTGGGCCACGCCTCATGGTACCTTGCTGCGGTGACCCGCTACGAGCTGCTCGAGCGCATCGGCGCCGGCCGCGTTGCGGAGATCTTTCGGGGCAAGGCGGTGGCGGCGGGCGGGTTCGAGAAGCCGGTCGCGATCAAGCGCATCCTGCCCCACCTCAGTCAGGACCGCCGCTTCGTCGAGCTGCTCATCGCCGAGGCCAAGGTGCTGTCGGCGCTCCGCCACCGCAACATCGTCCAGATCTTCGACGTCGGCCTCGGCGACGACGGCCAGAACTTCCTGGTCATGGAGTACGTCGAGGGCGTCGACCTCGGCGCGCTCCAGCGCACCATCGAGTCGCAGCGCAAGCGCCTGCCGGTCGATCTGGTCCTGCACGTCGGCGCCGAGATCTGCGAGGCGCTCGACCACGCGCAGGCGGCGCCCACGCCCGACGGCACGCCGATGCGGCTGGTCCACCGCGACGTCACGCCGTCGAACGTGATGGTGTCGCGTTCCGGCGAGGTCAAGCTCACCGACTTCGGGCTGGCCAAGCGCCCCGACGAGACCACCAGCACCGGCGCCGGCCTGCGCGGTCGCTACGGCTACGTCTCGCCCGAGCAGGCTGCCGGCGGTGCCGTCGACGGCCGCAGCGACGTCTTCGCGGTGGGCGTGATCGTGTGGGAGCTGGCCACCGGCCGCCGGCTGTTCTCCGGACTGCCCAACGACTTCGACGCGCTGCGAGCGGTGCGCGAGGATCGCATCCCGCCGCCCAGCGAGCTCGATCCGACGTTGCCTGCCGATCTCGACGCCATCGTGAACGAGGCGCTGGCCAAGGATCCGCGCAAGCGGCTGCCGTCGGCCGGCGAGCTCGGCAAGCGGCTGCGCGGGCTGCGCTACTCGCTCGAGACCAGCACCGGCGATCCGGCGGCCGCGCTGGCCCGCCTGGTGCCGGCGGTGACGGTGGCGTCGCCGGACGCCCAGCCCGACGATCGGGCGTCCGATCCTCGGGCGGCCGCGCGCGGCAAGCCCGGTCGCCGCACCAAACCGTCGACCGGCGGCTTCGAGGTCTCGACCGAGCCGACCATCGTGCGCATCCGCACCGCTGACGGCTTCGCTCACGATCCCGACGGCTCGGGCCTGCTCAACGCGCGCAAGCTGCTCGATCGCTTCGAGGACGAAGACACCAAGCTCGCCCACGTGTTGCCGCGCATGCTCGACGAGGACCGGACCGCCGATCGCTCGGCGCGGGGCAGCGGCGAGGTCACGGTGGCGGCCGCCCCCCTCCACCTCGACGACACCACCGGCGAACGGCCGCCGCTGCACCTCGACGACTCCGACGATCAAGACCGCACCGCCGATCGTGATCGCCGGCCGCCGCGCATGGCGGCGGCGTCGCCGTCGCCGTCGCCGCCCCCGTCGACACGGCGCAAGCAGGCGGCCGAACCACCCATCCCACCCGAGCCCAAGAGCGAGCGGCGCAAGGGCACGCAAGGATCACCGGGACCGACGGCTCCGCCCCCGCCGCCGAGCGGACGCGGCGATGCATCGGCGGTGCGAGCCGCCGCCGCGTCGGCTGCGCCG
>SXGT01581653.1_pt1 | contig 10653 bp, 10 predicted proteins | sample 3176221 | NCBI WGS metagenome assembly SXGT01 (sample SAMN11356862, study PRJNA531348) | freshwater metagenome | isolation source: freshwater sample F1-120 | place: China: Fuxian Lake, Yuxi | collected 2017-12-25
AAATACGCTACCAAAAAGTCCTGGCCGCACTGCTCACACCGCGCCCGCGCAAAGCCGTGCGCCAGAATGCCGCACCCAAAAACTTGCGCAAGTCGCGCTCCACGTATCCCGGCACCCGGTCTACCACCCAATTTGCGCCTGACAAAATGTTGGTAGATTACATAAATTTGATGTAGCCCTAATGTTTTCAGGCTGTCGTTCTAAATCGGTTAAGCACATTTGTTTGACAAAAGCAGGTGTCCCAGCAATGTTTAAAGACATCGTTACGCCAGTACTAGTGCCAACTTTTTCTGATATTTCATGTAGCTCTGATAACGATTGATCGCTCAATAATGCTAATTCAGTAGAAATGGAACTGTCTGTATTAAGCCGTCCAGAAGTTTTTACATCCTGTAGTTACTGATTTGTCATAATCACCCCAGCCCAATTTTTGATTGCCAAAACAACTTGATTACCAGTTTGGTCAATATTATCCGTAATGATATTTAACCTAGCCAATTCCATCAATTGCTAATTGTTTCCAGCAGGGCTGCCGCTGTGGTGAAAACGTTCACCAAACATTTCTGATTCAATCGTATGTTCATCAACTATTTTGGCGCCTGTCCCGTCAGGTTCATAACTGGTATCCGCGAACGTGATCAACACGATTCCATCAGGCTTCCAAAATGAGTGAATCTTATTCAATACAGCAAGGAGAAAGTCGGCGTAAATATGAAACAAAGCGAACCAACGGACAATTGCATCAAATTGAATATCGGTTGAGAAGTCACATATGTCACTGACGAACAATTGTTTTTCAAGAATAATTTGCTTTGCATATTCGATGAGTTTTGGTGAAATATCAACACCATAGATGTCTAAGTTTATTTCAACAAGGTAGGCCGCAATCGGCTTCCCAGAGCCACACCCAACATCAAATTTTTTTACTCGCGGGCAGCTGTGTAATGGCTTCATCAATAAAGGCTTGTTCAATGTACCATTCTCTTTTTTCATAGAAGTTATCAGCAATGTTGTCGTAGCTTTGACACCTACATAATCCAGTTCGAACCCCCGACACGTGTGAATGCATCAAATTTCTTCTACCGATTCAGCATCAATAACCCACTTATTCCCGTATTCCGCCAGGTTCCAATCGGCTTCAAAACCAAATTTAGGGTATTCAATATCTGGCAATGATCTGTCATTTCTGCTCAACCACTCCCAGCAGTAACCAGCCACCACACGAGACTTTTTGTTCGCTTGATTCTTTTCTTTAACCATCTGGTGCAATTCAGTAGGACTATAAACAATCTTGAATTCAAACTTCCCGGGTGAAAAATAACTGTCCGCCTCAATCCGCACACCGAAAGCATTATCAGGCAAAACCATGAAGTCATCAGACCCACCACAACGAAATTGAGACGTGAGTTCTAAATGCTCAACTTCTGCACCAGCCGCAAGGGCCAACTTCTCTATAGATGCAATTTCGCCAACACCTTTCCAAGTGACCTTCTGTGCCTCATCAATGAAAAATACCGAAGTTCATGCAGCGCGAATGATTTCCTGAATTTGATTGACGCCACCCTTCGTCCATTGACCACGTAGATTCAATCAGTCCGCCTCATCAACAATCAGTACATCAAATGAATCTGTTCTTATACCGGCATACACCCCAGATCCACTAAACAGGTCTTGCAAACCAACACCAGCGCTTCTTCATATAGTTTGACTACCGACATCTCCCCCGATTTTGGGCCATAAGTGTCAAGTGCTTTGAAATGTAGTTGCTCCTCAATTTTAGAGACAACGCCGTCGATGCCTGTTTTGTTGGCGAGGGAAATGCCAAGTTGGATGTCTTTACACACCAAGTCGATGTCGAAGCCTTCGTCGTAGTTGCCAGCCTCGAACACATTGTTGATGTCGTACTGCAGGAAGTTGGATTGATTGGGCGAAGCCGACAGTGCTTGTTGCAGCACCCGTAAATCGAGGCCAAGTTTGGAGCCGATTGCCAACACTTCGGAAGTGCCAGCGGCGTTGATGAACCACAACAGATTGAGCAGCACCTTTATTGCGTACCCTGCACCGTTTGGCCCGCCGTAATAGATCTGTTCGAGGATACCGCCGAGGGCGCGGAACAAGGGCAAGTGTTGATCAAAGCATTCTTTGGAACCGCCGACAAAGATTTGCAATGATGCCAAATTGCGCGAAGCTCCGATTGGGGCCTTAGCGAGAAAAAATACCGGAGCTTCCCTGACCGCAATGCCTTTGGGGTCGCCAAGGGTTTTGATTTCGTTAGCAACTTCTACTGATGAGGTGCTCATGTGTATAAATGTGCTTCCTGATTACAATTCCTGCAACACGCCACCGCTGCCGATAATGGTGCCGTGCACGTGATGCGGTGCTGGAAGAACAGTGATGACGACGTCGCTCTTCTGCCTACCTTCTGCTGCGGTGTTGGCCCAGGTTACACCAAGGGCCAGCAGGTTGTCGGCTTCGGCTTTATTGAGGCTATGAACCACCATGTTGTAACCGTGAGATAAGGCGCTGACGGCCATGGGGTTGCCCAAGTTTCCGAGACCGATGAGGCCGATAGTGGGCAAGGCTTTAGTGGAAGGGGAAAGTATTTTCTGACGGTAGCACTTCGCGCTGTGCCGACAAACCCATCAAATAGATTGAACTGGCAAGTTTGCACAACCACCCCGTACCAGGGTGGCATAAACATGACACTAGCAAGCTGCGGTCTCTCAGCGTATTTTCTTCAGGGTCATTAGATAATCATATAAGGCTATTAGGTTAGGCACACCCTGCATAGCCAAAGCAGCTTCCCAGCGCAAGTTTTGCTCGATACCCCAGAGCAGAACGAATATCTACATAAATCGAACTACACGTTCGTATCCAACACAGCGTGAAATTAGTAGTTTTGACAAATTTGAAGGGGCACTTAATCATTGCCAAGTCAAAAAAATAGAAACTCTGCATCATGAAGATTAGTTTTAAGTAATTAAGCCTTTGTACAAATCGGCTCGACGATCACGCAAAAACGGCAATGCGGTTCGGCGAGTTTGGACTGCCTGAGTGTCAATCTCACATGCCACCACTTCAACTCGATCTGTTGAACCTTGAGCCAATATCGCACCATCTGGACCGTATATGGCACTAGTTCCGTAATAGGTCTTAGTGCCTTCTTGACCAACACGATTCGAGCACACCACAAAAAGTTCACTAAAAATTGCTTGTGCACGCAACTCGATCTGAAATACTTCTCGCGTAGGTGCACTGGCACATGCAACTGGAACTGCCATCAGCTGACCGCCAGCAAGAGCAACAAGCCTTCCCAACTCTGGAAAATGTCGTTCGTAACAAATAATCGTGCCTACTTTGACATCGCCACACTGAACCGCCGAAGGCGCTTCGTTGCCAGGTCGAAAATAGAACTTTTCAGGAAATGCATTTGAAAACGGTAAATGCGACTTTCGATATGTGTGAATAATCTGGCCTTCATGAAATGTGACGGCCGTATTATGAAATACGCCGTCAACACCGCTTGCTTCAAAAAATGAGGAAACAATGGTTGTCTTCGTATCTTGAGAGATCTTTGCGATCATTGAATTTGTCGGCCCCATCATCGGCTCCGCCCACGAGAAATAATTGAGGTCTACTTCGCCTGTTACAAACGGCGCAGAAAAGATCTCTGGCATTACAATAATCAGTGCACCATTGCTGGTGGCAGAAAGTACCTGCTGGCGGGCCTGTGAAATATTGTCGTCCAACGAATTAGACGCCCGCAACTGGATTGCTGCAACTGTAATTTTCATGAAAGTACCTTCGCTATCGACTTCAGTGTTTGCTCTTTGTCTCCCAGTGTTGACACGACCGGGCATCGCACACCAGCATCTCGATACTCATTGAGTTTACTAATCACCATGTCGGTAGTTCCACACGCCGTCACTCGGTGCACGAGCTCATCTGAAACCAGCACCATTGCGTGCTTAACATCCTTCGGAGTTGCTGGCCAGCCAGCAATCTGCTTGAGTCGGTCAACCAATTCGGGTTCGACACCACAATGCTCGGCGATATGTGGTTGCTGCATGAGATAAAGGGTGAGAAATGCCTTACAAGCATCTATTGCTTCGCGTGGGTCATCGTCGTTGACGCTGCATGAAACAATCATCGTCACACCGATCTCTTTTTTACCATCTTTTCGCAACTCGATGCCAGCCTGCATTGCGGCCGATGCATCAACCATGTAACTCGGTGGAAGCAGGAAATCAAGCAGAACACCATCACTGATTTCTCCAGAGAGTTGCAGCATCTTCATGCCAACGGCACCAACATAAATCGGCATATGTACTGGTTTATTGTCGCGATACATACTGTCGAAGCGTGCGCCACGAACTTGAACAAATTCACCCTCAAATTCGACTAACTCGTTTCTAAAGAATGCCTGTAACACAGTGATGTATTCACGCATACTTGCGAGTGGTTTGTGAAGCGGTGCACCAAGTTTTGTAGCAAGTGGCTCCCACCATGCACCAATTCCCAGAATGACTCGATTTGGGGCGTATTCATCAAGAGTCTTAAAAGTGACTGCCGTAAGTGGAGCAATTCGACTCTTATTATTGATAACGCCGGTACCAATTTTTATGTTCTTTGTTTGATGTGCGATTACTGCAGCTGGAACAATTCCATCCCGTGCCATTCTTCCTTCGGCAACCCATACTGCTTCAAAGCCACTGCTGTCAGCCAACTGCGCTTGCCATAGTGTCTGCTCTAGCGAGAGTCGCTCACCGACGTGAAGACCGATTGGAAGTTTCATTTCAGACTCCGATCTTAATTTGTCGCATACCTTTAGGTGTCAATCACTGTTGCTGTTCGATGCAGGTACCGACCGCGTCCTGCAGTCATTTCTTGGGCTGATGGCGACACCAACGTTTCACCTCGCGACAAAATATAAGTTGGACTTCCGCTCACTTGTTGTCCTTCGTAAAGCGTGTAACCAGCCTTGCTTTGCAATGTCTTAGAAGTAAGCACACGCGACGCTTTCGGATTCCAGACAACGATGTCGGCATCAGCCCCAACACGGATTTCTCCTTTTTGTGGGTAGAGCCCAAATAGCTTGGCTGGCTTCGTTGCAGTGAGTTCAACAAACTTTTTCATATCAAACTGTTTTCCGACGACACCAGATTCATACATCACCATCAATCGTTCTTCGACGCCAGGAACACCGTTAGGAATATGCGAAAAGAAGCCCTTTCCGTTTGACTTCTGCGGAGGAAAACAGGCTTCTTCACACATAGAAAATGGCGCATGGTCGGTGGCGAGAGTGTCGAGATCGCCCGACTTGAGCGCCGCCCACAATGCACCCTGATTGCTGCGCTCGCGGATAGGTGGAGAACATACATAGGCAGCTGCTGGGAACCCTTTTCCTTCGTAATCTTCAAGGCTCGTAAGCAAGTACTGAGGGCAGGTTTCGCCAAACACGAGCTGTCCCTTTTGTTTTGCTTGCGCAATTTCTGCTGCTGCCCTGCCGCTTGAGACATGAACGATGTACACCGGAGAATTGACATATTCGCCAATTGAGATCGCTCGATAGACAGCCTCAGCCTCTGCAACATGTGGATGAGAATCGTGATGGAAATGTTCGCTTGTCTTTCCTGACTCGATCAATTGCCGAGTTGCATCGGCCACGATATGACCGTTTTCGGCGTGGAGTATTGGAAGTACACCAAGTTGTGACGCCAACCTCATCACCTCGATAAGAGTTTGGTCGTCAACCATAAGACTGCCCGGATAAGCCATAAAGAGTTTCCAGCTCATCGCCCCATGATTCTTTGCAAGCGCTTCCAACTCATCTATGCCATTCGTTTTGGTTGTTCCGATTGGAACAACTGGATGCAGTCCAAAGTCGATTACGCATTTTGACTCCGCAATTGCCCGACGTGCTTCAAATGACTCGGTAAGTGTTGTTCCGGGTTCAGTTTTTACAAAGTCAATAATGCATGTTGTGCCACCAAGCGCTGCAGCAACAGTTCCGTTGTAAAAGTCATCAGTCGAACGAGTTGTAAATGCGAGTGTTGGGTTCTCAAAATGTGTGTGTGTATCGATGCCTCCCGGAATGACATAGCAACCGGATGCATCGATAGTCTCGTCTGCAATCAGACCTACACTTTCAGAAATTTCTGTAATGATTCCATTTTCAATACGGACGTCTGCCACAAACTCTCGCACTGAAGTAACGACAATTCCATTTTTAATGACTTTTAACTTTGTCACATCTACTTCTTCAGTGAGTCCTTTGCCATCATCATGAGTTCATCAAGAATGTCGCATGCCTCAGACATCTCTTGACGATTAATAATTAGAGGTGGCGACAACCTAATGATGTTGGAAAATGAAGATAGATAAAGACCCTTGCTCATCGCATGTGCCATCAATTTGGCCATCGGTTGCGCCTGTTCACCCTTTGCGTTGAACGGAACAAACGGTTCGTGGGTTTCACGATTCTGCACCAATTCGACTGCCCAGAAAAGACCTCTACCGCGTACCTCGCCCATCACTGGGTATTTCATCATCATCGCGTTCAGTCGCTCGCTCAAGTAAACACCTTGATCGGCAGCGTTTTCGATGACGTGATCCTCTTGGTACACGCGCATTGAGGCGACGCCCGTGGCACATGCAAGAGGATGACCGCTATACGTCAAACCGCCTGGAAAGGCATTGGTAGCGAGCCAATTTTCATACTTGGCGCTGACAATCATTGCGCCGAGTGGAACGTAGCCGGAATTGAGACCTTTCGCGACACACAAAATGTCTGGTGTGACATTCCAGTGATCACAGGCAAACCACTTACCCGTGCGACCGAATCCGCTCATTACTTCATCAAAAATCAACACAATTCCGTACTTGTCACAGATTTCGCGCAGTCCTTGCAGATATCCATCTGGTGGAATAATGATTCCGTTTGTTCCAGTAATCGGTTCAACAATGATCGCTGCAATATTGTTTGGGTTTTCATATTGCAGGATTTCTTCAAGGTGGGGTTTTGCCTGACAGATTCCACATGGCGCGATCTTGCGGTTTGGACATTGGTAGCAATATGGATCCATCATGCGCACGATCCCCACGGGAGATGGATCATTAAGCCAATGTCGGGGCTCACCTGTCACAGCTAGCGCCCCAGCTGTGGCACCATGATACGACCGGTAACGAGCAATTACCTTTTGTCGGCCAGTCATGTGTCGAGCCAAACGAATTGCATTCTCAATTGCAGCTGCACCACCTGTTGTAAAGAGTGTTTGCTTTAAGTCTCCTGGCGTTACCTCTGCAATTTTAGCTGCAAGTTGACTGCGTGCATCATTTGCCATTGATGGTCCGATATAACACATGCGATCAGCTTGATCTTTGATGGCTTGAATAATCGCTGGATGTTGGTGACCCAAGTTGAGGTTTACCAACTGAGATTGAAAATCTAGGTAGCGCTTGCCATTGCTGTCCCAAAACCAACAACCTTGTGCACCCTCTACAACCATTGGCATCGGTCCGGATTGAGGTGACCATGAAGTGATATTAAACTCTCGGTGAGCAAAACTGATCCACCTTGCATCATGTTCAACTTGAACTATTTGAGTGTTCACTACTTTACCTCCGAACCAAATGCGGCGAGCCGGGCAAGTGGACGACCACCATTAGCTGCAACACACGCGATTAATATCTCACGTGGCAGTGGTGCGTCCTCAATTCGGAATGTAATCGTCTGATGATGCGAGCGTGTTTTGGCATCTAGCATGTGTTTAATCGGAATATCAATTGAAGTTCCATAGGCCGCCACCTTTTCGGCTGCTGGAAGCAACTCTTTGCCGCCTGCTGCATCACGGAACTTATTTCCAAAAAGCAAGTTATGGATAATCGCCGAACCGTGTTCGACTTCGCCCTCAGTACCCACGAGTGCTGCTTTGCCATAAGACTCAGCTTTGTCGCCAAGTAGCTCAATCGTGCGCGCGCCGAGTATGTCACCAACCTCGCCTGCAACTTTGTTGGCTAGAGTCACGACATCTGTGACATAACCAGTCGGATAAGGGTTCTTAAATACGACCGCAACTATTGCGATGCGCAGCTGTTTGGCTAGCAGCTGATCATTTTCTCGCGAGATAATCTCGAGTCGCTCAACAACCTTTCGTATTTCCAGCAGATCCATTAATTTCTCACTTTCTGTAATTCTGTGTATTCCAACATTATCAAAAACCTAAGTTTAACGAACCGTTGGTTTAATCAGCAAACCAAGACCCTATTAATTCGTAATAAACCCCGACTGCTGCTTCTACCTCTGCAAGGTCCACTCACTCGCCTGGAACGTGCGCTTGAGCGATACTGCCACGACCCAAAATGATGCATGGAATATCCGACTCGCCACTAAACACACTTGCATCAGTACAAAACATCGCAACACTTGCAACAACCGCCTCACCGCGAAAACGTGCACATACTTCATCGTTTGTTGCAACACCGCCTGTGATGTGCGTCAGAGTAAATGTACCTTGACCAGTCAGTTGATGAAAAGCATGTTTCAATAATAAAGTTCTATATTGTTCAAAATTGAATATTATTTGCGACGCATAACCAATCGCATTGATTCCAGCATTTGCAATTGCACTATGTGCTGTCTCACCAATAACGGTGACATTAAAGCGAAGAATTCCACTGTGCGCACGAAGCGGAAGGAGTTCGGTGGATTCGCCCACAATCACCATATCGGCACTTGCTAGAATTGGAAGTAAAGCGATAGCTCCCGTCATCATTGCCTCTTCGTCGATTACTCCGGCAAAGACCATCGTTGGTCGGTAATCAAAAGGTACATTTTGCGCAAGTGTTTGCATCGCGGTGATCATTGCGGCACCAGATGCTTTCGTGTCACATGCGCCACGCCCACAAATTTTCCCGCCACGAATATCAAATGTGCATAATTCATTTAATTCGGGTACAGTATCAAGATGCGATTCACACACGATTATGACATTTTTGCCTCCTCGAATCCAACCAAGCACGTTTGTTCGGCCCGGAGACGGCACCAACTCAACATCAACCCTCGTGCTACCAAAACAGAAGCACAAAATTCAACAATCCCAACTTCGCTCCCTTGCGGATTTACGGTCGGACAAATTGAAGGTATTTGAACTAATTGACTCAGTAAGTCAATGACGTTGCTTGTTTCCATTCACGGAAGTCGTTTCTCGAGAATTCTTTCCTCAACGGTGTACGCATCAGTTCTGCGATCAAGCAATGGTTGATTAAAAGGATTTCCGTCGCGCATTGCCCGTGATCCAATAGGGTCAATAACCGCAGAGATAATTTCCTCTTTATCGCCAGATGCAGGACCAGCGAGGGGCCAACCCGAATGGTCAGCGATCATTGAGCAACCAATGAAAGGCTGGTTTCTTTCGACACCAACTCGACTTGCTACGGCTATGTACATCAAGTTCATATGTGCATGAGTCAATACCAACATGTTTGCCATCACAGGAACATTCGTCGGTTGTTGCGGCAATGGAACCCAATTTGAAGGCACACAGAGCAAGTCGGCGCCACCCAATGCAGGAATTCGATAGGCCTCAGAGAACCAGCCGTCATAGCAAATATGTAAAGCAATACGACCTAGCGGCGTATTAAACACGGGAAAGCCAAGGTCGCCAAGCGAGTAGATCTCTTTTTCAAGTGCCCATAAATGAGCTTTACGAAACTTGCCGACGAAGCCCTCAGGAGAAAGCAAAACGGCCGAATTAAATAGTTTGTCTCCATCAATTTCGACAATGCCCGCCACTATATAAATGTCTAATTCGGCACAAAGCGATTGCCACGTAGAGCATGTTGGGCCACTGGGTACAGCTTCGGCAACCGTGCGGGCTTCGTCGCTTGATATAAAACACCACCCTGTTGTAGAGCATTCAGGTAGGACAATGAGTTTGCTGCCCGACTTTGCCGCATGTCGGACAAGTTCAACCTGACGGGCAAGGTTGTCTTTGACCTCCAACATTTCGGGATGTGTCTGAATACAACTTACTCTAAATTCTGTAGTTGATTTCACGATGCGTTTCCTTCTATCCAATATCTTTCCGCTTCTGGCCAAGTTAAAGCCAGAAATTGGCCGATTGTTGCCGAAGTCTTCAACAAAGAATTTTTCACCTTTTTCAGGTTATGCTTTCGGAAGCGATCTCTCGGGCCTCCAGCCCAAACCGCTGCAACGATTTCTTTACCATTTAAACAGGAGCGGCAAGTGCCGATGCCCCTACGGCAAGTTCACCCTCTGTTGTGGAGTAGCCCTGATTCTTGATGACAGAGAGCTCTTCGGCAAGATTACGACCAGGACGATTTTTTGCAAATGCCTGTAACGCGCTCTTGTGATTTTGTTTTAAACGGATAGGAAATTCAAGCTCTCCTGCACCTCTACATATTACACCTTTATATTTCAAAAGTCAAGCACCACTTGGTGCAAGACTTCACCCCCACATCATCTCTTGGCCATAGACCACTAATGTCACTTTTTTTGATAATTACTGAGGTACGAGCTGGGAAACCAATACAAATTGCACTAGTTATTCAAAACAGCATCGACAGACTGAACGCTCAGTATGCTCCGCAAGCGGCTGGACCACGCCTGCCTATGCTCCGCCGCGTGTGCCA
>SXGT01145012.1_pt1 | contig 10652 bp, 7 predicted proteins | sample 3176221 | NCBI WGS metagenome assembly SXGT01 (sample SAMN11356862, study PRJNA531348) | freshwater metagenome | isolation source: freshwater sample F1-120 | place: China: Fuxian Lake, Yuxi | collected 2017-12-25
CAGGCCCATCACGTGACAGGGGCACTGGTCGGCAAGGCAGCCGACAAGGGTGTCGACCTCGACAGGCTCTCGCTTGCCGAGATGCAGGCCGTGGAACCCCGGATCGACCGCGGCGTCTACCGCGTGCTCACGGTCGAGGCCTCGGTCAAGGCGCGCAAGGGTCTGGGCGGTACCGCGCCGGCCAACGTGGCGCGCGCGGTCAAGGAAGCGCGGCGTCGTTTTCTTTCCCTTTCTCCTCCCCCGCTTGCGGGGGAGGTGCCCGAAGGGCGGAGGGGGAAGGCCTCAGTCGGGGCATCCGACCCCCTCCGTCCCCGACTACGGGGACACCTCCCCCGAAGACGGGGGAGGGGGGCGTGAGCGCGATGAGCTTCTTCGAGTACCGCCGCGGCGAGATGCATGCCGAGGGCGTGGCGCTGGCTGCCATCGCGGCCCAGGTCGGCACGCCCTTCTACTGCTACTCGGCGGGCGCGTTGCGCGCGGCATGGCGCGAGTTCGCCGACGCCATCGAGGGCATGAACGCCTCCCATGGCGCCAGCGTCTGCTACGCCATGACGGCCAACAGCAATCTGGCCGTCGTCCGCCTGCTGGGCGAGATGGGGGCGGGGGCCGACATCGTCTCGGTGGGCGAGATGCGCCGCGCGCTGGCCGCGGGCATTGCGCCCGGGCGCATCATCTATTCCGGCGTCGGCAAGAAGCCATCGGAGCTGATGGCGGCGCTGCAGGCGGGCGTGGGCCAGATCAACGTCGAGAGTTCGGCCGAGATCGAGACGCTGAACGCGGTCGCAGCCCAACTCGGCGTGAAAGCCGACATCGCCATCCGTGTGAATCCCGACGTCGATGCCGGGACCCATCCCTACATATCCACGGGGCTGAAGACCGCCAAGTTCGGCGTCGCTTTCGACCAGGCCTTTGACACCTATCGCCGTGCCGCGTCGCTGCCGCATCTTGCGGTAAAGGGCATCGACTGTCACATCGGTTCGCAGCTGCTCGATCCGGCGCCTGCTGCCGAAGCCGCCGACAAGGTGCTGGCGCTCGTCGACCGGCTTGCCGCCGCAGGCATCGCCCTGGACCACATCGATCTCGGCGGCGGCATGGGCATCCAGTATCGCCGCGAAGAACCGGCACCGGCCACCGCCGACTACCTCGCGCCGATGCTGGCGAAGTTCGCCGGTCGTCATGAGAAGCTGATCTTCGAACCGGGCCGCTCGCTGGTAGGCAATGCCGGACTGCTGCTGACACGGGTGCAGGTACTCAAGCCCGGCGAGGAAAAGCATTTCGCCGTGGTCGACGCGGCGATGAATGACCTGGTGCGTCCGGCCCTGTATGACGCCTGGCACGACATCGTGCCGGTGGCAAAAGTCGGCGCTGGCGATACGGCGATACCGTATGAAGTCGTCGGTCCGGTCTGCGAGTCGGGCGATTTCTTCGGCCACGACCGCACCTTGGCGCTGGCGGAGGGCGATTTGCTTGCCATTCTCTCGGCCGGCGCCTACGGCATGGCCATGGCCTCGAACTACAACAGTCGGCCGCGTGCCGCGGAGGTCATGGTCGATGGCGATCGGGCCTACCTGATCCGGCGGCGGGAAACGATCTGCGAACTCTACGCAGGCGAATCGGTCCTAGCCTGATGCGCAAGACCTTCGCCGCCGGCTTCGCCTTCCTGCTGCTCGCCGCCTGCGGCCAGAAGGCCGAGGAAAGGAAGGCCGGACCGCCGCCGGCTCTGATCACCGTGACCCAGGTCGGCAGCGGCGAATTCGAGGTAGTCGAAGAAACCCTTGGCACCCTGGAAGTTCTTGCCGATCCCAAGGTCGGTGCCGAAGTGCCGGGGCGCGTCATGCAGGTGCTGGCGCGCACCGGACAGCGTGTGAAAAAGGGCCAGGTGCTGGCGGTCATCGATGCCGGCGATACCACGCTGGCCAACCGCGCCGACGAAGCCGAGGCGCGCCGCCTCGAAGCCCTCGCCACCCAGCAGGACCGCCTGCTGGAACGACAGCAGGCGCTGGTGGCCAAGGGCTTCCTGTCGAAGAACGCCGGCGAGGACATCGGCGCGCAGCGCACCGCCGTCAACGAGCAACTGGCCGCCGCCCGCGCCCGCGCCGAGAACAGCCGCCGCTCGGTAGGCAAGACCCGCGTCACGGCCCCGCTCGATGCCGTGGTCGAAGTCCAGATCGTCGCCCCCGGCGATTACGTCAAGGTCGGCGACCCGATGTTCCAGCTGGTCGCCCCGCACAAGCTGCGCGCCCACCTGCCCTTCCCCGAAGTCGCCGCGACCCGCATCAAGCCCGGCCAGACCGTGACCATGACGTCGCCACTTGCGCCGGGCAAGTTGTTCGAAAGCCGCATCCACGAGATCCGCCCCGGCATCGTCGAAGGCAGCCGCACGCTCGACGTGCTGGCCGACATCGACAACCGCGACGGTTTGCTGCGCGGCGGCGGCACGGTGAATGCCACGGTGCGCATTGCCGCCAAGGCCACCGCCCTGACGGTGCCCGAGCAAAGCGTGGTGCTGCGCCCGGCGGGCAAGGTGGTGTATGTCATCGCCGAGGTCGACGGCCAGAAGAAAGCGCAGCAGAAGGTGGTCAAGGCCGGCGCCAAGCGAGGCGGTCGCGTCGAGATCCTCGAAGGCCTCGCCGGCGGCGAAACCGTCGCGCTCGACGGCGCCGGCTTCCTTACCAGCAATACCGTGGTGGCGATCAAGGAAGCAGCCAAGCCGGGAGGTAAGCCCGGCTCAGGGCCAGGAGTCGGCGCTGAGGCCACGGCGAAGAAGGCCGAGCAGGCACAGAAACCCGAAGCGAAATGACCCTGCCCGAGCTATCGGTCAAGCGCCACGTCCTGGCGTGGATGCTGAACGCCGTGCTGGTGCTGTTCGGCGTCATCTCCTTCAGCCGCATCGGCATGGACCGGTTGCCCTACATTGAGTTTCCGGTGGTCTCGGTCACCACCGCGCTGAAGGGCGCCAACCCGGACATCGTCGACGCCAGCGTCACCAACCTGCTGGAAAGTTCAGTGAATTCCGTTCCCGGCATCGAGCACATCCAGTCCACCTCCTCGCCCGGCGTCTCGGTAATCAACATCACCTTCGGCCTGGAAAAGAACGTCGATGTCGCCTTCAACGAGGTGCAGTCCAAGGTCAACCAGGTGCTGCGGCGCCTGCCCAAGGACGTCGATCCACCGATCGTCGCCAAGGTCGAGACCAACGCCGCGCCGATGTTCTGGATGGCGCTGCAGGGCGACCGCACCCAGCAGCAGCTCAACCAGTACGCGCTCAACGTGGTCAAGAAGAAGCTGGAGACCATCGACGGTGTCGGCGAGGTGCGCCTCGGCGGCCGCCGCGACCGCACCATCCGCATCAATCTGCTGCCGGAGCGCATGACGGCGCAGGCAATCTCGGCGCAGGACATCGCGAGCGCCTTTGCCAGCGAGCACGTGCAGCTCGCCGGCGGCTTCGTCGTCGGCCAGGCCACCGAGCACCTGGTCAAGCTCGACCTCGAATTCCACTCGCTCGACGCGCTCGCGGGCCTGGTCGTCGCGCAACGCAACGGTGTCGCGGTGCGCCTGGGCGACATCGCCGAGCTCGAGGACGGCCTCACCGACAATCGCCAGCTGGCACGCTTCAACGGCGAGATGACCGTGGGCCTCGGCGTGGTCAAGGTCGCCAACGCCAATACCGTGGCCATCGCCGAGCGCATCAAGCAGAAGCTGGCCAACGAAATCGAGCCGCAGCTGCCGCCTGGAATGCGCATCAGCATCGTCTCCAACGACGCGGTATTCATCCTCGAAATCGTCAACTCGCTGAAGCAGCACCTGATCGAAGGCACCCTGCTGGCGGCGCTGGTGGTCTGGTTCTTCCTGCGCTCGCTGCGCTCGACATTGATCGTGGCGCTGGCGATCCCGGTGTCGCTGATGGGCGCCATCGCCGTGATCTATTTTTTCGGTTACACGCTGAACTCGCTGACCATGCTGGCGCTGCTGCTCCTGATCGGCGTGGTGGTCGACGACGCCATCGTAGTGCTGGAGAACATCTTCCGCCACCGCGAGGAACTCGACCCAGATCCGTTGTCGGCGGCGGTCAACGGCAGCCGCGAAGTCGTGTTTGCGGTGATCGCGGCGACGCTCTCGCTGGTCTCGATCTTCGCTCCGGTAATCTTCCTGCAGGGCGTGCTCGGCCAGTTCTTCCGCTCCTTCGCCGTGGTGGTCACCTTCGGCGTGCTGGTCTCGCTGTTCGTCTCGCTGACCCTGACGCCCATGCTCTGCTCGCGCTACCTCAAGGTCGACAAGCAGCACGGGCGCCTCTATCACCTGCTCGACGGCATCCTCGGCGGGCTGGACCGCAGCTATGTCCGCTTCCTCGATGCGGCGCTGAACCACCGCTGGTGGGTGGTGGCGCTGACCGCGCTGATCGTCGCCACCAGCAGCTTTTTCTTCATCAACATCGGCAAGACCTTCACCCCCGAGGAAGACGAAGGCCGCTTCCGCGTTTCGCTGCGCACGCCGCTGGGATCCAGCATCGATTACACCGACGGCAAGCTGCGCGAAGTCGAGGCGGTGCTCAACAGCTATCCCGAGGTGCGTACCGAGTTCGCCCTGATCGGCCTGGGCAGCGCCGGCCAGGTCAACCAGGGCACGGTGGTGGTGCGCATGGCCCCGCGCGAGGAGCGCAAGCGCAGCCAGCAGCAGGTGATCGCCGAGGTCCGCAAGGAACTCGCCGCGATTCCAGGCGCGCGCGCCTTTGCCGCGCCCTTTTCCATCGTCGGCGGCGGCCAGCGCGGCGAACCGCTGCAATTCGTGCTGGCCGGCGAGAAGGTCGACGAAGTCGGCCGTCTGACGCGCGAACTGCAGCAGAAGCTCGCTTTGCTGCCCGGCATTGGCCGCGTCGATACCGACCTCCAGCTCGACTTGCCGCAGCTCGTTTTCCGCCCCGACCGGCTGCGCATTGCCAACGCCAACCTGTCCACTGCCGACGTTGCGCTGGCCGTGAACATGCTGACGGGCGGCGTGGACATCGCCAAGTTCAACGACGAGCCGGGCGACGGCCAGCGCTATGACATCCGCCTCAAGGCGAAGGAAGGCGCCTTCAGCCAACCCGCCGACTTGTCGAAGATTTTCCTGCGCAACCGCGACGGCAAGCTGGTGCGGCTCGACTCCGTGGCGCGCTTCGAAGAGAAACTCGGCCCGGCGGTGATCGGCCGCTTCGATCTGCAATATTCGGCGACCTTCTACGCCACGCCCTCGATCCCGCTGGGCGACGCCGTGGCGCAGGTGCGCGCGGCGGCAGCCGAGATCCTTCCCGCCGGCTACCAGGTCAAGCTGATCGGCCAGGCCGAGGAATTCGGCAAGACGCAAAAGTACATGAGCTTCGCCTTCGGCCTGGCCCTGGTGTTGCTTTACATGGTGCTGGCGAGCCAGTTCAACAGCTTCCTGCAACCGGCCATCGTCATGCTCGCCCAGCCGCTGGCCGTGGTCGGCGGCATTGCCGCGCTGTGGGCCTTCGGCCACACCCTGAACATCTACTCGATGATCGGCCTCACGCTCCTGATCGGCCTCGTTGCGAAGAACTCCATCCTGCTGGTGGACCTCACCAACCAGCGCCGAGAGCAGGGCATGGCGGTCGACGCCGCCCTGCGCAACGCCTGCCCGATCCGCATGCGGCCGGTGCTGATGACTTCGGCCACCGTGATCCTGGCCCTCTTCCCCGCCGCGCTCGGTCTGGGTGCCGGCGCCGAGACCAACCAGCCGCTGTCGATCGCGGTGATCGGCGGCATGATCTCCTCGACCCTGCTGACGCTGGTCGTGGTGCCGGCGGTGTACTCGCTGGTCGAGGGACGGCGGGAAAGCGCCGCCTGAGGTAGATACTCCAACTCCGCTGGCGTCGCTTCCCTAGAAGTCGGCGCTGGCGATACGGCGACCACGGACCGCGTCAGGACACCTTGGCGCCGCCACGGCACAGGTTCGGCTCAGGGTCGGCCCCAGGGAAAGCTTGCCCGTGGTGGCAGGTCGCCGCCGCCCTGCCCCAGCGCCTCGGCAATGCGCAGGCCTTCATTCCATTTCGCCATGCGCTCGGAGCGCGCAAAGGAGCCGACCTTGAGCTGCTTCGCGCCCCAGCCGACCGCGAGATGGACGACGCTGACGTCCTCGGTTTCGCCGGAGCGCGCCGAGACGATGCTGTGCCACCCGGCCGCCCGCGCCGCATCCAGCGCGGCGCGCGTTTCGCTCACCGTGCCGGCCTGGTTGGGCTTGATCAAGGCGGTATTGCAGGCTGTCATCGCCGCGGCGCCGGCGATGCGGATCGCATTGGTGCAAATGAAGTCGTCGGCGACGACCTCGACCCTGTTGCCGGCGGCGGCGGTGAATTTACGCAGCCCCTCGGCATCGTCCTCGGCCAGCGGGTCTTCGATGGCAACGATGGGATAGCGCGCCAACCAGCCCAGCAGCATCTCGCTCATGCCGTCGCTGTCGATCTCGCGCGCGTCGCGGGCAAGCCGGTAGCCGCCGCCACGACCGAAATCCGTTGCGGCGATGTCGAGCGAGATCGCCACGTCCTGCCCCGGCACATAACCGGCACGCTCTATCGCGCGCAGCAGGAAATCCAGCGCCGCCTCGTTGCTGTCAAAGGCCGGCCACCAGCCGCCTTCGTCGGCGACGCCGGCGAGCAAGCCGGCTTCCTTCATCAGGAGACCGGCGGCGCGATACACCTCGGCGGTCCATTCCAGCGCCTGGGCATATTCGGTGGCGCCGACGGCGATGACCATGAAATCCTGCACGTCGACGCGGCGGCCGGCATGCGCGCCGCCGCCGAAGATCTGCACCTCGGGCAAGGGCAGGACGAGGTCGGCGCGCTCGCCGGCCAGGTGCCGCCACAAGGGGACACCATGTGCCGCCGCCGCCGCATGGGCGAGCGCCAGCGAGGTCGCGACCAGCGCATTGCCGCCCAGGCGTTCCTTGTTCGGCGTACCGTCGAGCGCGATCAGCGCGGCATCGAGTTCGTCCTGCCGCATCACGTCGCGACCGGCGAGCAACGCGGCGATTTCGCCATTCACAGCGCGCAGCGCGCCTTGCACGTCGAGGCCGCCGAAGGCCGCGCCGCCGTCGCGGCGGTCGATCGCCTCGGCGCTGCCGGTGGATGCGCCGGCCGGAGCGATGGCGCGCCCGGTCCTGCCGTCCGCCAGGGTGATCTCGGCCTCCACGGTGGGCCGGCCGCGGGACTCCCAGACACGGCGCCCGCGCACCGACTTGATCAGACTGCTCATGTGACCAGTTCCCCAGTCCAGGCCGCCAGCACTTCGACCAGGCGCGACGGCGGCGCAAAGAGCAACATCCGCGCGCAACGCCGCACGCGATCCCGGTCCGCTTCGCTTTGAATGTATTCGACCGGCGACTTGCCGTCGACACGGGCGAGCAACAGGCCGGGCAGGAGGCTCGCGGCGCGCTGCTCGACGGCGCTGGCCGGCTCCCAATCCACCTGTTGCAGATAGGCCGCCGCCAGCGCGGCGAAACTGGCATGGAAGCTCTCGCGGGCCGCGGGATTCCACAGGCATTTGAGCAGCAGGTGATTGAGGCAGAAAGCCAGGTCGAAGGCCGGATCGCCGATGCAGGCGCACTCGGCGTCGAGGAATACCGGCCCGGCGGGGCCGAGCAGGATGTTCTTCGGGCTGACGTCGCCGTGGATCATCACCCTGCGCGACGCGCCGGTGCGGCGGCTGAGATCGAAGAGAACGGTGCGAAGGTCGGGATGCTTTTCCGCCGTCGCCTCGAGATAGGGTTCGAGGCGTATTGCATGAAAGATGTCATTGGCCGGAAAAAGCGCGGCGACCGGGTGCTTGTCGGCCGTGGCCGCGTGGATGCGTCCGAGGCGCCGCCCGACTTCCGCCGCGGCGGACAGTTCGGCAAGCCCATCGCGCAACTCGGTCTTCCACAGGCGATGGGTCGCCGGGTCGAGGTAGCTCATGGCGCAGAGCATTTCCTGCTCGTCATGGAAGATTATCTCGGGCACGGCGTCCGGCTCGATGTCGCGAGCGACGCGCATCCAGGCCACCTCGTAGCGATTGCGCTCGACCGGTGCCCTCCATTCCGCGACAACCCTGAGGCGGGACAAGGCGCGCTTGACGCAAAAGCAGCGCCGGGGTGTGCTCACCTTCCAGATATCGGAGGAAACGCCACCGCTCAGCGCCTCGAACGTCGCCGGCTCATGCGGGCCTGTCAGCCCGGCTCGCTGCAGGGTGGCCAGCAAACCTTCATCGGGCACGGCAACGCCTTCAGGGGACGTCATCGGGGCAAGGACGACGCTGCGGGCATGGCCCGCACTTCATTCCGCCAGGGGCATCAGCGGCACGGGTTTGCGCGCCAGGCGCGAAAAGTCGTTGTCGGCAATCATGCCGCGCAGGAAGTCGAGGTTGCGCTGCATGGCCCGCGCATAGGGATCGTCACCGCCAAAGTGGGCCGCCACGTAGCGATAGCTATGACTGAAATCATTTTCCAGCCGGGGCTTGACCAGGTGCTCGTAGAAACCCGGCGTCTTGCGCAACAAGTCTTCCGGCGTGGCATACAGCACGATGGATTCCCCGCTCGGCGACACCCCGCGGTCGGCACCGGCGTCGACAAACTCGAGGAACAGGAAATGCCGGCAGCGCTCGAGGTAATAGCGCCCTGCGATCTGGCTGATCAGGTCGGAGGTACCGAGCATCTTGCCCAGGTCGACCAATCGCGCCGACAGGCCGTCGAGGGTCTCGCAGGTGCAGCGGGCGAAGTTGGTGGTGTGGATCAGTTCGGCCAGTCGGGCATGTGCCGCCAGCGGACCGGCGGCAAGATATACGCGCATGAAATCCACGCTGCGCTGTTCGTGTTCGCGGATCAGGCAGGCGCCCTTGATGCCGGCTTCCGAAAGGCGGCGGATGAAGCCGACATCGTGGAACAGCGCCAGCAGCACGCCCAGCGTCGCCAGCTCGGCGCCCAGCGCCGGGGTTTCGCCGCCATGCGTGGCCTCGTAGCCGTCGACCATGCGCGTCATCGCCAGTGCCGTGCTCATCGAATGGCGCAAGTCGTGGTAAGGCGTGTCGCAGGGCAGATAGCCAGGGTAGCGGCCCCAGAAGATGTCTTCGATGTCGATGAAGCCCTGGCGCAGCACGACCTCATCGAAATCGGCAAAGCGCCGGCCGAGGACGGCGCAGATGGCATCTGCCACCGCGCCGGGACTGGCCATGTTGACCGTGCCCGTGACGTCGCTCTGGTTGATGTCGAACAGCGTCGAATTCAGCGCGGGAATGCCGCCATGCGGCTGGAAAGGTGAGTCCAGAATATTACGCCCTCGTGGAAATAATGCCGGCGGAACGCCGCCAGTATCGCCGAATATGACACTCGCGGTCAATCCGCGGTTCCGTATCTGCCGGGGCAAAGCGGTGCAAGCTCACAAAATCCATATCAATGTCATAGGTATGATCGCCATCGATGCCGTGTTGCCGATCAATACGATCGAGGCGGCCCGATCCGGCTCCTGGTTGTACCGTTCGGCGAAGATGTAATTCAGCACCGCCGGGGGCAGGGCGCCGAATACGATCAGCATCGCGGCATCGCGACCCGCCAGTCCCAGCACGGAGTTCACCACCAGCGCCAGCAGCACGCCGGCCATGGGCGTGGTCAGCGCACCGGCCAGGCTGATTTTCCAGTCGGCGTGGCGGCTGTCGGTCAGGCGCACGCCAAGGGCAAACAGCAGCAGCGGAATCGAGATGTCGCCGAGCATCTTGATGCCCAGCCAGATCGGCTGCCAGACCGGCACCTGCAGCAGGCTCACCGCCAATCCGGCCAACGCCGCGGCAATCACCGGAACGCGCCAGAGGGTCGATAGCCGCGCCTTGTGGTCCAGCATCCAGGTGCCGAGCGAGTAATGCAGCAGGTTGGAACACAGAAACAGCACCACGGCTGCCGGCAGCGCCTCCTCGCCGAAGGCCAGCACCGCCAGCGGCAGGCCCATATTGCCCGAGTTCTTGAACATCATCGGCGGCACGAAGGTATTCACCGGCACGCCCAGCAGGCGAGCCACCGGCCAGGCCAGCAAGCCGCAGCCAAGGACCACGGCCGTGGCGCCGGCGAGCAGGCCCAGGTGCTGCCCGATGTCGAAGGACTTCGCGGCCAGCGCCGAGAACACCAGGGCCGGAACAAAGATGTCCATATTGAGTTCGTTGGCGACGCCCATGTCCGGCTTCTTCCAGCAACCGTAGGCATAGCCGATGGCGACGATCGCATAGATCGGGAAGACGATGCCGGCGATGCGCTCGAACATCGCGACTAAAGCACGTAGCGCGAAAGGTCTTCGTTCTTCGCCAGTTCGCCGAGCTTTGCATCGACATAGGCACCGTCGATGTTGAGCTTCTCGCCGCCGCGCCGGCCGGCGTCGAAGGAGATCTCCTCCAGCAGCTTTTCCATCACGGTGTAGAGGCGGCGGGCGCCAATGTTCTCGGTCTTTTCGTTCACCTGGAACGCAATCTCGGCCAGGCGACGAATGCCCTCGTCGGCGAAACCGACCGTCACATCCTCGGTCGCCAGTAGTGCCTGGTACTGCCGCGTCAGGCAGGCATCGGTCTGCGTGAGTATCCGTTCGAAATCATCAACAGACAGGGAATCGAGTTCGACACGGATCGGGAAGCGGCCCTGCAACTCCG
>SXGT01524595.1_pt1 | contig 10652 bp, 9 predicted proteins | sample 3176221 | NCBI WGS metagenome assembly SXGT01 (sample SAMN11356862, study PRJNA531348) | freshwater metagenome | isolation source: freshwater sample F1-120 | place: China: Fuxian Lake, Yuxi | collected 2017-12-25
CCCAGCAGTTCGTCCTGGTCGTAGCCGACCTGCAGCGCGAACGGCACGTCGTCGGCGCCGGTCATTGCGACTCCTCCGTGCGCACGAACACCGGGGCGATGCGGGACGAGGGGCCTGTGGGCGTGCCGACTTCGTGCACGCGCGCGAGCAGGCCGGCGGGCACGCCGCCGATGAGGTAGACCCCGTGGTTGACGACCTGGCCGCCGGCGTCGGGTTGGGCTTCGAAGTACTCCTGCGCGATCCACCGCCGCGTGATCGCATGCGCCAGCGCCGCGTGCCAGGTGGCGCGGTCGACGTGCCGCCCGACCACGACCTCGTCTCCTTCGCAGCCGTAGTCGGACTTCAGCACCCAACGGTCCGGTTGGTCCCACAACTCGTCGCGCACGTTCTCGAGGCGCGTCGTGACCGGCAGCCAACGGCGGATCGCGGTCTGCGCCGCCGCGGGAAAGCGGTGGATCTGCTCGTGGCAGAAGGCGAGCGCGCGCTTGTTCTGCGTCAGCACGGCACCGAACGGGTTCACGATCGCGGTGCGGCGTTCGACGGCGGCGGCGAGCAGGCGCAGCAACGGCGCCCGCAACGGTTCGCGGTCGAGGCACGGTTCGTCGTCGTCGGCCACCACGAGCCGTTCGCCGAACCAGTCGCTCTTGTAGTGGCGCACGATCACGTCGCAGGGCGTGTCGAACAGGCAGGCGCGGCCGTCGTCGGCGAGCCCGACGTTGTACGGCGAACCGAGCACGATGCGGTGGCCGCGCGCCGTGAGCCACCGCCGGTAGACCGCGACCATCGACAGGTCTTCGGTCACTTCGGTGGGGTAGAGCAGGCCCACGGTGAGCGGTCCGTCGTGGCCGCAGGTGCGCGCCCAGGTCTCCACCATCGCCGTGAAGTGCGTCGCGAAACCGGCATTCGGGTCGCGGGTGCCGGTGGGGGTGGTGGTGGCGGCGTTCAGCAGCACCGCTTCGGCTTCGCCACTCGGCGTGTCGCTGTTGAGTTCGCACACCTTGGCGCCGGTCGCGGTGAAGAACACGTCGGCGCGCGCGATGCCGTGCCAGTCCGGTGCGCTGCACTGCCACATGCCGCGTTGCCACGGCGTGAGGCCAAACCAGCTGTCGGCGAGTTCGGGTTCGGCGGCGACGATGCGGGCCAGTTCGTCGTGCACGCGCGCGATGCCGGCCGCGGCGGCGCAGAGTTCGCGATGGCGGTCGGCGGCGAGCACCAGCGGCTGTTCGGCGAAGCGCGGCGCGCCGTGCAACCACGGATCGGTCAACACGCCGGTTGCCTGCAGACGCGTGCCGAACTCCGCGTAGCCGTTCACGCGAGACTCCGCACGAACAGGGCGAGGCCGAGGTAGGTGCCGGCTTCGAGGGCGCCGATGCCGAGATCGCGCGCGGCGACGGCGCGGTCGAGCGCGCCGCCAAACAGCGTCGGGCGCGCGCGCAGGATCAGGCACTGCAGCAGCAGTTGGCGCAGCGGCCAGAACACGAGGCCCTCGGCAAGCGCCACGCCGTAGTCGCGCATCGACGGCCAGAAGCCAACGAACTCACCGTCGCTGGCGTGCGCGATCAACAACGCCAACGCCAGCGTGAGGCCGCCGTGCGACAGCGCCGCGGCGACGTTGCCGCCGAGGATCTCTTCGCGGTCGTCGTAGGTGGTGAGCCAGCGGAACGCCCACACCAGGACCAGCAGCGAAGCCTGGCCGATGGCAAACGCCACTGCGGCCAGCGCCAGGTCCTCGGGCCTGCTGCCGGCGGCGACGTTCGCGACCAGGATGCCGATCGCGATCGTGTGCGCGCAGGCAGCGATCGTCGCGGCGAGGTTGTCACCGCGCGCCGCGTCGCCGAGCCCGCGCATCACGGCGAAGCCGACCTTCTGCGCCACTTCGATCCCGAACATGCCGGCGAGGCCGAACGTCGCCATCCACTGCAGGTCGTCGAGGATCCCGGTGCCTGGCCGGCACGAGGTCGCCAAGGCACCGGCGAGCAGGAACAGGCACAACAGCCGCGATGCCTGCAGCAAACGCGTGCCCGTCGTCGCTGCATCCGGCCTTCGGCAGATCGAGCCTGTGAGGGCGTCGACTGCGAGCAGTGCCAACATGGCGCCGGCACCGTATGCCATGGTCTCACCCATGGGCTTCCACTGTGCGTCGTGGCGGCGCCAGGTGCAATGTCGGAGTTGCCGCAGACTCGCAGTCGGCGGCGGTCACGTCGCCAGCAGCACCAGCGTGCCGTTGTAGAGGAAGTGCATCAGCATGCCCGGCCACAGGCTGCCGCTGCGTTCGCGCAACCAACCGAGGTAGATGCCGATGCCAAAGTGGATCGGCAGCACGGCGGGCGCCCCGTGGCAGATCGCGAAGGCGGCGGCGGTGGTGATCATGCCCACGGTGTTGCCGAGCAGTGCCAGCAGGCGACCTTGCAACAGACCGCGGAACATCACTTCCTCCAGTACTGCGGGCGTCACCGCGATCACGAACAGCGCCGCCAGCGGCCCCAGCTTCTTGACCACCGAATCGAATTCGTGGGCGTCGACCTCTGGCGCGGCGTACTTGAGCAGGGCCATCCAGCCCAGCGCCAACGCCAACGCCACCGCGGTCGCCAACAGCGCTTCGGCGACGTGGCGGGCCGGGGCGCGCCGAAAGCCGAGCAGGCCGACGGGGCTCGACGTGACGACGACGATCGCCACCAGCGCGCCCGAGGCGAGACTCGCGAACGGCAGCATGTATTCGTACTCGTTGCCACTCGACAGCCAGAACGCGAGCACTTGTGGCGACAGCAACGCCAGCAGCATGGCGAGGAACTCAAGCAGTGTGCGGTTGGTCCATCGCGCCTGGCTCTTCACGTTGGCGCGCTGCACCGTGCCGGGCGCCATCGCCACGTCGGTCCGGATCGCCACGTGCAGGGTTTCGCCCTCGGCGCCGGGCATCTGCACGAGGCCGTGTTCGTCGCGCACCGTGAGCGGCATCGCCGGGTTGGCGGCCGGCTGCAGGGCCATGGTTGGCGCCGGCGTCGCAATCGACGGCACCGTGACCCACGCATCGCAGCCGCAGCGCAGCTTGAAGCCGGCGAGGCTGTTGTGCACGTTCCAACGCGCGCCGCAACCATCGCACGCGGCCGCGACGGCTTCCGCGTCGGTGAACGTGCGACCAGGCGGCCACGAGCGCGGCGCCGGCAGCAGGGGGTCTTCCGGTTCCGTCACTTCGACTTGGGTGCCTGCTGCACCGAGAGGCGGAAGCCGGTCGCACCCATCATGCCCGGCAGCCTGGTTTCGATTTCGGCGGCGGAACTGCCGAGCAGTGGGCGCACGTCGATGCGCGACTCGGCGAGGACCTTCTGTTCGGCGCCGAGCAGTTGCACGTACAGGTCGCGGCCGTCGCCGACGATGTCGCACGCCGACGCGCGGGTGAGGTCGGTGGCGGCGGCCTTTGCGGCGGTGACGTCAGCAGGCGACTGCGGATAGTCGGCGCCGCGCTTCACCTTGACCACGTAGTTGCCCCACGAACGGTCGACGTCGAACGCGAGCCAGGTGCCGAACGCGCCGGTATCGCGGTTCAGTTCTTCGGCCCGCGCGGAGAGCACGCGGTCGATCCAGCCACCCTGCCAGAGCAGGAACACGCCGACCACTGCGAGCACCGGCACCAGCCACATGAGCTCACGGCGGCGGAGGCCGAGCGGCAACGCCTGCGGCGGGGCAGCGAGGCCGGCGAGGTCGGCTGGCGTTGCGGGCCTTCGGCGCGTCAGCGGTTCGATCGTGTTGCCACGCACCACGAACAGCGTTTCGGCGACCACGTCGGCAAACACCATGCGGCAGCGCAGGTTGGTCTCCACGGAACCGGGGGCTGACGCCGCGACCACTTCGTGCAACGCTTCGAGGAAGCGCGCCTGCGCCGCGTCGTCGAACTGGGTGCCGGTGACCACGGTGTCCACCGGCAGCAGCGAGAAGCGGCCACCCTGCACGTCGAGTCGGAAAGCGCCAGCACCGGCCAGGCCGAGCGTGCGCACGCAGGTCGACAGGCGGGCGCCATCGCCGACGCGCCCGTCGAGCAGGCCTTCGACGAACACGGCGCGAGGGGCACCGGACGGCGCTGGCGTGGCGTCGCTCACGCGCTGTCTCCGCGGAACTCGGTGGTCGCATCGAGCGCGATCCAGTCGGGCATGCCTTCGGACCACACGAGCGTCTGGCGTTGGATCGCGCCAGCCTGCAGCAGGTGGCGGATCGTCTCGGCGCTCACCGGGCCCAGCCGTTCCTTGCCGCGGGCGTAGAACCACTGCGACTGGTTGGGCAGTTGCGGGGGCACGGCACCCGCGCCGTTGCCGAGCGCGGGTGCGGCCGCGGTGTCGAGGCCGAGCGCCTGGTCGTGCGCACCGAGGCGACGTTCGACGTTGCCATGCCGTTGGTCGGCGACTTGCCGTTCCTTCAAGAGTTGCTCGCGCAGCCGACGCGTCTCGAGTTCGCGCTGCCGTTCCTTCTGCTCCTGCATCTTGAGGTCCGGCAACACCAGCAACAGGATCAGCCCGAAGCAGGCCAGCAAGGTGCCGATGAAGAACCAACCGACCGGGTTGCGGCCGCGACCGTTGGCGACGAGTGCGCAGATCAGGCCGAATACGATCCAGATCGAGAGTGAACCGATGTCATCGATGTCAGCGAGCATGGTTGGACGAGTGCGTTGTCAGAAGGCGATGCGAAGCAGCCAGCCGAGCAGGAGTCCCGAAACGAAGAGCGTGTGCCCGAGTCGCCGCAGGCGGCGATGACCAGGCAATTCGGCGCGCCGCCGAAGTATGTCCAAATGCAGGAGGGTGCCGGCGACGAGCAGCACGGCGACCAGTGGGCCGGTCGGGTGCAGTTGGAAGGCGAAGCCGAGGTCGCCCTGCAGTGCCGCTGCCGTGCTGCGCAACAGGCCGCAGCCGGGGCACGCGAGCGGGCCGAGGCAACTGCCGAGGGGGCATTGCGGGCCGCGCATGCCGAACCAGGTGGCGCCGTCGGGCCGTACCGTCGCCGTCAGTGCTGCGCCGAGTGCCAGCAGGAAGCCGGTGGCGCGCAGCGAGGGGCCGTAGCCGATGCGTGCCTCCTGGTTCCCGTGCGTGGTCGTCACGGGGCGACATGGAACGGAAAGTGGCCGATCGGCGCAAGCCCATGGCGGGCTGATAGCATGCGTCGCGGACCGACCGACGCCCGCGGCCGAAGAATCGGAGTGCCCACCGTCTCACCAAACAACCCATGGCGTGCCCTGCCTGGCCAGGGTCTTGCGTCCACCACCTCGTCACTACAGCCGGCGAAGCAAGCGGTCGGGCTCGGTGGGGCGTTCGCATGAAGGTGCCGATGCTGAACGAGCCGATCGTCGTGCGCGTGGCTGGGCCAGCCGACGCGGCAGCGTTGCTGCGGTTGCACCACGAGGGGTTCGCCTCCGACTGGACGCCGGCGCAGTGGCGATGGCGGTTCCTCGACAACCCGCTCGGCCGCACCGAGATCAGCGCTGCGTTCACGAAGGATGGGCGGTGCGTGGCGTCGTTCTGCGGCGTGCCGTTGCCGTGTCGCTACGGGAACGAACTGGCGCTGGCGCAACGGGCCGGCGACGTGATCGTGCATCCCGCCTTGCGCGCCGGCATGGCCGGCTCGCAATTGCTGCTGCGCACGGCAGAGCACTTCTTCGGCACCTTCGGTGGTGGGGACACGCGCATCGTGTTCGGGTTTCCCGAGCCGGGGTTGTCGCGCACCATCGTGCGGCACTGCCGGTTCGAGGCAATGGCGGACATCCTGCTGTTGACGCGTCCGGTCGACGGCAAGGCCGCGAGCACCGCGGGTGCGTGGTCTTCGCACTGCGGCAACGCGGTGCCGCACGACATCGACGCGCTGGCGTCGGCGTGGCCGGCGACGGCAGCGGGGATCGTGCGCGACGCCAGGTACCTGCGTTGGCGCTACGAAGGCAACCCTCACACGGCCTACGTGTTCGTGACGGTGCGCGATGGCGGCGGCCGTCTGCGTGGCGTCACCGTCGTCCGCCAGTCGGGGCTGTTCCCTGGCTCGGCGATGTTGATGGAATGGCTGCTCGCCGACGGTGACGAGCAAGCCAGCCTGCACCTGCTGGCCGCCGCCGACGCCTTGGCGCAGACGGCGGGCCGCACGACGCTGGTCGCCAGCTGTTCGACCACGGCGCCGGAGTTCGCCTGGCTGCAGAGCGTGGGCTGCCGCGTCGTGCCGACGCTGTACCAATTCGTCTATCGTTGTTGGGGCCCGGGCCTCGATCGGCGTGCGTTGCGCGAGCGGTGGCGGCACAGCCTCGGCGACATGGATTTCACCTGATGGCCACGATGCACCCACGCGCAGTGTTCCCCGCGTCGATGTTCGAGCTGTGTCGGACGCTTGCCGCCGGCTTCGAGACGTTCCAGCGCGAAGCCGCGGCGTTGCAGCCCGACGAGTTCCAGCCGTGGGCCGATCGCGGCGCCTACTCGGATGGATGGGTCGTGTATCCGTTCGTGATGGCGGCGATGCCGCCCGGCTTTCACGTCGACTTTCGCCGGCATCGCGCGCGCTGCCCCGGTTCGTGGGGGTTGCTGCGCGATCCGCGCGTGATCCTGGCGGCGTTCTCGCGGCTGCTGCCCGGGTGCCACATCTACCCGCACAACGACCATCCGGCGTTCGACATGATGCGCTTCCATCTCGGCCTCTCGAATGCGGGCCAGGCGGGAATGCGGGTGCCGGGGCAGACGTTGCCGCAGACGCCGGGGCAGGCCTACGTGTTCGACAGCGCGCTGCAGCACGAAGCAGGCAACCTCGGCACGGTGCCGCGCGACGTGTTGCTGGTCGACTTCCGGCTCGCCGACGACGAAGTCGCCGCCGTCGATCGCATGCGCGCCGAGTTCATGCTCGGGCACGGCGGTAGCGCAGCAACCAAAGGCTGAGCAGCAGTGCGGCGAGGCTGGTGCGTTCGGGCCACGCGCCGTACGGACCGACCCAGGTGAACGCGACCACGTGCTCGCCGCGCGGCACGTGGACGGCGCGCAGCCAGTGGTCGGCGACGAAGATCGGGGTTGCCGTGCCGTCGATGGTCGCCTGCCAGCCGGCGTCGAACGGATCGGCGAGGCGCAGCCAGCCCGCGGCTTCGGTGGCGACGCGCACGGCGACGTGTTCGTCCGTGTGCTGCACGAGCGACACGGTCGCCGGTTGCGTCGGGGCTGGTTCCACCGCTGGCGCCGCCGCGTCCTCCAGCACCACGCGCCGCGCCACGTCGCGGTCGGGATGCGCCAGGGCCTGCAGCCGCTGCGTGCGTTCGGGCAGGAGATCGACCGTGTGCAAGAACGTGGCCCGCGGCAACGTCGTCGTGCGTTCGAGCAAGTGCCAGCCGCCGGTGCCGGGCGGCGTGCGGTCGACGAGGCCGGTTGCCGGGGCAACGGCGTCGTGCGTGAGTACGAAGCGAATGCCGAACAGATCGCACAGTGGATGCTGCAGCGAGCGGGCGTCGTGGAATGCGCCAAAGCCGCTGGTGCCGTGGATCACATCGGGACGGCCTGGCTTCTGTGGCTCGATTGCGCGGAAGAAGTCGAGCCCGCGTCGCGGTGCCAACGGGCTGTAGAAGCTCGCATCCTCGAGGCCGAGGCTGCCAGGGAAGTTGCCGGGCAACGCGGCATCGACACGGTGGGCGTCGGCGACGGTGAGGCGGGCGAGTCGAGGGCGTTCGCCGTGCTTTGGTGTCGCCTCGACTAGCGGGGCGAGAACGCGCGGCGGCGTGGTGACCCGTTCGGCGGCAACAATCACGACTGCGTGGCGGCCCAGGTGCAGCAGTTCGAGTGCGGCGAGGGCGATGAGCCACGGCACCGGTCGCTGCGTGCGCAGCAGCAGTGCGAAGGCGATGAGCGCCAGAGTCAGGGCGCGGCCGGCGGTCAGCAGCACAGCGTCATGGTTGTGCCAGGCTTCGCCGGGGGCAGCGGCAGCGAGCATGGCGGCGGCCAATTGATCGGCATCGCCGTGCACCGCCTTCACCCACGGCGCGGCGGTGTCGAGGCAGGCAAGTCCGGCCATGCTGCGAGTGAAGGAGTTGTCGTCGGGCGTTTGCCCCGTCCACACCACGGCAACGAGTGACGTGAGGGCAACGGCCGCGAGCAGCCCCTGCGCCACGCGGCGTCGGCACGCGTGCGCGAGCGCATCGGCGCCCAGTCCCGCGAGCACGACGAGCCCCATGCCTGCCACGACGAGCGACCGGCGCACGTTGCCGGCGTCGAGGCCGGGCAGCAGCTCGCCGAGCTTCGTGAGTGGGGGAACGCCGGCAGCGAAGCCGAACGCAACCAGCGTAGCAGCGCCGAAGAACCACGCGGGATGGCCGCGCCGGCGCCGCGCGAACGCGAGCGTCGCCAGCGCCAAAGCGACGAGCCCGGGCGCAAACGACGTTTCGACGAGGCCGTGGCCGCCTTGCGATCCTGGCGGCAGTTCGGCGAGCAGCAGCAACTGGCTCCACAGCGGGCGCGTGATCGCATGCGGTGTCGCCGCAGCTGGTGCGGCGGTCACGAAGTCGTCGGCGCGGCAGAAGAGGTCCGGCCAGGCCAACGTCAGCAGGTGGTCGGCTTCCAAGGTCGTGTCGCGCAGCACTGCGGGCGCGTGTTCAGCGCGCCGCGCCGATTCAGCATGGGCGGCCAGAACCGGAACCAGGGTTGCCGCGGCCAGCGCCGCGCCGAGGGCCAGGCCGACCGCGATGCGGCCGAGTCCACGCCAACGCGCGCCATCGGTGGTGCACGCGAGCCACGCCGCCCACGCGAGCACGAGCCACGTGCCGAACGCGCTGACGATCGGAAAGCCGGACGACCACGACTGGCCGGTCCACAGGGCGAGCCACGCGATCCACCGCCGCGGCGCGGGCGTTCGCACCGCGACCAGCATCCACGTCGCTGTCAGCATCGGCCACAGCCCCAGTGCCGCGGTCAGCACGACGTCGTGGTGCAGTTTGCATTGCGTCCAGGTGCCGAGCGACGCAGCGACGAGACCGAACAGCGCGCCGCCTTGTCCGCAGCCGAGGCGCCGCAGAAACGACCAGGCCAGGCACCCGCACAGCACCTGCTGCAGCAGCCACGACCAGCCGTACGCCTGTTCCGGTGGCAACACCAGCAGCAGCGCGTTCACCGGTTGGAACGGCTGCGCCATCTGCGGCAGGAACGGCGCGCCGCCGCCGATCGCGCGCGTCCAGCCCGGGATGGTGCCTTGGGCAAGGCCGTCGGCGAGCACGCGATTCCAGCACGCCGACTGCCAGTACTTGTCGCCCTGGCCGACGTTGCCGCGCAGCATCTCGGTGGCGTCGTGGCGACCGGCCGCGATCGACTCCGCCATCGCCACGTCGAGCAGTTCAGGCGGGTGCGGCACCAGGGCACGCCCCGGCAGCAGCGCTTCGCCGAGGAACGCGACGGCGCACGCGAGCGCGAGTGCCAGCGCCGCCAGCCGTTCGCGCAGGGTGGGTGCCGGGACCGACACCAAGGCACGATCGCGCGCGGCCGGCGTCACCGCAAGGGCCGGATCAGCGGGCGCGCTTGCGTTGCTCTTCGATCGCGGCGGCGATGAAGTCGCGGAACAGCGGGTGCGGGCGCAGCGGCGAGGTCTTGAACTCGGGGTGGTACTGCACGCCGACGAACCACGGGTGCTTGTCGCGCGGGATCTCGACGATCTCGACCAGGTCCAGCTTCGGGTTGCTGCCCGCCATCACCAGCCCCTTCTCGGCCAGTTGCCGCCGGTAGGCGTTGTTGAGTTCGAAGCGATGCCGATGCCGTTCGCTGATCTGCGTCTGGCCGTAGGCGCGATGGCTGTTGGTGCCTTCCTTCAGCGTGCAGTCGAAGGAGCCGAGTCGCATCGTGCCGCCCTTCTCGTTGGTGCGCTTCTGGTCTTCCATCAGCGCGATCAGCGGGCTCTGTGCGTTGGCGTCGTACTCGGTGGTGGTGGCGTCGGTGATGCCGAGTTCGCTGCGCGCGTACTCGACGACGGCGGCCTGCATGCCGTAGCAGATGCCGAAGAACGGGAGCTTGTGCTTCCGCGCGTAGCGGATCGACGCGATCTTGCCTTCGAAGCCACGTTCGCCAAAGCCGCCCGGCACCAGAATGCCATCGACGCCGGCGAGCAGCGTGTCGGCGCCTTCGTTGGCGACCTGCTCGGCCGAGACCTTGCGCAGCTTGACCTTGCAGTGGTTGGCGATGCCGGCGTGGCTCAGCGATTCGTAGATCGACTTGTAGGCGTCGTGCAGCTCGATGTACTTGCCGGACACGGCGATCTCGACCGTGTGCTCGGGGTTCTTCACGATCTGCAGCAGGCGCTGCCAATCGCTGACATCGACCTTCTGCCGCGGCACCAGCTGCAGGTGGTTGATGATGCGCTGGTCGAGTCCCGAGTCGATCAGCATCAGCGGCACTTCGTAGATCGAATAGGCGACGTCGCGTTCCTCGATGACGGCCTCCGGCCGCACATTGCAGAACAGCGAGATCTTCTTCGGCATGTCCGCATCCATCGGGATCTCGGTCCGACAGACCAAAACGTGCGGCTGGATGCCGATCTCGCGCAGCTTGCCGACGGACTGCTGCGTCGGCTTCGTCTTCAACTCGCCCGACGCGCGCAGGTACGGCAGCAGCGTCAGGTGGATGAACATGCAGTCGTTGGCACCGTGTTCGAGCGAGAACTGCCGGATTGCTTCGAGG
>SXGT01667671.1_pt1 | contig 10652 bp, 12 predicted proteins | sample 3176221 | NCBI WGS metagenome assembly SXGT01 (sample SAMN11356862, study PRJNA531348) | freshwater metagenome | isolation source: freshwater sample F1-120 | place: China: Fuxian Lake, Yuxi | collected 2017-12-25
AGGGCCGCACGACGCTCGTCATCGCCCACCGCCTCTCCAGCGTGAAGAACGCGGACCGCGTCGCGGTGCTCGACGGCGGAAGGATCGTCGAGCTGGGCACGCACGCGGCGCTGCTCGAGGAGGGCGGGCTCTACAAGCGCCTCGTCGAGAAGCAGTTCACCGCGTCGGCGTGACGGGCCGCCGTCACTCGTCGAGCCGCATGAAGTCGATCCGCTCGAACGACGTCAGGCCCATCATCTTCTTCGAGCCGTCCGTACCGTGGACCCAGAAGTCTCGCAGCCCGAGCGCGATGGCGTACCCGAGATCGTGATCGAACGTGGTGACCTGCCCGAGCCGCACCTGCGGGTCCGGCGACGCGCCAGAGCCGGCGTACGCCCTCGGGATGCAGACGTTGCCGCGCTCACCGTGGAGCGTCTCGAAGGTGACCTCGGGCCAGATCTCGTGGAACGCATCCTTCCGGGGCAGGAAGACGAGGCGCTTCAGGTCGGAGATGGCAAGGTCGTGGACCTCCCCCTCGTGGTAGACGGGGAAGGTCCCGCCCACGAGATCGTCCGCGTCCACGAAGTCGTCGAAGCGGATCTCCTTGCCGCGCATCGTCCGCGCGACGCCGGAGGCCGCGGGTCTCGCGCGCTTGAGCTCCTCGATCGTCGCGAGGGCGGCCGGGTAGCTCCTCGCGGCGTGCTCGGCCGCGGCCCGGGTGTAGAGGAGCATGTGCGGGGGCGGTAGGCGGAAGTCCTTGCGCCGCCCGGCGAGCGCCGGGTTCTTGAGGCGCGCGTGGCGCATCCACTCGGCGCTCGCGCAGCTCCGCACGCGCGCGAGGAGCGCGATCTCCTCTGGCGAGCGGGCGCGCCCCGCGAGGGCGTCGAGCGTGAGCTTCGCGGCGGCGAAGTCGGGCACCGAGCACTGCGCCGAGAGAAGGAGGAAGCCGTGCGTGGGGTCACCCGTCCGCGCGAAGAGGGGCGCGACGTGCGAGGCGGCCTGGTCGAAATGGCCCTCGGCCAGCATCACCCTGGCGCTACCGAGTGGATCGTTCGCGCGCATCCGTGGCCAGCGTAGCCGAAAAACCGGTACGCTTGGGGCATGGACGTCATCGACGGCCTCCGCAGGCAGCGGCCGTGCGCGTTCGACTGCCACGCGACCCTCACCGCCGCGCAGCGCATCCGCGCCATCGAGTGCATCCACGCCTGCGACGACGCGCTCCGGGGGTGGGGATACGAGCCGCTCTACGATCTCCACGGGGACGCGCTCTGGCAGGAGGCGCAGCGGGCCGACGATCCGGGCTACTTCAAGGTGGCGGTGCGGTTCGGGGAGTGCATCTACCGCCGCCTCGTCGGCAGCGTGCTCCACGAGGTCCTGCACGCGTCGTTCGGCGACACCACGAAGCCGAACTACGGGATGCGCTTCGGGCTCCCCTACTGCGTGCCGGCCGACGTTCCCCAGGCCGACGAGGCAGACCACCTCGCGCCGCACAACTGGTGCGAGGCGCGCGCCTGGTCCGGCGTGTGGATCCTCGGCGCGCGTCGCTTCGGGATCGACTGGGACGTGAAGACGGCGCGCGACGTCGGCACCTACTGCTTCACGGGAGGCAACGCGATCGTGCCGCCGAAGGCGCCAGGCTGGCGCCCCGTCGCGCACGTCGATCCGGTTCACCACGCGGACCGCTACCTCGCCCACGCGCGCAGGCTCGAGGCCGAGGCGCGCGCATGGTTCACGGAGGACCACCTCGCGGACATCCTGCGGCAGATCGACGCCGCGATCGAGCGAGGCAAGCGTGCCCGTCGGCGGCCCTTCCCCTCCGCGCGTGACGTCGCGACGATCGCGCCCAGGAAGGCGGAGCGCAACGAGCCGTGCCCCTGCGGGAGCGGGAGGAAGTTCAAGGCGTGCTGCGGCGATCCGGCGCGGTCCGCCCCGTCGCCCCCGATGTTCACCCGGTGAACGCCGCCATCCTCCCGCTGCTCTCGCGCGCGACACGGCTGCCGCCATCCTTCGACGCGCGACGCCTGTCTCCGATGCTGTGCGCCGCCCCCACGAAGCGCGGCGCCGCGGGCGAGCGCGCGATCCTCCGGGACCGCGCGTACGCCTTCGAGCTCAAGCTTGACGGTGTCCGGATCCTCGCCGAAAAGGACGGCGACCGGGTCACGCTCGTGTACCGCAAGGGTCGCGACGCGACGCTCGCGTACCCGGAGGTGTCGGAGGCGATGCGTGCGATCCCGGTCGACCGCGTCGTGCTCGATGGGGAGATCGTCGCGTTCGACGAGACGGGCCGCCCCAACTTCCAGCGCCTCGGGCGGCGCATCCACCTCGCAGCGCCGCGCGACGTCGCGCACGCGCGCGCGCGGGTACCCGTCGTCTTCGTGGTGTTCGACGCGCTCGTCGTCGGGGATCTGTCCCTCCTCACGGTGCCGCTCGAGGAGCGCCAGGCCCTCGTCGAGTCGCTGGTCGGCGCCGAAGGCACGATCCGCAGACAGCCCGTGATGGAAGACGGCGAGGCGCTCCTCGCGCTGTGCCAGGCGCACGGCCTCGAGGGCGTGGTCGCGAAGAAGCGAGGGAGCACCTACACACCCGGCCCCGCGCGCACGCGGGACTGGCTGAAGATCAAGTGCGAGCGCGACGCGGAGCTCGTCGTCGTCGCCTGGACCGGGGGCGATGGCACGCGCCAGCGCCTCGGCGCGCTCGACGTGGCGTCGTACGACGCCGGGGTGCTGCGCGTACGCGGCCGCGTCGGATCGGGGCTCGACGAGAGGACCATCGACTGGCTCCTCCCTCGCCTCGAGGCCCTCCGCGTGGACGCGCCGACGGCCGAGGGCAGGTACGAGCCGAAGAAGGTGCGTCACCACGTCCGGCCGGAGATCGTCGTGTCGGTGCGCTACCTCGGCTGGAGCGAGGACGGCTCGCTGCGCTTCCCGGTGTTCAGGGGCGTCCGCGACGACGTGCCCCCGGCGGAGTGCACCGTGAGCCCCCGCGAGGCGGACACCGAGGCGCGGCCCCCGAAAGGCCCCGGGGGCGACGCGCAGGCCGCGCGCCCCGCGGTGCTCGCGCGGCCGTACCGCCGCGTGAACCTCACGAACAAGGGCCGCGTCTTCTTCCCCGACCTCGGCCTCACGAAGGGCGACGTGGCGGCCTACTACGAGGCGATCGCGCCGACCCTCCTCCCCTACCTCGCGGATCGGCCGTGCGTCCTCGTCCGCCACCCACAGGGCATCGCGGGTCGGAGCTTCCACCAGTGGAACGTCCCGCGGTGGATGCCGTCCTGGATGCGCACCGCCGTCGTGCGATCGCGTGAGCACGAGATGAACGTGTTCCTCATCGACGACGTGGACGGCCTGCTGTTCGTCCTCAACCTGGGTGCGATCCCGCTGCACGTGACCGGGGGCCGGATCCGCCGCGAACCCGGCGCGGGCGGAATGCCGGATGCGTGCGACTTCTTCACCCTCGACTTCGACACCGGGGACCGCGGATTCGAGGCGGCGATCCCGCTGGCGAGATCGCTTCGCGAGGTGCTCGACCGTGCTGGCCTTCCGTCGTTCCCGAAGACCAGCGGCCAGACCGGCCTCCACGTCGTGATCCCCCTCGGGGGAGCGAGCTTCGGCGTGGCGTCAGCGCTCGCCGCCGTGCTCGCGCACATGGTGGTCAAGAGGCATCCCGACACGGCGACCCTGGATCCCGCCCCCGCGGCGCGGCGCGAGAGGGTCTACATCGACACGGGGCAGACCCACCCGCTCCGGACCGTGGTCGCGCCCTATGCCCTGAGGGCCGATCCTCGCGCCACGGTCTCGACGCCCGTGACCTGGGACGAGCTGCAAGGACGCATGGATCCCGGGGCGTTCACGCTCCGGACCGTGCCGGAGCGCCTCGCGCGGATGGGCGATCCGATGCGCGGGCTCCTCGAGGCCCACCCCGACGTGGAGACCGCCACCTCGCGGCTCGCGGAGCTCGCGGGGTGAGCGCCGGCGGCGGACGGGACGCGACGTGCCTTCCTTGCCACACCTGGAATCCCCCCTCGCGAAGCGTGCGCAGTTCGTGGCCGCACGTTAGACTGTGTCCTCTTTCCCGGTACCGCCGGGCGCTGAATCACTTCACTCCTTCTTACGTCAACCAACCTCAAGGTACCCCACACATGAACCGAACCATCGCTTCCTTCCTGGCCGCCACGGCCGCCACGCTCGCCCTCCTCGCTCCCACCACCGCGCTCGCGGCCGACAACGGCCCGTGCGGGAACTTCGACTTCAGCGGCAACGCCTCCTGCAAGGTGGAGGTCCAGGCCAGCTGCAACGCCAAGTGCGATCCGCCGTCCGTGGTCGTGTCGTGCGGCGGCAAGTGCACCGCCGACTCGACGACGACGTGCACTGACTCGTGCGGCGAGACCTGCATCAAGCAGTGCAACCCGAAGCTCCTCGACTGCTTCAAGGGCTGCCACGAGGAGTGCGACCAGCCGACGATCGAGCTGTGCAAGTCGAAGCACCCCGGCGAGGACTGCGTCACGCAGGGCAAGGCGCAGTGCGACGGCCACTGCAAGAACAACTGCAAGGTGCCGGACACCTCCTGCTCGGAGCACTGCACCAAGTGCTGCCGGGGCTCGTGCCAGACCCAGGTCAACTTCGACTGCGACTTCAAGTGCATGGCCGACGTGAAGATCAACTGCAAGGCCCAGTGCTCGAAGCCCACGGGCGGCATCTTCTGCAACGGGCAGTTCGTCAACGCGACGGACGTGCAGCAGTGCATCAGCTACCTCGCCACGAAGCTGAACATCAAGGTCGACGCCTCGGCGAGCGCGTCCGGGAACTGCACGGGAGGCAACTGCACGGGCGCGGCCGACGGGAAGCTGAGCGCGCAGGGCTGCGCCGCCGCGCCGATCGAGCTCGGAGACGGGAACGGCACGCTCGGCGCGCTCGGCCTCGTCGGCGCCGCCGTCGCCGTCGGTGTGGTCCGCCGCCGGCGCCGTCGCTAGGGCGCCAAACGTGGTAGCTTCGGGCGGATGAACACCTCCTCCGCCCGAAGCTGTTCCGTCGTGCTCTCCCTCTTCGCGCTCGCGGGCGCCGCCGCGCTCGCGTGCGGGAACAAGGAGCAACCGAAGTCCCCGGCTCCGGTCGCCTCCGCGTCGGCGGCGTCCTCGTCCGGCGCGGCGACCGTCGCCAGCGCGCCTGGATCGGCGAGCGCCGCCCCGGCGAGCGCGAGCGCGAGCGCGTCCGCGACGCCGGCCGCCCCGAAGGCGTCGTTCGTCAGCGCGACACGATCGGCGCAATCGGGGAAGGTCGACAAGGTCGGCGAGCGCGACGGCGACTTCAAGCCGGACAAGATCAAGGACCTCGTGATCGACGTCGAGCTCGACGGCCCCGCGGTCGCGCTCTTCCTCGCGTCGACCGACAAGGAGGGGACGGCGACGGGAGACTTCGAGGCGGATACGCTCGTCGGAAACCAGGAGTTCCCCCCGGACATCGCGCCCACCCTGAACGGGGGCAAGTACACGGCGGGGCTCGCCGTGTTCGAAGGAGACAAGCTCCTCAACGCGAAGGACGGCTCCCTGGTCGCGCTCGGCGAAGGCAAGCACAAGCTGTCGCTGCACGTGTCGAGCAAGAACGCTCCGACCGGGGCGGTGCGTATCTTCGCGTCGCTCGCCGACAAATCGGTCGTGAAGAGCGGCATCGTCAAGTAGCGATGCCGTCCTACGAGGAGACGTACCTCCGCCACGCGGACGCGTACGACGAGCTCGTACGCCACGAGGACCACGAGGGGAACGTCCGCGCGTTCCTCTCGCGGGCGATCCCCGAGCCGGTCGCGCGGGTCGTCGAGCTCGGCTGTGGCACCGGCCGCGTGACGGGGATGCTGCTCGGGCGCGCGCGGGCGATCCACGCGTACGACGCGTCGGCCCACATGATCGACTTCGCCCGGGCGGCCCTCCCCGATCCGAGCGTGGTCTTCGGCGTCGCCGACAACGCGCTCCTCCCCGAGGCCGACGGGCAGGCGGATGTCACGGTCGCGGGCTGGAGCATCGGGCACGTGACCGGCTTCTTCCCCGACGCATGGGAGGCGCACGCCCGGGCCGCGCTCGAGGAGATGCGGCGCGTGACCCGCCCGGGGGGCCGGCTGGTCGTGCTCGAGACGCTCGGAACGTGCGTGGAGACGGCGGGGCCTCCGAACGAGCGTTTGTGTGCATATTACACCTTACTCGAGGAGGTGTACGGGTTCGGGCGCGAGGTCCTCTCGACGGACTACGCGTTTCCCAGCGCGGAGCGGGCCGCCGTGGTGATGGGCGCGTTCTTCGGCGACGCGATGGCCGCGCGCGTGGGCGCCCGGGGCGCCGCGCGCGTGCCGGAGTTCACGGGGGCGTGGACCTCGAGGCGATGACCTCCAGGGCGGCGCGCATCGTCGCGGCGTGCGGGTGCGCGCTGTTGCTGGCAGGGTGCGGGCGCATGCAGGCCTGCGGCAAGAAGAAGCCCGAGCCGCGCCTCGTCGAGCGGCAGGGCCCGAGCGACGTCCTCCCGGAGGCCGCCTCCCGCGCGGGCGCGGAGGTCGAGGTGCTGCCCGGGCGCGTGGTCGAGGCCGCGGGCCGGAGGCGATCGTATGTCCTCGTCCGCCCGCGAGCGCGGAGGCCGGGGCGCCCCCTCGTGCTCGTGCTGCACGGCGACGGTGGGGACGGCGCGGGCTTCCACACCGGCTTCCCGTTCGAGCGCGGGTCGGGGGAGGAAGCGATCCTGGCGTACCCGGACGGCCTCCACACGACGTGGGACCTCGAGGGCGCGCCGGACCGCAACAAGGACTTCGCCTTCCTCGCGGCGATCGTGGACGACCTCGCGCGGAGCGAGGGGATCGATCGCCGTCGCGTCTTCGGCGCCGGGTACTCGAGCGGCGGCTTCCTGCTCAACTTCGTCGCGTGCTACCGGCCGGGCTTCCTCCGGGCCATCTCGTCGTCGGCGGGGGGCGCGCCCTACGGCCTCCCCGAGACGTTCGCGAACGGCTACCCGAAGTGTCCCGGCCAGATCCCGACGCCGGTCATCGCGCTCCACGGTCGCCAGGACTTCGCCGTGACCTTCGACAGCGGGACGTTCACCGCGCAGTACTGGGCGTACGTGAACGGCTGCGACGACGCCGAGATCGAGACGACGGCCTACCCCGAGTGCGCGGCTTACCGGGGCTGTCGCTCGGGGAAGAGCGTGGTGTTCTGCGACGTGAAGAGGCTCGGGCACTGGGTGTGGGACAGGGCGGCCGAGGCCTCGTGGACGTTCTTCATGACCCAGTCGCGCGGCTGAAAAACGTGATACATGAGGCGCATGACGAGACTCACCTTCGCATGGTCCGGCCTCGCGCTGCTGGCAGCCGTGGCCATCACGGTACCCGCCCTCGGAGATGGCAAGGAGAACCGGAACCAGCTCCGGGAGGACAAGAAAGAGCTCAGGGAGGACAGGGACCGCCTCCGCGAGGCCCGCCGCGCCGGAGACGGCGGCGCCATCGACGACGCGAAGAAGGAGCTGCGGCGCGACCGGCGCCAGCTCACGAAGGACCAGCTCGAGAAGCGCAAGGCGCACCTCGCCGAGCTGCGCCAGAAGTGGGGCGGCTTCTTCAAGGCGCCCGCGTTCCGCGAGGAGATGCGCCTGCATCATCACCGCATGGCCAAGCTGCGGCAGGTGGAGCGCATCGCCAAGGCCGAGAAGAAGGACGGGCTCGTGAAGCGCGTGGACACGTTGGTGACGAAGGAGAAGGCTCGCCACCAGAAGGTGCTGGACGCGATGAAGTCCGACGGAGGTGCGAAGTGAACGCGCGAACGACGACCCTGATGTCTTCTCTCGGGCTCCTGTTCCTCGGCGTGGCGTGCGTCGCCGCGTGCGACAAGAAGGATCCCGCGCCCGCGCCCGTCGCGACCACGACGGCGGAGCTCTCGGCCTCCGCGGCGCCCTCTGCCTCCGCGGTCGCCTCGGCCTCGGCTTCTGCCGCGCCCGTCGACGACGACGACGACATCGCCACCGAGGACGACTTCGACGACGAGGTGAAGCTCACGCTCGCCGAGGCGGAGGCCGAGCTCGGCAAGCTCGAGAAAGAGATCGGGAACTGATCGCACCTCGCGCCTGTGAACCCGGACGCACACGGGGCTCGCCGGCGCGCGCCAGACTCCGCTGAAAACGTGCTATTTTCTCGGAGGCACGTGATGTGCTTTCGGGGAGACAACCGACGGGAGGCCTGGAGGATGAGGACGTGGACCCTGCTTGGACCCGTCGCCGCTGCGGCGGCGGTGACGATGTCGGCCTGCTCGGGGAGCTCGACGAGCGATATCACCCAGGGGTCGGGCGACGGGGGCGCCTCCGCGGACGGCGCCCCGGCGGCGGACGGAGGCGCCGAGAGCGACGCCGCCTCGGGCCCGCTGAAGTGCGACAGCGTCGCGAAGGCGCTGTGCGAGCGCTTCGACGCCTGCACGAGGTACATCCCGGTCGCGTTCGGCGACGTGGCGACGTGCATCAAGCACGCGACGGCGAACTGCACCAAGGCCCTCGCCGCACCCGGCATGTCGGTCACGCAAGGGGAGATCGACGCCTGCGCCACGGCCCAGGCCGCGACGACGTGTGACGATCTCTTCTCGAACCGCGGACCGGCCGCGTGCAAGAAGCCTGGCACGCTCGCCGATGGCACGCGGTGCGGGAGCAACGGCCAGTGCAGCTCGGGCCACTGCCGCAAGCCGACGAAGGGCGCGAACTGCGGCGCGTGTGGCAAGGTCGCGGCGACAAACGAGCTGTGCGCCGAGGACGCGGACTGCACGACGGGCCTCGTCTGCAACAGCGACAGGAAGTGCGCCGCGAGGGCCAAGGACGGCGAGGTGTGCGGCGTCAACGACTGCGCGTACGGCCTCAAGTGCTTCTCGGGCAAGTGCACGAAGGTGCTCGCCGAGGGCGCTCCGTGCACGCGCGCCGCGGATCAGAGCGACGCGTGCGACCTCGTGGGAAAGCTCGACTACTGCGGGTTCGGCGCCGGGGCGACGTGCGAGCCGCTCACGCTCGCGACGACCAAGGGCGCGGCGTGCGGCATCGTCGGCGGGAAGTTCGTCCTCTGCGCCTTCGAGGCGAAGTGTACGGGCGGGGTCATCCCCGGGGTGTGCGAGGCGCCGCGCGAGGAGGGCGCCGCGTGCAACGACACGGACGCGAAGTGTCGCGAGCCGTACACGTGCGACCAGAACAAGTGCATCTTGCCGGATCCCGCGAAGTGCAAGTGATCTAGACTCGTCGAGATGCGCGCGCTCCCGTTCGCCTCCCTCGCTGCGTCGGTCTGCCTCTCCGTGATCGCGTCGTCGTGCGCGCCGGCGGCCCCTCCCCCGAAGCGCCTCGAGAAGCCGAACCGCCCGCCCGAGGTCACGCGCCCGGTCGCGAGCGCCGACACGGCGTTCCACTCGACGGCCATGTCCTACGAGGCGGCCCTCGCGGTACCCGAGGACCTGAACGCGGTGAAGGGCGAGCGTGAGCTCAGCAACAAGGACCTCGCGGCGCCGATGCAGCCCGCCGCCGTGCTCGACGTGTGCCACGTCCCGGACGCGACGCGCGTGACGGTGAAGGTCGCCGTGCGCGACGGCCGCGCGATGGGCGTCTCCGTGGCCACGCGGCCCGACGACGCGAGGGTGGCGGAGTGCGTCGACAGGGCCGTGCGGAAGCTCACGTGGCCCGCGAGCCGGAAGCGCGACTCGTTCACCACCGTGTTCTGACCGAGCGGGCGGTCAGAGCGTGGCGGCGACGGCGCGGAGGGCGGCAGAGGGCTCGACGTCGAGCGTCTCGTGGTGCGAGACGATGACGCGCCTGAGGTCGGGGATGGCGGCGAGCCGCTCGAGCTCGCCCTTCACGGCGGCGGCGTCCTTGACGAGGAACAAGCGGGCGACCCGGGAGATCGTGGGCCCGCCGGACGACGCCGTGACGTGGCGCAGGACGAAGCCGCCGACGCCGCCCTGGTGGGGCATGTTGAAGACGAGGTCGTTGACGACGAGGGTGACGCCGTCGGCGGACCGGACGACCATGACCCCCTCCGCGTCGCCGACGCCCCGGACGGCCTCGAAGCGAACGTCGGGGTCGGCGGGGATCTCCTCGAGCGTTCCGTGAACGGTGACGGCGGCCGCAACGCGCTTCCGCGAGCCCGCCGGGCAGTGGACCTTCGCGTCCGGATAACGCCGCGCGAAGCGGGCCGCGTCGATGCGGTGGAACCCGTTCGGGACGACGACGTACGCGATCTCGCCGAGCGCCTCGAGCTCCTTCATCCGAGGCTCCTCGAGGGCGATGGCGTTGTGGATGACGAGCTTGCCGTCGGAGCGCCGCGCGACCGTCATGACCCGCTTGAGCGGGCTGCCGGAGATGGTGCCCTCCACGCGCCAGAGGTTCTCCGCGAGCTTCTCCATGGGCTTGGAGGGGGCGACGACCCAGTCCTCGGCGTTCAGCATGGGCGCACGATAGGGCCGTGGGCGGGGAGAGGCAACGGAGAGACGGGGCGCCGCGGGGACGGTGCCGCGGGGACGGCGGCCGGGGGACGGCGGCGCGGTGCGTCCAACAGCGGGCCGCGGATGCGCGCCGCGGACAGCGAGTCCCGACCAGGGTTGACACCCGTGTCCGGGAGTGTAAGGTTCGCGGTGCCTCCGGGTTCACCCTGGACACGGAAGGCTGACGCGCGGTGGAGCAGCCTGGTAGCTCGTC
>SXGT01202434.1_pt1 | contig 10651 bp, 10 predicted proteins | sample 3176221 | NCBI WGS metagenome assembly SXGT01 (sample SAMN11356862, study PRJNA531348) | freshwater metagenome | isolation source: freshwater sample F1-120 | place: China: Fuxian Lake, Yuxi | collected 2017-12-25
CATGACGTCGAGCAGAATCAGGTCGGGCAACTCGCGTTTCGCGAGATCCATTGCATCGCGCCCGTTGGCAGCGGTGACGACCTCGTAGCCGTGATGGGCCAGCGCGGCTTCGAGCATCGTTCGTAGGTTCTCCTCGTCGTCGACGAGGAGCAGTCGTTCCCGGGCCATCGGACAACCTCCGTCACGTCAGTATCGCCGCGAAACCTGAGAGTTTCCGGTGAGCCACCCGAGAACCAGCGCAACTGGTTCGGCTTGCAGCAGATCCACCATCGAACTTCGGTGTTCGTGGCCTGGCCCTTGGGTCAGACGGGGCGAACCGGCACCGTCGCGTAGCCCGCGACGTTCGACATGTTGACCCGCTCGAGTCCGTCCTCGTCGACCTCGTAGCGCGGCCAACGGCGGGCGATCTCTTCGATGGCGATTCGGCTTTCGAGTCGCGCCAGCGCCGCGCCGAGACAGGCGTGAATCCCGTGGCCGAGCCCGATCGCGAGCTGAGGAACTCGGGTGATGTCGAATCGATCAGGATCGTCATAGACACGCGGGTCGCGGGTCGCAGCGCCGGTGATCAACAACACCGGTTGCCCGGCGGGAATCGTGCCGCCGTCGAAGTCGGCGTCGGCCACAGAATAACGACCTTGGTACTGCGACGGCGGGAGATAACGCAACACTTCTTCAACCGCAACCGCGAGGTCGGCCCGGCCGCCGGTAACGAGGTCCCACTGCTCGGGGTGGCGGAAGAACTCGACGGTTGCGTTCGCAACGAGCTTGGTCACCGTCTCGCTGCCGGCTGCTGCGATCAGCGTCGCGAATCCGGCGATTTCGGCGTCGTCGAGTCGCTGCCGCGATCCATCGGCGTCTTCGACCTCGACGTCGCATAGGAGACTGATCATCTTGTCGTCGGGATGTTTTCGCTTCTCGCCGACGAGCTCGTAGAAGTACACCCCGTTCTCGATCGCCGCCTGCATTCCCGCGTCGGTCGTGTTCGGGTTCCCCGGCTCGCGATGCAACAGGATGTCGGTGCGATGCCGAATCGCTTGGCGGTCGGGTTCGGGGACTCCGAGAATCGTCGAGATCACTTCACACGGGAAACGCGCGGCAAAGTCACCGACCATGTCGAAGGAACCCGCCGCCAACAACGGGTCCAGCATCTCTGTCTGAATGTTGCGGATAAGTGGTTCCATCTCGGCAACCGCGCGAGGAGTGAACGCCCGCGACACCAACTTGCGCAGTCGTTCGTGATCAGGAGGATCGATCGAGATGATGCTCCCGGTCGCGTCGCGGCGTCCGGACTGGAGTTGCTCCAGCGTCACGCCGAAGTTCGACGAGAAGGTCTGCCAGTCGCGATGCGCGCGAACGACATCGTCGAAACGCGACAAAGCGTAGAAACCGAGTTCGGCGTTGTGATACACGGGTTGCTCGTCGCGCAGCCAGCGGTAGAGATCGTAGGGATCATTGAAGAACTCATCGGAAAACGGATCGAACTCTCGACTCACGACATCGCCTCCGTCAGATCTGCGCGCCACTTGTACAGGTTCGGTCCGAGTGATGCGCCGGTCTTGCCCAACCGCACGATGATCAAGTCACGATCGGGTACACACGCGATCATCTGACCTTGGTAGCCGCTCGCCCAGAACGTGCCGTGCTCATCGTCGACAACCCACCAGTGCGCTCCGTAGGGTCGACCGTTCTCCGAGTCGATCGATCGCAGGGTTCGAGCGTGATCGACCCAACCCTCGGGAAGCAGTCGCCGACCGTCCCAGACACCGTCACGCAGATACAGCAGCCCGAACTTGGCAAAGTCGCGTGCAGTCGCGTGCACGTACGACGAGCCCACAAATGTCCCGGCCGAATCGAAACGAGGGTCGGCGCTACGCATGCCGATCGGCGCAAACAGTTCGTCCACGAGGAAGCATCGCATCTCGTCGGCACCACCACCGACGACATCACCCACGATTCGCGCCACGATGTTCGAGGTCCCCGACGAATAGTTGAACACCGAACCCGGCGGATGGAGCATCGGGCGGTGCACGGCGTACGCGGCGACGTCGTCGCGGCCGGGGCCGAACAGCATCTCGATGACATCCGAGACGCCGTCACCGGTGATCGGATCGGCGACGTAGTCTTCGACGAAGTCGAGCCCATCGCGCATCGTGAGGAGGTGATCGACCGTGATGGTCGATCGCTCGTCGGAGCTCCATGCCGCAACGGGCGCAGGAGCGCCCGGTTCGATGCGGCCGTCGCGCACGAGAATTCCGACCGCCGCATGGGTGATGGATTTCGCCATCGACCACGACAACATCGCCGTGTCGCGGTTGACCGCGATGTCGGGCCCAGACCAATTCGTCAACGCGTTCGCATACCGTTCGAAGACGAGTTCACCACCCTGGACGACCACCACTGCGTACGTCGTGGCGAATCGGTCGACGTCGTCGAATATCGCAGCGAGGAGGGCGCCCGCCTCGCTACTGACTCCGAGGCGCTCCGGCCAGCGATCGGTTGGCCACGCGACCGTGTCGGGCTGGCGAGGCAACGGAGGCAGGTTCACCTGCGGAGTTCTAGCCGAACGTCAGGTGGTCGAGCCTGTCGACTCCTTATCGCGTTCGCGCAGCACTTTGGGTAGTCGCTTGGTGCAGTCACGCTTCTTCGGGGCGTTGAGACACATCTGCGTGGCGTCGTGCAGCAGCGTCGGTTCCCAGGCATTGAAGAAGTCTGCATGCGCGCTCGACAGGTCCCCGGACGACAGTGTGAGCAGCGCGGCCGGGTCAGGGCGCGGGTAGGCGAAGAAGACGCGAAGTCGAGTCGTCGCCACCGGGTGAGTTTCGGGACAACGACCGTCCTCGCTGTACGCCATGTGCGATCGGTGATCGGCGCTGTCGAGATCCGTCCCGTTCCAGCAGTCGGGGAAGGTGATCCCGATGGTGAACAACCCGTCCGTGCATTGCGGGACCATGCTGCCCAGGCGCGACGGCATCTTCTCGACGACACAACCGAATCGCACGCGCCGTCGTTCGCCACCAGCCACGATTCGGAGTCCGATCGGCGGCGGAATCACCTTCGCCTCGGTCTTGCGCACGTAGTACGCGTGGGCTTGAACGGGGACGACCGCAACTCCGTCCGAGTAGAGCGTCGGCGCCCAGTAGGCCGATCGATCCGAACCGGTGCGACAGGTCGTCGATCCGGCTGCCAACGACTCGGTCGTCGAGAACGCGTCGGTGGTTGTGTTGCCGAAGAAGTCGTGGCTGTGGGCCGCGCCGGGTTGGCCGGGCTTGACGATCGGGTCGTCCATCGCGGTGTGGGAGTAGGCGCACACCGATCCGAACGGCCGCCGGGGCAGCTTGCGGCGCGCCTCGGCGGAGTCAGCCAACGGAACGGCTGCGACGAGACCGAGGACGATCATCGTCGCTCCGATGCGTCGCTGACGGCGCATTGCCAACATGGACCCGACTTTCGCAGGGCCCGCCCGAGACGTGTATCGACGGTCGACCTCGGATTCTTGAATGCGCTACTTCGCCGGATCGAGCAGATCGGTGAACCCGTAGCGACGATGCGGACCGAAGCAGATTTGCTCGAGCACGCCGATCCCGCGACGATCGCCGCTCGTGGCTCGGACCACCTGCTGAATGTGCTGGTTTTCGATCCCCATGGGATCGAGGTCGTCGCACTTCCACATCTCACCGGCGAACGCCAGATCACCCTTCCACATGCCGTGCCCCCACTCCGGATGCATGTAACCGATTCCCTTCATTCGGAAGCAGAGCAACGGTTCGAGGTCGATGGCCTCGGTGATCCCACCTTCGTGCGTCAGGTCGATCGTGGCGCGCCCGGCACGGCGCGTCCCCGACACGTAGTCGAGATGATGTTCGACCGCGGCCAGCACCTCGGTGTTCGGATCTTCGGCCCCTGGGATCTCGTCGAGGTCGTCGTACACGGGAAGGATCGCTCCGTCGGAGTGCCATTTGCGGCCGTGGGCATTCTCGAACACGCCGAAGTGCGTGCACCGGTCGTCCCAATGCAGCGGGGCCCACAAGAAGAAGGCCTGGGTCGCGTGCGGCGGTTCGGGCGCGATCGCAGTGTCGGGAGCCCCGACCGGGCGCACTCCCCAACTTCGATCCTTCGTGCCGAACACGCGTGCCGCATCGATCGGTACGACGTTTCCGTCGTAGCGGATCTCTCCTTCCCATCTCCCGAACTGGGCAAAGCGCGTCACGTCCATGACGAGCCTCGGCGTGCGCGCAAGCGTTTGCCGCCCTTCCTCGACACAGGCCGTGCGGGCCGTGAACATCAGATCGGCGCTGATACCGGTGTCGTTGTCGTCGAGCGTCACCTGGATTCGTCGCATCGGCTCGATCACGTCGATGACGAATGGGCCGCAACGCAGATCGGTCGGCTCCAGACCCGCGCGGCACGACCCGTGGAACGCATGCTGCTCACCACCACGAACGATGCTGAACCCGCAGTCGTAGATCCCCAGATTCGGGTATCGGGCCGCGCCGATCCCGAAGTAGAAATCGCCGTCGTCCTGGTAACCGTTGAACCAGTAGCGGTCGTAGTGGTTCCGGTCGCCGCTGATGGGGTGTGCGATCGGCGCGGCGGTCTGATGGATCGGATAATCGTCGAACTTCGAGAGCATGGTCGCAGTCTGGCAGGATTCCCCGATGGTCGACATGTCAGCGTTCGAGTCCCACCCTGCACGTGACGTCGCCATCCAGTCGATGCTTGCCGTCGAGGCGGGCGATCGCGACGGTTGGCTCGCGTTGTTCGCAGCCGACGCGATCGTCGAGGACCCGATCGGACCGTCACCGATGAACGAATCCGGTGAGCCTCGGCGAGGGCTCGCCGCAATCGCCGAGTTCTACGACTCGGTCATTGCAGGCGGCGAGGTGCGCTTCGACATCCGCGACTCGTTCGCATGCGGGAGCGAGGTCGCGAACGTCGGCACCATCACGGTCACCTTCCCCGGCGGCGCGCGCTCGGTTGTCGATGGGGTTTACACCTATCGCATCGATGATTCCGCGAAGGTCGCAGCACTGCGCGCCTACTGGGAGTTCGCCAACCTCGAGTTCTACCCATGAACTCGACCCGCGCCGCACTCGGACGCTGAAACCTCGATTGGGTTATCGCAAGATGTAGTCGTCGGAGTTCGGCGTGCGGGTCTGTTGCCAATACTCGAGCAACGAATACGGCCAATTCTGTGCGACGCGCCCGAACTCGTTCTTGTACCAACTGTTCACGGTGCTGACACCCCACGCCATCGATCGGTTGCCCGCATCGATCCACTCGTTGTACCGATCGTGGACGTCGCCGCGACAATCCATCGACTGCCATCCACCCTCGAGCAGCATCCGCACACTCTCGACGATGTAGTTCGCTTCGCATTCCGAGAAATAGATGATCGATCCGTTGATGACGATGTTCGTGTTCGGTCCGTACATCAAGAACAGATTGGGAAAGTCGGGCACAACGATGCCGAGGTGTGCGCGCGCGTCTCCACCCCACTGTTCGTGGAGATCGACCCCGCCGACTCCCTCGATCTTCATGGGCGTCAGAAACTTCGACGCATGAAATCCGGTGCCGTAGATGATCACGTCGAACTCATGCTCGACGCCATCGGCGGTGCGGATTCCGAGCGGGGTGATTTCCGTGATCCCCTCGGTGACGAGGTCGACGTGGTCGCGTGCCAGCGTTTGGAAATAGATCCCGTTGTCGAACACGATCCGTTTGGCGATCGGCGGATACTTCGGTAGCACCTTGGCCCGCAGCTCCGGGTCGGGCACGAACAGCTCGTACATGCTCGTGAGGAACATTCGAATCAGGTCGTTGAGCTCGCTCACCGACGAATCGTTCGGTTCCCACGCAGGGTCGACGACGGCCGCCGGCAACAAACCTTCGTGCGTTCGCCAGAAGATGTAGAGGCGCTCCCAGCGCCCGTACTCGGGTAGGTGGCGAAGGGTCCAGGCAAGCCCGTCGGGTATTTCGGCCTGGTAGTTCTCGTTTGGCAGCAACCAGGGCGGCGTCCGCTGGAAGATCGTGAGATGCGCTGCGTCATCGGCAACGTGAGGAATGAACTGCGCTGCGCTCGCTCCGGTTCCGATGACCGCAACGCGCTTGCCTGCGAGCTTCACGTCGTGATTCCAGCGAGCCGAGTGGAACGACTCCCCCGCGAACGAGTCGAGACCGACGATGTCGGGGAACTTCGGGCGGTTCAGTTGTCCGACGGCGCTCACAATCGCGTTCGCGGTCATCGACGACTCGGTGCCGTCGGCGTCACGGAGCTGGACGTTCCAGCGCTGTGCGGCCGCGTCCCACTGCGCACCGGCGACTTCGGTCCGAAGCCGAATGTGGGCCAGCAAGCCGAACGCCTCGGCGCAGCTTCGGAAGTAGTCGAACAGCACGGGCTGGGGCGAGAAGTAGTTCGGCCACTCGTTCGTCTGTGCGAACGAATAGCTGTAGAAGTGATTCGGGATGTCGACCCGACATCCCGGATATTGGTTCTCCCACCAGGTGCCGCCGATTTCGGTGTTCTTGTCGACGATCTCGAAGTCGATCCCGGCCTGCTGGAGCCGATGCGCGGCGACGATGCCCGACATGCCGGCGCCGACGATGAGCACTCGGAAATCGCTGCCGCGACCGAAGTCCCGCCGATGCCACGTTGGCGCGCGTTCGTCGCCGCCCAACGCGAGTTCTTCGCGCAGGAGCGGCACGTAGTCGGGCGCGACCGCGCCACCGGCGACGTACTCGACGATGCGGGCCAACTCAGTTGGGCCGGGCAGCGCGGCGCGCGCACCCGAGTCGCGCAGGTCGATGAGCGCGTCGGCGGCAAGCCGTTGGATCTCGGCGACTTGCTCGGGGCTCAAACCACCCGTCGGATCCAACATGTTCGACGGGTCGGGCCGCAGGTCGTCGCGCAGCAGGTCGAGACGTCCGGTGACCTGCGCGACGGCGGCGAGCAATGGCGCGGGCGTTGCGAACGCGACCGCGCGGCGGATAGTGGCGTCGTCGTCGGTGATCGCAATCGGATCGGGATTCAACCTCACGCCGTGATTCTTACCGCGTGCCGGCGCAGCGATGCGAGGCCGACGCATCGACGTCGATCGGAACTTGGTCAGACTCGTTCGAGGAACTCGACCACCGCGTCGTTGAACAGGTCGTTGCGGTCGCCCGCGACCATGTGCCCCGCACCGGCGACGTCGACGAACTCGGCGTGGGGCACGAGATCCAGGTAGTGACGCGCCCCGGCCTCGCTCAACAGGTCGCTCTGTCGACCCCGGACCAACAAGGTTGGGAGCTGGCGCAGCGCAATCGCGGCAGCCGCCTTGGTCAGCCGATCGGGATCAGTGATCGAACGGGTTTCGTCGGGCGAACTGCGACGCCCGGTGATGAACGCGGGATCCCAGTGCCAGTACCACCGACCGTCTTCACGCAGCCGCAGGTTCTTCTTCAGGCCTTCGAGATTGGTCGGCCGGGGACGATGGGGGTTGTACGAGGCGATTGAATCCGCGACCTCGTCGAGATTCGCAAAACCGGTCTCCATGTGTTGCAACATGAACGATCCGATGCGATCCGCGCCTTCGCGTTCGATGCGCGGCGCAACGTCGACCAACACCAACGCGTTTGCAACCTCAGCTTCGGTTTCGCCGATCGCCGCCAACGACGTGATCCCGCCCAACGACGCGCCGATCAACGAGGGGAGTCGGCCGTCGGCCTCATCGCGGACGTAGGCCGTCACCTTCCGCGCATCGGCGGCGAACCGATCGAGCCCGTAGTCGCCGTCGGGATCCCAGTCACTGTCGCCGTGTCCGCGCAGGTCGACGTTGTGCACACGACGACCGCGCGCCGCAAGGACTTGCGATGTGTGGTGCCACGAGTGTCGGGTCTGTCCGCCACCGTGGAACAACACGACCGGTGCACCCCCGAGCGGGCCATGCACGTCGGCAGCGAGCATCAGCCCGTTGCCCTCGATCCGGATCGTCGTCGACTCCACGACCCCATTCCATGCCCTTCGCACCCCGGACCACGAAACGACCCCGCACACCACCGAGTTCGGGTGTGTCGGCGGTGGGGTTCAGGAGTACCGGGTCACAAACCCGCGGCGGCGGAACATCCGAAGCAGCCAAGCGGCGAAACCGACCGCGAGCACGAAGGCGATGATCGAGCCGACGAGCGACGCCGCGAGCGTTCCCCACGGAAGCGGCCGACCGTCGAGCAGTGCGCGCAATGCGCTGAAGGCCTTGGTCGTCGGCAGGATCGAGGCAACGTCTCGTAGCCCCTCGGGGAGCGCATCCGACGGGAAGAAGACGCCCGAGAACGCCATCAGCGCATAGTTGAAACCCCAGATCAGGATCTCGGCACTCTGCCCGAATCGCAAGACCATCCCAACGGTGACCATCGCCAGAGCCCACCCGTTGATCACGAGCAACACCATGATCGGGATCACGCCCCAACCGATCTCGGACAGGTCGAATCCGAAGAAGATGATCGTCGTCACGGTCAGTGTCGCGAGACACGCGAGGAGCTTCAGCAGCCCGAAGACGGCGATACCCACGATGTACTCGATCTCACGCACCGGGGTCGTCAACACGTTCAAAATGTTGCGTGTCCACGTCTCCTCGTTCACACCGAGCGCGATCGCGAACTGCGCCTGCGTGAACGTCCAGAACATCACCATGCCGGCGAGCAAATAGGGAGCGCCCGCGCGCGATGCCTCGTTCTCCTGCGCAACGAACGCCCCGAGCGAGCCCCACAACAGCACGTCCATGATCGGCCAGAACGAGATCTCGAACCATCGATGCGGCGCTCGGCGCAGCACGATCCAATGTCGATGCACGATCGCGCGCAATCGAACGATGCTCATCGGTGAAATCCTTCGTGCTCGCCCGGCAACGAGTCGTCGGCTCCGGAGGCGCGGGCACGCGACGCAACTTCCAAGAAGGCACCCTCGAGGTCATCGGTTTCGAACGCAGCCACCACTTCGGCCGGCGTGCCATCTGCTGCGACCCGTCCGTGGCTGAGGATGACGACGCGTTCACAGAGCGTTTCGACCTCGCGCATGTTGTGGCTCGTCACCAGCAAGGCCGCACCCGTCTCGCGATGAATTTCGAGCATCGTCTCGCGGACCCGACCGGCAACGTCGGGATCGAGGGAGGCAGTCGGTTCGTCGAGCACGAGCAGTCGCGGCCGATGGAGCGTGGATTTCACGATCGAGACGAGCGTGCGCTGGCCGCTCGACAGTTCGCGACTTTGTTGATCGGCGAGATGGGTGATCCCGAAGCGTTCGATCGCCGAGTCGATGATCGGTGCCGGCTTTCGGATCCCGTAGAAACCAGCGAAGATCGAGAGCGCCTCGCGGACCTTGAGGTTCTCGGGGAGCGGGAGGTAGCCGGCGACGAATCCGACCTGTCCGAGGGCTCGCGATCGGTGCCGCGGGAGCCGCAGACCGGCCAGATCGATCGTGCCGCGATCGGGAGCAATGACGCCGAGCAACATCAACAAGGTGGTCGTCTTGCCCGCACCGTTCGGACCCAACAATCCGACCCGTTCGCCCGACGCGACCTCGAGCGTGAGACCGTTGACCGCGGCTTTGGCGCCGAACTGCTTGACCAGATCGCGCGCTAGTACAACCTGGTCCGCCGTCACCCGATCATTCTGGCCGCGCTCAGGGCCCGAAACCGGGGATTTCCGACGCACGACGTCGGCTTCGAATGCGTCTGGTCCCGGCTCAGGTCGTCGTTGCTCGCTCCTCGTAGCTCACTCCAGAACGTCGCGCGTTCGATCAGCCGTAGAAGGTCCGCGTGATCCACTCCGCAACCATCGCTGGCTTGTCGTTGCCTTCGATTTCGACGGTGAGCGTCCGCTTGGTCTGCACCGCGTCGCCCTTCAATTCGACCTGACTGATTTCACTGCGCCCGCGAACTCGTGACCCCACCGGAACGGGGTTGATGAACCGAACGCGATCGAGGCCCACATTCACACCCATCACCGCGCCAGCGAACCGTTCGGGCGCCTTCGGGATGGTCTTGTCCAAATGCACGAGGAGCGACAGCGTGAGAAACCCATGCGCGATCGGCCCGCCGAATGGCGTCGCCTTCGCGCGCTCGGGGTCGACAGGGATGAACTGGTGATCGAGGGTTGCGTCCGCGAACGCGTTGACGCGGTCCTGATCGATCTCGAACCACTCGCCGACACCCTCCTCGGTTCCTTCGAGTGCCTTGTTCACTTCATAGGCCTGTTGTGCTGCTGACATGACGCTTCCTCCCGGTTCGACGACTGCACCGTACCGGCGGGCCGCTGCGGTCGCCCAGCCCAGCCGTCCACGGCGGATTCGTCATGACCGCGAGTTGTGCCGACCGAGCCCCGCCGCGCAGACTCGCCCCATGACCGAGCCCGTAATCCTCACCGACACGCCCGCCCCTTACGTCGCACGCATCACGTTGAATCGACCCGACAAGCGCAACGCGCTGAATCACCCACTGCGCCGCGCGATTCTCGACCAACTTCGAGCGAACGACCAGGACGACGACGTGCGAGTCACGATTATCCGCGGCGCCGGCTCGTGCTTCTCCGCCGGGTACGAACTCGGCGACGGCAACATCGGCGAAGAAATGCCCTTCTACACGCCCGGCGGAGAGGGACAGTGGCCGCGCCATGTCACTGA
>SXGT01427314.1_pt1 | contig 10650 bp, 10 predicted proteins | sample 3176221 | NCBI WGS metagenome assembly SXGT01 (sample SAMN11356862, study PRJNA531348) | freshwater metagenome | isolation source: freshwater sample F1-120 | place: China: Fuxian Lake, Yuxi | collected 2017-12-25
GACGGCTACACGCTGCTCACCGGCTCGGTGTCGAACATGGTCCTGAACATGGGCCTGTACAAGAACCTCTCGTACGACAGCCTCAAGGACTTCGAACCCGTGGGGCTGGCCGTGAGCTACAGCTACACGCTGCTCGGCCGCAACAGCCTGCCGTTCAACAACCTGGCCGGCCTGGTGGCCTACGCCAAGGCCAACCCCGGCAAGCTCACCTACGCCTCGGCCGGCAACGGCTCGGGCCAGCACGTGATCGCCGCCGCGCTGTGGAGCCTGGCGGGTGTGGACATCGTGCACGTGCCCTACCGGGGCGCGCAGCCGGCGTACGCCGACCTGCTCGGCGACCGCGTGGACCTGTTCTTCGACCTCACGCCCACCACCCGCGCGCACGTGGACACCGGCAAGCTCAAGGCCATCGCGGTCTCCAGCGCCGAACGCAACCCCATGCAGCCCACGGTGCAGACCATCAACGAGTCCGGCACCGTGAAGCTCGAACTGGAATCGTGGTTCGGCTATTTCGCGCCCAGCAAAACCCCGCCCGAGGTGCTGGCGCGGCTGCGCGGCGAACTGGCGAAAATCATCGCCACGCCCGAGCTTCAGGAAACCTTCCGCAAGGCGGGCGGTTCGCCCATGAAAATCAGCGTGGCCGACACCAAGACCATGCTGGCACGGGACGTGCAACGCTGGACCGGTCTCATCAGAGCCGCCAACATCAGTTTGGACTGACCCCCCGCCGCGCTTCGCGCGACCCCCCAAGGAGGGCAACACCTGCGGCCCTGCAAAGCCGGTTCCGCGGTGTTTCTGGGCGGGGTCATTTCGTTTCTGCAACGCTTTCTTTTCTTTAACTTTCAATTTGCCATGACCCTCGACGCGCAAGCCCTCGACCAGATCTTCCTCAAGGCGCGCACCGCCAACACCTTTCTCGACAAGCCCGTGCCGGACGAGCTGCTCAGGCAGGTGTACGACATCGCCCGCATGGGGCCCACCTCGATGAACACGCAGCCGGCGCGTTATGTGTTCCTCAAGACCCCCGAGGCGCGCGCGCGCCTGCTGCCCGCGCTCTCGCCGGGCAACCTGGACAAGACGCGCGTGGCGCCGGTCACGGTCAGTGTGTGTGCCGACAACCGCTTCCACGAGTTCATGCCCCAGGTGTGGCACCGTGAAGGCGCGAAGGAAAACTTCGAGAGCAACCCCGCGCTGAGCGAAGCCACGGCCACCCGCAACAGCACGCTGGGTGGCGCGTACTTCATCATCGCGGCGCGCGCGCTGGGCCTGGACTGCGGTCCCATGAGCGGCGTGGACCTGGCCAAAGTGAACGCCGAGTTCTTCCCCGACGGGCGCTGGCGCGCGAACTTCCTGATCAACCTCGGGTATGGGGATGGGAAGGTGTTCGACCGCAATGCGCGCTTGAGTTTCGAGCAGGCTTGCCAGGTGCTTTGAGCGCGGCGGTCGCCGCGCACGGGATCAACGCGCCCGCAATGCCTTGCTGAAAAAGTCGACGACCGTTGCATTGAAGCTCGCGTGAAACGCGACCCGATCGAAACCAGGAGCGCTGGTGCAAATGGGGGGCGCGATCGACGCCAGCGCGCTGCTGCACGGCGCCAGGAAGTCGAAATGCCCTGCCTTGGGGACGGCATGGTAGTCCGGGGTCTGCGGCAATGCGAGCCGGACCGCTTCGGCGTATCGCGGATGTGGAAGGATGGCATCGTCCTCGGCGCGCCAGAGCTGTATGGGCACCTTGACGTTCTTGAGCCCATCGGGTGCGAAGCTGAAGCCGAGCGCTGGTGCGGCCACCACTGCGGCCTTGATCCGAGGGTCCGCCGCGTTGGCGATGGCGGACGCGGTGGGCGGGGAGACGTTGCTGCCGCTCTTCGCCAGGAGCTGGCACGCAAAGTCGCCGGGGTATTGGCGGCACACGGGCTCGATCTTTGAAAAGTCGGGCACCCCGCCGATGTTCGCGAGCGTGGTGAAGCCGCCGGCGGAGAAGCCAAACATGCCGACGCGCGCCGGGTCGATCGCCGCACGACCGTCCCAGCTCGCCAGCATGTGATCGATCACCCGGCGGATCTGCCGGGGGCGGTCCATGATGTCGACGGCGCGGCTCTGATCGGCGTAGTTGTCGCCCGTGTGCATGACGGCCGCTACCACGAAGCCGGCGTCGGCCAGCGCCATGGCTGTGTCGAAGTGCCCGAGATAGGAGCCACCGGTGCCGTGCGAGATCAGCACCAGCGGCAGTGCCTTGCCCTGCACCGGGCCTTTGACGGCCACGCTCATCGTCGTCGGGCCCATGGCCACGGGTCGGGCCGCGGCCGAACTCGGGTACCAGATGCCGATTTCGAGCGGCTTGCCGTCCGGATCGGCGGCGAATCCGTGCTGAAAACCGGCGGCGTGGGCGCAGGCACCTGCAAGCGCCAGGGTGAGGGCCACGGAGAACCGTTTTGTGTTGAGCGTTTTCATGTAGTGCGAGCCTTGATTGGATGACGCTCGCGATTATCTGGGCGGGCCACCCATGGGCCTCGCCCTTTGCGACGATGCAATGGGCGGGCGGCGCGGAGGTGATTGAGAAACTCAAACACTGCGCCGAGTGATTCGCCCATCACGGCAAGGCGAGGGTGAAATAGAAGGTCGCGCCTTGGTTCGGTCTTGCCTGCACCCACACGCGCCCACCATGGCGCGCCGCGATGCGTTGCACGATGCTCAGGCCGATGCCAGTTCCCTTGAACTCGGTTTCGCTGTGCAGGCGTCGGAAGGGACTGAACAGTTGATCGGCATGGGCCATGTCGAAGCCACAGCCGTTGTCTTTGACGTAGAAGACATCTTGGCCTGCGTTGAATTCGTGGCCAACTTCGATGCGGGTAATGTCCCGGTTGGCGCAGAACTTCCAGGCGTTGCGCAGCAGATTGTCGAGCACGCTGCGCACGAGCACCGGATCGCCCTGGGCCTTCAGGTCTGGGGCGATGCGCACGTCAGCCACCCGTTCTGGCTCGGTCTCCATCTGCTGCTCGATGATTTCGGCGGCGATGCTGCTCAGATTCACCTCGCTGAGTTGCGGCGTCACTTTGGAAAGGTGCGAGAGGTTGAGCAGGGCATCGATGAGGTTGCTCATCTGGGTGCTCTTGGCCGCAATCCGTGCGATCAGCTTGATGCCTTCCTCATTCAGTTGGGTCCGATGGTCTTCCAGAAGCACTGCACTGAGTCCGGCGATGGCGCGAATGGGCGAGCGCAGGTCGTGCGCCACCGAGTAGCTGAAGGTTTCCAGCTCCTTGAGGCTCTCGCGCAGTTCGTTGGTGCGCTCCCCCACGAGACTTTCCAGTCCTTCATTGAGCTTGCGCAGCCGAATCTCCGCGTGTTTGCGCTCCGAGATGTCCTGCACCACGCCACTGATGCGTTGCGCGGGCAGGGCGCTGGCGTCGATCTTGATCCAGCGCGCGGGCTTCTGGTCGCTCAGCAGGCGAAACTCCTCACTGAATTTTTTCAGGGGGTCCAGCGCTTCCTGGAAGCGGGTGGCGACGAGGGCGCGGTCTTTTTCGTCGATGCCCGCGAGAAAGTTATCAAGGGTGATCAAGTTTTCGGCTGGCTTGTCGAGCAGTTCGGCGGTGCGCGGGTTGAGCGTCATGGCAGCGTTCGAAAGATCGAACTCCAAGATGCCCAGGCTGGCGGCGTCCAGGGCCTGCTGCAGCAGGCGGCGGTTTTCCACCAGCGCTTCCTCCACCGCATGGCGCTCCAGTGCCATCTGAATGGTGGCGTGCAGTTCGCGTTCGGAGAACGGTTTAATCAGATAGCCATAGGGACGTGTCTTGCGCGCGCGTTCGAGGGTGGAGTCTTCGGAATAGGCGGTGAGGTAGATCACCGGCACAGGACTGTTCTGGTTCAGCCGCGCGGCCACTTCGATGCCGTCCATATCGCCCTCGATGTGAATGTCCATCAGCACGAGATCGGGGCGGGATTGCGAGACGAAATCCAGGCTTTGCTGCCCAGAGACAGCCACGTGTGGCACTTCGTAGCCCAACTGCGAGAGACGCTGCTGCAGGTTGAAGGCAACGATGCTTTCGTCTTCCACAATCAGGATTCGAGCGGGTTGTCTCATGGCGCCGTCCCCAGTTGAAAGCTGAGCGAGAACCGAGTGGGGTTTTCGCGCTGGATATCCAGTTTTCCGTGCAACTGCTGCGTCAGGAGCTGGACCAGCTGCAGCCCGAGTGAACCGGTGCGCGAGAGGTCGAGCGCCTGCGGGATGCCTTGTCCATCGTCACTGATGCACAGCTCGATCTGCTTCTCGCCTTGTTGACGGATGTCCACTGAAATCCTGCCGCGTTGCTGGTTCGGGAAGCCGTGCTTGAGCGCGTTGCTCACGAGTTCATTGACGATCAAGCCGCACGGTATGGCCTCGTTGATGGGCAGCTTGACGTCATGCGCGTTGATCTCGATGACCACCTGTCCAGACGTCGAGCCGTACGCCTCGGTCAGGCGGGGCAGAAGTTCCCCCAGGAAGCGCTGGAAGTCCACCTGCGCGAAGTTCTGCGACTGGTACAAAGTCTGGTGAATCAGCGACATTGAGCGCACACGGTTCTGACTGTCGCGCAGCATGCCGATCAATTCGCTGTCGCTGCTTTTGAGGGCCTGGAGATCGAGCAGGCTGTGGATGACCTGAAGGTTGTTCTTCACGCGGTGATGCACCTCGCGCAGCAGCAAGTCCTTTTGTTGCAGTGCGTCTTGAATGCGCTTCTCGCTGAGCTTGCGTTCGCTCAGATCCAGGATCACCGAGAGGATCATGGGCCCCTCGCCAGTCTGCACCGGGTTGATGCCGATTTCCACGGGAAACTCACTGCCGTCCTTGCGCAGGCCGCTCAAATCGCGCCCCGCGCCCATGGGACGCGCATTGGTTTCAGCGAGGAAACCCTGGCGGTAGCCGGGATGGGCATGGCGGTAGCGCGCAGGAATGAGCATCTCGACCGGGCGTCCGATCAATTCCGCACTGCTGTAGCCGAAAGTGGTTTCTGCGAGCTGGTTGAGCCGGGTGATCTCCCCCAGCTGATTGACGACGATCATGGCGACCGGGATGCGATCGAACGCCTGCCCCAGATACTCGTCCAGCTTCAGCCTCTGCTCCGCCATGCCGGGCATCGTATGTCAGTTGTGTAGGGCTGCCTACTGCGCAAACGCCATGGCCGTGTCACCGCGGCGTCGAATCGCCACAATTGTGCATAGGTCTGGGCATGTTTCTCCCCCATTCACGCTCAAGCTGCGTACGGTGTCACCCACGCGACTCACGGCAACCGCTGCACAGACCGTGGGATGCCCTCCAGCACCCGGGCCGCACCCCAGGCGCACATGAGTTCCCGGCTGTACTCGTTGTCCGTTTGACGCAATGCAACCGTGCAATAGTTTGGACCACTCCAATGCAGTTCATGCGCAACACCGGGGCACCGGTTCACAATGCCCAAGGGCAAAGTTCGCCTGCCGCATTGAGACCCAAGGACACGCCTCTCGCACTTCGACGAAGCATCGCCGCCGATGCAAGCTCACATGAGGACGCTCTGAGCGAAGACACCCATGATCAAGCGAATATCAATCAGGCAACTTCGCCGGGGAATGTATGTTCATGAGTTCTGTGGATCCTGGATGGATCATCCGTTCTGGCGCTCCAGATTTCTGCTTCGCAACGACGCCGAGTTGCAAAGAATCATCTCGGGAGGTGTCCAGGAACTCTGGATCGATACAGCAAAGGGCCTGGATACCGAAAGCGATGTGGCCGGGGGGAGCGAACACCGCGAGCAAGACGGAGCAGAACAAATTGAACGGGAGCTGGAGTTTGCAGCGTCCCTGCCGATGGAATACGACCTCGGGCCATCCGAGGGCACCGCGCTGGTCCAGGCGCAGGCGCTGTACCGCCGTTCTGTGCCGAAAATCAAAGCGCTGTTTGGCGAAGCCCGGCTTGGAAAAGCCATACGCGTTGACCAATGCACGGCGTTGTTGGAGGAAATCTCCGAATCGGTGCTCAACAACCCTGGGGCGTTGATCAACGTCGCCCGACTCAAAACGCGCGATGAATACACCTACATGCACTCGATCGCAGTTTGTGCATTGATGATATCGCTGGGTCGGCAACTGGGGCTGGACACGAGTCAACTACGGGAGGCAGGACTGGCGGGCATGTTGCACGACCTGGGCAAGGCATTCATGCCACGGTCGGTGCTCATGAAGCCAGGCAAGCTGACCGATGCAGAATTCGCCCAGATGAAAAGCCACCCAGAACGTGGCCACGCGTTGCTCAAGGAGTGCGGCAGCGTTGGCCCGATCGTGCTGGACGTGTGTCTCCATCACCACGAGAAGGTTGACGGCAGTGGCTATCCGCATGGCCTCAAAGGCAACGAGATCAGCCTTTTCGCAAAAATGGGGGCCGTTTGCGACGTGTATGACGCGATCACTTCGGTTCGCCCTTACAAGAAGGGTTGGGATCCAGGAGAGTCCCTGCGGCGCATGGCGCAGTGGAAGGGGCACTTCGAGCAACGTGTCTTTCAAGCCTTCGTCAAAACCGTCGGGATCTATCCCGTGGGCTCACTGGTGCGTCTGCACTCGGGACGGCTGGCGGTTGTGATGTCACAGGACGCTCGATCCTTGCTGGCGCCAAAGGTCAAGGTGTTCTTTAACACCGCGTCGAACAAGCGCATCGAACCGCAGGAGGTCGAACTCGCCAGTCACTGGTGCAACGACAAAGTGGCTGGTTGTGAGTCGCCTGACAATTGGAACTTTACGGACATGGACATCTTGTGGGGTGCGCCCCGGGCCTAGCCGGGTAATTTTGCTGCGAGCACGTCGACCTTCTCGATGGTCGGCGGCGCAGAGAACAGTTCTCCGGCCTTTGCCATCAAGGCCGCTGCGACCTTGCCGGAGAGATGCGCTTGCCTTCCCGCTTCATCGGGGAAGGCATCGAAGATCCCGAAGGTTGTCGGCCCAAGACGTATCCCAAACCAGGCCGTTGTGGCGGGCTCCTCCATGACCAGCGGGAGGCCACTCATCAGGAAGCTCTCAACCTCGCTCTCTTTGCCGGGTTTCGCTTCGAGGCGAACGAACAAAGCGACTTTGACCATGAGTTATCTCCTAGTGTGCCAAGGGCTCACAAGGCTACGCGCTTTTAGGAGGTCCAACGTAAATGGACGGGAAACTTACAGAATAAAACGGCCAGCAATGTCCGGAGGCAAGCTCCGCAGCACTCGGTCACTGGCAAAACGATCCAGACGGCGCTTCCGTTGCAGCCCTTCATGGCCTGGCGAGGCTCAAGCAGCTTTGAGTACCTTGGCTGGCAGGAATGGGAGGATGTTGCTCATGGCCCGTGAAGCGAACTGGTCCTTCTCGCCCACAGGTGCAACGCAGTGAAGTGCGCTCTCGGCAGCCTCGATACCTTCAAGCTTCGCAATGATCCATGCGGCCAGGTAAGGCGATGCCAGGCAGCCGCCCGCCGTGGCGACGTTGTCGCGTGCAAAGAGGGGTTGATTGAGCACGTCCACGCCGGCCTCTTGCACCCATGGTTTGGTGGTCAGGTCGGTGCAGGCGGAAACGCCTTGGAGCAGACCGAGTTTGGCAAGGACAAGGGTGCCAGAACACTGCGCCGCCAGCAGTTGCCGTGATGGGTTCAGCTTCAGTAGTGACATCAGCACCGGGTTGGCCACGACCTCCCGTGTGAGAAGCCCGCTTCCAACGAGGACCGCATGCTGTGGATCGCTCGTCGAACGTCCAGTTGCAGCTGATCTGACAATGAAACAGTCCGCCGCACCTGCCGGGATTGGCATAAAGTCTCTCCCGCTCACGAAAAAGGTGAGCCGGGTGTGAGAACCTGTGTATCCACGGCAGAGGCCGCAAATACCGACAAGGAATGCGGTCTCTGTCGATCCAGACCTACGCTTTTTTGGCGGCCTGGACGGGAGGCCGCGAGGCCTACCGGTTTTCCGTGGATCCCGGTTCTCACCCCGTTCGGGCCGCCGCCCTTATCCAGGGCGGCGGCTGTTCACCAACGAACAGGGAAGCCACCACATGCCCCGGCTGCAGCACAAGCAACAGAGACTCGCCGTCTTGTTTGACGCGGAAAACGTCTCCTACACACTCACCCGTCCCATCCTGCTGCGCGCCGCGAGTTATGGCGTGCTGGCGGTCAAGCGCGCGTATGCGGACTGGTCCCGGCCGGGCATGAGCCGCTGCAAGAACGTGCTGCTGCACAACGCGATCGAGCCGGTGCAGCTCTTTCCCTACGCCAAGGGCAAGAACGCCGCCGACATCGTGCTCAGCCTGGACGCGATGTCGCTGGCGAACACGGGCCAGTTCGACGGGGTGTGCCTTGCGTCGTCGGACAGCGACCTCACGCCGCTGGCCTTCTGCCTGCGGCGCGAGGGTCTGCGGGTTTACGGCTTTGGCGCGCGCCAGACGCCCCGGGCCTTCGTGGCGGCGTGCAACAGCTTCATCTACACGGAGTCGATCGCCGCAGCCGCCTGAGCCTGGCGCCGGCTCAGGCCGCGCGCCGCGCCATCAGCGCCCACACGCCTGCCGCCGTCAGCAGCGAGCCACCCGCGAGGTGAAAGCGCCGCTGCGCGCGCGGCGAGGTGAGCACCCGGCGCGCCGAGCCCGCGAACACGGCGTACAGCGTGGCGTTGAGCGTGGCCAGCACCACGAAGGTGACGGCCAGCACCCACAGCTGCGGGCCCACCGGCACCGAGGGGCTGATGAACTGCGGCAGGAAGGCCACGAAGAACACGATGCCCTTGGGGTTGAGCGCGGTCACCAGGTAGGTGTTGGCGAACAGGCGCCAGCGCGATTGCGGCGCGGGTGGGGCGGCCAGCTCGGTGGACGAGATGCCCGCGCGCAGCAGCTTGACACCCAGGTAGATGAGGTACAGGCCGCCGGCCCATTTGATGAGGGTGAACCAGAAGGCCGAGGTGGCGAGCAGCGCGCCCAGGCCGAGCAGCGAGACGGCCAGCGCGGTGGAATCGCCCAGCGCCACGGCCGCCACCAGCGGCACGTTGGCGCGCCGGCCGTGGGCCATGGAGTAGCTGATGACGGTGAGGATGGTCGGGCCGGGAATGATCAGCATGACGGCCGAAGCGGCGACGAAGGCGAGCCAGAGTTCGATGGGCATGGGGCTTATCCGATGGAGCCGAGGGTGGTGTCGCTCTGGGCGTGGGCGTCGCCCATGTAGAGCTTGAGGATGGGGCCTTCGCCGTCGTGTTCCCACACGCGGCCGCGAATGAGGAATTGCCGGCCCCCCAGGCGGACCAGGTCGCCCTGGGCCGGCTGCACCGGGTGGCCTTGCCAGAAGGCGGGCACGGTGATGGGGGTGCGGCGGATCCAGGCCTGGTCTTCCGCGCTGAACACCAGGACCGTGCGCAAGCTCGATGGGCTCATGGGTGTCTCCTTGGGCTGGCTGGCTTTGAGGGGCCGATGAACGGGAGCTTAGCGCAAGCGGGCGGGCCGGGGTGACCAGAAATGACATGGTTTCCCCACACAAGACGGCCCCGGGGGCGTCGATACAGCAGACATCTGTCCACACACTCAAGGTATCTGCCATGCGCGTCAACTCTCCCGTTACCCAGCGTGAATACGAGTTCCCCGACAACGCCACGCTGATGTCGACCACCGACACCCAGAGCCACATCACCTACGCCAACGCTGCGTTCGTGGACGTGAGCGGTTTCACGCTGGAGGAGATCCAGCGCCAGCCACACAACCTCGTGCGGCACCCGGACATGCCCAAGGAGGCGTTCGCCGACATGTGGGCCACGCTCAAGGGCGGTGAACCCTGGACGGCGCTGGTGAAGAACCGCCGCAAGAACGGCGACCAGTACTGGGTGCGGGCCAACGCCACGCCGGTGATCCGCAACGGCCAGACCGTGGGCTACATGTCGGTTCGCACCAAGGCCAGCCGCGAAGAGATTGCGGGCGCCGAGCGGCTGTACGCCGACATGCGCGAGGGCCGCGCCCGGCACCTGAAGCTGCACAAGGGCCTGCTGCTGCGCACCGGGCTGATGGGGCTGACGACCGCGTTCAAGACCATGGGCGTGCGCAGCCGCATCCGCCTGCCGCTGGCGGTGTTGCTGGCCGCTCTTGCTGGCGGCGCCTGGGCGCTGGGGCTGCATGGCATGGAGTGGGCGCAGTTCGCCGGCCTGTCTGCGGTGGGCGTGGGCCTGGCGGGCTGGTTCCTCGAATCGCAGCTGGCCGGCCCGCTGGAGTACCTGCGCGAGCAGGCCCTGCGCGTGGCCACCGGCGACACCCACAAGGTGGCGCACATGGACCGGGTGGACGAGATCGGCATGACCATGCGCACCATCAGCCAGTTGGGCCTGATGGTCCGCTGGCTGATCGACGACGTGAGCCAGCAGGTGCTGACGGTGCAGACGGCGGTGACCGAGATCGCCCAGGGCAACAACGACCTGAGCCAGCGCACCGAGCAGGCGGCGTCCAGCCTGCAGCAGACGGCGGCGTCCATGGAGCAGATGACCGCCACCGTGCGCCAGAACGCCGAGACCTCCAGCCAGGCCAACCAGCTCTCGGGCACGGCCAGCGACGCGGCTTCGCGTGGGGGCCATGCGGTGTCCCAGGTGGTGCACACCATGAGCGAGATCACCGAGAGCTCGCGCAAGATCAGCGACATCATCGGCGTGATCGATGGCA
>SXGT01845940.1_pt1 | contig 10650 bp, 11 predicted proteins | sample 3176221 | NCBI WGS metagenome assembly SXGT01 (sample SAMN11356862, study PRJNA531348) | freshwater metagenome | isolation source: freshwater sample F1-120 | place: China: Fuxian Lake, Yuxi | collected 2017-12-25
AACGGGCAGGAAGTGATATTCGGACCGCAATCCTGCGCCGGGGTCGCCTTCTCCGGCGAGCGCGGCATCAGCAGGGTGGAGGTCAGCTACGACCAGGGCGCGTCATGGGTTGCGGCGACGGTCAAAGTGCCGCTTTCGCGCTTCACCTGGGTACTCTGGGTAGCGCCCTGGGATCCAACGCTGGGCGGCTCTACGCTCATGGTCCGCGCCACCGACGGCGACGGAGCGGTCCAGACCGACGTGAGAGTCGGAACCCTGCCCGACGGAGCCTCTGGCAATCACCACATCGCGGTGAACGCCGTCTAGTCCGTAGTAGTCACCAACAGATGGCGAACCGTCTTCGTAGGGGCGCACTGCCGTGCGCCCGCCCCCCCGTTGCGATCTGGTTGACGGTGTCACAACTTGCTGGTGGCGATCACCGCGGGCTCACGGCAGTGCGCCCCTACGAGGACCCCTCGCCGGTGTTGCTTCCCAGATGGCACAGAAGCGATTCGCCGATCGGGTCGGATTAGCGTGGTGAGGCCGCCTGGAGCGACGCCGGCGCCGGACGGGTCACGCGCACCGGGGTGACGTAGCGCTCCACGATGGCGCGGCTGTCGATGACCCCAAGCTGTGAGTAGAGAAACTCGAACTTCGCTTCCAGGTGGCCGCCGATCTCCCCGCGCACCTGGGGTGAGATGTCCCACACCTGCTGCTTGAACGGACCCCAGGCCTTCTTGCGGGTCTTGTAGATGAACTGCTGGTCGGTCTCGCTGTCGACCTTTTCGTCCGCCATCTCCTTGCGCAGGAAGGCGTAGATCTCTTCCTTCAGATCGCCCGGGAACGCGCCGCCGTCGAAACTGATGTTCTGGAACTCGGTCGCCAGGTGAATCTCCAGGCAGCCCGCCTCCGGGAATCGGTCGAACAATGCCGCCGGCAGCGTGGAGGCGCCGTGCTGGACCGCGCCGCCCAGCCCGTACTCCCGCGCGACGGCGGAGAGCGAACGAAGCGTTTCAAAGTCGATCTTGACCTGGGCGATGGAGCCGTCCGGTAGCACCACCCCCCCATGGGACGATCCGGTCTGCACGCTGACCTTGCTCAACCCGCGCGCATCGCCGGCCAGGCGTCGGAACACCTGATTGAAGCCGTCTAGGAACGCGCGCAGCTCTTCAACCGTGCTGTTGTGCTTGCCAACCTCGCCGATCTCCCCGCCGATCGAGATCGTCACCCCTTCAGGCTCCAGTTCCCGAATCAGTGCCGCCAGCTCGGCGCAACGCTCGTAGTTATGGCGCTGCTGTTCCATGACGGTCGGGTAGCTCAGATCGACCAGGGTGGAGGTGTCGATGTCGATGTTCTGGTAGCCGGCCGCGATCGCTTCGGTGATGAGGTCGCGCAGTCCCTGGATCTCGGCGTCCGGTGACTTCACGTACTTCTTCGCGTTCGCCTGGTAGTGATCGCCCTGGATGAACAGCGGGCCCTGGTGGCCCTCCTTGATCGCCGCGGCGGTGATCACGCTGACGAACTCGGCCGGGCGCTGGAACGTGTAGCCCATTTCGGAGCGAGCCAGCTCGAAGATGTAGGCGCCCACATTGCGGCGTACCGCGGCCCGCGTCGCCGCGCGGGCGGTGTCGTAGGACATACCGCGCACATTGATCGCCGGGACGCTCAGCCCTTCGAATTCTCCCCGCGCGCGGGCCTGGTACAGGTCATCGATGGACGCGGAGCGCACCCCGAGGTCCCAGGCTGCTTCCCAGATCAGCCAGCGAGCCGCCTCCTGCGTTTCCCCCGATCCGAACACGGCGGTGTAGACCAACCGATCGATCACGTCGTGGCGGAACGCCGTCGGGTCGGTAACTCGGACCTCGCCGTCGATCTGAACGGCATGAGCGGATTCGCGGATCATGTCGCCGACGCTTGCGTAGTACACGAGGGACCCCCGCCAAAGATGTGCGGCGCCCGGGCGCACCGGCCGCGCCGCCGTCATTCGAGTATATCAGGGGTGTTGCCGCCCATCGGTCGCTACAATGCGGCCATGACCGTGAGCCGACCGCGACGATCGCTGGAACACTTGAAAGTCCGCGCCGCGCTAGAGCGGTTGAGCGCCGGCAACCCCCGTCGGCGGTGTCGGTGCGCTCCCTCGGCGGAATTACTCAAGGCGATTCACGAGTTCAACGCGGGCGAGTTTTTCGACCAGCACGAGACGCTTGAGCTGATGTGGCGGGCGGAGACTGACGAGATTCGGTTCCTGTACCAGGGAATACTTCACGTCGGGGTCGGGTTCTATCACTTGCAGAACGGCAACTTCCACGGGGCGGTCACGAAGCTCGGGACGGGAACCGCGATGCTGGAACACTTCCAACCCAGTTGCATGCGGGTGGATGTCCGACGCCTGGTGCTCGAAGCGCAGGCGGCGCGCGAGCGGCTGGTCGCGCTTGGCGAGGAGCGGATGCTGGAATTCGAGCCCGCGCTCATCCCCCAGGTGCATCTCAAGCCCAGTCGAGCCAGGAAACGTGACCGGGCTCATAGCGACTCGTTCTGATGGCATGCAATATGCATAGAGCGCAACCCAGGATTCGGGCACACGGCGCAACCTCTCTCGGAAGCGCTCGTAGCCGTTTCGCAAAGGACACACAGACATGATGACTGCCGATCGCTATCTTACCTTCGCCGGGCGCGACCGCCTTGAAATGGAGCTCGACGAGCTCAAGACGCAGCGTCGTCGCGAGGTGTCGGCGCGCGTTTCCGATGCCCGCGAGCTGGCCCACGGGGATGAGGCGGACCAGTCAGCGCTCTCCGAAGCGCAGGAGGAGCAGCTCCTGTTGGAGCTGCGTATCGCCGAGATGGAGCGCACCCTGGCTCAGGCGGAGATGATCGAGACCCCTACCACCGACGACGGCGTGGTGAGGCTCGGCTGTACCGTGACGTTTCGCGACGACGACGGGGTAGATGCCTTCACACTGGTCGGGCACGCGGAGGCGAATCCTCGCGCCGGCCGAATCTCCATCAGCTCCCCGGTGGGCGCGGCGCTGCTGGGCCGCCAGGTGGGCGAAGAGGTGCTGGTGCCAACCCCGTCAGGTGAACGCCGACTACGGATCGAGGCGGTCGAGTAGGCGCTCTCACCGCCCGATCGTTTCTGGCGAGTCGTTGGGGGAGCGGGTTAGCATCCCTGCTGGTCATCGCGTTCGCGACGGCCTGGTGGGAGTGATCCGTGCCCCAGCGGCTCGCCTTGTTGTTTAGGCTCGTACTCGGCGGCATGCTCCTGGTCCAGGGGCTCGCGGACTGGTCGAATCCGACCCTGCTTGCCTCGTTTCTCCGCGAGCACACCGCCTGGCAGTCGGTTCCGCTGGTGGGCGGGTTACTTCCAATCGAGTTGACGCTGATACTGGCGTTGGGCCGCTTCGCCGCTGGGGTGTTCCTGCTCGGCGGCTTCATCACTCGAGGGATGGCGCTCGCCTCCTGGCTCGGCGCGGCGCTCCTGGTATGGCTCGGCGCCGACGGACTGGTGTTCAACGCGCTCGGGCTGTTGCTTGCCACGTCGGTACTGGTGTTTGGCGGCGGTGGGCGGACACTGGACGGGGTGCTCGGGCAGATGCAGCGACGGTCCATCGAAAAGGAGCGGCTCCGCGAAGCCGAACGCGAGGCGGCGCGCCAGCGGCGGGCTGAGGGCTGACGCGCGAACCAATGACCAGCGTGGGACGACTGGACGTGCTCGGGACCACGCGCGCGGTCGTCAGAACGGCGCGCGACGTGCGCCTCGATACCTCCGCGATCGACAGGCTGGCGATGCGATTTCGCGACGCTGAGGTCGAGCGGCCCGCCTGGCGGATCTGGCCCCACTATTGGGACGACACGTCGCGCACCGCGAATTATTTGCTGGTACTTGACGCGCTCAACTTTTCGTTCTGGGGCACGCCCCGTTGGCGGGTCAGTTACCAGGGCGGTGTCTATGACGGCTATTGGGCGCTCGCGGTGGCACTGCGGCGCGGAATCGACGAAGGATGGCCGCTGTTCGACGCGCGTGAGCTGGCGCGGCTTCAGATCGCTGATGTCGCTCACCTGTTGCGAGGAGAGGGCGAGTTGCCAATGCTCGCCGAACGAACCGCGAATCTCCGCGAAGTCGGCCAGGTGCTCGTCGAACGGTTTGAGGGCAGCTTCGCGAACGCGGTGCAGCGTGCAGACGGCCGCGCCATGCGCTTGACCGCGCTGCTGGCGAAGTGCTTTAGCTCGTTCGATGACCGCGCGTTGTATCAGGGCAGCGAGGTGCAATTCTTCAAGCGAGCGCAGATTCTGGTTTCCGATCTGTTCGGCGCGTTCAACGGACAGGGGCTGGGGCGTTTCGACGATCTCAATTCGCTCACTGCCTTCGCCGACTACAAGTTGCCGCAAACGTTGCGCGAGGACGGTGTGCTGGTCTACTCGCCTGCGCTAGAGACGTTGGTGGACGCTCAACAGGAGCTTGCGGCTGGCGATCCTCGCGAGGTCGAGATCCGCGTCGCGACGGTGTGGGCGGTGGAGCTGTTGCGTCAAGCGCTGAGCGGGCTGGGTCGCCAGCTCGCCGCCTTCGAGCTGGACTGGCTGCTCTGGAGCCAGGCGCAGTCCCGATCCCTGCCGAGGCCGTACCATCGGACCCGCACCATCTTTTACTGACTCGATTTCCATCGAGTAAACCGGCGAGCCGATCTCAGGGGGCCGATGATGGCCGTTGGATTTTCGACAACCGAATCGCTGGCGTCTCCGCGGATGGGCCTGATGACCACCCCCCGTGGCGAGGTGCGCACCCCCGCGTACTTGCCGTTCGCGGCGCGCGGCGCGATCGGTAGTCTGCGCCCCTCCGACCTGCGCGGACTGGGAGCGCAGGCGATGTCGGTGTCGCTGTACGGCCTACTCTCCCGACCGGGCCTCGACGCGATCGAATCCCTCGGCGGAGCTCACGCGTTCATGGCCTGGGACGGCCCGCTCCTGGCCGACCCCGGGGATGCGGAGATCGCTCGCCTGGGCGCTCCCGATGCTGTACCAGACTCGGGGCGACGAACGCGGGGCGGACAAGGACGGGTGATTCGACTGAATGAGCGCGGGGTGGAGTTTTCCTCCTACGTTGACGGTGCCATCTCGCGACTCACGCCCGAGGATTTCGTGACGGCTCAGCGGCGAATGGGCGCCGACGCCGGCCGCTCGGCATGGATCGAGGCCGAACGGCCACCTGGTACGTCAGTACCCAACACGGGGGAGTGGGCACGTCGGTCCCTCTTTCAGGCCGAGCAGGTTGCCTTCCCGTTGTTTGTCACGTTGAACGGCGTGGCGGGAATGGCGGATGCAGCGTCGGAGGGTGCCTTCGGGTTCGCGCGACTGGCGATCGATCAACTGGAGGCGGACTGGTGGCCAGCAAGCGAACACCCGCGGCTGGTCGTCGGAGAGCAGGGACCCGTCGAACTGCTGCTGACGTTCGCCGCGGGAGCGGACCTCGTGAGCGGTAACTCGCCGCTTCGAGCCGCGGCGCGCGGGATCGCCTTCACCCGCTGGGGACAATTCTCGCTCACCAACGACGTGCGCACTGACGACCCGCGACCACTGGTGATCGGTTGTCCCTGCTCCACCTGCGAATTCGCCGCGCGCGGGTATCTGCGGCACCTATTTGAGACGGACGAAATGGTGGCGCCTACTCTGCTCGCCCAACACAACCTGTCCGTGATGTTGCGCCTCGAACGCGCGGCGCGGGAGTGGATCGCGGACGGCTGCTTCCGCGCCGAGGCAGGGCGATTCCTGGCAGACTACCGGGATGATGGAGAACGAGCGAGTGAGCGAGCAGCGCGCCTGTAGTCGTTGCGGTCGGGCCGAGCCGTTTCTGGACGAGCCGCCGATGCCGGGACGCTGGGGGCGGGCGCTGCAAGCGCAGGTGTGCCCCGAGTGCTGGAGCGCCTGGCGAAACGAACAGACGCTGGTGATGAACCACTACGGGCTTCGCCCCTGGGTTCCGGCGGATCGGGAGCGACTCTATCAACTCATGGCTGAATACTTGAAGATGCAGGCTCCCGACTAGCTTCGTCCTCTCGCCCGCGCCAGTCCACGCAACGTATCGTCTCGCAGGTTACCCAACACTCCGGGGATACCCGGCGGCGCCGTGAGTCGCGCGAGCGTGTCAAGCTCCGCGATGAGCGCTTCGCCGTTCACTTCCGCGTCCGGAGTCTGAAGCTTCTCCAGCTCCGGCCATCGTCGCTCTTCTGTTCGTTGCAACCGAGCGAACTCCAGAGCCGCTTGATAGCGGACGCTGTCGATCGATTCGATTGAAACCCCTTCCACGCTGATCCGCAGGTGCCGGGGAAGCATGGTTGGCGCGGTCCTCCAGACAGTGATTTCGACCTGTCGCGCGCTTGTGACGACGCTTACACGCTCGTATGCTTACCACATGAGCGCCGAAATTACCCAGACGCGCGAGTGGCTAGGGCGGGTCAAGCCGGACCAGCGCGAAGCGCATCGAGCGTTCGTCGCCTGGCTCAACGGCGATGAGGCTCGCAGTCTCATCGCCCGTTTCCCACTGCGTGAATACCGTCTCGAGGAGCATGGCGACGAACTGAAGATCACGATGACCTCGACTGAGCCGACCGGACTGATCCGATTCCTGCGCTTCGACCGCTTCTGGCCCGAAGTCTGGGAGTACGTTGGGGGAAGCCGGCCTGACGGTCCGCTACCGAGCCCGGAATCGCTTGGAGACGCGCTCACCGTTCATTGGCGGCGGTCTGTGGATGTGATGGGCGGCGAGCCGTCGCCTGCATGACCGCAACCCAGCCGAGCGGACTCCCCGTGATCCGGGGGTCGATCGCGCGCCTGATCCCTGAACGATAGATGCTGGACCCACTGAGGCGGAGATGGCCGAAAACGCACAGATCATACCGATCTTTCCCTTGAACACGGTGTTGCTGCCGGGAGTTGCGCTGCCGCTGCACATTTTCGAGGAGCGCTACAAGGAGATGGTGGCGACCTGTCTGGCCGGCTCGGGACGCTTCGGGGTGGTGTTGATCCATCAGGGCACTGAGGTGGGCGCTCCCGCGGTGCCCTGCAAGGTGGGTACGATCGCCCGTATCGCTGGGGTGGATCGGCTTCCGAATGGACGGCTCAACATCGTGTGCGTGGGCGAGCAACGCTTCCAGATTCTGGAGGCGGTCGGTGGCCGCCCCTACCAGCAGGCTCGGGTTGACTACCTTCCGGATCGGGACGAACAGTGCGAGGTCGAGTTGCTGGCGGGTCAGGTGCGGGAGCAGCTTCGCGGCTTTCTCACCACCGTGAAGACCGAGGCGGATGAGGCGATCGCGCGACTGCCGAAGGATCCGGCTGAGTTGGCCAACGTCGTCGCCGCGAGCCTGCCGGTCGAACTATCAGAGCGGCAGGCGCTGCTGGAGGAACCCAGCACCTGCGCCCGGCTCCGTCGCATCGTGGCGCTTCTGCGCAGCGAATCGCTGCTACTTCGCGCGATCGGCGGGGCCCGTTTTGTGGTGGAACGACCCAGCCCCTTCTCCGCGAACTAGTGTCGCGCGTTCGCGACACCGTCCTGGTGGTTCGGCCCGGCGCGCTGGGCGACGCGCTGCTGGCGATCCCAGCGTTGCGCGCCTTGCGGCGTCGCTTTCCATCGCAACGACTCGTCGTGGCGACGAACCCGTCCATCGCCGAGCTGCTCTTGGCGAATCGACTCGCCGACGAGGTGATTCCTCAGGACGACACGCGACTACTCTGGCTATTTGGCGCGCGATCACGCGATGACGAGGGCGCGGAGATCGAAGCCGCGGTACTCTGGTCGGACGACTCCGACGGCACGATGCGCCAGAGCCTGGAGCGAGTCGGGGTGCGACGCGTCATCCACGCTGGATCGCGGCCCGCGGAGGGCGAACGCCGCCACGTCAGCGACTTTCTGCTCGCCAGCCTAGAGCCGTTCAAGGCGAATGACGCACAGGATGTCACCGCGGCGGTCGTGCCGCTGCAAGGCGCGCTTCAGTGTGCCGACGACTGGATCGAGCGGCGTGGACTGAGCCAGACACCGTTCGTGATCCTGCATCCGGGAAGCGGATCACCGCGCAAAAACTGGCCGGCGGCCCGATTCGTCGAAACCGCGGCGCTGCTCGGGAGAGCGGGACCGCGAGTGCTGGTCTCCTTCGGCCCGGCGGACGAACAGACGAAGGCGCGGTTCGAGGCGGCCGGCGTCGGCACGGCCTGGGAAGCGATTGGGCCGATTGAGGTGTCAAAGCTCGCGGCGTTGCTGCATCGAAGCGCCGGGTATCTGGGAAACGACTCGGGCGTCACCCACCTGGCGGCCATGTGCGGCGCCCCGACCGTGGCGCTGTTCGGCGCGACCGATCCCGCCGTCTGGGCGCCGCACGGACCGCGGGTTCGCGTGCTCCACCGACCTGATTGGGTCGATCTTCACGTGAGCGATGTGGCCGGCGCACTGCTTCAACTGCTGCGCTGACGATCGCGCCGTCGCGCCGCTACGCCGGCGGCGGCTCTGCTGGCGGAGGTTCCGCGGGCGGGGGCTCCGCCGGTGGCGGCTCGGCCGGTGGCTGCTCTTCGGGAATTGGCTCAGCGGGCGGTGCCTGCTCGGCGGTGGGATCAGGTGGCGCCGGCTCAACTGACGGCGGCTCGACCGGAACGACCTCCGCGGTCGGCTCCACTGGAGGGGGGTCCTCGCCCGGCCCTTGAGGCCTCTTGGTTGGTTCTGGCGTCGGTTGATCGCCCGGCACCTCGGTCGGGGAATCCAGGCCCGGCTCCACCGTGGCCAACGGATCGCCCCCCTCCGGCGTCGCGGTGGGGCTGGGGGAGGGGGTTGGAGACGGGCCAGGCGTCGGGGTTGGTCCGGTGGAAGGCACCGCCGGCGGGACCTGGTTTTCGCGCTCCTTGAGCCAGTATTCGCGATACGGGCAAGCGCTGATGCCCGGACCGCAATACTCGCGCTCAACAAGCCCTTCGGGGCGCTGGAACTGCTCGACCGGCAACTTGACGTAATCCATCGTCGCCTGGATCGCGTCGTGCCAGACCTTGCCGGCGCTCAGCGACGAGATCGCCTTCACCATCGGCGTGCCGTCCGTGTTCCCGAACCAGACCCCTACCACCAGGTTCGGGGTGTAGCCCACCGTCCAGGTGTCGCGATAGTTGTCGGTGGTCCCGGTCTTGGCGGCGACCGGTCGCTCGAAGTCGGCGAGCACGTTGTTCGGTCCGAACGTGATCAGTCGGGCGTTGTTGTCGCTGAGCATGTGGTTGACCTGATAAGCGATTCGTGGGTCCAACACCTGCTCGCCTTGCGGGACGCGGTACTCTTCCACCACGTCCCCGTAGGCGTCCACGATCTTGGTAATCGCGACCGGCGGAATCCAGAGACCATTGTTCGCGAACACGGTATAGCTGCCGGTCAACTCCAGCGGCTGCACCTCCGCGCCGCCCAGGGTGAGCGACAGTCCCAGGAACTTGTCGTCCCAGGTGCTGATGCCTTCCTTCTCAGCGAGCGCCTTCACCGTATCGATGCCGGCGAATTCGAGCGCGCGCACCGCTGGGATGTTGATTGAGTTACCCAGCGCCGAGCGGATCGACATCTTGCCGTGGAACGCCAGGTCGTAGTTCTCCGGGCACCACTGTTTCTGGGTCTCGAAGCTCTCGATCCAGCAGGACTTCACGTCGTCGACGACCGTGTATGGTCCCCAACCTTTGGTGAAGGCGGCGGAATACACCATCGGCTTGATCGCCGAGCCGGGTTGGCGTTCGGAAATCGCAACGTTCACCTGGCCGTCGATCGAGTCATCGTCGTAGTCGCGGCTGCCGATCATCGCCAGGATCTCGCCAGTGCGGGGATTGATCACCACGATCGCGGTGTTGTTGGCGTGCCACTTGTCGAATAGCTCCTGGTTGGACTGCGCAACTTCCTGCAGGCGGTACTGCAACGGAAGATCCAGCGTGGTGTAGATTTTCAAGCCGCCTTGATACAGCACCTTGGAGCCGTACTTCTGTTCCACCAGGTTGCGCGCGTACTCAGCCCAGTGGGGCGCGAGGATCTCTTCCTTCTTCTGCACGAACACGAGCTGCTCGCTGCGCGCCTGGTCAGCTTGCTCCGGGGTCACGAAGCCGTGCCGCTCCAGTTGATCCAGCACGTAGCCCTGACGTCGTACCGCGGCGTCCAGGTTCACCAGCGGATCGTAGGCGGAGGGCGCCTGGGGCAGCCCCGCTAGCAGCGACGCTTCACCCAGGGTGAGATCCCGAGCGTGCTTCCCGAAGTAGTTCTGCGACGCCGCCTCGGCGCCGTAGGAATTGTTCCCGTAAAAGATTTCGTTGAGGTACATCTCCAGGATCTGGCTCTTGGAGAACTGCTCGTTGACCTGGAACGCCAGCAACGCCTCGCGGATTTTGCGCTTGTACGATTGCTCGTAGCGCTCCTCCGGGGGGATGAGTACGTTCTTGACGAGCTGCTGCGTGATGGTGCTGGCGCCCGACACCACGTCCTGGCTGGTGACGTTCTGATAGAAGGCGCGCGCCAGGGCGCGGGGATCGACACCGGAGTTGGCGTAGAAGTTCGCGTCTTCCGCGGCGAGGGTGGCGTCGATCAAGTTCTGGGAGATGTCGGAGATCGGGACGATGGTCCGCCGGCCGCCTTCCTCGTGATAGAACTCCCAGAGCAGCGTGCCGTGACGATCGTAGATC
>SXGT01236126.1_pt1 | contig 10648 bp, 10 predicted proteins | sample 3176221 | NCBI WGS metagenome assembly SXGT01 (sample SAMN11356862, study PRJNA531348) | freshwater metagenome | isolation source: freshwater sample F1-120 | place: China: Fuxian Lake, Yuxi | collected 2017-12-25
ATGACTATGTGGCGCTGAAGGGCGAGGCGAAGGCCCGCGAGGCCGGCAAGCTGCGCGCCGAAGGCAAGACATACGTGGTCAAGGACGGCGACGTCCTGCACTTCCTGTTCAACACCTGACCTCGCTCCCTTCTGTCCGGAGCGCGGCCCGGGCGAAGAGACGATCGGGTGAGACGTCATGACTCTGGGTGTGTTCGCATCCCTGCTCGGCGGCGTCGGACTGTTTCTGCTCGGCATGTGGCTGATGACCGAAGGTCTGAAGCTGGCGGCCGGCGGCGCCCTGCAGGCGGTTCTGGAGTCCTGGACCCGCTCCGCCCCGCGCGGCTTCCTGGCCGGGGTTCTGATCACCGCCCTGCTGCAGTCCTCCAGCGCCGTGACCGTCGCCACCCTGGGCTTCGTCAACGCCGGCCTGCTCAATCTGGCCCAGGCGGTCTGGCTCATCATCGGGGCCAATGTCGGCACTACCATGACCGGCTGGCTGGTGGCCCTGGTGGGGGTGAAGATCGACGTGGCGGCCCTGGCCCTGCCCCTGATCGGCCTCGGCATGCTGGGCCGGCTGGCTTTCCGCGGCCGCTCGCGCCTGTTCGGCGCGGCCCAGGCCATGGCCGGGTTCGGGGCCTTCTTCCTCGGCGTCGGCGTGCTGCAGGGCGCCTTCGCCGATCTGCTGGGCGACATGGGCCACCTGTTCACCGGCGACGCCACCTTCGCCGCCCTGCTGATCGCCCTGGCCCTCGGCGTGCTGGTCACGGTGCTCACCCAGTCCTCCAGCGCCGCCATCGCCCTGGCCCTGACCGCCGCCGCCAGCGGTGAGATCCCCCTGTCCATGGCCGCCATGGCGGTGATCGGCACCAATATCGGCACCACCTCGACGGCGATTCTGGCCGCCCTCAGCGCGACACCGGCGGCGCGGCGGGTGGCGACTGCGCACGTGATCTTCAACGTCACCGCAGCCGCCGGGGCCCTGCTGCTGCTGTCGCCGCTGCTGTGGCTCAGCACCTGGCTGACGTCCGGCTTCAATCCCGGGGCGGACACCCCCGCGATTCTGGCCATGTTCCACACCCTGTTCAATCTGCTGGGCGCCGTGATCATGGCCCTGACGGGGTCGCGCCTGATCACCTTCCTCCAGCGCCGTTTCGTGTCCGCTGAGGAAAGCCTGGCCCGGCCGCGATATCTCGACCCCACCCTCGCCAAGGTTCCGGAACTGGCCCTGCGCGGGCTGGTGCTGGAGGTGGAGCGCATGCGTGAGGCCGCCTTCGCCATGGTCGTCCAGCGGCGGGAGGCGAAGGCGGCCGGGGCGGCCATGGAGGAAGGCCGGCTTCTGCCGCTGGGGCGGCAGATCAGGGACTTCATCGGCGAGATGAGCGCCGGCCCCCTTCCCGACCCTGTGGCCGACGCCCTGCCGGACGTGATCCGGGCCGTTCAGCACCTGGAGGAGATCGAGCGCATGAGCCTGCGGCTGCAGACGCCTCCGGCGGACATCGCCGCGGCGTCCCCGGGCTGGACGAAACTGCGCCAGGCCCTGACGGACAGCCTGAACGGCCCCGGCGCGGAGGCCGCCGACCTTGAGCTGGAGTACGCCCGCCTGATCGGCGCCGCCGAACAGGCCTATCAACAGGTCAAGACCGACCTGCTGCAGGCCACCGCCCGCGGCTCCCTGCTGGTCAGTCAGCTGGACAGGGCCCTGGATCTGGCCGACGCCTTCCGGCGCTGCGCCGAGGCGGCGGCCAAGACCCACCGGCGTCTGGGCCCATGGGAGGGCCATCCCGACACCGCCCATGAAGAGGCGCAGGCGGCCGCCTGCTGAGGCTCAGGGTCAGGCGTGGTCCACGGTGAGGGTGGCGATGCGCTCATCCCCCTTGAACACGTGCGCGGCGATGGCGTTCGGATGCTCCGACATCAGGCGACGGGTCTTCTCCACCGCGGTTTCGGCGTCCTCCACCGACAGCGGCTCCATGTGCGGAACGGACGACAGCCTGGACTCGATATAACAGATGTACGTCACGGTGCGCTCCCCTGGCCGAATGCGGGAGTGTGCGGCATGCGACGCCGCTCTCTCTCAACCGCCGACTGCGTCGACGACGAATGATCATGACACAAATGGCCCTGATTTCTCAAACATAGGTTGCACGTGCGGAATTTTGAAACCGGCCTGAGTCGCTTATCGCGCCGCGTCAGGCTGCCCCGCTGCAGCGTCATGGCCCCGCTGGCCCGCAACGCCTTCACCACCCGGTTCAGGTGCACCGGCGTCATGCCCGGGGAGTCCGCCGGCAACGCCTGCGACAGCAGCAGGGCGAACGGGGGCTCCGGCCATCGGCGTCATCTACATCACCGGCGACAGCATGAGCGACTGGCGCGCCAACGGGCGTTCCCGAGAGCATCCTCATCACCAAGCCCTTCCTGCCGCAGCAGGTCGTCACCGCCGTTCAGACCCTCCTCGACCAGCCCGCCTGGGCGCCGGGGCGGCAAGCCGAGGACAGGGCCAGAAAATGCTTTCTCGCCTTGAGGGAGAAGGAAACCGCTCCCTTAATCCCGCATTTCCCGCCGCCAATGCCCATGCGCACAAGGGTTCGACGCCTCCGAACCCTGTTTTTCGTCCCGCTGCTCCGGGGCGCCGCAGACTGGCGGGATGAGCATGACCACCGTTCCCCCCGCCCCGCCCCGCCGCCTGACCGGAGACGCCCGCCGCTGGGCCGCCGCCAAGGATGAGTATCTGGCCGGTTCGCCCGCAGAGGCGGTCTGCCGCCGCCACGACCTGCGCCTGTCCACCTTCCGCCGCCACGCTCAGCAACAGGGCTGGCGCCGCATGGACCAGCCCGAGCCCGACGCACCGCCGGCGCAGGACGAGCCCCTTGTCATCCCGGAAACGCCGCAGGTGTTATCCGGGACGCCCCTCACCACCTCGCAGATGGTCGACACATGCTGGTCCTACGTCCAGGCCGCCGTGGCCGCCGGGCAGCTGATCCAGGCCCGCGGCTGGCTGCGTCTCTACAAGGAGCTGAAGCCGCTCGTGCCCTATGCGGAGATCGAGGCCCGCCGCGCCGCGCCCGAGACGTCCCCCGAGACGTCCCCCGAGACCTCTCCGGAGCCGGACCTCCAGCCTGAACCGCCCGAGCCGGACCCCGCCGCCGATCTGGTGCGCCTGACCACCCAATTAGCCGCCGTCGCCCGTCAGGCGGAGACCGCCGCCCTTCAGCAGGATCTTGCACCCCCGTTGCACTGTTTTTCCGCTCCGGAGTCTCACGCGCCACCCCCCGCCGACGACGCCCCGCCGGACGCCACCGCCGCCGACGCGGCCCCCGATCCCTTGCCCGCCAGGGATCTCGCCCGCCTCATCGCCGCGCTGCAGGCCGTCACCGCCCGCGCCGAACAGACGCTCCACGCCGAAACCGCGAGACTCCCGTTGCACTCTTTTTCGCCGCCGGAGTCTCACCACTCCGGACAGGGGCCGTGACCCCACCAAACCCGTCACCCTCCGGCCGCAGCAGAACGAGCCCCTTGTCATCCCGGAAACGCCGCAGGCGTTATCCCGGAAGGGACGGGACGCTCCCCACCCCCTTCCAGGCCCGGACGGCGCGCAGCGCGACGATCCGGGCCACGGGCTCCGCCGCTCGTCGCCCGGCTCAGCCTCACGGCTGTCCGGGCGGTGGGATCCGTGTGGGATCCGCCTGTCCCGGCTCTCCGCTTCGCTGCGGCCGGGATGACAAGGAGCGGGCTCTCAGCTTCGCTTCGGCGGGGATGACAAAAGCGTGGGTTCTCCGCTCCTGCCCGAACGACAAGGAGTCCGAGAAATCATCCCCCGTCCAGGTCCGCCCCGGCCGCCGTCCCGCAGCGCACCAGCTGCACCGGCTCGCCGTCCCGGTTCGCCCAGGTCAGGGTCAGGACGTCCCCGACCACCCGCATGTTGACCGTCTCCCGGCTGGTCATGCCCTCGGCCTCGCACGTCAGGCCGGCGTCATAGCTGTCGCCCCTCTGTTCGATGGCGGTGATGTCGCAACGGTTCTCGTAGCCCTCGAAGCGCAGGGCGCTGATGCGGATCGGAACCTGATCGGTCGTGGCCGGCGTATTGCCGCACCAGGTCTCGTCGGCGGCCCAGGTCCCCACGAAGCTGTCGGGGCCCTCGCCGGGCCGGACCGGAACGGTGGGATTGATGGTCGGCGCCCCGGTCACCGGCTCGGCCGGTTCGGTCGGCGGATTGGACGGCTCGCCACAGGCGGCGAGCATCAGCACGGCGGCGGCGGGGGCGATCAGAAGGGCGTTTTTCATGCCGGACTGAACGCTCGCCCGTCGTGTTCGTTTCCAGATGTGGCCCCTCCGCCGCACCTGCGACACACCATCGCCCGGATTGTCACAATTCGGCTGTCCCTCTGTGGTCTGAGAATGCGAACCGCCTATATCGACCCTCTGCCCCCTACGCGCTGGAGTTGCTGTTGGAAGACCTGATCGCCGACCTGAACACGTTCGTGCAGGAGCACGTCATGTGGGCCGCCCCGATTCTGGGTCTGATCACCTTCGGCGAATCGCTGGTGTTCATCGGCGCCTTCTTCCCGGCCACGGCCCTGATGGTCACGGCCGGCGGCCTGATCGGCGCGGGCGTCCTGAACCCGATCCCGGTGCTGCTGTGGTGCATCGCCGGGGCCACCCTCGGCGACGCGGTGTCCTACTGGATCGGCCGCCGCGTCGGCCCCAGCGCCTGGCGCCACCCCTGGCTCAAGAAGCACCGCCGCCCCCTGGCCCGCGCCCGGCTGTTCTTCCGCCACTACGGCGTGGCCTCCATCTTCCTGTGCCGGTTCATGGGCCCGGTGCGCGCCTTCGTGCCCCTGATCGCGGGCATGACCTCGATGAACCAGGTGAAGTTCCAGCTGGCCAATTTCTTCTCGGCCGTGGTCTGGGTGCCGGTGATGATCGCCCCGGGCTGGCTGGTGGCCGCGGGCCTGACCCAGTTCGGGAGCCTGGACGACCACCTGCACACCATCGGCATCGTCGCCACCGTCGCCCTGGTGGTCACCGCAGCCACCCTCATCGCCTGGAAGCTGATCAGCAAGAAGCTCATCCGCGAGGGGGCCTAGGCCGGGACCAGCCAGCCTCGATAGCGCACCAGCCGCCCGGCCAGAGGCGCCCGGATCTCAACGTCGAAGGTGAACCGGCCCGCCTCGTCCACGGCCTCATGGGTGTGCGTCTCCGGCGCCAGCCACCCCGGCAGGGGCAGCAGCCCCAGCCGCCAGCCCGCGACCTCATAGGTCAGGCGGTCAGAGCTGGCGATCAGGCGCAGGTCGAAGGTCAGCAGGCCGAACCGTTCCGACACCCCGGCCCGCCGCTCCGACAGCACGCTGCGGAACCGGTGGCGGCCGATGGTCCGGCGCCACACCGCGCGCACCGGACGGCCGTCCGCGTCCAGCCCCCGCGCCTCCACCCGCATCGCCCCCCGATCGTCCCCGGCCAGCCCGAAGGGTTTGGCCAGCACGGTCAGCACCGGCGCCGCCGACCTCAGGCTGATCCCGCTCGCGGCCGAAAGCCCGCCCAGCAGCCACGCCCCCAGATGCAGCAGCAGCGGCTCCAGCCCCGCCAGAAACAGCGCGGACTGGGTCGGGCGAAACCGACCCGGCATCAGATCGAGATCCGGCGTCTCGCACAGCGACAGCCACCGTCGTCCCGCCGTCCCCATCTCGCGCCGGTACAGCCCGCCCCATCCGCGCCGCGCCCGCCAACCACCGTCGCTGAACACCTGCACCGGCCGGCCCAGCCAGGTCAGGATCGCCTCCATCACGGCACGTCCCCGCGGCGCCCGCGCGCCCGGCGATATGGCCGCCTCAACATGGTCGATGCGCAGCCAGCCGTGGGTCAGATGATCCAGCACCGCGTGCGACAGCGCCGGGGTCGAACTGGCTCCCGTCAGCAGGGTCACGCCCGCGGTCCGCGCCTCGCCGTCCAGCACCGCGAACCCCGCCACGAAATCCCGCGCATCGGCGAGATCCACATAATGCAGCCCCGCCTCGACCGCCGCCCGCGCCACGGTCGGCTCCGCCCCCTGAAACGGCCCGGCCGCATCCACCACCACCGCCACGTTCAGCCCGCGCAGGTCCGCCGCCGTCACCCGGCTCCGATCCAGCCGCGCCGCGCTGCCGCCGAGAGTGTTCGCCGCCGCCTGAGCCCGCTCCAGATCGCGCCCCGCCACGACCACCGACAGCCCCATCGCCGCCAGCTCCCGCGCCAGATGCCCGCCGAACACCCCCGCCCCGCCGATCACCAGAACGGCGGTCAGAGGAACCGCTCCCGGTCCTCAGGGTCCGGAACCATGCAGGCCTCGGTGCGCCCGAAGATGGCGTAGCGATTGCGTGCGATCAGGTCATACAGCGGGTCCCGCATCCAGCGCGGGGCATGCCGCAAGGTCCCCAGCCAGCGCAGGCCATCCAGCGCGCCCAGCACCGACAAGGCCGCGTCGGACTTCATCAGCGCCTGTCCGTCCATGACTGCGACATTGGTTTCGGGCGCATCGGGATTCACCCCCAGCCGCACAGCCAGCGCTCGTCCCTGCGCCGACTGGATCGGCAGGAACCGGAACCGCGCCTCCGGGTCCCGGGCGATCACAAACCGCACCCACCGAGAACAGAACACGCAGACCCCGTCGAACAGGATCAGCCCGTCGGGCAGGTCCGACGCCGGGACCGGCGCCCAGCGGCTCATGCCGCCGCCACCGCCTCGATCTCAACCAGCCAGGCCTCGTCGAAGATCCCGGTGATGATGACGGTCAGGGCGGGCTGGCGGTGCTCCAGCACCTCCAGCCGCACGGCCCGGTTCTCCAGCGCGTAGGTGCGATCCGACAGGAAGGTCGTGACCTTGACCAGATTGTCCAGGGTCATGTCGGCCGCCCGCAGCTGCGCCTCGATATTGGCCCAGCACTGGCGGCACTGCCCGGTGAAGTCCGCCGACAGGCCGCCGTCCGGCCCCACCGGGATCTGGCCGGACAGGTGCAGCCAGCGGGTCGCGCCCGTCACCTCAACCGCCTGCGGATAGCCGCCCTGCACAGGCGGCGAGCCGTCGCCGGTCATGGGGGTCAGGCGCGCCGCCATGGCCTAGTCCCGCGCCGCGTCGCTGCGGGCCCGCACCGGGCCGAACTCCGACGCGGGCTTCCACCCGGGCCAGCGCTCGCTGTCGGCCAGATCGATGGTCAGCCGGTACAGCAGGGTCAGGTTCTCCACCGCCGAGGTGAAGTCCAGGTCCGCGCTCCACTCGTCGCTGGGCTGGTGGTAGTCGCTGCGGAACCTGGCCTGATAGGCCGGCAGCCCGACCTCGCGTCCGCCCTCGTCCAGGTCCACCCCGTGCCACGGCATCAGGGCCGGCACCCCCGCCCGCGCGAAGGCGAAGTGGTCCGAGCGGAAATAGAAGCCCTGCTCCGGCTGGCCGTCGTCGGTGACCTGGCGGCCCTCGGCCCCGGCCAGCGCCTGCAGCTCGTCCTCCAGGGTGTTCTGGCCCAGCCCGAAGATGGGCAGATCCCGCGTCGGCGCCGACAGCGGCAGCATGTCGATGTTGATGTTGGCCACGGTCGTCTCCAGCGGCCAGACCGGATTGGCCGCGTACCAGAACGCGCCCAGCAGGCCCTGCTCCTCCGCCGTCACATGCAGGAACACGATCGACCGCTCGAACGGCCCGGCGGCCTTCAGCTCGCGGGCCATCTCCACCAGCCCCACGGTGCCCGAGGCGTTGTCCCAGGCGCCGTTGTAGATGTGGTCGCCCTCGCCGTCCCCGCGCACGCCCACATGGTCCCAGTGGGCCGAGAAGACGATGGTCTCCTCAGGCCGCTCGGTCCCCGGAATGCGGGCCAGCAGGTTCCACGAGCGCTCGGTCTCCACCGTCTCCTCGGCGTCCACGTCCAGGCTCACGCCCTCCAGCGCCATGGCGCGGAAGTCCCCGCCGCCCAGATCGGTGGTCAGGTCTTCAAGGCTGCGCCCCGCCGCCTCGGCCCACTGTCCGAACGTGGCGGCCAGCACCGCGCCGGTGAACTCCAGATCGTCATTGCCCGGCGACAGGGTCCGGCGCCGATCGTTGAACTGCGCCCGCCGCGCCCACGCCGGCTCGCCGGCCTCGGCGTCCACCAGCGTCAGCACGCCCACCGCCCCGCGCCGGTAGGCCTCCGCCGCCTTGGCGGAGTCGCTGGCGTGGGCGGTGCGGTACTCGCCGTTGAACAGCTCACCGTCCGGCTCCCCCGACACGAACACCACCACGGCGCCCTCGACGTCGATGTCGCCGTAGTCATCCCAGTTCCGCTCCGGCGCATGGATGCCGTAGCCGGCGAACACCACCGGCGCGCCGCTGACCTGGGCCCGCCCGTCGTTGGACGCCGCCCGCAGCAGGACGCCTTCCGCCAGCGGGTGGGTATCGCCATCCGCCCGCCAGGCCGCCGCCGCAGGACGAACAGGCGTGTAGCGGGTCAGGTCCACCGGCTGCAGCCATTCACCGTCCGGCCCGCCGGGCTCCAGCCCCAGCATCTCGTAGCGCGCCTGCAGCCAGCCCAGGGTCAGGCCCTCGCCGATCTCGCCGGGATAGCGGCCGGCGAAGGCGTCGGTGCTGATGCTGCGCACGCCGTGCGACAGGCGCTCGGCGGAGAAGTCCTGGCCCTGCGCGGGCCAGGCGGCGAGCAGCAGGGCGGCGGCGGCCACGCGGCCGGTGATCTGGAAACGAGTCACGTCATTCTGTCCTGGGTGAAGATGGGGCGGCCGGATCTGGCCCGATCGCCGTCAGGTCTACTGTCGGGCCGAGGCGCTTTCAGCGCGCACGGTGATGAACTCGGAGGTCGGCCGCCATTCCGGCCAGTCGCGGCTGTTGGCCAGACGTGCGCCCACCTCGTACCAGATCTCCATGTCCTCGATCATGCCCGCATAATCGAAGGTCGGCGACCATTCGTCCGCTGCCTGGTGATAGCGGGTGCTGCCATATTCGGCCCGGGCGTCGATGCGAGGCTGGACCGGCTCGTCGCGGAAGGTCGTGCCCCCGCCCGCATAGATCATCGGCACGCCGCGCTTCACGAACGGGAAGTGGTCCGAGCGGAAGTAGCCGCCCGCCTCCGGACGCGGGTCGGGCGTCACCGTGCGGTTCAGCCCGGCCGCCGCCTCGCGGACGTAGTCGTCCAGGGAAGACTGGCCATGGCCGGTCACCGCGATGTCCGTGGTGCGGCCATAGACGTTGGCGCTGTCGATGTTCACTCCCGCCACCATGGTCTCCAGCGGATAGAGCGGATTCGAGCCATAGAATTCGGCGCCCAGCAGGCCGCTTTCCTCAGCGGTGAAGCCCATGAACACCACCGAGCGCTCCGGGCGCGGACCGGCGCCGAAGCGGCGCGCGATCTCGATGATCGCGGCCATGCCCGAGGCATTGTCCACCGCGCCGTTGAAGATGCCGTCGCCGCTCTCGTCCGGCTCGCCCATGCCGATGTGGTCCCAGTGACCGCCGTACAGGATCGTCTCGTCCGGGCGGGTCGTGCCGCGCAGGATGCCGATGACGTTGTCGGTCTGGATGGTCGAGGTGGCCACGTCGAAGCTGACGTCCATGGATGCCCCGTCCAGGGTCACCGGCTGGAAGTCGCGGCTGCGCGCGGCGACCTTCAGGGCCTCGAAGTCCTGGCCCGCGCGGCGGAACAGGTCCACCGCCACGTCGCGTTGGATCCAGGCCTCCACCGGGATACGCTCGGCCGCCGCGTTCTGGCGCACGATGTCGAACTGCGGCCCGCCCCAGGAGTTGCGCACCGTGGCCCAGCCGTAGGACGCCGGCGCCGTCTCGTGCACCACCAGCACGCCCGCCGCCCCGCGCCGCGCGGCTTCCTCGTACTTGTACGACCAGCGCCCGTAGTAAGTCATCGCCCGGCCACCGAAGGTGTTCAGCTCGGGCTGTTCAAAATCTGGATCGTTCACCAGAACAACCAGGATCTTGCCCCGCACGTCCATGTCCTTGAAGTCGTCCCACTGGCGCTCGGGCGCGGTGACGCCGTAGCCCACGAACACCAGCTCGGCGTCATTCAGATCGACTGCCTCGCCCGGCAGGCGGGTGGAGATGGCCACCTGTTCGCCCTGGGTCACCGGCAGGGTCCAGTCGCCGACGCTCAGGCTGGCCTCGATGTCCGACGCCTCGAACCGGTTCAGGGTCACCGTCTGGGTCCAGCCGCCGTTTTCGCCGCCCGGCGCCAGCCCGGCGTTGGAGAACTGCTCGATCAGATAGGCGACGGTCAGTTGTTCGCCCGCCTCGTCCTGACCGATGCCGCGTCCCTCGAAGCGGTCATCCGACAGGGTGCGGATGTGGTCCGACAGGCGCTGGGCCTCGAAGGCCACAGGCTCGCCGCCCATGTCGGCGGTGGTGGCGCAGGCCCCCAGCGAAAGCGGCAGGGCGAGCGCGGCGCTCGCCATCAGGATGGCGGCGAAACGGGCAGGACGCATGGGAACCTCAAACAGTGGATTCAGATGGCGCGCACCCTATCCAGCGTCAAAGGTCGTGTCGATGCGCTCAGATCAGTCCCGCCAGCGGCGACGACGGGTCCGCATACATCCGCTTCTTCATGCGTCCGGCCAGATAGGCTTCCCGCCCGGCGATCACCGCGTGCTTCATGGCCCGGGCCATGCGGATCGGCTCGCGGGCCTCGGCGATGGCGGTGTTCATCAGCACCC
>SXGT01312264.1_pt1 | contig 10648 bp, 7 predicted proteins | sample 3176221 | NCBI WGS metagenome assembly SXGT01 (sample SAMN11356862, study PRJNA531348) | freshwater metagenome | isolation source: freshwater sample F1-120 | place: China: Fuxian Lake, Yuxi | collected 2017-12-25
ACCGCCGCCTGCACCGCCGCCGCCTTCACCACCGCGGGCGCCGGCGCCGCCTTGGCCACCGCGACCGCCGCGCTGCGGCATCGACTCACGAACCTTGTCGATGACCTTCTGCGCCTCTTCGAGGTTGTTGGCATCCAGCGCCGTCTTCAGCGCGGCCATGTTGTCCTCCATCGCCTTCGCGGCATCCGGATTGGACTCCTTCATGCGTTCGATCATCCCAGACATGCGCTCGAGTCCGCCCTTCGCCTGCTCGAGTTCCTCTGGTGTCATGTCGGCCAGCTTCTTCGAGCCGAAGAAGCCACCGCGCATGCCGCGGCCGCCTGCTGCGCCGCCGGGGCCGGCTTGGCCTGGCTCGCCGCCACCCTGCTCGAGGCGGCGGATCTGCCGTTCGAGGCGATTTGCCGTTTCTTCGTCGCCAGAGGTCTTGGCCTCCTCCAACTGCTTCTTCATGTCGGCGAGGCGTTGCGCGTTGTCGCCGCCCTCTGGCCGCGCCGGACGCGCGCTGCCCTCAGCGGGCTTCTGCGCCCCAGCGGCCGGAGCCGCGACCTTGCCGAGCTGCTTCTCGTACTTTTGCGCAAAGGCCTTCGCCTCATCCGCCTTGCCGGCGCGAGTCAGCAACTCAAACTGAAACTGCGCCGCGCGCGGCACGAGCACGTGGTCCGGAGCCTGCTGCAAGAACTTCTCGTAGAGGCTCATCGCCTCCGCGAAGTTGCGCTCGCCGTTCTGCAGCCAGTAGGCCTTGTAGAACATGGCCTCTGAGGCGGCGGAATCCTGGGCGAGCAAGGGGAACGACAAGGCAAACAACGCAGCGGCGAAACGCATCTTCATGAAAGGCTCCTCTGGAGTCGGGCGATGAGCAGGGCAGATTAGGCGCGGGGGAACGGAGACCCTAGCCCTTGCCCACGTAAAGGATTGGTCTCCCCCGCTCGCGCACTCCACCTATATGACGCAAGACGCGAATCCCGAGCACCCCAATCCACCAGCGCCGCACCCACCGACCTTGGGCCCAGGCGAGGTCAAACCCGCCGAACCGCTGTGGTTCCCGACCGACCCGCCGCCGGTCTAGCAGATCGAGGAAGAACGCTGCCTCGCCGCGAGTCGAGCAGCCGGGTCGAGATCAAGGGGTGCGAGCCGAATCGAATCCGAGGACTCGACCTAGCTCGCAGGACGCACAGCCTGGCCTTCGATGCAAGGCGCACAGGCAGCCCGCGCGCCGCAGCCGTCGGCAGATGTCAGTTGACGATGAGCGTCGAGGCGACGTTGGAACTGCTGATGCCGGTGATGTTCACGCCGAGATCGAGTTCGACGATCTGCGAGTAGATGCGCATGCCGCTCAAGGTGTTGGCCGGCACGAAGGCCGAGTAGCTGCCGAGCCCGTTGAATGGCGAGAGCAGGCCGTAGGTGAGCACGGTGGGGTTGTCGACCACCGGCAGCCCGAGCACCAGCGAGGTGGTGCCGACCGAACTGATGGCGAGCACCCACAAGCTGCTGCGCGTGCCGCCAAAGGTCCAGTTCAGCGAGTTGCCACCGAGGAGGGCGCCGTTGACCAGCATCGACGCTGGATTGGTGTCGACGATCTGCAGCGTCGCGACGTTGCTGGAGCCCGATGGGTTCACGGTCTGCAAGGACATCGGACCGATCACCGAGCCAACCGGCGGATTGAAGCGCAGCGTCGCGTCGTCGGGCGTCGTGAACACTGTGCTCAGCGGCAAGCCATTCAACAGCACCTGCGTCGTGCCGAGGAATCCCTGTCCGGTGAGCGTGACGACTCCTGGCGTGAACGATTTGGCGCTCGTCGGCGACACCGCGGCGATCTGCGGCACGGACGTGATGATCGCAAGGCAGCCGAGGCTGCCGGCAAAGCCACCGATCTGGTTGCGCTCATTCTGGCTGAACGTCGTCTGCACGTTCTGACAACCGCCGACGCCCGAGCACATGATGTAGCACGGCGGCGCTGCGTCGCAGTGCTGCGCGTTGAAGTTGTGCCCGACTTCGTGGGCAGTGACGGCGACGCGGCGGGTGAAGTTGGTGGTCCAGCGCGACTGCGAGACGCCGTAGGCAGCTCCGAGATTGCAGACCACGCCAAGGTAGGCAATGCCGATCGCACCGCCGCTGGCCTGTCCCATCGCCCGGCCGGTGAATAGATGCGCGACGTCGCGCTGCACACCTTGGCGGTTGGCGTTCCAGTAGGAACTGAACTCGCCGAGCAGGTTGCCAGCGATGCTCGTCGTGTAGGGATTGGTTGCCGTCGAGGTGTTGATCAGGATCTGCGAGATGTTGAACGAGATCTGCACGTCCGCGAGATAGATCGCGCTCATCGCGTTGATCACGCCGGTGATGTCATTCTGCGTCGTCGTCGTGTTGCTCGCGTTCAGTTGGTAGTACTGAACATCCGCTTCGCAGGCGATGTCCGTGATGCGAGTGACGTCCGTCATGCCTGGATCCGGGACCGGGCCCGAGAGCCCTCCCTGAACGCCGCAGACCCACGGCAGATTCTGGTTGTCAGCGCTGCGATAGACGATGTGCAGCGCCGAGGACACGTGCGGCTGCGCCTCGCGCACTGGTTGCAGCGCCCATTCGTCGCCGTTCTGCAAGTGCACGATTGCCTGCACGGCATCGCCGACGACGGTCGCCGCGACCCAACTGCCCTGGTCTTCGAGCACGACGCCGCGATAGGTCACGTTGGCGGGACGCGGCAACTGACGGATGCCGTTGCCGTCACGGACCAGCAGCGCGAAATCGGGCTTGCGCACATCGTGCGGTTGCAACGCGAGCCGGCGCACCTGCCCCGCGAACTCGACCTCGACGAGCACGTCGCCATTGCTGACGGCAATCGGCGTCACGTGCTGCACGGTTGCCGCCAAGACATGGAAGGCGTTGCACAAGGCCGGCGGCGCCGCGTAGGGCCGACTCACGGCATCCTGCGCAGCCAAGACGCCAACGAAGAAGGCCGCGGCAAGCGCGACATGAAAACAGAGGCCGTGACGGGTTGTCTCGTGCATGAGCATTGGCGGGGGCAGGGCCAGCATGCTAGCAGCGCCTGTTCCCCACCGCAGCCCGCGCCCTCGACGCGGCAGCAGAAATCTTGTGCCGATGTTCGGCGCTGCGTAGCAGGAGCGCCGTTCCGATGCCCGGCGGACAAGAGCCGCGCAGTCGCGACCCTCGTTGGCCTTCGACGATCGGACCCGGACTCGCAGCGTCAGGCCCGATCGTAGGGCTCGTCAGCGCGCGACGCGCGAGCGCTCGCGAAGGCGCTCTGCGACCATCTGGCCGAGTTCGCTGCAGCGATGCTCGCCTGCCTTCAGGCTGCGGACTTTGCCAGTCTGGATCAACTCTGCGACGGTGGCTTCGACCTCCGACGCCGCCTTGGTCTCGCCGATGTGCTGCAGCAGCATCGACAGCGCCAGGATCGTGGCGAGGGGACTCGCTTTGTCGGTTCCCTTGTACTTCGGCGCGCTGCCGTGAATGCCTTCAAACATCGAGACCTTGCCAGGGTGGATGTTGCCTGACGCGGCGATGCCCATGCCGCCGATGAGCATGGCGCCAAGGTCGGTGATGATGTCGCCAAACAGGTTGGTCGTGACCGACACGTCGAACCACTCTGGGTTCTTGATCATCCACATGCACGCGGCGTCGATGTAGGCGTGGTCCGTGGCAATGCCGGGATACTCCTTGCTGACTTCGGCAAACGTGCGCGTCCAGAGGTCCTGCGCTCGCACCGCGTTAGCCTTGTCGATCAACGTCACCTGCGGCTTGTCCTTGCCCGGCTTCGGCCCGCGCTTCTTCGCGAGTTCGAATGCGTAGCGGATGATGCGCTCCGTGCAGCGACGCGTGTAGACCATCTCCTGCAGCGCGATCTCGTGCTCAGTGCCCTTCTTGGTGTAGCCGAACACGCCGGCGTAGGCGTCTTCGGTGTTCTCGCGACAGAACACCATGTCGATGTCCTTCGTCGTCTTGCCCTTCAGCGGGCACAGCGACTCGTGGTAGAGCTTGACCGGTCGGAGGTTCACGTAGAGGTCGAGCTTGTGCCGCATGCCCGCGATGATCGCGAACTCGAGCTTGCCGACTTCGATGCGCGGGTCGCCGATCGCGCCGAACAGCACTGCGTGCATGTCGCGGATCCGATCGAAGGCGAGATCCGGCATCGTCTCGCCGGTCGCGAGGAAGTGATCGGCGCCATAAGGCATCCGCTCGCGCTTCGTCTGAAATCCATAGACCTCTTGCGCAGCGTCGAGGACGCGCAGCGCGGCGTTGACGACTTCCTCGCCGATGCCGTCGCCGGGGAGGACGCCGATGTCGTAGACCTTGCTCATCTTGATGTTGCGGGGCCAAAGACCGCGCACCGGCCAGCCGGGCGCAGTCGGGGGCGAAAGAGTATGGCGAGCGGCGCGGAATCGGAAAAGGTCCGACCGGGGCCCCGGCGCCAACCGACGTTGGTGCGGACGCGCGCCACCGGATACGAACGGGCAATCCCCGCGCAGGCATGGCACGCATTCACGGCATCGTTGTTCTCGTCGCCATCGCCGGCGGCACCGCGCTCTGGTTTGCGGCGGCAGAAGGCGACCCCATCGCCCCACCGCTGGCAGAGCCGGTCGAGCCAACGCCGCAATCCTCCCGCCAGGGCTTGCCCGACGCTGCGTCGGCTCGCTCGCGCGTGGACAGCAAGGAATCGCAGGAAGAGCCGACGATCCCCTCGGACGCTGACGTCATTGCGCCTCCCGACCCCGCGCCAACGGCGGCGCCGGTCGAACTGTCCGTGCGCTCGCTCGCCGACCGTCTGCCGATCGAACGCTTTGCCTGGCGCTTTCTGCCCGATCAAGGGCAAGCGACGAAGGGCGAAGGCAAAGCCGGCATGGCCGCACTGACGATTGCGCGTGGAGCCCGTGGCCGGCTGCTCGTCGAAGCCGAAGGCAAGCAACCGCACGTCCAGGATCTCATCGTCCCGACTGCCGGAGGGCCGCCGCTCTTGCTCGACTTGTTTCTTGTCGATGTGGCGCAAAGCGCCGGCGTGACGCTGCAGCTCGTCGACCCGCGCGGCGATCCGATCGAACGCGCGCGCCTCGATTGCTGGTCGATCGAAGCAACGGCACTCGCACAGGACAGCAACGTGGACCCGACGCACGCTCCGCTGTGGAAGCGGGTCGGTCTTGCGACGGCAGGAACGCTGACATTGCCCGAACTCGCACCAGGCCATTACGCGTTGCGCACGCAAGCCGTCGACGCCGATGGATTCGCGTTGCCGCTGCAGCCCAGGCGCTTTCGCTTCGCCTTCCTCGGCGGCGAACAAGTGCCGCTGCGCGCCGCGTTCTTGCAAGGCGTCGTGCTGAAGCTCCAGTGCCAAGATGACGGCGCCACGCCCGCAGCGGTCGACGTCACGACGCGGCTTCTCGCCGGCGGCGACGCGATTGCAACGTCATGGCAAAGCCGCGGCGCCGACGGTCGCGACTCGATCGGCGGCGACGTAGTCATGCTGCCTGCCGACGTGCGCTCCGCATTCGCGTTGCCGCCCGGAGCCTATTCGGTGGAACTCCGACGCGGCGCTGTGGCGCAGACGTTCGTGTCGGGACCGACGCAGGATGGCACCGCGACCTATGTGGTGTCGATGCCGCGCTGATCGCCCGACTTCAGTCGTCGACGATCGAGTCCTTGCGGTCTGGCTGCTGCTCATGCGCGGCGCCGAGGCCAGCAAGCCAGTAGACGAGCGCAGCGCCGCCGAGTGAGGTCAGCAGCGAGAACGGCGCAGCAACCAAGTCGCCTGCGCGCGGCAACATCGCGACGGCGACGTAAGCAAAGACCGCCGACCACGCGCACGCGACACGCGTGTGTGGCACGACTTGCCACAGAAGGCCAGTGACGCAACCCGCCATCGCCATGCGCACGAAGCCCATCATCCCTTCGGTCAACATCAGCGGCAGTGCCGCGATGAAGAACACGACGTAGGCGACCCAGAAGCGTTCGAGCAGCCGATCGCGCCGAGACGCTCTCGCCGTGGACAGTGCGACGACTTGGTCGCGTTCCTGCTGCCAGACTTGCAGCAACCGCATCTGTTCCACGACGGGCATCGCCAGGAACCAAGGTTGCTGTTGTCTCGCGTCGATTCCACCGCAGGCGGCAGGCGCAACCGAGTTCGTCGGCGACGCAGGCGAGACCGCTTCTTTGACGACGACCTTCGACTCGACTCTTGATTCTGCTTTCGGCGCGGATCGGGGCGCAAGGCTCTCGCGCGACGCGACGCGCGGGGCTTGTCCCGGCTGCCGAAGCATCTCGGACTGCATCGGCGTGAACTGCGGCCGCAGCAACGCAGGCAGCATGTCCTGCGCCGGCGCCGGCCCCTTGTCTTGCGGTCGCGGCGCGATCGCAATTGCGTTCGACCGCTGCTTGGCGGAAGAGTCGGCAGCAGCCGGCCGCGCTTTCGATGCGGGTGCAACGGCGCCGAATGCGGAACCCGGCGCACCGGTGCGTGCGACGACGAAGTTCTGCGCTGGCGGCGGCGGCGGCGGGCCACCGAGGTACTTCTGCGCCTCGCCAGGATGCAGACCCGTTTGCTCGGTCGGCAGTGGATCCCAGTCGCTGGTGTCGCGCGTCATGACGGATCTGATTCGGAAGATCCTCGACCGCGATTGAAGCAGCATGTCCCGCTGCGGGACGAACGAACGGCACCGACTCCATACGAACCGCTGGACGCTATCTTGCTAGCGATGCGCTTCTTCTCCGAGCCCCGACCGCGCGACCATGAGACCGGCGGTTCGAGACGTTTGGCGCGGACCCTGCTTGCCTGCTGCGTCTTCGGCGTCGGCGCCACCGCATTCCCTTGGACCTACGTGTCCGCAACGCGCCTCTTCGACGAACTGGCCGGTCCTATCGCCGCCCGCACCAACCCGGGCTTCACCTGCGCGTCGACCTGCTTGTTGACTGCGTTGCTGGTCTTGGCCGAAGGTCGTTCGCGTCCATCGCGGGAAGCGGTGCGGACCGCGTGCGCCGCCTTGATGGGCGCAGCTTGCTTGGTGCTGCTAGCCCACCTGATGGCTGGGCCAGCGACACTGCGGGGCGTCGAGGCCGAGCGCTCGGCCTGGTTCTTCGCTGCCGTTGCCGCAGTCGTGTTGGGCTTCGCGGCCTCACAAGGACGCATGCCGACGAGAAAGAGCATCAGCGGCGGCGCCGCATGACCTCATAGACGACCGCGCCGACGAGCAACGCGGCGGCGTCGATTGCGACTGCATGCGGGTTGTCCGCGACGTAGCCCGAGACAAGCAGGAGGCCGATCGCGACCTGCAATAGCACGACGAGTGGCGCCCAGCGCACTTTGAAGGGCCGCGGCCGATCCGGGGCACGGCGCCGCTGCACCAAGAGACCGATCGCGACCAAGGCAACCGTTGTCGAGATGATCGGGATCGTGATCGAGAGCAGCAGATCGAAGCTGCCACTCGCGGCATAGAACAAGGCCATCCCGAGCACGAGCAGCACCGCCGCAGGCGGCGCACCGGACTCGGTCATGCGGCCGAGCACTTTGGGCGCGATGCCGTCCTCGGCGAGGACACGCGCGATGCGCGGCCCGGTCAGGAAGTAGGAGTTGGCAGCGCCCAACAAGATGACCATCGCCACCACCGCGAGCAACGACGCGCCGTGCTCACCGAACGCTCGCTGCGCGACGTCGAGCGCCGCGAACTTCGAGTGCGCAAGTCCTTCGGCCCCGAGCACGTGAACGAAGGTTGCATTGGCGGCGACATAGAGGCCCGTGATCGTGAGCAGCGACACGAACAACGCGCGCGGCAGAGCCTTGCCCGGGTTCTCCGTCTCCCCCGCCATGTAGACAGCGTCGGCGTAGCCGTCATAGCTGAACAGGACGTTCTTCATGGCCGCGCCAACTGCGGCCAGCAAGGCCAGCGCCTCGGTCGGCATCCGAGCTGCCCGATCGCTCGCAGCAGCGACGACGGGCGCTGGCGCAGCGACGAGGGCCGCGACGCAGACGAACAAGAGCAGCGACACCTTGGCAAAGAACAGCGTGATCTCCGTGCGTGCACCGAGCCGAAGGCCGCGCAGGTTGAGCAACGCGAGCAGCACGATCATCGCCCCGCCAACCAGCTTGCCTTCGCCGGTGGAGCCGCCTTGCTCCAGCGCGTTGGCGCCGCGCACCGCGAGTTCGCCGAACGCAACCGCGACAGTGGCGAGCGACGCAGGCCACGTGATGAGCAACATCGACCAGCCGCACAAGAAGGCGACGCGAGGGCCGAACGACAACTGCAAGTAGGCGACGAGGCCGCCGACGCGCGGCACCGAGGACGCCATCTCTGCGAGGATCAACGCGTCCAGCGCGGCCACCACCGCGCCGAACAACCAGACGCCGACGATCCAACGCGCATCAGGCAGCGCCAGCGCAACCTCGCCAGGCGTGCGCAGGATGCCAGAACCCACCGCCATGCCGACGCAGACAGCGACGCCGGCGAGCGGGCCGAGGATGCGGCGAAGGTCGCCGAGCGGGTTGCTCGCGTGACCCGCAGCCGCCTGCGTCACAGTTCCTCGGGGCCGCCGACGTAGCCGAGGAACGCGCTCGCCGCGACGACGAGCGGGCTCGCGAGATAGACCTGTCCGGGGCCGGAGCGTCCCGGGAAGTTGCGATTGATCGCCGAGACGGTGACTTCGTCGGCCGTGAACGACACGCCGGGTCCAGCCTTGATGCACGCGCCGCACGACGGGTCGATCAGTTCGACGCCTGCGCCTTCGAACAGGTCGATGTAGCCCATCTGCTCGGCGTAGGCGCGGATGCGCTGACTGCCGAACTGGATGAAGAGCTTCACGCCAGCGAGCTTGCGGCCCTTCTGCACCGCCTTGCGCACGACTTCGGCGTACATGTCCATGTCCGCCTTCTTGCCGCCCGTGCACGAGCCGCCGTAGGCGATGTGGATCTGGACCTTGCCGTGCTTCGCCCGCAGTTCCGTCAGCGCGATGCCGTTGCGCGGATCGCCTGGCGTCGCCACGGTCGGCACCAGCGTCGAAAGGTCGATGTCGAAGGTCTTGCAGTATTCAGCGCCCGCGTCGGCCTTCACGATCTGTGCGCGGAGCTTCTGCGGGTCCGTGCCGCGCAACGTGGCGATGTAGTCCACCACCACATCGTCGGCCTCGATGATGCCCGTGAAGCCGCCAGCCTCGACGGCCATGTTGGTCAACGTCGCGCGCTCGTCGAGCGACATCGACACGACCGCAGGCCCCGCAAACTCCAGCACCTTGCCGATGCCAGCGCCGGTCTTGAAGAACGCATCGCTCAAAAGACACAGCATGAGGTCCTTGGCGCAAACGCCCTCCTTCATGCGGCCCTTCAGGTTCACGCGAACGGACTCCGGAACTTTGACGCGGACGTCCTTCGTGAACCAACTGTTCGCCATGTCGGTCGAGCCGACGCCGAACGCGAAGCAACCGATCGCGCCCGCCATGCACGTGTGGCTGTCGGTGCCGATCACGAGTTGGCCCGGCTCGGCGATGTCCTCGATGACGATGTTGTGGCAGATGCCCTCGCTGCCGACGAGTTGCCCGTTGCGCTGCACTTCGCCGTAGAGCTTGACGCCCTGCTTCTTCGTGAACGCCTCCTGCACCGTCGCGAGTGACGCTGCCTGCTCCTTGAGGCCCATCTTCACGTGCGCTTCGGGCATGATGCGGTCCAAGAAGGTGAGGTGGTCACGGAAGGCGAACACACTCGCCGGGTCGGTGATCCTTGCGCCTTCGCCCAGCCCCATGCGGAACAGCGCCTCCGCCATCGGCGTGACGTATTCGTGCGAGAAGCGCACGTCGGTGCGCACGAATAGCGCGTCGCCGGGCTTCACTGCAGGCACCCCGAGGCGGCCCGTCTTGGCGTCAGCGATCGCGCGCTGCGCGATGATCTTCTCGCACAGCGTCATCTTGCGTGCAGCGGTCGACACCATAGGCGGCACCGTCTCGCCCTGCAGTCGCGCCTGGTTGTAGGCGAACAAACCGCCGTGACGAACGATCTCGGCGGCGATCGGGTCGAGGCCCTTCGTGAACTCCTCGATCGAGATCGACTCGCCCGCCTGCAGCCGCGGGATCAGCGAGAAGTCCGTCGACGTGAGCAGCCCGATGTTCTGGCAGTTCTGGCCGTAGATCTTCTCGATGTTCTTGGCGACGACGACTTGAACGCCGGCCTTCAGCTCGCTGTAAGGCGCAGTCTCGCGCGAACTGCCGCAGCCCTTGGACACGCCGCTGACGACGACGCCGAAGCCGCCGTTCTTGATCGCATCCTGCTTGATCACGCCGCCGCGCAAGCCAACGAGGCAATAGCGCGCCAGCGTCTCGTCGTAGTAGTAGCAGACCCAACCAGGAGTCAGCTCGTCAGTGCTGATGTTGTCGACGAGCTTGCGGGCCGGATCGAAGGGCAGGTTCTCGCCCTGATAGAGCTGCGCTTCCAATCGCGCCTTGTCCTCGGTCAGGTAGAGGACGCGGCCTTGCAGCTTGACGTGGGTGCGCTTCTTGGTGGTCGTCATCGTCGTTTCGGTTCGGCGGGCGTGTGCTTCAGATGCGCTCCAGAATCATCGCGATGCCCTGGCCGCCGCCGATGCACGCGGACGCACAACCGAGTGACTTGCCGGATTGCTCCATCTCGCGCACCAGCGTGAGCAGAAGGCGCGTGCCAGTGGCGCCG
>SXGT01420585.1_pt1 | contig 10648 bp, 7 predicted proteins | sample 3176221 | NCBI WGS metagenome assembly SXGT01 (sample SAMN11356862, study PRJNA531348) | freshwater metagenome | isolation source: freshwater sample F1-120 | place: China: Fuxian Lake, Yuxi | collected 2017-12-25
AACGGCCTGCTGCGCGCAAATGAAGCCAGGCAAGTCATGGATACTTTCGCCAAGAACCTCGCTGTGAAAGTCATCCATATCGATGCCAGTCTCGATTTTTATCGCAACCTGCAAGGCGTAACCGACCCGGAAACCAAGCGCCGCATCATCGGACGCGAATTTGTCGAAGTATTTCAACGCGAATCGACCAAGATTGCCGATGCCAAGTGGCTGGCGCAAGGCACCATTTATCCCGATGTCATCGAATCGGCCAGCGCAAAAACCAAAAAAGCGCATACCATCAAATCGCATCACAATGTCGGCGGATTGCCCGAAACGCTGCATTTGAAACTGCTCGAACCGCTACGCGAATTATTTAAAGACGAAGTGCGCGAATTAGGCTTAGCACTGGGCTTGCCGCGCGATATGGTTTTCCGCCATCCGTTTCCCGGCCCGGGTCTGGGGGTACGCATTTTGGGCGAGGTCAAATACGAATACGCCGAATTATTGCGCCAGGCGGATCGCATATTCATCGAAGAATTGCATCATTCCGGCTGGTATGAAAAAACGGCGCAAGCATTCGCAGTATTCTTGCCGGTCAAATCCGTCGGCGTAATGGGCGACGGCCGCACTTATGAATATGTCATCGCACTTCGTGCCGTGCAAACCCAGGATTTCATGACCGCCAACTGGGCGGAATTACCCTATGCATTATTAAGCAAAGTATCCAATCGAATCATCAACGAAGTTCGCGGCATCAACCGAGTCGTCTATGACATTTCCGGGAAACCGCCCGCGACGATCGAATGGGAATAGATTGCAACTATTTCTGTATATTGGACTAACCACCGAACCAAAATTGACAAGCGTCCGATCTTGCAGTTACCCTGTCCCGGCAAAAATCAACATGTCCCGCCATCTTTCCAACAGTTTCTTAGCGCTGAGGAGCAGTTAATATGACCACTTACACCGGCACATCAGGATTGGATACTTATACCTACGGTTTTGCTTATAGCACCGCGAATATTGACTGGGTCTCGGACAGCAAAAGCGGCAACGGCATTGAAGTCACTTATACTTCTTCGTCTTCGTCGGACGGAAAAGACGGCTCCAGTTCCAGCTCGGGAAGTAAGACCGGATCCAGCTCCGACTCAGGAAGCAAAACTGGGAGCAGCACTAGCACTAGCTCTAGCGCATCGGATATATTTTACGATTATGAACGCATCAGATTCTCCGATTATGAAGTTGCGTTCGATATCGAATGGACCGAAAGTGCGGGCGCTGCGCTTGCTCTGATCAATGCCGGATTTGGCGACATAGACAGCGCGTCCAATCCCGATATCGGACGGTGGATACATACTGCCGACGACTATACCGGTTCAGGCTCGAAATCCGGCAGCGTGGATGCACATGCCCGCGTTGAATCCGTCGCGCAATCGATGCTGGATTATTATGCGCCAGACATTAGCGATGCCAATCTCGTCAATACGCTGTATACGAATGTCGTGGGTGTAACGCCGACAAAAAGCCAACAGGATTTCTACGTTCAATTGCTAGAACAAGGCACCTATACACAAGCCGGTTTATATGCGCTGGCGGCAGAATCGGGACTGAATACCGAAGATTACTATTACGACGACTCAGGCAGCCTGAATCACAATTATTACTACACGCCCTACGTCGACTCAAAAGCCTGATTAAAATAGAACATCCTCCGGGGCAGAATGCGCCGTCTTTCTTGAGTTATTTGATTCTTTAACGCCAAATGATCAAACAAACTCAAAAAGATACTGCATTAGAATTGCTGCATGCCAAAAACTGGAAAGCGCTTGCGGAATTTCTCGACGAACTGCCCGCTGAATTATGGAATAGCAGCACATCGTTCGCAAAAGGCATGCTATCGGCATTCGGCCCGGCACCCTTCAGAAACTTACCGGGCGCGATAGCCGCCATTGAACAAGCCTCGATCCTGGAACCCAGCAACACACGATACCTGACTGTCCTTTCAGAACTCTATTTGCAATCGAAACAATTGCCCATGGCCATGCATGCCGCAACGCTTGCGAGAGCGCTCGCCCGGCAAGATCCGTTAACGGGAATCGCTTTAGGCCGTATTGCATGGACGTGCGGCGAAAGAAATCTTGCTTATCGTGCATTTAACGAAGTATGCCAGCAAATACCCGCCGGCAAATCGCACTTGATCCCATTGCTCAAAACATTAACCTTGTCGTTGGCGCCTTTCTGGCAACAAACCTGCACGGGAAAACGAATCGTTTTGTCGCGAATGACCTCCAGGCATCGAAGTTTCCTGTCTTTCTGCCGCAGCAATCGCGATTTTCAACGTCATTACCATCTTTTTCAGGATCCGAGTCCTGAAGGAATAGAGCGCGATTTGAGAGAGGCGGAACGTTCGCCTTTTGAAACCAAAAAAATTGCCTGGATTATCGAAATGGATGATCGTCCGATCGGATTGGCCTCCCTGGTCGGCATCGATTTTAACAATTCGCGTGCGGAAATTTTGATTGGCGTGCCGGATGAACGCACATTTGGCATAGGTTTGGAAGCAACGCTATTGGCGATGGAATTCGCGTTTTCAACAGTTAAACTATCAAAACTATTCAGCTATGTTTATAGCGACAATCCTGACAGCCAGAAAAATACCCTGCATCTCGGTTTTCGTCAGGAAGGCTTGTTACGATCGCATGTTATTGATCCGGTATCGAAGCAACCGCTGGATCTGTTTGTGAACGGTTGCTTGGCTGATGAATTCTTCCACAATAAAAAACTAATGGCTTTGGCGAATCGCCTGCTCGGACGCATTCCGCAACAACCGGCTAAAGAGCAAACTCAACCGCCGGTACCGGCAAAAACACCGGATGAATTGATTTTACGCATTGCAAGCGCATTGAGCGGCGACAACATCCGTTAGGGAAACGCTGATTAATTGGCTGTACGAGCGAATCACTTTGTTGCGCGGTACTCGCTCCCTCGCCTATCTCGTTGATATGTCTCGGTTGCTGCGCTCCGAGCGCCTCGTGCTTCATCCCGCTCGCCGAATTAATTAGCGTTTCCTTAGGAGTCTGCCGAGCGCCTTCTATGCACCAGATGATACAGCACCGGCACGACCAGCAACGACAGCAACGATTGCGACAGCGTACTGCCGATCATCACCGTGGCCAGCGTGCGCTGCACTTCGGCGCCGGTTCCGGTGCTAAGCGCCATCGGCAGGAAGCCGAGCGATTCCACCCATGTCGTTATCAATACCGGGCGCAGTCGCAACAAGGAGCCGGTGCGGATGGCATCGTCCAGAGAGAAACCTTGTTGCCGTAGATCGCGAATAAAGGTCAACAACACCAAACCGTCCAACACCGCCACGCCGGACATCGCGATAAACCCGACGCCTGCAGAAATGGATAGCGGAATATCCCTCAACCACAAGGCAATGATGCCACCGGTCACGGCCAATGGCACCGCGCTAAACACCAGCAAGCTGTCGCGAAAACTGCCGAGCATGGTGTACAGCAGGAAAAACACCAACAACAGCGCCAGCGGAATGACAATCTGCAAGCGTTCCGCCGCCATGATCAACTGTTCGAACTGTCCGCCCCAGGATAACCAGTATCCCGCCGGAATTTTGACTTGTTTTTCGATGCGTTCTTCCGCTTCCCTGACAAAAGAACCGATGTCGCGGCCCCGGACATTCGCGGTAACCACCACACGGCGTTTGCCGTTTTCGCGGCTGACTTGATTGGGGCCTTTGACAATCTGAAGATCGGCGACTTCGCCTAACGCAACATAGATGGGTGCGGGAACGGCGGGCGCATTCTGGCCGCCAGCCATGTTCAGAACGGGCAGCTTGATCGGCAGCCGTTTGAGCGTTTCGATATCGCCGCGCAAATGCTCCGGCAAGCGAACTTGCAATTCGAAACGCCGATCGCCCTCGAAAATCAAACCGGCAGCTCTGCCGCCGACAGCGATATTGATGACATCTTGCACATCGCTGCCGTTGAGACCGTAACGCGCCATTTTTTCCCGATTCATCTGAATCGACAATACCGGTAATCCTGTGATTTGTTCGATGCGCACATCCGCCGCACCGGGAACGGTTTTGACGATCTTCTCGATCCGTTCGGCCAAATTGAGCATGATGTCGAGATCGTCGCCGAATACTTTGACCGCAACATCCGCACGCACACCGGACAGCAATTCGTTAAACCGCATTTGTATGGGTTGCGTGAATTCGTAGTTGTTGCCCGGCACCTTGCGCACCGCCTGCTCCATTGCGGCGATCAACTCTTCTTTGTTGCGATACTTTCCCGACCATTGGGATTGCGGTTTTATGATGATAAAAATATCCGCCACGCTCGGCGGCATTGGATCGGTCGCGATTTCCGCAGTACCGATCTTGGAAAACACCCGCTCGACTTCGGTAAATTGCTTGATCGTTTCTTCCAGTTCGTTCTGCATGTCAATCGCCGTCGACAGACTGGTGCCGGGAATACGAATCGCATGCAATGCGATATCTTCTTCATCGAGATTGGGAACAAATTCGCTGCCCATGCGCGTGGTCAATAACAGCGAGAGCACGACGATCACTGCGGCGATGGTAACGGTCAATCCTTTATTCGCCATCGCGGTATCGAGCGCAGGCGCATAGATTTTCTTGGCCCATACTACGGCGGCACCTTCTTTTTCCATCATTTTGCCGGAAAGAAACATCGCAACCGCAGCCGGAACAAACGTCACCGACAGAAACACGGCGCCCAATAACGCCAGCAGAACCGTGAAGGCCATCGGATGAAACATCTTGCCTTCCACGCCGGACAAGGCAAATACCGGCAAATAAACCACCATGATGATCAATTGCCCGAACAGCAATGCCTTGCGCACTTCCTTGGATGCATCGAACACCACCTCAAAACGCTCGGCGGAAGTCAATTGCCGCCCCAACCGTTCCTGTTCCAGCGAAAGCCGCCGGATACAATTTTCGACAATGATCACGGCGCCGTCGACAATGATGCCGAAATCGAGCGCTCCCAGGCTCAGCAAATTGGCGCTGACGTTGTTGGTCACCATGCCGCTGATGGTAAACAGCATCGACAGCGGAATAATCAACGCCGTAATCAGCGCGGCGCGCAAATTACCCAGCGCAATGAACAACACCACGATAACCAGCGCAGCGCCTTCCAGCAAATTATTGGAAACCGTGCTGATGGTTTTATCGACCAATGTGGTTCGGTTATAAACAGGAGTTGCGGCAACACCGGCAGGCAGGCTGCGATTGATCTCCGCCAGTTTTTCCGCCGCTGCTTGAGAAACGGTACGGCTATTTTCGCCGATCAGCATATGCGCGGTGCCGAGCACCACTTCCTTGCCGTTCTGCGTTGCCGCACCGGTGCGCAATTCCTTGCCGAGCAATACGTCGGCGACGTTCTTGACGCGTATCGGCACACCCTGATTGCTGCTCAGAATAATCTCTCCGATTTCGGTCAGGTTTACCACCTGCCCCGGCACTCTGACCAAATACTGTTCGCCGCTTTTTTCGATATAACCGGCACCCACGTTGAGATTATTGCGTTCCAGCGCCAGCACCAAGTCCTGCAGCGTTAACCCAAGCGACATCAATTTCTCGGGGTACGGCGTCACATGAAACTGCTTGACGTAACCGCCGACCGAATTGACTTCGGTGACGCCTTTTACCATACGCATGCGCGGCTTGATAATCCAATCTTCTATCTCGCGCAGATCGGTCGGCGTATATAGTGTGCCATCCGGTTTGCGGGCGTCGGCATCGGCATCGACGGTCCACATGAAAATCTCACCCAACCCCGTGGAAATCGGTCCCATTATCGGCACAATCCCGACCGGCAAGCGGCTTCTTGCATCCTGAATCCGTTGACTGACCAATTGGCGCACCAAGTGAATATCCGTGCCATCCTTGAAAATCACGGTGACTTGCGATAATCCGTAGCGCGACAAAGAACGGGTGTATTCCAGATTGGGCAAACCGGACATCGCCATTTCCAGCGGAAAGGTAATGCGCTGTTCGGATTCCAGCGGCGAATAGCCCGGTGCCGTGGTATTGATCTGCACTTGCACATTGGTGATATCCGGCACTGCATCGATGGGCAGCTTCAAATAGTTGTACACGCCCAATGCCGCCATCGCCAACACCGCCGCCAGAACAAATCCGCTTTGATAGATCGACAGCCGTAAAATACGTTCAAACATGATTTTTCCTTGTCGGGTGAACCGGATTAATGATCATGCGTTGCTCCCGCTTTCTCCAAATCGGCCTTAATGGCAAAGCTATTGCCTCCCGCATACTGTTCACCGGCGGTCAATCCTTTCAGTACCTCAACCATTTTGCCGTCGCTGCGCCCCAGCTCCAGCGGACGTGCCTCCAGATAATCGCCATAACGGCCAAATACAACCGCCCAATCGCGCAATGTCTGAATCGCTTGTGTGGAAACGGCAATCGGCACTTCCGTTTCATCGGCCACCAATTCGATATTGACGAACATACCCGGATGCCACCGGCCATCTTCGTTCTCCAGAATAATTCGCGCGGTGGCGGTACGTGTTTGTCCGCCAATCAAAGCGCTCACGAAAGTAACCGTCCCCTCGCCGTCGACATCGGATGCCGCTGCCTTAACGGAAGCTTTTTGTCCGATTCCGACCACGCTCAAATCCTTCGGATAAACCGTAACGGTAGCCCACACGGTCGACATATCGGCGACGGTAAAAATCATCGCATCGTCCTTAAGCGCGGCCCCCATGGCGATGGCTTTGGCAACGATCAATCCGGAAATCGGCGCACGGATTTCATAGCGCGTCAGATCTTTTGCCTGCAATCCCGATTCGGGCCGCACACCCAATGCGCGCAATTTTTCCGAAGCCAGATCGGAGGCGATCCGGGCCTCGTTTAGCGCCAATTGCGCGGCCTGATAATCCTGTTTGGCGGAGATCTTTTCTTCCCATAATTGCTTCTCGCGCTCATGGACAATTTTCGCCAATGCCAGCCGCCGCTGAGCGGCCAGAAACTGACTTTGCAGATCGGCCAGTATCTGGCTTTCGATAACCGCCAGCACATCGCCTTTCTTCACATATTGCCCGTTCTCGTAATTCACTGCGGCCACCACCCCCGGCAAACGCGGCACCACTTGTACGATCCTATCCGGATTCACCACAATTTCACCCGGCAATTTCAAGGTCGATTTGATGGTCGCAGGACCCGCAGTCAGCATTTCAACTCCTATCGTCTTCAACACCGCGTCCGTCATTTCAATCCGCGCTTCCACTTGACTATTGCCCCAGCGAAATGTTTTGCCGTTGCGCTCTGCGGTAATCGCCAAATCGAACGAATGCGGCTCCTCCACCACCTGATCGCCCAACAAATAATCCGCTTCCGGTGTGAATTTAAACAATTGCGCAGGCGCGCCGAGGCGGGATAACGCGATGGCAACGCTGGCAGCGGATGGCGGCAGCGCTTTGCCTTTTTCATATAAATAAATCCGGAATTGCGGCGGCACGCCTCTCTCGAAAATTGTCAATTCCAGCGCAAAATCGCCTTCAACAAACAGCTTGCCGCCTCGCGGCCCTTTGGGATGCTCATCCGCACCGGCGGCAAATTCTCCGGATTCGCCATCCTGTGAAATTGTGGATGATTTATCCACTGTCAGAATCAACCCACCCAATATCGCACCGACAACAATTACAATTGCTATGGGCATCCATCGCGTTTTATCCATTGTTTTATCCTTTTAACTGCGTGGCGACGTCACGCTCTCGATCGGCGCTGCGATCAGGCGTTCGATGTCGTTGACCAAGCGGTGATAATTTGCCAGCGCCCGCACATAGAGCACTTGGTTCTGAAATAAAATACGCTGCGCGTCCAGCATCTCGAGCAGGCCGAATTTTCCCAACTCATAGCCGCGCCGGGTCACATCGAATGCACTGCGGGCGCCGGGAAGAATTTCGTCGCGCAAGATACCGATCTCGTTCCATGCGGCTGACATCGCCTCATACGACTGCGCCAATTCGGTTTTCAAGCGCAACGCCATGGCCGCTTGCTCGTCTTCGGCTTTGCTCACCCGCTGATGCGCTTCTTTGATATTTCCTTGATTGCGGTCGAACAATGGAAGCGGTATTGCCACACTTGCGATGGCCGTATTCCCGCCCAGCAATGCGTAATTGACCACGCCCGCGTTCACGGTCAAATTGGGAATGCGGCGTGTTTGCTCAACCTCGAGCAGAGCCTTGCGGTGCTCGATATTTTTCAGTGCCCGGAGCGCCAGCGGATTCTCCATTACGCGTTCTTGCAATAGCTGAAAATCCGGCGGCGCAATCGAAATTTCCAAACTCCCCAGCGCCTGGCCAAACTGCGGCATAGCGCTATCCCACAGCAATGCCAGCCGCTTGCGGGCCGAAATTAAGTCGCGCTGCGCTTGCTCAAATTCGATACGCGCGGCGGACAAACCTACTTTGGCTCGAGTTTCCTCAATCGGCGGCACTTTCCCGGCTTTCACCCGTAACATCACGGTATCGACTACTTGCTGCGCGAGCCGTCGGGTTTCTTCGGCAAGCTTTACCCGCTCCTGACCGGCGACCACTTCGGTAAACACATTTGCCACCCGGGCGATAATTTCCACACGCCGGAATTCGTAATCGATAGCAGCCAACTGTTCGCCCAGCAAAGCGGCATTTACCCGCGCCACGCGCTTGCCGCCCAATTCGATCAGTTGACCTATCCGTATCGTGGTGGTTTGCTGCGTCACTTCCTTAGCCACCGACTCCGACGAGTTGACGTCACCTTGCAGCCTCCCGATGTTCCCGGCATTCTCGACATTGACTGAAACCTCCGGGTTTCTCAATAATCCCGCTTGCAAGGTTGCGCCTTCCAACGCTCGCATTTCAGTGGCGAATGCGGCCAATTCCGGATTGCGCATCAACGCCAATTCAATCGCATCGCGCAACGTCAAATTACCCTTCGCCTCATTGGCATCCGAGGCCAAAGTATTGCGCCTGGCTTCGGGGAGAATCGTGGAAATACCGAAAGCATCCGCGCGCACCATGACCGGCGAAATGAAACTGGCTAACAAAATAGCAATAACTGCCAGGATAGGAAGTTTTGGCGGTATCCCATAGCAATTTGCCATGAACCACTCGTTCAACTTCATGAAACGCCTCCGCATAACTTAAACTCGACAATGCACCGGCTCCAGTTGGAATCGGCGCATGGATACTGTGGATCGAGAATCCACAATCTCAAAAATTAACTTCGGTTTAAGCGATGTAACGCGGCGGACGCAGCGGCAAGTCCGGAATAATATCCAGAAAGATCACGGACACATAAGCCACCCGTATTTCGGCAGCTATCAGGTCCGGCAGTTGCGGGAAAGAAAAAAAGAAAAACGGCTGATATTGTCCAGCCGAATGCAGACATAAATGCGTCGCCGCATCCAATTCGACACCGTCCCACGAAGCATTGTTGCGATGCATTTCCAAATGCTGGGCCGGGTCTGCGGAAAACGAATAACGGATATGATCCAACTCATGCGCAAACACTTCGCTGCGAAAAGACATACTCAACCCGTTCGTCAGAATACTGACTACCAGCAACGCAATCATCGAATAAACGGGGTATCGGCGCATGAAGCTACATAACAAACTGTGATTTCAACGACAAGCAATAATTTCATACTATACCGGAATTTGCAATTTCGAGATGCATAAAATTACGGAGACGCTGATTCATTCGGCGCACGAGATAAAGCGCGAGGCGCACTCCGCTTCACTTTCTTTATTCATTCATTTGACATAATCATGGAAGATATGCTTGAATACCGTTACCAATTTCGAATAAGGAGCGATTCAAGCATGTCAAATCATGGCGGAAAAAGAGAAAATGCCGGCAGGCCGCGCGGACAAGGTAAATTCGGCGAACCGACGACAACCATGCGAATACCGCAAAGCCAGACGGCCACCGTTAAAAATTTCCTGGAAGCTCTGCAACGCAAAAGAGCAAACGGCAATCATGGCACCATCAATGCAAATGCCGAAGTGGATGAATTTTTAATTCCCAAAATCAGCGATCAGCCAACCTTGTTGCCGCTTTTTTCCACCAAAGTGGCGGCAGGACTCCCCAGTCCGGCGGACGATCATGTCGAGAAAAACCTTGATGTCAGTGAATTTCTAATCGATCACGCCGCATCGACATTCTTTGTCACCATCAAGGGAGAATCGATGATCGATGTGGGTTTAGTGCCAGGCGACAAAGTTGTCGTCGACAGATCCAAAATACCGGTCATCGGCGACATTGTACTTGCCGTAGTGGATCGTGAATTCACCATCAAAATCCTCGATTACGGCGCGAACAAAATGCCAAGACTTATGCCGGCCAATTCATCGGGCGCTTACAGACCTATTTACATTCGCCCGGACACGCAGTTTGAAATTTTTGGTGTCGTAATAGGATCGTTTCGCCGTTTCAAATAAAATTCCCGCTGGAAATATTTCACCGGCTGAGGAGGGTGTAAATAATTTTGTGTAAATGGCCATTTAGCAGGAAACTGCTTATATACTTTTTTGGAGTAAAAAATGACCACACGCAAACCCCTACCAACCGATTTAATTGATAGCCTGCTGGCTGATTACAAAAAGCCGGAAG